>Ga0299913_10002348_pt1 | contig 14873 bp, 18 predicted proteins | sample RVTome_9_FD_201360 | JGI IMG/M metagenome (GOLD analysis project Ga0299913, IMG submission 201360) | Soil microbial communities from uranium-contaminated site in the Upper Colorado River Basin, Wyoming, United States - RVT155D38 (version 2) ...
CGCCGCGGATGCCGTTGGTCATGCGTCTCATCGGGTTGGCTCCAATCACTTGAGTCCCGTGGTGGCGATGCCCCGCACGAAGTGCCGCTGCAGCAGGACGAACACGACCAGCACCGGCACCACGATCAGCACCGAGCCGGCGAGCAGCAGGTCGTACCTGGCCCGGTTCTGCCCGACGCTGTACAGCGCGAGCGCGACCGGCAGCGTGTAGCGGCTCTCGGTGGTCGCCACCACGAGCGGCCATAGGAAGTTGTTCCACGATGCGAGGAACGTGAGGATGCCGAGCGTGGCGAGCGGCGGGCGGGAGAGCGGCAGCACGATCCGCCAGAAGATCCGCCACTCGCCGGCCCCGTCGATGCGCGCGGCCTCCAGCAGGTCGTCCGGGATCGACAGCATGAACTGGCGCATCAGGAACACGCCGAACGCCTGCGCCAGGAACGGCAGCACCAGGCCGGCGTACGTGTTCACCAGGCCGAGGTTGCTGACCAGCACGAACAGCGGCACCAGCGTGACGATGCCGGGCACCATGATGGTGCCGAGCACCACGGCGAACAGCAGCCGGCTGCCGGGGAACCGCAGCTTCGCGAGCGCGTAGCCGGCGGCCGCGCAGAACAGCAGGTTGCCGGCGGTGGTGGCCACCGCGACCACCGTCGAGTTGACGAAGTACGCCGGGAAGTCCAGGCGCCCCAACAGCACGGAGTAGTTGTCCAGCGTCGGGTCCAGCGGCCACCACGTCGGGGGCGACCGCAGGATCTCGCCGAACGTCTTGAACGACGACAGCAGCATCCAGACGAACGGCCCGACCATCACCAGCAGCCCGCCGGCCAGCAGCGCGTGCAGCACCACCGTCGCCGTCCGGTCGCGGGCCCGCGCGCCGTTCACGTGTTGCTCCGCAGCAGCCGGAACCACGCGATCGACAGCGCGACCACGACCAGGAACAGCACGTAGCTCATCGCGGACGCGTAGCCGTAGTTGCCGAACCCGAACTGGTTGTAGGTGTGGTACGCCAGCGAGAGCGTCGAGTCGAGCGGCCCGCCCTGGGTCATGACGAACGGCTCCTCGAAGAACTGGACGTAGCCGATCGTGGTGACCACGGCGACGAACAGCACCGTCGGCCGCAGCACCGGAAGCGTGATGTAACGGAACTGCGCCCAGCGGCCGGCGCCGTCGATCGTGGCCGCCTCGTACAGGTCACGCGGGATCGCCTGCAGGCCGGCCAGGAAGATCACCATCGAGAACCCGAGGTTGCGCCAGGCGGCCATCACGATCAGCGTCGGCAGCGCCAGGTGGGTGTCGTTGAGCCAGTTCGGACCGCCCAGCCCGACCAGCCCGAGCAGGCTGTTCACCAGCCCGGTCTGCGGCTGCAGCAGGAACCGCCAGACCACCGAGATGGCCACGATGCTGGTGACGACCGGCAGGTAGTAGCCGACCCGGAACACCGTGCGGAACCGGGTGACCCCCGAGTTCACCCCGAGCGCCACGACCAGCGCGGCCGCCATGGTGAGCGGCACCCCGAGCACGACGAAGATCGCCGTATTGCCGGCGGCCCGCAGGAACAGGTCGTCGGTGAACAGCCGCCGGTAGTTGTCGATGCCGACGATCTCGACGCCGAGCGGGTCGCGCAGGTCCGCGCTGCGGATGTCGGTGAAGCTCATGGCCAGCGACGCGAGCACCGGCCCCGCCATGAACACCACGAACAGCGCGACGAACGGCAGCGCAAAGCCCCAGCCGGTCAGCGCGTGCCATGCCGGACGCGGCCGGCCGGGCCGGTGGTGCCCGGCAGCCGCGACCTGCGGCCCGACACCGCCGGCGCGGCCGGTCGTCACGGTCATGTCAGCCGCCGGTGCCGATGGAGCTTGCCTTCTGCTGCATCGCCTTGGCCGCGTCCGCGGCGGAGGACGCGCCCTTCGCGGCCCGTTCGAGCTCGCCGTCGATGGCCGCGGCGACCTGCTCCCAGGTGGGGATCGACGGTGGCGCCTTCGCGTCGGCGAGCTGGTCGCCGAACATCTTGAGCATCGGATCGGTCTGCATGGCCGGGTCGTCCCACGCCGCCTTGACCGCCGGCAGGTCGCTGACCGTCTGGTACCACTTGATCTGCACCTGCGGCTGCATCAGGTACGAGACGAACTTCCACGCGGCGTCGCGGTTGTCGCTGTCTTTGAACACCGCGAGGTTGCTGCCGCCGATGAACGACGTGGCCCCCTGCGGGCCGCGCGGCATCGGCCACAGGTCGTACTTGCCCTCGCCACCCAGCTCGTCGAGCACCCCGATGTGCCACGGGCCGGACACGAACGACCCGATGGTGCCCTTGACGAACTCCGGCTCCCACTCGCCGCCGCGCAGCTGGTCCTTGCTGGACAGTCCCTCGCCGAAGAACGACGCGTAGTACTCCAGGCCCTCGGTCACGGCCGGCGAGTCGAGCGCGAACGTCTCGCCCTCCAGCACCTCGCCACCGGCCTGCCAGACGAACGGCATCGCGGTCTGCCACGCGCCCGTCTGGCCGGGCTGCAGGTAGATGCCCCACTGCGCGCCGCCCTGCTGCTGCAGCTGCTGGACCGCGGACTTCAGCTCGTCCCAGTCCGTCGGCGCCACGGTGACGCCGGCCCTGGCCGCCACCTCGGTGTTGACGTACAGCAGCCGGGTCTCGACGTACCAGGGCACGCCGAACGACGTGCCGTCAACGACGCCGGTCTCCCAAGCTCCCTCGAAGAAGTCGTCCTTCCTGACAATGTCGCCCGGCACGACGTCGAGCGCGCCGGTCTTGGCGAACTCGCCCATCCACGTGGTGCCGAGCATGCTCACGTCGGGCGTCTGCCCGCCGGCGATCGCGGTGGCGATCTTGTTGTGTGCGCCGTCCCACGGCACCGCGGTCACGTTGACCTTGGCGTCCGGATTGTCGGCCATGAAGTCCGCGGCGAGCTCCGACAGCTTCTCCCCCTCGGTGCCCATCGCCCATACCGTGATCTCGCCGGTCGCCTTGCCCTCCCCGACCTGCTCGCCCTGGGTCGCCTGAGGGTCGTCGGAGCCGCGGCCGCAGCCGGCAAGCATCACCACCAACGCACACGCCAGCGCAACCGCCTGGCGGTTGGGTCGCTTCATTGCGTCACCTCCGAGTCGGTTCCGTGGTCGCCGCAGCTGGCCCTGATCACCAGCTCCGTCTGGAGTTCCTGCAGGCGCCCGGAATGGCCCGAGCCGCCCGAGATCTGTTCGTCCAGCCACCAGGCCGCGGTGGCGCCGAGCTCGCGCATCGGCTGGCGGACCGTGGTCAGCCGGGCGTAGCGGGCGGCCATGATGTCGTCCCAGCCGGTCAGCGCCAGCTCGGCGGGCACGGCGATGTTCCTGTCCTCGGCGGCCCGCAGGGCACCGAGCGCCACCTCGTCGTTGGCGCACACGAGTGCCCTCGGCCGGGCGGCCGGGCGGTCGAGCAGCCGGCCGGCCGCCGCGCAGCCGGCGTCGATGTCGAAGGCGCACCGGACGGGCGCCACCGCCGCGCCGAGCGCGGCGGCGAAGCCCGCGTACCGGCCGGCGACGTCCGGCGACTCGTCGGGATCGCCGAGGAAGCTGAGCTCCCGGTAGCCGTGGCCGAGCAGGTGCCCGGTCAGCGCCCGCGCGCTGCGCTCGTTGTCGGAGCCGACCGTGTCGACGGCCCCGACCGGCGGCCTGGCCAGCAGCACGAGCGGCAGCCCGGACTCGGCGATCCTGGTCACCACGTCGTCGCCGACGGTGCGGCCCATGATCACCATGCCGTCCACCCGGCCGGCCAGTTCGAGCACCCGCTCCGCGGCCAGCGGGCGGCCGTGCGTGGTGAGGATGAGCACGCTGCGGCCCAGCTCGGCGACGACCTCCTCGTAGCCGAGGACCACCTCGGCGTAGTACGGGCCGGACAGGTCGGGGAACACGATGCCGTTGGCCGCGTGCTGGCCCTCGGCGAGGGCGCGGCCCGCCCGGCTGGGATGGAAGCGCAGCTCGGCGGCCACGTCCAGCACCCGCTGCCTGGTGGACGTCGCGACCAGCGGCGAACCGCGCAGCGCGCGCGACACCGTGGCGATCGACACGCCCGCTCGATGCGCGACCTGGTAGATCGTCACCGACCGCCGGTCCCGGCTCACCCCGACCCCGCTTCCGCCGATGGAAGCGCTTACATCGTGCGCTGTGTCGTTCCTAGCACGAATTCGACGGATCGGCAGCCCGACGTCCGGAGCAGCCTGTTGCACCCGCGCCCGGTGCGCCCGCTACGCCTCGAACTTGTAGCCGAGGCCGCGGACGGTGACCAGGTAGCGCGGCGCGGACGGGTCCGGCTCGATCTTGGCGCGCAGCCGCTTGACGTGCACGTCGAGGGTCTTGGTGTCGCCGACGTAGTCCGAGCCCCACACGCGGTCGATGAGCTGGCCGCGGGTGAGCACCCGGCCGACGTTGCGCAGCAGGTACTCGAGCAGGTCGAACTCCTTGAGCGGCAGCGACACGTCCTGGGCGGCGACGGTGACCACGTGCCGCTCGACGTCCATCCGCACCGGCCCGGCCGCCAGCACGGCCGGCAGCAGCGCGGGGTCGAGGTCGGGGTCGCCGCCGCGGCGCAGCACCGCGCGGATCCGCGCGATCAGCTCGCGCGCCGAGTACGGCTTCGTGACGTAGTCGTCGGCGCCGAGCTCGAGCCCGACTACCTTGTCGATCTCGCTGTCCCGCGCCGTCACCATGATCACCGGCACCGCCGACCGCTGGCGCAGCGCCTTGCACACGTCGGTGCCGCTCATGCCGGGCAGCATCAGGTCCAGCAGCACGATGTCGGCACCGTTGCGGTCGAACTCCTCCAGTGCCTGCTGGCCGGTGCCCGCCACGGCCGTGGTGAACCCCTCCCTGTGCAGCAGGAACGCCAGCGGGTCCGCGAAGGACTCCTCGTCCTCGACGATCAGCACCCTGGTCACAGCCGTCCTCCGGTCTCTGCTGGTACGTCCGCTGCGGCGGGCTCTGGCCCCACGGCGTGTGCCGGGATCCGCATGGTGAAGGTGGAGCCGGTGCCCCGGCGGCTCCAGAGCCGCACGTCGCCGCCGTGGTTGGCGGCCACGTGCTTGACGATCGCGAGGCCGAGCCCGGTGCCGCCGGTGGCGCGGGACCGCGCCGGATCGACCCGGAAGAACCGCTCGAACACCCGCTGCTGGTGCTCCGGCGCGATGCCGATGCCCCGGTCCGTGACGGCGATCTCCACCAGGCCGCCGGCGAGCCGCCGGCTCAGCGACACCGGGCTGCCCGGCGAGGAGTAGGCGATCGCGTTGTCCACGAGGTTGGACAGCGCGGTGACGAGCAGCGTGCGGTCGCCGTCCACGAGCAGCCCGCTCGGCTCGTCGACGGCGATCGTGATTCCGGCCGACTCGGCGGCCAGCCGGCTGCGGGCCAGCGCCTCGCGCACCACCCCGTCGACGTCGACGACGGCGAGCTCGGGCAGCCGCTCGGCGCCCTGCAGCCGCGACAGCGCGATCAGCTCGGTGACCAGCGAGCCCAGCCTGGTGGCCTCGTTGAGGATCAAGGTGGCGAACCGGCGGACCTCGGCCGGGTCGTCCGCGGCGTCGAGCACCGCCTCGGCCAGCAGCGCCATCGCACCGACCGGCGTCTTCAGCTCGTGGCTGACGTTGGCCACGAAGTCGCGCCTGGTGGCCTCCAGCCGGACCGCGTCGGACTCGTCGGAGGCGTCCACGACCGTGTAGCCGCCACCGAGCGGGCGGACCTCGGCGAGCACGGCCGCCGGCTGCCGCCCGCGGTGCTCCAGCGGGGACAGGTCGACGTCCACCGGCTCGCCGAGCTGCAGCGCCCGCTCGGCCGCGGCCCAGGCCCGCGGGTCCGGGCGCAGGTTGCGCACCACCCCGAGCTCCCCGGCCCGCGGGTTGTGCATGAGCACCTCGCCGAACCGGTTGAGCACGACGACCCCGTTGTGCGAGGAGTGCAGCACCCGCTGCGCGAGGTCCGGCACGGTGGGCTCGGCCGGGCGCCGGGCCGTCCTGGCGCCGGTTCGCCTGACGCCGGTTCGCCTGACGGCCCATACCACGCCGAGCACCATGCCGACGAGCAACGTGCTGGCCGTCAGTGCGAGGTAGCCCAGCACGGTCACGAACAGATCGTAAGCACGCTGGCCGCGACGCCCCTACCGGCGCTCGCCGGAAGTGACCAGGGCAACGGCTGGACCAGCGAGAATTCGCCCGCCGTTCGCGCCCCGTTCACCGCCCCTGGCTGGCCACCGCCCTGGCGGCCGCGGCCGCGGCGTCCGGGTCCAGGTACAGCCCGCCGCGGGTCACCGGGGCCAGCTCGTCGGTGAGTTCGTACCGCAGCGGGATGCCGGTCGGCACGTTCAGCCCAGCGATGTCGTCGTCGGAGATGCCGTCGAGGTGCTTGACCAGCGCGCGCAGCGAGTTGCCGTGCGCGGCCAGCAGCACGGTGAGCCCGGCCCGCAGGTCCGGCACCACCGCCGACTCCCAGTACGGCAGCATCCGCTTGACCACGTCGGCGAGGCACTCGGTGCGCGGCAGCGCATCGCCGAGGCCGGCGTAGCGCGGGTCGCCGTCCTGGGCGAACTCGGAGCCGTCCTCGATCGGCGGCGGCGGCACGTCGTAGGAGCGGCGCCACAGCTTGAACTGCTCGTCGCCGTACTCCTGCCGGGTCTGCGCCTTGTTCTTGCCCTGCAGCGCGCCGTAGTGCCGCTCGTTGAGCCGCCAGTCGCGCCGCACCGGGATCCAGTGCCGGTCGCACACGTCGAGGGTGATGTTGGCGGTGGAGATCGCGCGCCGCAGCAGCGAGGTGTGCACGACGTCGGGCAGCAGTTCGGCGGCCCGCAGCAGCTCACCGCCGCGCTGGGCCTCCGCCTCACCGCGCGCCGACAGCGGCACGTCCACCCAGCCGGTGAACAGGTTCTCGGCGTTCCAGGTGCTCTCACCGTGGCGCAGCAGCACCAGCGTCCCGACGCTCATGGCGCCCATCCTGCCGCACGGCCGCCGCTACGGCCGCCGCTACGGCTGGGCGCGGCGGCGCCTCGGGAAGGTGAGCGGGATGCCGGCGTCCTGGATCGCCGCCTCGGCGCGCAGCCGCTCGAACTCCCGCTCCGGGCCGGCCGGCGCGCTCTCCAGCTCGTTGGGGATCTGCAGCCGCGCGCACGTGTCGCGCAGCACCGAGTCGTAGGCCATCAGCAGCGCGGTGCGCCGCACGTTGTTGGTGGGCGGGTCGTTGACGAGCTCGTCGCGCAGCCTCCGGAGGTCGGCGGCCAGCCGTTCCAGCGGCGGCCCCTGCGCCATGCCGGCACGCGACCGCGCCGCCCGGCGATCCCGAATCTCGTCGAGCACCCGCGGCACCCGCATCGCCAGCCAGAGCAGCGCCAGCGGCGAGAACGCGATCAGCACGTACCAGACGACGCCGAGCATGATGGTTTGCTGCGCCACCACCATGCCGTCGACGGTATGCCTCATCCGGCCGGCGCGCCATATTGGTTTGGGCGCGACGCACGCCGCCGGCAGGATCGGGTGGTGCGGGTCTTCCTGGAAACCGAGCGGCTGATCCTGCGCCCCTTCACCGAGCACGACGCGGACAACCTGTTCGAGCTGGAGAGCGACCCCGAGGTCATGCGCTTCATCGACGGCGGCGGGCCGACCCCACGCGAGGTGATCGAGCGCGACCTTCTCGCGGACGGCCGGTGGGCCGCGGTGGACAAGGCGACCGGTGAGTTCTGGCCGGAGTACATCGACGGTGCCGAGCACGGCGACGTCGAGTACGAGCTGCTGAGCGCGAACTGGGCAGCCTCGATCCAGGCCCGCTGACCGATATTCGCGTTCATGCGGCGCGCTGTTTGGCCAGGGGTTGGTGCCGGCCGGGCGCATGGTCGCGCTCGCCCGGATTCCTGGAATCCCGGATTCATGTGATGACGGCGCACCCTGTCTGCAGACGCAGCGACCACGGCGGTCGACGCCAGGACCAAACCGGACTTCGTGACACAGCCGCCCACACCATGACGCGGCTCAGGCCAGCCCGCGCGGGTGGCCGAAGGCCGCATCCGGCACCCGCATGATCGTCGTCGTCATGGTCCAACTCGACCATGCGCCGCGGCCCGGCACGACGCGTGGCGCCCGTCAGGCCCCGTGCGCGGCGCGGAAGCCGCGCAACCGCAGGCTGTTCGACACCACGAACACGCTGGAGAACGCCATGGCCGCACCCGCGATCATCGGGTTGAGCAGCCCGGCGGCGGCCAGCGGCAGCGCCGCGACGTTGTACGCGAACGCCCAGAACAGGTTGCCCTTGATGGTCCGCAGCGTGCGCCTGGCCAGCCGGATGGCGTCCACGGCGACGCGCAGGTCGCCGCGCACCAGCGTGAGGTCGCCGGCCTCGATGGCGATGTCGGTACCGGTGCCCATGGCGAGGCCGAGGTCGGCCTGCGCCAGCGCGGGGGCGTCGTTGATGCCGTCGCCGACCATGGCCACCGTGCGGCCCTGCGCCTGCAGCTTCTTGACGACATCGACCTTGTCCGCCGGCAGCACCTCGGCGATCACCTCGTCGATGCCCACCTCCGCGGCCACCGCGCGGGCCGCGCGCTCGTTGTCGCCGGTGAGCAGCACCGGGGACAGCCCGAGCTGCCGCAGGCCGCGCACGGCCTCGGCCGACGTCGGCTTGACGGTGTCGGCGACGACGAGGACGGCCCGCGCCTCGCCATCCCAGGCCACCACGACGGCGGTTCGCCCGTTGCCCTCGGCCTCGTCCTTCGCCCGCAGCAGGTCCGCCGGCAGCCGGATGCTCCACTGCTCCAGCAGCGCAGCCCGCCCGACCAGCACCGCGCGCCCGCCGACCACGCCGTGCACGCCGAGGCCCTCCGTGTTGGCGAAGCCTTCGACGGCGGGCGGCTCGCCCACCTTGTCGGCGGCCGCGGCGGCGATGGCCTTGGCGATCGGGTGCTCGGACGCGTGCTCGACGGCGCCGGCGAGGCGCAGCGCCTCCTCGCCGTCCACGCCGGCGGCGGGCAGCACGTCGACCAGGCTCATCGTGCCGGTGGTGACGGTGCCGGTCTTGTCCAGCACGACCGTGTCCACCCGGCGCGTGGACTCCAGCACCTCGGGCCCCTTGATCAGGATGCCGAGCTGGGCACCCCGGCCGGTGCCGACGAGCAGCGCGGTCGGCGTGGCGAGCCCGAGCGCGCACGGGCAGGCGATGATCAGCACCGCGACCGCGGCCGTGAACGCGGCGCCGGTGCCGCCGCCGGCGCCCAGCCAGAACGCGAGCGTCCCGACCGCCAGCGCGATGACGACCGGTACGAACACCGCCGAGATGCGGTCGGCCAGGCGCTGCACGGCCGCCTTGCCGTTCTGCGCCTCCTCGACGAGCTTGGCCATCCGCGCGAGCTGGGTGTCGGCCCCGACCTTGGTCACCCGCACGACCAGGCGCCCGCCGGCGTTGACGGTGCCGCCGACCACGGCGTCGCCGGGACCGACCTCGGCCGGCACCGGCTCGCCGGTGAGCATGCTCTGGTCGACGGCGGAGGTGCCCTCCTCGACCACGCCGTCGGTGGCCACCTTCTCGCCGGGCCGCAGCACGAACCGGTCGCCGACGGCCAGCGCGTCGACCGGGATGCGCTCCTCGCGGCCGTCGCGCAGCACGGCCACGTCCTTGGCGCCCAGCTCCAGCAGCGCACGCAGCGCCGCCCCGGCCCTGCGCTTCGAACGCGCCTCGAAGAACCGGCCGGCCAGGATGAACATGGTGACCCCGGCCGCGACCTCCAGGTAGATGTTGCTCGCGCCGTCCGTGCGCTGCGCGATGAGCGAGAAGCCGTGCCGCATGCCGGCCTCGCCCGCGGTGCCGAAGAACAGCGCGTACAGCGACCACAGGAACGCCGCGCCCACGCCGATCGAGATCAGCGTGTCCATGGTGGCCGTGCCGTGCCGGGCGGCGGCGAACGCGGCCCGGTGGAACGGCCAGGCGCCCCACACGACCACCGGCGCGCCGAGCGCGAGCGACAGCCACTGCCAGTTGGTGAACTGCAGCGCGGGCACCATGGCCATCGCGATCACCGGGGTGGCCAGCACGATCGAGACGAGCAGCCGGTTCAGCAGCGATCGGGTCTGCTCGTCGTGCTCGCCGTCCTCGCCGCGCTCGCCGCGCGGCTCGGCGGCTGCCGGCTGCGGTGCCCGGGCGGTGTAGCCGGCGGCCTCGACCACCCGCACGAGGTCGTCGGTCGACAGCGCTTCCGGGTAGTCGACGTGCGCCTTCTCGGTCGCGAAGTTGACAGTCGCGTGCACACCGTCGAGCTTGTTCAGCTTCCGCTCGATCCTGGCCACGCAGGACGCGCACGTCATGCCGCTGATCGACAGCTCGACCTGCCGCGTGGCGGTCGGGGTCTCATGAATGGTGGAACTCATGGTCCGCCTCTCCTCGGCGTGTCAGTCGCTTCGTGCGACCGAGTCCGTCGCTTCGTGCGACCGTGTCGTTCTGGGGCCCGGCTGGGGCCCGGCTCGGCCTGGCTCAGCCGCCGTGCCCGCCGTGGTCGCCGCCGTGGCTGTCGCCGGGCGTGCTCGTGGCAGCCGGAGCGCCGGGGCCGACGGCCACCGCGTCCACGGTGAACTCGGCCGTGCGCACCTGCCCGCCGTGCTGGAAGTCCAGGAACAGCCGGTAGCGGCCGGCGGTCGGGACCTCGACGGCGAAGGTCACCGCCGGCCCGGCCGCCGTCTTCCCGTCGCCGGGCGTGCCATCCGGGTGCACGTGCAGGTAGGCCAGGTCGCTGCCGCGCAGCGCCACCAGGTGCCCGTACGCGCCCAGGTACGGCTCCAGGTCGGCGACCGGCTCGCCGTTCCTCGTGACGATGGCCTGGACGGTCGAGCTGGCGCCGGCCGTCAGGTTGCCCTCCAGCCGCACCTGGTAGCCGTCGACGGTGAACGCGCGGCTCTCGGCGCTGGCGACGGCCGGCTGGAAGTCGCCAGCCACCTGCAGGTCGACGCCGAGCGTGGTCTTCGGCCCGCCCTCCGGCCGGAAGTCGGCGAACACCCGGTACGCCCCGCCGGCGGGCGGCGTCAGCGGCACACTCCAGGTACCGTCGGCCGCCATCTCGGGGTGCACGTGCCGGAAGTGCGTGCCGTCGCGGCGAACCACGATGAGGTGCAGCCGCTTGTCGTGCTCGACCGCGAACTTGGTCACCGCGGCGCCGGAGCCGTCCGCGATGCGGAACCGGTACGCGTCGGTGGCGCCGGCCCGCAGCTGCGTGGTCTCCGCGACCAGCGCGTAGCCGTTCTGGACGGCGGCCAGGCCGGGCAGGGCCGCCTCACCAGCCAGGCCGGGCCCCGGCCCAGGCTCAGCGCCCAGGTGGTCCCCGGACGCGTTGTGGTCCACGGGCGCGTCGACCGGGCCGACCGCGCGGCCGAACGCCCACCCGCCGGCGAAGACCAGGACGAGCGCGAGGCCGAACGCGGCCACCTTGCTCACGGTGTTCATCTCTGCTGCTCCAGGTTGTTGGACGTCAGACCAGCTGGTAGCCGGCCTCGTCGACCGCGGCCCGCACGTCGCCTGCGGACAGCGGGGCGTCGCTGGTCACCGTCACCCGGCCGCTCGCAACGTCGACGTCGACCGCGCGCACGCCGGCGATCGTCTCGATCTCCTCGCGCACGGAGGCGGCGCAGTGGCCGCACGTCATGCCCGTGACGGTGTACGTGGTGACGGTGTCGGTGGACTGGCTCATTGCGTTGCGCTCCTCGATACGGATCAGGACCTGACCAGCCGGGCGATGGCCTGGCTCGCTTCACGGATCTTGAGGTCGGCGGTCTCCCCGCCCTCGGCGACCGCCTCGCTCACGCAGTGCTTCAGATGTTCGTCGAGCAGCGAGAGCGACACGGCCTGCAGTGCCCGCGTGGCCGCCGAGATCTGGGTCAGCACGTCGATGCAGTAGTCGTCGTTCTCGATCATCCGCTGCAGCCCGCGCACCTGGCCCTCGATCCGGCGCAGCCGGCGAAGATGATCGTCCTTGTTCTCCGTGTACCCGCGCATCTCGACTCCCGGCACAGCCATCGCAGCAACCCTCGTCGCCGACGATACCCTAAGGGGGTATGGGTGTGCAGCCGGCTGCGGCTAGACGGTCGCGTCGACGATGAAGTCCCTGCCCAGGCCCAGCAGCACGCGGTCGGCGGTCAGCAGCCGAAGCCCCGCCTGGCTCGCCTGACTGACAAGTAGGCGGTCGAACGGGTCGTACCGCGCGAGCTCGGGAAACTCGCGAAGGCCCTCGGCGTGCTCGGCCGTGACGTTCAGCAGCGCCAACCCCTGCTCGGCGAGGCGCACGCCGAACTTGTCCGGGATCGACAACTTACCGAGCATCGCCTTGATCGTCAGCTCCCAGACCGTGGCGGCCGAGACGTGCGTGCAGGTGGCGGCCGAGATCATTCCCCGGGCCCGCTGACCGAGCCGCGGACTGTCGTCGAGGACCCACAGGACCGCCTGGCTGTCAAGAAGTAGCACCGTCGTCGCCGTAGAAAAGTCGCTGGATGTCGGGGTCGACGCCGGCGAACGCGTCGTCGTCGTACGACACCTCGCCCCCGAGCCCGCCGAACACGACCGGCGTGCGCTGGTGCGGCACGAGGTCCGCGATCGGCTGGCCCGCCTTCGAGATGACCACGCGCTCGCCAGCCGCAACCTGCTCCAGCAGGCGCGACAGGTGCGTCTTCGCCTCGTGGATATTGACATTGACGGTCACCATCAGAGGATACCTAGCGGACTAAACTTAGTCCAGTCCGCTGTAGGTCATGATCGGCCGCACCTCGACCGCGCCGAACGGGGCCTCCGGTATCCGCGCGGCAATCTCCGTCGCTCGTTCGATGCTGTCGCACTCGACGAGATAGAAGCCCGCCAGCTGCTCCTTGGTCTCGGCGAACGGCCCATCGGTCGCCATCACCCGTCCCTCACGCACCGTGACATGCTTGGCGAGCGACGAGTCGGCGAGGGCGTTGGTCGCGATCAGCTCGCCCGACTCGGCAAGCTGCTCGTTGAGCGCGGCGTAGCTCTGTAGCCCCGCGGCCTGCTGGTCCGCGGGCAGTTCCTGCCAGACCTTGCGGGCCTGCGGGTTCGTGTAGATCAGGATCAGATATTTCACCAGCGCTCCCACCGCGTCTCGAAAATTGTCTGCCGGGGACGTCGAGCCGGCGTGCTCAGCTTCTACGTCCCTTGTGAGTCGCGCCCGCAGAGCCGACCCAGAGGAGAGCGCCATGAATGTAGACGACGGCACCCACAGTGAGCAGGCCCATCGGGAGCCGCCCGGGCAAGCGGCGGGCAGGTCCGGCGTGCGCCGCGCGACCGGCCGAGGACGGGAGGACTGGTTCGCCCTGCTCGACGCGTGGGGCGCGGCCGGCCGGCCATACCGGGAGATCGCCGACTGGCTGGAGGGTGACCACGGCATCTCCAGCTGGTGGGCCCAGAAGCTCATCGTCGAGTACGAGCAGGCGCGCGGGCTGCGCGCTCCCGGCGTCCGGCCCGACGGCACTTTCTCGGTGAGCACGAGCAAGACCGTGGCCGCGCCCGTCGGACGCCTATTCGAGGCCTTCGTCGACGCCGGGCTGCGGGAGCGCTGGCTACCCGCCGCAGAGTTGCGCGAACGCACGTCCCGACCGGGACGCTCCGCGCGCTTCGACTGGGCAGACGGCACCAGCCGGATCAACGTCACCTTCGCCGCCAAGGGCGACACCAAGAGCCAGGTCGCGCTGGAGCACGAACGCCTGCCCGACCCACAGTCCGCGGCAAAGGCGAAGGCCTACTGGCTCGATCGCATGGACACCCTCAAGGCCACACTCGAAGAGTGATCATGGTGAGCTACCTGGCCACCGTCGTCGCGGGCCTGGCTGCCCGGAACGAGTGTTGCCTACACTGGCGGTGTGGCCGGCACTCAGGAACGCGAGGAACTGCGCCGGCTCGTTGACGACCTGACCGACGAGCAGGTTCGAGATGTGCTGGCCGCTGCCAGGCAGGTCGGCGCCGGTTCCTCGCGATCCCCTGGAGCCGACACCGGATTGGCGTGGATCGGGGTCATCAAGGACGGTCCCGAGGATCTGGCGGAACGGTCCAAGAGCATCTTGCGCAACGAGATGGGCCAGCGCAGGGGGCCGGCTGCGTGATCCTTGCCGACAGCGGGGTGTTGATCGCGGCCGCCAACGCCAAGGACCGGCACCACGCAAGCTGCTCGGCCCTGGTTCGCGAGCAGCGTGGAGCCCTCCTGGTCAGTCCGCTAGTTGTAGCCGAAGTGTGCTACATGATCGGCAAACTGGCTGGAGGAGAAGCGAAGGCAGGCTTCCTCGATGCGTTCACGGCCGGTGCGCTGGTGCTCGCCAGCTGGCGCCCGTGGACATATCTCGCATGGCAGAGCTGATGCGCAAGTACCCCGAGCTCGATCTCGACGGAGCCGACGCATCGATTGTCGCGCTCGCCGAGCGGCTGGACTAGGACACCGTCGCGACGATTGACCACCGGGACTTTGCGACCATTCGCCCAGCTCACTGCCCTGCCTTCCTCTTGTTGCCCGCCTGACTCAAAGCCAGCCACACCCGAGAGAGCCATCAACGATCGCGCCGCCGAAACGGCTCGCGGGCGCGGAGGTCCTTGCGCAGGATCTTGCCGGAGGCGGACTTGGGGATGGCGTCGATGAACTCGACGATTCGTACCTTCTTGTGGGGGGCGACGCGGGCGGCGACGAAGGACAGGATGTCTGCCGCGGACAGCTCGGGCGCGGAGGGCTGGCGCACGACGAACGCCTTGGGCACCTCCTCGCCGTCCTCGTCGCGCACGCCGATGACGGCGGCGTCGGCGACGGACGGGTTGGAGAGCAGCAGCGCCTCGAGCTCGGCCGGCGGCACCTGGTAGCCCTTGTACTTGATCAGCTCCTTGACCCG
>Ga0299913_10002349_pt1 | contig 14868 bp, 12 predicted proteins | sample RVTome_9_FD_201360 | JGI IMG/M metagenome (GOLD analysis project Ga0299913, IMG submission 201360) | Soil microbial communities from uranium-contaminated site in the Upper Colorado River Basin, Wyoming, United States - RVT155D38 (version 2) ...
GCTGGCCGGCGGTTTCGCCTGGGTGACGACGACCCCGGCTCTGATTGCCTTTGGAGTGGCCACGGCACTGGAGATTGGCGCCTATTTCATCCCTTGGGTGGACAATCTCCTCGATTCCGTGGCCACACCGGCGGCTGTGGTGGCCGGAGTCGTTGTCTCCGCCTCGGTGGTCACGGGGATGGAGCCCTGGCTGAAGTGGCCGCTCGCCGTCATCGCGGGAGGGGGCGTGGCGGCCACCGTGCAGCTCGGCACGGTGGGGGCCCGACAGGCCTCGGTGCTGGGGACCGGTGGCCTGGCGAACCCACTGGTCTCCGGGCTCGAGGCGGCGGGGTCCGCGGCTCTGACCTTCCTGGCGCTGGCCTTTCCCGCTCTGGCCTTGGCCGTCGTGGCGCTGCTGTTCGTGGCGCTGTGGCGCTTCGTGCGCAGCCGCCGCCGGCCGGCCGTGGCCCCGTGAGGGGGTGGCGGATCTGGGTCGACACCGGCGGGACCTTCACCGACTGTCTGGCCCGCGACCCCGAGGGTGGGCTCCACCGGGCCAAGGTGCTGTCGAGCTCCTGCCTGCGCCTGCGCGTCGAGCCGGCGGGGGGGCGCCGCCTCGCGCTGGCCGCCGCGTCCGAGCTTCCGGCGGGCTTTCTCGAGGGCGCCCGGCTGCGGCGGTTGGGCGCCCCGGGTGACGGCCTCCGGATCGCGCGCCATCACATCCTGCCTCCCCTCATCGAGCTCGAGAACGAGCCGCCCGGCGAGTGGGCAGCGGGTGGGGTCTTCGAGGCTCGGTTCGACGAGGAGGCTCCGGTGCTCGCGGCGCGTTTGGTGACCGGCACGGCGGGCCGACGCCCGCTGCCCGAGCACGAGCTGCGCCTGGCGACGACGCGGGGCACCAACGCCCTGCTCGAGCGCAGAGGGGGCCGCGTCGCCCTCTTCGTCACCGCCGGCTTCGCCGACCTGCTGGTGATCGGCACGCAACAGCGCCCCGAGCTCTTCACGCTCCGTCCCGATCGCCCGCCGCCGCTCTACGAGGCGGTCGTCGAGGTCCCCGGGCGCCTGGATGCCGCCGGAGCCGAGCTCGAGCCGTTCGATCCCGAGGCGCTGGCCTCCGAGGTCGACCGGCTTCTCGTCGCCGGCGTCGACGGCGCGGCGGTGGCGCTGCTGCATTCCTACCGGTGCGCCGACCACGAGGAGCGGTTGGCGTGCTGGCTCGAGGCGCGCGGCTTCGCCCACGTCTCGCGGTCGAGCGCCCTGGCGCCGCGGATCCAGCTCCTGGCCCGGGCGGAGACGGCGGTGGTCGACGCCTACCTCTGGCCGGTCATCCAGGGATACCTCGACGCGGTGCGCGCCCAGAGCGAGGCGTCGCGACTCCTGGTGATGACCAGTGCAGGAGGCCTGGTGGAGGCCGGCCGCTTCCGGCCTCGGGACAGTCTCCTGTCGGGGCCGGCCGGAGGCGTCGTCGGCGCGGCGGCGGCGGGCCGGGCGGCCGGGAGAGAGGCTGTCATCGCCTTCGACATGGGGGGCACGTCCACCGACGTCTCGCGCTGGGCCGGCGATCTCGACTACCGGTTCGACACCCGGATCGGGGGCGCCCGTCTGCTCGCCCCGGCCCTGCGCATCGAGACCGTGGCGGCGGGTGGCGGCTCGATCTGCTCCTTCGACGGCAGCCAGCTCAAGGTCGGTCCCGAGAGCGCCGGCGCCTCCCCCGGCCCGGCATGCTACGGCGCCGGCGGCCCGCTGACCCTGACCGACGTGAACCTGCTGCTGGGCCGCCTCGACCCCCACCGCTTCGGCATCCCCCTGGCGCCGGAGGCGGCGTCGCGCCGGGCCGACGAGCTCGCCGCCGCGGTCGCGGCGGGGGAGCCGCCCTCGTGGAGCCGGGAGGGGCAGGGAGGAGCGCCGGGCATTTCGCGTCTCCCCGACGATGAGGCCACGTCGCGCCGGGAGGCGTTGCTCCTCGGCCTGCTGCGCATCGCCGACGAGCGCATGGCGGAGGCCGTGCGCCGGATCTCGGTGCGGCGGGGCTACGACCCGGCCGAGCACGCGTTGGTGGCCTTCGGCGGCGCCGGGCCGCAGCACGCCTGCGCCCTGGCCGAGCTGCTGGGCATCGCGACGGTTCTGGTGCCGCCGGACGCGGGTCTGCTCTCGGCGCTCGGTCTGGGGCACGCGAGGCTCGAGCGTTTCGCCGAGCGCCAGGTGCTGCGCCCCCTCGAGGAGGTCGAGGAGCGGGTGCCGGAGTGGCTCGCCGAGCTCGCAGAGGCCGCCCGGGGGGAGCTGGCAGGCGACGGTGCCGGCGGACCGGGCACGGTGCGCCACCTGGCGGGTCTGCGCTTGCTCGGTCAGGAAGCGACGCTCGAGGTCGAGGCGGGACCGGGTGCCGTGCTCGAGCCGGCCTTCCGTCGCGCCTACCGCGAGCTCTACGGGTACGAGCCGGAGGGTCGGGCGGTGGAGCTCGAGTCGCTCAAGGTGGTGGCGGCCGCGGGGGCGGAGGAGCTCCCTACGCCTCCGGCCGTGGCGCTGAAGCGCGCGGCCGAGCCGGTGGCGACGGCGCGGGTCCTCTTTGCACGGGGATGGGCCGAGACCACCGCATTCGAGCGCCCCGGGCTGGCGCCCGGCAGCTGCCTCCGCGGTCCCGCTCTCGTCTTCGAGTCCCACTGCACCACCGTCGTCCCGCCGGGCTGGGGCCTGCGCGTCGACGGCTCCCGGGCCCTGGTGTTGGAACGATGATGCCCTCTCCGCGCGCCGGTATCGCCGCGGTGGAGCTCGAGCTCTTCACCCATCGCTTCGAGGCGCTGGCCGAGCAGATGGGTGAGATGCTCCGGCGCACGGCGATGTCCGTGAACGTGAAGGAGAGAATGGACTTCTCGTGTGCCCTCCTCGATGCCGAGGGGGCTCTGGTGGCCAACGCGCCCCACATCCCCGTCCACCTCGGCGCTCTCGGCGTGTGCGTCCGGTCGGTCGCCGCCACCCTCGAGCTCGGCCCGGGCGACGTGGCGGTGACCAATCATCCCGCGTACGGCGGCTCCCACCTGCCGGACGTGACCGTGATCGCTCCGGTCCACGAGCGGGAGGACGGCGGAGCGCGGCTCGGCTGGGTCGCCAACCGCGCCCACCACGCGGAGATCGGCGGCACTCGTCCCGGTTCGATGCCGCCGGACGCCCGCAGCCTGGCGGAGGAGGGGGTCGTGCTGGAGCCCTTCCGTCTCGTCCATGGCGGCGAGACCCGATGGGCGGAGATCGAGGAGCGCCTGGTCGGCGGGCGCTGGCCTTCCCGGGCCCCCGGAGAGAATCTGGCCGACCTCGCCGCGGCGCTGGCGAGCGTCCGGCTCGGCGCCCGGGGACTCCGCGAGCTGGCGACACGTCACGGCGCGGAGAGGGTCGGTCGGCGGATGGCGGACCTCGCCGCGGAGGCGGAGCGTCGGATGCGCCGCGCCCTGTCGCGGCTGCCCGCCGGGCGGCGCCACGCCCTGCAGACGCTCGACGACGGCGCGGCGATCGAGGTGACCGTCGACCTCGGTGGCGGGGAGGCGACCATCGACTTCACGGGCAGCGCGCCGGTCCACCCCGGCAATCTCAACGCCACGCCGGCGGTGGTGCGCAGCGCCGTCCTCTATGTCCTCCGCCTGTTGCTCGACGAGCCGCTGCCGCTCAACGAGGGCATCCTCCGTCCCGTCACCCTGGTGCTGCCGGAGGGCTTCCTGGCGCCGCCCTTCCCCGACGACCCGGCGGCGGCTCCGGCCGTGGTGGGCGGCAACGTCGAGACCAGCCAACGGGTCGTCGACACTCTCATCGAGGCGCTGGCGCTCGCGGCGGGGAGTCAGGGCACGATGAACAATACCCTGTTCGGCACCGACCGCTTCGGCTATTACGAGACGGTGGCCGGCGGCGCCGGGGCCGGGCCGGGCTTCGACGGAGCCAGCGCCGTGCACACCCACATGACCAACACGGCGATTACCGACCCGGAGCTGCTCGAGCACCGCTACCCGGTGCGCCTGCGCCGCTTCGCCGTCCGTCACGGCTCCGGCGGCGCCGGACGCTGGCGCGGGGGCGACGGCGTGGTGCGCGAGATCGAGTTCCTGGAAGCGATGGAGCTCTCTCTGCTCACTCAGCACCGGCGCCAGGGTCCCCTCGGCATGGCGGGAGGTGCCTCCGGCGCCCCTGGCCGCCAGACACTGGTGCGCGCCGGCGGCAGGAGCGAGATCCTTGCCGCAATCGACGGGCGTTCCGTCGGCCCCGGTGACCGCCTGATCCTCGAGACTCCGGGCGGCGGCGGCTGGGGACCTGCGGAGGAGGAGGCGGAGTGAGCGCTCGCGCGGCGGACCGCGGCACCGGGGCGGACGGGCGGGAGAAGCGGCGCGGACACGGCCCGACATCGAGGAGGGGGACGCGATGAGTCGGCTCGGGTCGATCCTCCTCTGGTCGGTGCTGGCGGCGGCCTTCATCGGGCCGGGGACGGTGACCACGGCGGCCTCGGCGGGGGCGGGGTACGGGTACGCCCTGCTGTGGGCGTTGACCTTCTCGGTGGTGGCCTGCCTGGTGCTGCAGGAGGCGGCCGCGCGGCTGACGGCGGTGTCGGGCCGCAACCTCGGCCAGGCGCTGCGCGCCCGCTACCGGGGCGGCGCCCGCGGCGCGCTGGTGCTGGCCCTGGTGCTCGGCGCCATCGTGCTGGGGGCCGCGGCCTACGAGGCCGGCAACATCCTGGGGGCGGTCGCCGGGGCGACGTTGCTCGGGGTCGGCGACGCCCGCGTCTGGACGCTGGTCCTCGGTGCGGTGGCCGGCGTGCTGCTGTGGACGAACGCGCCACAGGGCGTGGCACGGCTCCTCAGCGTCCTGGTGGCGCTGATGGGCGTCGCCTTCCTGTGGACCGCGGTGGCCCTGCGGCCGGCGCTCGGGGAGCTCGCGGCCGGCGCCCTGGTGCCGCGGCTTCCCGCCGGCTCGGCGCTGCTGGCGCTCGGCTTGGTGGGCACGACGGTCGTCCCCTACAATCTCTTCCTCGGATCCGGCATCGCTCGCGGTCAGCGTCTCGGCGAGGTGCGGCTCGGCATCGCGGTGGCGGTGGTCCTGGGGGGCTTCATCTCGATGGGCGTGCTGGTGGTCGGCGCGGCAGTCGAGGGGCCGTTCGATTTCGCGGCCCTGGCCGCGGTGCTCGGCGAGCGGATGGGCCCCTGGGGGGCGCGGGCCGTCGCCGCCGGGCTGCTGGCTGCCGGCCTCTCCTCGGCAATCACTGCACCGCTTGCCGCAGCGATGACCGCGGCCAGCCTCCTCGGCGACGAGGAGGACGGCGTCTGGTCGCCGCAGGGAGGCCGCTACCGCGCCGTCTGGCTGGGGGTGCTGGCGATCGGCATCGGCTTCGGCGTGGCCGGAGCGCAGCCGATTCCGGTCATCGTGCTGGCCCAGGCCCTGAACGGCGTGCTGCTGCCGTTCGTCGCGGCCTTCCTCTTCCTGGCGGTGAACGACCTCGAGCTGATGGGCCGGGGCCGGATCAACGGTTGGGGAGCGAACACGCTCACCGCCTGTGTCCTGGCCGTCGCCTGCCTGCTGGGTCTCTCCGGCGTGCTCCGCGCCGGGGCGCGCGTCGTCGGTGCGCCGGCTCCCGGGAGCGGCCTGCTCGTCGGCGCCGGTCTGTTCGTGGGTGTCGCCACCGCCTTCCTGCTCGCCGGCGCGCTGCGTCGGCACCGCGCCGGCGGCGCGACGCTGGCGCAGGGGCTCCGGGAGGTCGAGCGACCCGACGTTCGGTGAGCGCCGCGGGGCACGGATCTTGCGAACGCGGAGATGGAAGCGGCTCTAGAATGTCCCCAGACGAGGAGGTCACGATGCGATCATCCCCCTCTCACCGCACGGCACTCACGGGGGCCGCAGCCCTGCTCGGGCTGGCGGCAGCCCTCTATGCTCCCGGCTGCGCCACCAACCCGGCGACGGGACAGCGCCAGCTGTCGTTGATCTCCGAGTCGCAGGAGATCGCCCTGGGCAAGCAATCGGATGCAGAGATCGTCGCCTCGCTCGGGGTCTACGAGGACGCGGAGCTGGCGGCCTACGTCGAGCGGGTGGGGCAGAGCCTGGCGGCGGTGTCGGAGCGACCCGATCTCGACTGGTCGTTCCAGGTCATCGACGATCCGACGGTCAACGCCTTCGCGCTGCCCGGCGGCTACATCTACGTCACGCGTGGAATCCTCGCCCACCTGTCGAGCGAGGCGGAGCTCGCCTCCGTGCTCGGCCACGAGATCGGGCACGTCACCGCTCGCCACTCGGTGAACCGCATCTCCAAGACGCAGCTCGCTTCCCTCGGGCTGGGCATCGGCATGATCGTCAGCGAGGAGCTCCGCCAGTTCGGCGACCTGGCCCAGGTCGGGCTCGGCCTCCTCTTCCTGAAGTACTCGCGGGACGACGAGCGCCAGGCCGACGAGCTGGGCCTGCGCTACATCGTGCAGGGCGAGTACGACGCCCGCGAGATGCCGGAGGTGTTCGAGACCCTGCAGCGGCTGAGCGAGGAGGGCGGCAGCGGCCGGGTGCCGGGATATCTGTCGACGCACCCCGATCCCGGAGCGCGTGCGGGGACCGCGACGAGTGCCGTGGCGGCGCTCGGCCGCGACTTCTCCAGCGCCAAGGTCGCGCGCGCGCCCTACCTGCGCCAGCTCGACGGCATCGTCTTCGGCGTCGACCCGCGCGAGGGCTTCTTCCGCGGCGACCGGTATTACCACCCGCAGCTCGGCTTCCAGATGGCGGTGCCGGAGAGCTGGCCGCGGCAGAACCTCAAGCAGTCGGTGGAGGCCATGGCCCCCGACAAGGACGCCTTGATGGCTCTGACCCTGGCCCGGGGGAGCGCCCAGGAGGCTGCCCGAGCGCTCGCCGACAGCGAGGGCATCACGGCGGGACGCATCGGCACGGGGAGGACCAACGGCCTGCCCAGCGCCGGCTTCGAGTTCCAGGCGAGCGACGGCCGGGGCAGCTACCGGGGGGTGGTCCGCTTCGTGGAGCATGGCGAGCGCACCTTCCGCCTCCTCGGCTACACCCTGGCCGATCGCTGGAGCCGTCACGACGATGCGCTCAGGGGCTTCGCCGGCAGCTTCTCCCGTCTCACCGACCGCGACATCCTCGCCGTTCAGCCGGCCCGTCTCGAGCTGGTCGAGATCCCGGGCTCGATGGGAGTGAGCGAGCTCCAGCGCCGGTACCCCTCGAACGCCGACGACCAGACCATCGCCGTCATCAACCACCTCACCGGCGAGGAGGAGCTGCCGGCCGGGACACTGGCCAAGCGGATCGTCGGCGGGCCGCCGAGGGACTAGAGGCGCCCGCCTGGATCGCGAAGAGTTGCTCGCGGCGCGCGGACGCGCGAGAATCACGGTCCTTGACCGACCAGCAGTCGCCTTTGAAGGCACCTCTCGACGAGGTCAGCGTGCTCCTCGATGCGCTGCGCGCCGGAGACTCGCAGGCCCACGACCGGCTCTTCGGCCTCGTCTATGAGGAGCTGAAGCGCATCGCCCGTCGCCGGCTCGCCGGTTTCCGGCCGAGCGAGACGCTCGACACGACGGCGCTGGTGCACGAGGGCTACATGCGGCTGGCGCGCCCGGGCGCCGGCGAGCGACTCGAGAGCCGCGTCCACCTCCTCGCCGTCGCCTCCCGCGCCATGCGCCAGATCCTGATCGACCACGCGCGCGCTCGGCAGGCGGCCAAGAGGGGAGGGGAGGCGGTCCTGCTCGCGACTCCTCCCGACGAGCTCGCCGGACCGGCGGACCGCAACCAGGAGCTGCTCGCGCTCGACGAGGCCCTCATCCGGTTGGAGCGGCTGGCGCCGCGGCTCGGGCGGGTGGTGGAGCTCCACTTCTTCGGCGGCATGACGTTCGAGGAGGTGGGAGAGGCGCTGGCGGTCTCGAACCGCACGGTGAAGCGCGACTGGCGCAAGGCGCGCGCCTTCCTCTACGCCGAGCTCGCCGAGACCGGGTCGCCCTGAATGGCGAGCCACCGGGAGAGCGAGCGCCAGGGGGGTCTCAGCCCCGGCGCCGGCGGAAGCAGTCGACCAGGTGATCGTCCACCATGCCGACGGCCTGCATGAAGGCATACATGCTGGTCGGTCCGACGAAGCGGAAGCCGCGCTTCTTGAGGTCCTTCGAGAGGGCCGCTGCCTCGGGGCTCTCCACCGGGATCTCCGAGGTCTGGCGGAAGCGGTGCACGATCGGCTCGCCGTCGACGAAGTCCCAGAGGTAGTCCGCGAAGGAGCCGCGCTCCTCTTGCACGGCCAAGAAGCAGCGCGCGTTCGAGACCGCCGACTCGACCTTCAGCCGGTTGCGGATGATGCCGGGGTCCTGCAGGAGCTTCTCGATGCGCGCTGCCGTGAAGCGGGCGACCTTCTCGGGATCGAACTGCGCGAAGGCCTTCCGGTATCCCTCGCGCCGATGCAGGATCGTGCGCCAGGAGAGCCCCGCCTGAGCGCCCTCGAGCACCAGGTGCTCGTAGAGATGCCGGTCGTCGCGCGACGGCACCCCCCACTCGACGTCGTGGTACTCGATCATCAGGGGATCGTCCCCCGGCCAGGAACACCGCTCGCGGTGCATGGCTTCTCCTTCCGCTGCCGCGGTCACGCCACTGCGTGCAGATCGAACTCGGTGTGGATCACGTCATACGGGACGTGGACCTCTCCCGCGTCAGTGCGCTCGATGAGCCCGCACTCCATCAGCAAGTGCACATCCTCGTGCACGCGCTTCACGTCCCGTTCCAGGGCGCGCGCCAGGCCGCGCACGCTGCTCGCCCCGAGCCGCTGCAAGCGTTCGACGAGCTCCCAGCGCTTCGGGCTCAGCAGCCGAAACAGCGCCGCCGGTGATTCGAACTCGAACGTGTCCTCCGCCGACTTGCCCGTCTTCCATGCCTCGACAAACCGCGCGCCCATCTCCGCCAGCGCAGTGTCCGTGTCTCGACGGATCCGAATCGTGGCCCTCTTCATCTCGACCTCCACCGCTCTACATCCGCTAGAAAGTCCCGTACCAGGGTCTCGACATCCTCGAACAGGTAGGGCTCCTCGTGATCTTCCAGGTGGCGATGATCGCCTTTCGCGCGCTCGTTGTCGTACCCCACCAGACGCTTGCCCGGCCGGCCGTAGAAGAGCCGGTACTTGTAGCCATGATTGCTGCCCTGCACCGACCTCGGCACTCTCCAGATCACCATCTCCACCAAAGTCCCGTCCTCGAAGTCGAGCCGGCTCCGCAGAAGCAGCTCGGCCTTCATGTTGGCAAGTGTGCCAACAGAGGGTGCCGTTGTCAATCACGCCAACAAGAGCGAGGGCCGTGCGGTCGCAGCGGGGTCAGCTTCAGGCTACTCGGGCAGCACTGCCTACGTCACCCGCCGGCGCCGGTTCTTGATGTAGTCGGCGAGGATGAACTCGCCGAGGTTGTAGGGGGAGGCGAAGTAGGCGCGGCCGCGGTTGATCTGGGTGAGCTTCTCGACGAAGTCGGTGAGCAGGGGGTCGGTGGCGAGCATGAAGGTGGTGATGACGATGCCCTGGCGGCGGCACAGATCGACCTCCTCGAGCGTCCGGTTGACGATCTTCAGGTCGAGTCCGAAGGGGTTCTTGTAGATGCCGCCGCCCTCGGTGATCGCCGAGGGCTTGCCGTCGGTGACCAGAAAGACCTGCTTGTTGGGCTGCTTCTGGCGCGCCAGCAGGCCGCGGGCCATCTGCAGGGCGTCGCGGGTGTTGGTGTGGTAGGGGCCGGCCTGGACGTAGGGGAGCTCGGAGAGGGGGACTCGCTCGGCGCGGTCGCCGAAAAGGAGCACACCCAGGTAGTCCTTCGGGTACTTCGTCGTGATCAGCTCGGTGAGCGCCAGCGCGACCTTCTTGGCCGGGGTGATCCGGTCCTCGCCATAGAGGATCATCGAGTGGGAGATGTCGATGGCGACGACCGTGGCGCAGGCGGTCAGGTGCTCGGTCTCCTGCACCTCGAGGTCCTCCTCGGCGAGGGTCAGGTCGCCGACCGTCCGGGTCATCGCGTTGTGCATCGAGCGCACCGCGTCGATACGGTGGACGTCGTCTCCGAACCGGTAGGGACGGGTCTCCGGCAGGGGCTCGCTGCCCTCGCCGGCCCCCGGCGTCCGGTGGTACCCGGGAGCCCCCTTGCGCAGGCTCGAGAAGATCTCTTCGAAGGCGCTGCGGCGGATGCGCCGCTCGCCGCTCGAGGTCAGCTCCAGGTTCCCCTCTGCGTCCCGCCCCACCAGGCTCTGCTCCTCGAGCGACTCGAAGAACGCCTCCAGATCGATCGACTCGTCGAGATACCCCTCCTCCTGCAAGCGGCGCATCCACTCCATCGCCTCCTCCGGGTCGCCCCCGGTCGCCAGCAGGAGGTCGTTGAACAGACGCAGCAGGTCGAGCCCGGCCAGCAAGGCGCGGAGCTCGTCGGGGTCGAGGTGGCTGTAGCGATGGCGCACGGCGCCACTCCGGTCAGTTGAAGTCGTCGCCCTCGGCCGAGCGGATGCGGCGGGAGCGCAGGAGCTGGAGCTTGACCATCTCCTGGTAGCGGATGCGGCTGTCGAGGTCCTCGCGGGCGAGCTTGAGGTGCTGGTGGAGGCCCTCGAGAATCATCTCGGCGCCGAGCGCGCGCTGCTCGCGGGAGCCGTCGCCGTAGCCCTCGGCGAGGTCCAACAGGCCCGGCACCTTGGCCAGCTCCTTCTCGTACTCGACGAAGGGCTGCTCGTCCGAGAGGGTGACGCGGCCGCCGCCGGCGAACCAGGCGACGATTGCCGAGTAGGGGCCGACATCGTCCTCGCCGCCGGATCCGACCTCGCGACCGACCTCCTGGAAGCGGTCGGCAAAGACCGTCTTGACGGCCTCGCCGATGAGCTGCCGGGCGACAACCTCGACGCCCTTCTGCTCGCCCTCGTAGACCATCTCCACCTTGCCGGTGAGGGAGGGCAGGAGCATGTGAAGGTCACAGATCCGCGGTACGACCGGGTCGTCCCCGGTCGCCAGGTGCCGCCGCTCGAGGTTCGAGACCAGCAGCTCCATCGCCGAGATCGGCATCCGCGCCGACACCCCCGAGGACTGGTCGACCAGCTCGCTCTCGCGCGAGGCGATGGCGATCTCCTCGACGATGCGGGCGACGTCGTCCGGGATGGTCGCCCGGAAGTCGTCGCGCTCGATCCAGGCCTCGCCGGCGGTGATCCGGCGAGAGACCTCCCAGTCCTCGGGGTAGTGGGTGAGGATCTGGGAGGAGATGCGGTCCTTCAGCGGCGTGATGATGGTGCCGCGGTTGGTGTAGTCCTCCGGGTTGGCGGAGAACACCATCAGCACGTCGAGCGGGATGCGCACCGGGAAGCCGCGAATCTGCAGGTCGCGTTCCTCGAGCAGGTTGAGCAGCCCCACCTGGATGCGCGGCGCCAGGTCCGGCAGCTCGTTGATCGCGAAGATGCCCCGGTTGGTGCGTGGCACGATGCCGAAGTGGATCACCTCGGGATCGGCGTAGGTCAGCTTCCGCGTCGCCGCCTTGATCGGGTCGATGTCGCCCAGCAGGTCGGCCACCGAAACGTCGGGTGTGGCGAGCTTCTCGTTGTAGCGCGCCTCGCGTGGCCACCACTCGACCGCAGCGTCGTCTCCCTCCTCGGCGACCAGCCGCTGACCCCAGGTCGAGATGGGCGCCAGAGGGTCGTCGTTCAGCTCGCTGCCGGCCAGGACCGGCACCTCCGCGTCGAGGAACCGGGTGAGCGAGCGGAGGATGCGGGTCTTGGCTTGGCCGCGCAGGCCGAGGAGGATGAAGTCGTGCCGGGCCAGCACCGCGTTGACGATGCCGGGGACGACCGTCCGCTCGTAACCGACGATGCCGGGGAAGAGCTCCTCGCCGGCGGCCAGTGCCCGGCGCAGGTTCGAGCGCAGCTCGTCCTTCACCGAGCGCGGGCGGTAACCGGAGGTGCGCAGCGCACCGAGGGTGGTCGGCCGGTCCATGCTCAGTCCTGGGCCTCCAGCCAGCGCTCGGCGTCGATCGCCGCGCGGCACCCGGTGCCGGCCGCGGTCACCGCCTGGCGGTAGCTCGGGTCGGCGACGTCGCCGCAGGCGAAGACGCCGGGAACCGTGGTCGCCGTCGTCGGCTCGGCCACCCGGATGTAGCCCGTCTCGGTCATGCTGAGCTGGCCGGCGAAGATCCGCGTGTTGGGGACGTGGCCGATGGCGACGAAGACGCCCTGCGTGGGGAGCTCGCGCTCGGCGCCGTTTCGGGTGTCGCGCAGCCGCACGCCGCGCACGCCCTCCTCTCGAGTGCCCAGGACGTCAATGACGAGAGCGTTCCAGAGGAACTCGATCTTCTCGTTGGCCATCGCCCGATCCTGCATGATCTTCGAAGCGCGCAGCTCCTCGCGACGATGGATGACGGTGACCCGGGTGGCGAACTTGGTCAGGTAGTGGGCCTCCTCCATCGCGCTGTCGCCGCCGCCCACGACGACGATCTCCTTGCCGCGAAAGAAGAAACCGTCGCAGGTGGCGCAGGTGGAGACGCCGTAGCCCATCAGCTCGCTCTCCGAGGGCAGGCCGAGCAGCCGGGCGGCGGCGCCGGTGGCGATGATCAGGGCGTCGGCGGTGTAGGCGGCCCCGTCGGCGGCGATCTTGAACGGGCGCTGCGAGAGGTCCACGGCGGTGGCCGGAACGAACTTCGGGGTGGCCCCGAAGCGCTGTGCCTGCTGGCGCATCCTCTCCATGAGCTCGGGCCCCAGGATGCCCTCGGGGAAGCCCGGGTAGTTCTCGACGTCGGTGGTGATGGTGAGCTGCCCTCCGGGCTGGGTTCCCTCGAGAACGAGGGGAGCCATGTTGGCGCGCGCCGCGTAGAGAGCCGCCGTCAGGCCGGCCGGACCGGATCCCAGGATGACGATGTGGTGGTGCTCGGGAGCGGGGGAAGTGTCGCTCGACATGGCAACCGGCTCTCCTCGGAGGTGGTCGGGAAGAAACACGCCGCCGGTGCTCGGCGGCGCGAAGGGCAGTATATCAGCCGTCCGGCGGGTGCCGGGCCGGCCTCCTTTCCGATAGGGTGGACGGGCCGGTCCCGGAAAGCCGGGTCTGGAAGAGGAGGGTCCAGATGCTGAGCGAGAAGCTCCTGAAAGCCATGAACGAGCAGGTCGGGCACGAGCTCTCGGCCTCCCTGCAGTACGTCTCGATCGCCGCCTACTTCGACAGCCAGGACCTCGCCGAGCTGGCCAGGTTCTTCTACCGCCAGGCCGACGAGGAGCGTGATCACGCCCTGAAGTTCGTTCACTTCATCGTCGAGGCCGGCAAGGCGATCGAGATCCCGGCCCTGCCGGCGCCCAGGTCCGGCTTCGGCAGCGCGGTGGAGGGCGTGCGTCAGGCCCTCGAGGGCGAGCAGAAGGTCACCGATCAGATCTACCGCCTGGTCGACATCGCCCAGGGCGACTCCAACTACATCGCCGTCCGCTTCCTCGACTGGTTCGTCAACGAGCAGTTCGAGGAGGTGGGGACGATGCAGAGCCTCCTTGCGGTCGTCGAGCGGGCGGGTGAGGACAACCTGCTCCAGGTCGAGGAGTACCTCGTCCGCGAGGGCGGCGAGCCGCACCCGACCGAGTGACGCGCCGATCTCGGCCGGCCGCGGACAGGGAGGATCTCCCCGGACCACCCCGGACGAATTGACCGCCGGGGCCCGGAAACCGGGCCTCGCGCCGGTCGCCCTCGCGGTGGGATCGATCGATCGGCGTGCCCGCGGACGGTGGCACCCGCGTTGCACTCCTCGACCTGCGGCGGTGTGACGCGTGCAATCGCGCGACCGCCGCGGAAAGCGGATCATCGTCCGACCGTCGCAGGTGCCTGTCGTCGGGAGTGAAGCCGTGTGACCTGCGCAACACCTCGCCCGAACAGAGCCCAAGAGAGGAGCCCGGTGGAGCTTCGCGATCTTTCGAACGCGTCCGAACGACCTCGTGTCGCCGGCAAGTTTCTCGTCGCCGGGGACGAGAAGCTCTATCTGCGCGGCGTCACCTACGGCACCTTCCGGCCGGGCGCCGACGGCTCCGGATTCCCCGCTCCCCACGTCGTCGCTCACGACTTCCGGCAAATGGCGTCGATCGGCATCAACGCCGTGCGCGTCTACTCGGTGCCGCCGCGATGGCTGCTCGACCTGGCGTCGTCGAACGGCCTGCGTATCCTCGCCGGGATTCCCTGGGAACAGCACATCGCCTTCCTCGACGATGCCCAGCGCGTGCGGCTGATCGAGACCAGGGTCCGCGAGGGGGTACGCGCCTGCGCCGGCCATCCGGGCGTTCTCTGCTACGCGGTGGGGAACGAGATTCCGTCCTCCATCGTGCGCTGGGCCGGTTGGCGCCGCGTCGAGCGGCACATTCAGCGCCTCTACGAGATCGCGAAGGAGGAGGACCCCGGCTCCCTCGTCACCTACGCCAACTTCCCGTCGACCGAGTACCTCGAGCTGCCGTTCCTGGACGTCGTCTGCTTCAACGTGTACCTCGAGCAGACGGATCGCCTCGAGGGCTATCTGGCGCGCCTCCAGAACGTGGCGGGCGACCGCCCCCTCATCCTCGGCGAGGTCGGTCTCGACAGCCGGCGCAACGGCGAGCACGCCCAGGCCCGCGCTCTCTACGAGCAGCTGCGCACCGCCTTCGCCGGCGGCTGCGCCGGAGCGTTCGTCTTCGCCTGGACCGACGAATGGCACCGCGGCGGTCACGACGTGAGCGAATGGGACTTCGGCCTGACCGCCCGCGACCGGACACCGAAGGCGGCCCTGCCCGCCGTCCGTCGGGCCTACCTCGATACGCCCTTTCCATCCCGGACCCGCTGGCCGCGGGTCTCGGTCGTCGTCTGCGTGTACAACGGCGAGGAGACCCTGGAGGACTGCCTGGACGGGCTCGAGCAGCTGGCCTATCCGGACTATGAGGTCATCGTGGTCGACGACGGGTCGA
>Ga0299913_10002350_pt1 | contig 14867 bp, 9 predicted proteins | sample RVTome_9_FD_201360 | JGI IMG/M metagenome (GOLD analysis project Ga0299913, IMG submission 201360) | Soil microbial communities from uranium-contaminated site in the Upper Colorado River Basin, Wyoming, United States - RVT155D38 (version 2) ...
CGGCCGGTTGTTCGCCTGGAGCAGCGCACGGCACCGCCGCTCGCCGTAGCGCTCGAGCCAGCGGCGGACCAGGAAGTCGGGGTGGGAGAGCTCGATCGCCAGCCGGCGGACCGGGTCGTCGTCGTCGACCGGCCAGGCGGCGAGCGAGCGGTCGCGGGCGATCCGCCGGAGCACCGCGTTGACGAAGCTCGCCCCGCCCCGGTGGGTCAGCGACCCCGCCTGCTCGACCGCCTCGTGGACCGCGGCGTGGGGCGGCACCCGGTCGAGGAAGAGGAGCTGGTAGACCGCGACCCGCAGCGGCGCCCGGAGCGCCGGCTCGATCGCCTCGAACCGCCGGTGGCTCGCCCGGTCGATGACGTCGTCGAGCCGGCGGAGCCAGCGCAGGGTGCCGAAGACGAGCTCGCGCAGCAGCGCCCGGTCGCGCGGATCGAACCGCTCCTCGGTGCCGACGAGGAACGAGTCGGCCGGGGCGAGCGACTCCAGCGTGCGCTCGACGACCCAGGCGGCCGCGCCTCGCACGTCGTCGTGGGGGCTGCGCCGGGGGGCGAGCCGCCGCCGCCGGGCGCCCCCCGAGGGACCGCCCTTCCGGCGGGTCACGCGAACCGCTCGCCGACCCGCAGCCGCTCGCCGTTGACGAAGTCCGACGCCCGCACCGCGCTCTTGCCCGGGCGCTGGAGCTCCTCGACCCCGAGGATGGTGCCCCCGCCGGCGAGCACCGCCAGACGCCCCTGCCGCAGGCCGAGGTAGGTTCCGGTCTCGCCGATCGGCCCCTTCTCCCAGGTCATCGGCACCGCCCACACGATCTTCAGCGGCGAGCCCCGGAAGGTGGCGGTCATCCCCGGCCACGGGTCGTAGGCGCGGATCAGGTTGTACAGCTCCTCCGCCTCGAGCGCCCAGTTGACCCGTCCCTGCTCCTTCTCCACCGTCCCGGCGTAGCTCGCCGACTCGTCGCGCTGCTTGCGCTCCTTGACCTTGCCGGCCTCGAGCCGGTCGACCGTCTCCACCAGCAGCCGCCCGCCGATCTCCGCCAGCCGCTCGGACAGCTCGCCGGCCGTCTCGTGGAGCCGCACGCGGACCTCCTCCTGGCCGAGGATCGGCCCGGCGTCGAGCTCCTCTTCGACCTGCATGATCGTCACCCCGGTCTTCTTCTCGCCGGCGGCCAGCGCCGCCTGGATCGGCGACGCCCCCCGATATTTCGGCAAGAGCGAGGCGTGCACGTTGACCAGCCCGAGCCGCGGGATCCCGAGCAGCTCCGCGGGAAAGATCCGCCCGAAGGCCACGACCACCCCGAGGTCCGGCCCCAGCTCCCGCAGCCGATCGAGAAACTCCTCCCCCCGGACCGACTCCGGCTGCACCACCTCGATCCCCCGCTGCTTCGCCCACGCCGCCACCGGCGGATCCTGCGCCTTCTTCCCCCGCCCCGCCGCCTTCGCCGGCCGGCTGACCACCAGCGCCGGCGTCCGCCCCGCCGCCGCCAGCGCGTCGAGCGTCGGCACCGCGAACTCCGGCGTCCCGAAGAAGACGATCGTCTCGACCTTCCGCTTCCTCGCCCGCTTCGGGGGCGACTTCTTCGCCGTCGCGGTCTTCCCTGCAGCCTTCGTTTCGGCCCGCGTCTTCGGCGCTCTCCTTTGCGGCGTGCTCTTCTTGGCTGCGCCCTTCTTGGCCGTATCCCTCTCGGGCGGAGCCCCCTTCGCCGTGGCCTTCTTCGCCAACGTCTTCTTCGCCGTTGCCTTTTCCGCCGTGGCCTTCTTCGCGGTAGCCTGCTTCGCCGTAGCCTCTTTCGCGGTGGCCTTCCTTGCCGTGGCCTTCTTCGCAGTGCCCTTCTTGGCCGCGGCCTTCCTGGCCGAAGTCTTCCTTGCCATTACCTTCTTCGCCGAAGTCTTTTTGCCCTTTGTCTCAGGCATGCGGCGGATGCTAGCAGAGCGACGTCAGGCCGGAACGCCCCCGCGACGACCGCGGGACGGCCGGTCCGACCGGCCGTCCCGCACCCTGCCGCACCGCTACTGCTGGACGATCCTGACGTCGTCGACCGCGGCCTCGACCAGGCTCGCGGTCGAGGCGTCGGCCGCTTCGATCAGGATGCGGACGGTCTGCCCGGCGAACGAGCTGACGTTCCCCGAGAAGGTCGCCCACGCCGCGTCGTCGTCGTTCGCCGCGCCGAGCTCTTCGAGCACGGTCGCGGTGGTCACGCCGACGACCTTGACCCGCAGGAAGTCGGCCGACGACGAGTTGTTGGCGTGCGCCAGGTAGTAGCTGAACGACAGGGTCAACGTGCCCGACGACGGGAGCGCGATCGCCGGCGAGCGGATGGTGGTCACCCCACCGTCGACGTCGTGCACCCCGGCCGAAGACCCCGCCAGCCGCCCGGTGACCAGGTCGTTGACGCCGCTGACCGTCGTGCCTTGCTGCTTGGTGCCGCTCGACGTCGTCGTCTCCGGGTTGCCCCGCTCCCACTGGCCGGTGGTCGCGGTGTCGGTGCCGAAGGGGTTCGTCGTCCACCCGAGGCTCGTCTCGAAGTCGTCGAAGAAGACCGTCGTCGGCCCGGTGCTCGAGATCGCGAAGACGAGGTCGTCGTGGTCGTCGTAGGCGCCCGTGCTGCACGACGACGCGCTCCCCTGGTAGCGGAAGTTCGCGCGCACCGCCTGGAGCGCACCCGAGGGCAGCGTGTAGGTGGCGCTGAACGTCTGCGCGCCACCCTGGCCCGAGGTCGGCGTGATCGTGGTCAGGAACGTCCAGCTAGGGCTCGCCGCGTTCGCCGTGTAGTAGAGGTCGAGCCGGTCCGAGGTCGGGCCGCCCGTCCACACCCACACCGTCGCGTCGATCCGCACCGTCTTGCCGGTGGCGAAGTTCGTGCCGTCGGTGGTCGAGACGACCAGCCGGTCGATCGACTCGTCGACGTGGAAGGAGCCCGACGAGCCGTCCGAGCACGAGTCGGCGATGGTGTTCGGCTGGTTCGGCTCGGCGCCGCCGCTCATGTTGTCGCGGCCGAGGATCAGCGAGGCCCCGGTGTCGCAGGAGCTGCCGACCGTCGCGCACTTCGGCGCCTGGAGCGCGGAGTCGAAGACGGCCGTCTGGCCGCCGCCGCCCCCGCTCGGGTCGACCGTCACCGACATCGCGGCCGAGCGCACCGTCGAGCCGCTCGTCCCCCGCACCTGGAAGCCCGAGCTGCCCGTCGGCGCGCCGGCGGTGGCCGACAGCGTCAGGGTGCTGTTCGCGCTGCCGTTCGCCGGCGGCGTGACCGAGCTCGGGCTGAAGCCGCAGGAGAGCCCCGAGGCGAGGCCCGTGCAGGAGAGCGCGACCGCGCTCGAGAAGCCGCCGGTCGAGCTCACCGTGCAGGTGCTCGTGGTGTTCGACCCCTGGGTCACCGTCAGGCTCGACGGGGTGCAGGCGACGCTGAAGTCCGGTGACGAGGTCGGCGTCACCGTCACGCAGTTGCTCGCGCGGCCGAAGCAGGCCGACGACGAGCCGGCGGCGACGACGTTGTACGAGTACGCGCGCCCGTTGGCCACCTGGGTGTCGGTGTACGAGGTGCCGGTGACCTCGGCGACGAGCGCCTTGCCGAAGTTGCACCCGGCGTGGCCCTCGCTGCGGAACACCCAGTACCGGGTCGCTCCCGACACCGAGCCCCAGGACAGCGAGCTCTGGTAGTTGCCCGGCGTCACCGACAGGGTCGGCGCCGCGGTCGGCCCGCCCGAGCAGCCGCTGTTCTGCGGCGTCGGGGTCGCGCAGGCGATGCCGTGCCGGTTGTAGGCGGCGTGGATGGCGGTCATGTGAGGCGTGCCGTCGGCGAGGTTGCCGTTGTCGTCGTCGGCCGTCAGCCACTGCATGTAGCCGTTCGTCGATCCGCACCCCGAGGACGTCGAGCCGCAGGTGCACGAGTGCCACGCACCGACGTTGCCCGATCCCTGGTAGAAGATCTTGTTGCCGATGATGAACGCGGTCTGGCTGTCGAAGTTGAACGGCGCCGCCTGGAGGTCGCGGGCGACCAGGTCCCACGCGGCCTGCCGGGTCGGCGCCGCGGCGCAGTGGGTCTGCCGGCCGCACAGCCCGGTCGAGTTGGAGCACTTCGAGCACACGAAGCCGAGCGCGGTGTCCGGGGTGTTGTCGGCGTGCTTCGCCCAGTCGGCGTCGCGCACGCCCGAGCAATCCGTGTTGCAGTGCGACGCCCCGACCTGCGCCTCGTTGGCGTTGAACCCGGTGCCGTCGGCGGTCTGGCCGCAGCCGCTGTTGACGGTCCAGAAGAAGCCGTGGCCGACGCACGAGGTCTGGAGGCGATAGATCGCCGCGATGTCGGCGTACCCCTCGCTCGAGCTCGAGAGCGACCCCACGGTGTCGTTGTCGTCGAGCCCGTGCCCCCACTCGTGGTCGAAGACGCCGGCCAGCTCCCCGGTGTTTCGGCAGCCGCCGCCCGAGCGGTAGAAGTTGATCGTGCCGGCGCTCCAGAAGGCGTTGCAGGTGTTGTTGAGGTTGACGTTCGTCCGCAGCTGGCTCTGCAGCCAGGTGTTCGAGGGCAGCCAGCCGCGCGCCATCTCGGCGAGCTTGTTGACCTCGTAGAACGCGGTCCGCGCCGAGGCCGTGTTGCCCGCCGAGCCGCCGCCGGTCGTGCAGTCGTGCTGCCCGTTCGTGCCGCCGAGACCGATCGAGCCGGTCGCCGAGCTGTTCGACACGCCGCCGCACGAGTCGACGATGTCGACGTAGCGGCCCGACAGCGTGGTCGTCGTCGTCCCGCTCGTCCAGTTGAAGATCCCGGCCGAGTTCGTGAAGTTGTTCGGCGAGGCGAGGCCGGTGTCGGCGAACGGCATCGGCCAGCCGCTCTGCATCGTGCCGCAGGTGCCGTTCGTCGGGCAGATCTCGGTCGAGGTCACCGGGTAGACGCCGCCGGTGATCGAGTGGTTGACGTACTGGTTCGTGTCCTGGAACGCGATCACCTCGCCGGAGTGGGCGTCGACCATCACCTCCCAGGTCGCGTGCTCCGGGAAGCGGCGGAACGACCAGGTCCAGACCAGGCGGTGGCGGTAGCCGGCGCCGATCGCACCGGCGAAGGCCTCGCCCTGCAGCTTGTCCTGCGGCGCGACCGGGACGATCTCGAGCGTCGGCGCCTGGACCCTCTCGTCGGCCGAGGACGCGCCGCCGGCATGGGCGTACCCGGCGGCGACCGCCTCGTCGCCGCTGACCTTCGGCTTCGTCGACAGGCCGCGGACGTCGCCCCAGCCCTCGGTGCCGAGCACCACCAGGTTGCCGTGGCTGATCGACGCCGCGAGCCGCCCGTCGCGGACCCGCACACCCTTGTAGACTTGCGGGATCGAGACCTGCCACAGGTCGGGGGTGATCTGGTCGGCCCGGGCCTCGCCGAGCTGCGAGGTGTCGATCCCGAGGGTCGCCTTGCGCTCGTCGACGAGGGCGCGGACCGCGTCGGCCGCCGCGCGGCCGTCGACCGCGCCGATCGACCGCCCGAGGCGAGCGCCGAGGTCCGCCAGGCTCATTCGGTTGCCGACGCCCCGGCCGGGGATGAGGGGCTCGGCCTCGATGACGTTCGACGCGGCGCCCGAGCGCGGGTCGACGAACACCCGCGGCGCCGGCTTGCCCAGCGCCGCCCGCGCCTGGAGGTGCGCCTCCCAGGCGGCCCGGTTCGGCATGCGGTCGAGGACCGCCTGGAGCGGCTGATGAGAGCTGGAGACGACCAGCTCCGGCAGGAAGAAGGCCTTGTGGTCGAGGTAGGACGCCGGCTCCTTCGGCTCGATGCCGAAGGTCCAGCCGGCGACCGCGAGGGCGAAGAGCGCCGCCAGGCCGAGGGCCCGACCGCGCGGCTGACACTGCGACGGTTGCATCACCGCCACCTCCTCTTCGGATGCCGCTCCGGCTCCCTGCCGGAGGGCGCAGAAGACCGCTGGGCGGTCCGGCGCGAGCGCGGGGCCGCCTCGGGATCGACGGAGAGCAAGCGCCTTAGCACGCCCGTCTCGCGTCGAGGGAGGCGCGGATGCGGGTGGGGTCGGTGGAGGGGGTCCGCGTCGACGGACCCCCTCGAATCAAAGAAGTGGCCGGTCGCCCGCGGAAAGGGACAAGCGGCCCGCGGAGGCGCTCAGGAGGGTGGTGCCGAGCCGGGAGGAGACTCGTCCGCGGCTGGTTGCTCGGACTCCGCCTCCCCGGCTCGGGGCTCGGGCTCCGTCTCGGGAACCGCGCACTCCAGGTCCGGACGCCGGGTATTGCAGATCCGGCCTTCGAGCCGGGGGGAGATCTCGCGGCCGCGGAGCGCCTCCCGGAGCACGCGGCGCAGCTTCCGCCGCTCCCGGGCAGCGTCGGCGGCGGGAGGATCGAGCTCGGGCAGTCCCTCCAGCATGCCGTACCCGTCTCCGCCGCCGGCCACGTACCGGAGGGTCACGGCCCGCAGCCGTTCGTCCGGGCGGATCGGCGTCGTCGCCGGCGCACCATTTGCGGCCTCGACCCTCACCAGGTCGCCGTCGATCCCGTCGTCTCGATCGTCCGGGTCGTGGCGGAAAGCGAAGCCGCTGACCTGCAGGAAGTGGCCCGAGCCCTCCCACTCCTCGACCGCGCGCTCCACGACCTCGCGGAGGATCGAGCCCGGGACCTCGATCGCGACGAGCTCGCTGTCCTCGTACGCCACGAGCTCCCGGATCTCACGCTCGGTGATCGGTCCCGGAGGGAGGTCGTAGTTGAGACGCAGGGCTCCGGCGTTGACGAACGCCACATCCCCGCCCAGCGCCCTGCGCGCCTCGTCCGCCACCCAGTTGCCGAGGTTCGTCTCGTAGCGCCGGATCTCGTCCTCCTCCGCGACGAGCCGGACCGCGGTCGAGCCGATCGGCCGGTCGAGACAGCCGGTGTCGTCCCCGCAGACCTCCCGCTGGTGCTCGTCGAGCCAGCCGCCGACCCTGGCCGCGACGCGCGGGTCGCCCTCCACGCTGGCCCCGAGGAGCCGGTATCCGACGCTGATCTCGGGCCGGCCGCCCCGCTCGCGCCGCACGTGGACGACCGTCGCGGAGCGCGCCTCGGCGTCGGCCTTGACGAGCCAGCGCCCCCCGATCTCCTCGACGTGGCGGGCGTGGTCGTGGCCGCCGAGGATCAGGTCGGGGCCGTCAGGACCGAGCTCCTCCAGGATCGCGCGGTCTTCCTTCATCGGCAGGTGGGTCAGCGCGACCACCACGTCGGCGCCCCGCTCGCGAAGGAGCCGGCTCGCCGCCCGCGCCACGGATCTCGAATCGTCGAAGCGCTCGACGTACTCCGGGTGCTTCTGGCTCGTCGTCAGGCTGAACACGCCGACCCGCAGACCGCCGCTCCACCGGATCACCGTGTCGAACGGCCCGCTCTCGGCGTTCCCGGCGGCCGACGCGAACCCGTCCTCGAAGTCGACGTCGGTCGCGAGCCACCGGAACTCCGACTGTCCGATCCGGGCCTTCAGGATCTCCTCTCCCTCGGCTCCGTCCTCGTCGAACTCGTGGTTGCCGAAGGTGACGAGGAACCTCGGGTCGAACCTGTTCGCCCGTCCGTCGAGCCGGTTGAGTATGTCGACCATCTGACGGCCCTGGTAGGTGTCGCCGAGCAGCGACGGGAAGAGGAAGTCGCCCGCCAGGAACGTCAGCAGATCGGGGTGCCGGCGCTCGAGCTCCCGGCGCAACGCGCGGACCCTGGCCAGCCCTCCGGCCTCGCCCCGGTCCACCCCTTCGAGCCGATACACGTCGTTGATCGCGAGCAGCACCGCCTCCCCACGGCGGACCGGCACGTCGCAGACGAAGACCGAGAGGAACAGCCACCCCAGCAGGAGCACGACGGCCAGCAGGGCCAGGGTGCGAGGCTTCACGTCCGGCTCGGCTCCCCCGCCGGCGAACCCTGCTGCGGAGGCTCGCCCGGTCTTGATGTCTCCGCGTCCTGCGCCGTCGAGCCGTTCCTGTCGTCTTCACCTTCCGTACCCTGCCCGCCGCCGGCGCCGTTCCCGCCGTCGCCGCCCTCCCCGCCGCCCGCGCCGTTCTTCTTCTCACGCAGGACGTCGTCGCGCGTCGTGAAGACGACGTGGGCGATCTCCCGGAGCTTCTCGAGCGCGTTCTTGCTGAACAGGCCGATCAGACTGCAGATCGCGGCGAGGCCGTAGTCGTTGAAGTCCTCGCCCTGCGTCCCGGGGAGGGCGACCAGGAGGCCCCCCTTGACGCAGAAGAAGCCGACCACGCCGAGCAGCGCCCCGAGGACGGGGCGGAGCAGGTACCAGGGGAGGTAGCTGACCCGGAAGTCCTTCAGCTCGGAGGCGTGTTTGAGGAACGCGATGATCGCCGAGATGCTGCCGCCGACCCCTCCCGCCATCATGGCGACCAGGAGGTCGTCGACGCGGCCCTCCGGGTCGATCATCGGCTGCAGCCAGAGCGGCCGGGAGATGACGACGAGCAGAGCCGCGATCGACCCGGCGGTGGTCACCAGCAGCCAGCCGCCCGCCACAAGGGTGACGGGCGCGGGGAAGCCGACCCCCGGCTCGCCCTCCTCCGCCTCCTCGCCGTCTCTCGGAGGCGGTGCGCCGGGCGTCGGCGCGGGCGGCGTCCAGGCCCGGATCCACCGGCCGAGGGCGTCGGCCGCGGTCGACGCGAACCAGAAGGCGCCGAACACCAAGGCGATCCACAGGAGCACGAGGAGGAGGTCGAGGATCGCCGGGACGTCGACCCCCTGCTGCAGACGGTGGAGAGCTTCGAAAAGCGTGTCCCGGACGATCAGGATCGCCAGGACGACGAAGAGCCCCCACCACAGGAAAGCCCCGATCCTCCACAGGATCGAGACGCGCTCGTCGTCCGGCGGCCCCACGCCGTCGCCGAGGGGAAGACCCATCCGATCGCTCCTCTCCGGCCCTGCTCGGTTGTCGGTACGGTTCCGAGTATGGGGCGGCCGGAACGGATGGTCAAATCGAAATAATTTGCTTTACAGCGAAATCCGGGTCAGCCCTCGTCGCGCGCCAGGTCGAGCTCGGCGTAGTAGTCGCCGGGGACGAGGACCTCGCGCGGCTTCGAGCCCTGGGGCGGGCCGAGGATGCCGTCGCGCTCCATCATGTCGATCAGGCGCGAGGCGCGCGAGAAGCCGACCCGGAGGCGGCGCTGGAGGAAGCTCGCCGAGCCCATCCCCTCGGAGACGACGAGCCGGGCCGCCTCGTCGTAGAGGTCGTCGTCGGCGTCGTCGAGGCCCCCCGCACCGCCCCCGTTCTCCAGCGGCTCGAGGAGCGTCGGGTCGTAGTCGGGCGCGCCCTGGTTCTTCTTCAGCCAGCGGACGAGGGCGGCGGTCTCCTGCTCGGAGACGTAGGCGCCGTGGAGGCGGGCGGTCCGCGAGGTCCCCGGGGGCATGTACAGCATGTCGCCCTTGCCGAGGAGCTTCTCGGACCCGACCTGGTCGAGGATGGTCCGCGAGTCGTGCCGCGTCGCGGTCGCGTAGGAGATCCGGCAGGGGAAGTTCGCCTTGATCGTGCCGGTGAGCACGTCGACCGACGGCCGCTGGGTGGCGACGATCAGGTGGATGCCCACCGCCCGCGCCATCTGCGCCAGCCGCGCGATCGAGGTCTCGACCTCCGAGGCGGCGATCATCATCAGGTCGGCGAGCTCGTCGATGACGATCACGTAGTAGGGCAGCGGCTTGAGGTCCTCGGCGGCGGCCTCCCCGTCGTCCTCGGTCAGGGCCAGCCGGCGCTGCACCTCGGGGTCGCGGATCGCCCGGTTGTAGTAGGCGATCGAGCGCACGTGCACCTCGGCGAGGAGGCGGTAGCGGTCCTCCATCTCCTTGACCATCCGGGCGAGCGCGTTCGCCGCCTTCTTGGGATCGACGACGACCTCCGCGGCGAGGTGCGGGATGTCCTTGTACACCCCGAGCTCGATCCGTTTCGGGTCGATGAAGATGAACTTCACCTCGTCGCGGCGGGCGCGGTAGAGGATCGAGGTGATCATGCTCTGCAGGCCCACGCTCTTGCCCGCCCCGGTGGCGCCGGCGACGAGCAGGTGGGGCATCGTCGCGAGGTCGGCGTAGACCGGCTCGCCCTGGATGTCGCGCCCGAGGGCCAGGGTGAGGAGCGAGGGCGCCTTCGTGAAGCGGGGGTCGGAGAGCAGGTCGCCCAGCCGGATGATCCCGCGCTCGCGGTTCGGCACCTCGACCCCGAGGGTCGAGCGTCCGGGGATCCGGTCGATGCGGATCGACTCGGCCTTGAGCGCCAGGGCGAGGTCGTCCTGGAGGTTGACGATCTGGCTGACCTTGACCCCCGGCGCCGGCTGGAGCTCGAAGACGGTGATCACCGGCCCGGGGTTGATCCCCTCGATCGTCCCCTCGACCCCGAACTCGGCGCAGCGGCTGCGGATCGCCTCGCCGAGCCGGACGAGCTCGTTCTCGTCCCACCCCTTCTCCGGGCCGCCCATCGACAGCAGGTTGATCGGCGGCAGGGCGCCCTCGGACGGGCGGGAGCCGGCGAAGAGGGCGCGCTGCGGCGCGGACGGCGCGGTGCGCTCGGCCGGCGGGCGATCGGGCTCGGCCGCGGCGCGCGCGGGTCGCCCTCTGCCGCTCAGGCGGATCGGCGGGTCGGCGATGCCGTGCTCCTCGGCCAGCTCCGCCGCCGTCACCCGGCGGACCGAGAACCCGCCCCCCCCGGGCCGCTCGACGACCCGCAGCGGCAGGTCGAGCGGCGGCGGCGAGGCCGAGACCGTCGAGCCGCCCGGCGCGGCGCGCCGCTCCTCGGCACGCCGCTCGAGGTGCTTCTTGGCCACCCGCAGGCGCGAGCGCTCCTTCTCCCGCCGCTCCTGCCGCCGCGCCCGCGCCAGGCCGAGCCCGTCCCAGCTCTCCCGCAGCCGCCGGCTCCAGCGCATCAGGAGCTCGCCGAGGGTCGACTGCACCGCGAGGGTCGACCCGATGATCACGGCCGCGAGCAGGACCAGGGCGGCGCCCGGCACGTTGAGCCGTGCCGCCAGCGCCTCGTACGCCAGCTCGCCGAGCGCGCCGCCCGCCGCGATCTCGCTGGCGCGCCAGGCGACCGTACCGAGGGCGAGCGCCAGGAGACCCGGCGCCGAGACGACGAGCAGGAGCATCCCGAAGCCGCGCCCGAACACCCGCTGGCGGCTCCCCGGCCGCAGCCGCCGCCAGGCGGCGACGAGCAGCAGAGCCGGCACCAGGAAGGCGGTCAGCCCGAGCAGGCCGAACCCGAGGGCCGCGATCTCGGCGCCGAACGGGCCGATCCAGTTGTGGATGCCGCCGGCCGGGCGGACCGTCTGGTGGAGCAGGCTCGGGTCCCGCGGGTCGTAGGTGGCGAGCGCGAGCCCGAGGAGCAGCCCCGCGGTCCCGGCGACGAGGCCGACGAGCTCCCGCCCCTTCTCGGGCGAGAGCCGCGCACGCTCGGAGACGCGGGCGGCGCGGGACTTCCGCTTCGATTCGCTGGCGACGGTCATCGGCGGCTCGCTCGGCACCCGGCGGACGGCGTGCGGCGCGGCCTCTCCGGGGAAAAGTTCGAGCGCCGCCTCATCGATCCGCCGTCAAGTGTGCATGAAGTCTAGCACTTCCCGCTGCCGTCAAGGGATTTTCGATCGCCGGATCAGCCCGTGGAGCGCCAGGAGCTCGGCCAGGCCCAGCTCCTCCGCCCGCACCCGGGGGTCGCGCCCGAGCTCCCGCGCGAGCTCGGCGACGACCTCCCCGGCCCGCGCCCGCCCCAGCCCCGAGGCCAGCGAGTTGCGCAAGGTCTTGCGCCGGCGGGCGAAGGCGAGCCGGACCGTGGCGAGGAAGCCGGGCATCTCGCCCTCGGGCAGCGGCGGCTCGCGGAGCGTGAGGCCGACGAAGGCGCCGTCGACCTTCGGCGGCGGCCGGAAGCTCCCCCGCTTCACCCGCCCGAGCAGCCGCGCCTCCGCGTACGCCGCGACGAGCACCGAGAGCGATCCGTATGCCGCGTCTCCCGGCCCCGCGACCAGCCGCTCCCCCACCTCCCACTGCACGAGGAACCCGGCCCGCGGCACCTTCCGCCGGTGCGGCAGGAGCCGCTCGAGGATCGGCGTCGCGACGTTGTACGGCAGGTTGCCCGCCGCCACGACCGGCCCGCGCCGCGCCATCGCCCCCCAGTCGATCTCCAGCGCGTCCCCCGCGACGACCGCGAGCCGCGGGTCCTCCACCGCCGCCCGCACCTCCACCGCCCACCCCGGGTCCACCTCCCACGCCACCACGCGCTCCGCCCCGGCCGCCAGCAGCTCCCGCGTCAGCACCCCGCCCCCCGGCCCGATCTCCACCACCCGCTCCCCCGCCGGCCGCAGGAATTCCACCAGCGGCCGCAGCAGCCCCCCCTCCAGCAGGTGGTGCTGGCCGAGCCGTTTCTTCAGGACGGGGGCGGGCACAGCCGAAACCTATCGCGTGCGGGCGGCGCCCCTCCTTCCGCTAAGATTCGCCCCCGATGGCCGACCTCGCCCGCTACGTGCGCCGCTTCCGGAACCTGCGGCTGCTGCGGGCGAGCCTGGCGCTGGGGGCCGCGTTCGACGCGGTCTTCGCCGTGCTGATGCTCGCCGCCCCCGGCTGGCTGGCGGCGGGCTTGCGGCTGCCGCTGCCGCCGCGCTTCTACCTGTGGCTCCTCGCCGTCCTCCTGCTCATGCTCGCCGCCCTCTACCTCCTGGCCGCGCGCGACCCGCGGCGCTACAGCGGCATCGTCCGGGTGGCGATCGCCGGGCGGCTCGCCGGGGCCGCGGCGCTCGGGCTCGCCGCGGCGCGCGAGCCGGCGTGGAGCGCCCTGTGGGGGCCGGCCGTGGCCGACGCCCTGCTCGGGATCGCCCCGGCCGCCTTCTGGCACCCCTCGCGCCGGTGAGCGAGCGGGGCTGAGCGATGGAGGCGCTGCGCAAGACGCTCTTCGAGGCCGGGGGGCTGGCGATCCTGACCGGCCGGGCCTTCGTCGGCATGTTCCGGCCGCGCTACGAGGTGCGGCTGTGGACCGACCAGATGTACCAGATCGGCGTCCGCTCGCTCGGCGTGATGGCGATCACGACGACGTTCACGGGGATGGTGATGGCGCTCCAGACGGCGCTCTCGCTACCGACCCTGGGGATCAAGTACTACATCGGCACGGTGGTCTCGAAGTCGCTCGTCCGCGAGCTCTCGCCGGTGCTGACCGCGCTCGTCGTCGGGGGCCGGATCGGCGCCGGCATGACCGCCGAGCTCGGCACGATGAAGGTGACCGAGCAGATCGACGCGCTGCGTTCGATGGCCTCGGACCCGGTCAAGAAGCTGGTCGTCCCGAAGCTCGTCGCGACCCTGGTCATGCTCCCGGCGCTGACCCTCCTCGGCGACATGCTCGGGATCCTGGGCGGGCTGGTGATCGCCGTCTTCCAGCTCGACCTGCCGGCGGGCCTGTACTTGAACGACGTGCTCGAGTCGATGACCCTGGCCGACCTGTCGAGCGGGGTCGGCAAGTCGTTTTTCTTCGCCTACTTCATCGCCATCGTCGGTTGCTACAATGGGCTGACCGCCGAGGGGGGCGCGGACGGCGTCGGCCGCGCGACGACGAACACCGTGGTCCTCGCCGCGATCCTCGTGCTGGTGTCCGACTTCTTCCTCACCAAGCTGTTCTACGTCTTCACCTGACGGTCGCACCTGCCGTGTCCGAGCCCCTCGCCAGCCCGCCCGAGCCCCGAGCCGCCCGGCCGCTGTTCGAGGTCCGTGGTCTGCGCAAGAGCTACGGGCCGAAGGTGATCCTCGACGGGCTCGACTTCGACGTCGTGGCCGGCGAGTGCCTGGTGATCCTCGGGCGCTCGGGCTCGGGCAAGAGCGTGACCCTGCGCCAGCTCAACGGCCTCGAGCCGCCGGACGACGGCAGCGTGAGCTTCGACGGGCAGCCGGTCTCCGAGATGGACGAGCGCGAGCTCGTGCCGCTGCGCAAGCGGATCGCGATGCTCTTCCAGAGCGGGGCGCTCTTCGACTCGATGACCGTCGGGCAGAACGTCGGCTTCCCGCTGCGCGAGCACACCGAGCTGTCCGACGAGGAGATCGCCGAGCGGGTGGCGGCGAAGCTCGGGATGGTGCGGCTCTCGGGGATCGAGGGGAAGATGCCCTCGGACCTGTCGGGCGGCATGCGCAAGCGGGTGGCGCTCGCCCGCTCGCTGGCGCTCGACCCGGAGGTCGTGCTCTTCGACGAGCCGACCACCGGGCTCGACCCGGTGACCTCGGCGACGATCGGCCGGCTGATCCGCGACACCGGCGACGAGCTCGGCGTCACCCAGGTCGTCGTCACCCACGACATCCCCCTGGCCCGCCGGGTGGCCGACCGGCTGGCCTTCCTCTCGCAAGGCACTTTCCGCTTCCTCGGCACCTGGGCCGAGGCCGAACAGAGCGACGACACCGTCCTCGCCGACTTCCTGGCGGGGCGCGAGGAGGCGGACTGATGGCGCGCGGCACGGGCAAGCAGTGGAAGGTCGGCCTGACGGTGATCGTGGCGGTGGCCGTCGGGATCGTCGCCGTGTTCCTGATCGGCGAGCAGGCGAACCTGTTCCGCCGCAAGGCGAGCTACTTCGTGATGTTCAACAACGTCGGCGGCCTCAACGCCGGCAACCCGGTGCAGCTCAACGGCGTCGACGTCGGCCGGGTGACCGAGGTCATCCTGCCCGAGGAGCCGGGCGAGAACGACATCCGGGTATGGCTGACCGTCGACCGCCGCTACGCCGACCGCGTCCGGCAGGACTCGGAGGCGAAGATCAAGACCCTGGGGCTGCTGGGCGACAAGTTCATCGAGATCACCTCGGGCTCGCTCCAGTTCCCGCCGGTCGATCCCGACGGCGGGCAGATCGCCACCGCCCCGGCGACCAGCCTCGACGAGCTCCTCGCCACGGGGGAGGGGCTGATGGACAACGTCATGTCGATCTCCTTCTCGCTGCGCAACATCCTCGCTC
>Ga0299913_10002351_pt1 | contig 14867 bp, 10 predicted proteins | sample RVTome_9_FD_201360 | JGI IMG/M metagenome (GOLD analysis project Ga0299913, IMG submission 201360) | Soil microbial communities from uranium-contaminated site in the Upper Colorado River Basin, Wyoming, United States - RVT155D38 (version 2) ...
GGGTTCACGGTCGCAGAGAACGTGAGTGTGGAGACCATGACCTCGTCACCTGGCTCTACCCCTACGAGGTGAAACGCCAAGTGGAGCGCGGCTGTGCCCGTGGAGAGCGCCACGCCGTATTTCGCTCCAACGATCTCCCGGAACTCCCTCTCAAAGGCCTCGACCTGCGGGCCCAGAGGAGCGATCCAATTGGATTCAAACGCCTCCTGGACGAATTGTTGTTCAAGTCCTCCCATGTGTGGAATCGATAGATGGATCCGATCGCGATGGCAGGTGGAGTTCGATGCGGTCATTGGTGCGCCCCATTCACCGGTGTCGACCCGATCGATTGAGACAGTTCTAATAGCGCAGCAGAGAGCTTTGCCCCTATTAGTCTATGTCCAAGTTCGTTGGGATGATTGTCCCACTCCGCGACCCGCAGAGCTTCCGGATCATACCCTCGGAAGACATCATCTAACTCGATGATCGTACCGCCGGACTTGCGAATCACGTTCCGTAACATATCTCGTTCGGTATTCTCGAAGTCGCGATCGGTCAGTGGTATCAGGACGAATACAGGAGTTGACCCTTGCTGTCGAGACGCATCGACTATGCCTTGATATGTCCACGCGAGGATCTCATCCTGGTAAGGTGCCAAGCGTCTGTAGAACTCTTCGGGCGCTGACCCCGGATCCGGTCTGGAATTCTCAATGGCATTTAAAACGGGGGCGTACTCATCTCCTAACTGTTCTTTCGGGTCGACCTGCATCCGGGTGCCGAATTTGAGTCGCAATCTCAGGCGGTCGATCATTCGATAGGTTTCACCGGGATGAATGACGTACATGACAACCTGAGGGTCGAAATCGGGGACGATGTGCCGGGCAAGAAACAGGGCCTCTAGGGCACCGTATCCGTCCAGTGCGAAGTTCAGAATCTCGTACTGATCGTAGGCGCTCCCGGCGCGCGCGCGGTTCAGCCCGTCTTCGGCGACATTTTCAAAGATCTGTTCGTTCTCGACACCCGAACCCATGGCAGTCGATGGCCCGAGGAGTGCAAGACGTAAGGTCGCCGCTGGCCTCGTCTTCTCGTAGTCGCGATCTCGTAACCCCCACCGATTGGTCTTTAGTGTTGCACCTCGATAGACGATTTCGACGTTCGGCTTCAGCGTGACTCCACGAATATCTCGTGTCAGCTCGGCCGCCGGCGTATCACTGATTCCTACCCATTCTTGAGTTGGCAAAGAGAACGATGTTGCCTCGAATTGTGTGGCACGACTCAAGGCCTCATAGTATCCACGCTCCTGACGACGGATGTCGATCGTGTTCAGGCTGGTGGACTGGGCCTTAGTGACCACAGCTTGGACCTGGTCTCCCAACCGGAGATAGACCTGTGGCTGACCAACGATAAACAGAAGCATCGCCGTTGTCGGAACAACCACTGCGGAATGGCGCCGGGCGATTTGCTCGAGCCGTGCAGGACCCTGCTCCCGGTCGTTCAGCCAATGAACGAAGATTCCCGCTAGCAAGGCTCCGACTACGAGTCCCGCGAACACGGCGAGATCTCCGCCGCCGCTGTCTCTGGCTTGAAGAAGACGGTGAAGCCATTCACCGACGGAGCTGGAGTTCCATAGAGACCATATGATGGCCATGAAAGAGAACACGCCAATAGTCCTCGCCGTCACCCCTATCGCTTCGGACAATGACCATTCCGATCGCTGCAGGGATCGCTTGCGTCCCCGACGAGCTTCCCAGACCGAATTCGCTGCAAGAGCTACGCCCAATACTCCCCAGAAGAAGATATCGGTCGACGCGATCGGGAAGACTCCTTGGAGCCAGAACCATTGATAGGAATGGAGGAACCACGTGAGGAGGAAGACGAAGGCCGTTGCGATCACGAGCCGGAGGCCCATGCTCCACCGACGCGTCGTCATGAAGACGGGATAGAACGCGGTCGACATCATGAAATCTTTCCAATAAATGTTGATTCGCCGCCACAGGTCGTTGAAGCTGGAAGCCAGAAAGTAGTGGTTGTTCGTAACTGGAAGATTGAATCCGAAGAGACAGAGTGAACCGACGATCAGATGAAATAGGCCAGACACCCGGAGGTAGAGGCCGTACGTCATCGCCATGAAGACATAGACCCCCAGCAGACCTGGTAAATCTGTCTCCGCCCGTGGCAACAGGAAATAAAAGAGGCGGTATAGAAGGAGATGGGTAACCCCCCGGAACATCCAGAAAGCACCCTTCTGATAGATCGTTGCCGCCGGAGCATCGTAGTACGTTCGCAGGAACGTCTTGTAGTCGATGACAGGGAATAACGGGAAACAGACGTTGGGCAGGAGAAAGAAATATGCGAGGCGCTGCCATGGCGTAGCCGGTGTTCGATCCTCCTTGAGATCATACAGGTACAAAATCATCCGGAACATGAAAATAGCTCCCAGTACCGGGATGACGGCTCCTGCCCAAGGTGTATCGAACCAGCCTGTGCGAAGCACGGCGAGAACCGCGGCAGCCGCCAAGACGAATCCGATGTTCATCGCCCAAGGGACTGGAAGGTGACAGAGGCCGATGAGCGCGAACCCAATCAGTACAACCCACACACCGTCGCCTCGCATCAGGATCGCTATCGCAACGATTGAGAGGGATAGAAAGAACGGCACGCGCGCCGGCAAAGGCAACCACGAGTGGATCAGAAAACCTATGAATATCAGGCCAGCTACGGCGGCGAACCCGCGCTCCAACTCCAGTCGATAGACCACAGCAACAATTAGAACCAGAGCGACCTGCACCGCGATCCCGATGTATTGCCATGCATCAATCCCCGCCTGTTTACGGATGACTTCATCCTGCTTCGAGGCTCCGCCTTCAGCGGCTTTTGGAATGGCGAGAGTTTTCATTCGCGCTTGGCTTCGATCGTTGCTGCTATAAGATCGATGGTGTCCATACGATCGACTCCGATTTCGCTGGCCTTGAATCGAACCTCGAACCGACTCTCTAAAAATGAAACGAGGCGTGCGGTAGCAATGGAATCGAGGATTCCACTGCTTATCAGAGGAGTAGAGTCCGCGAGGGCGGAAGGATCCTCGTCGGGCAGGAATTCCTCTCGAATGTAGACCCGGACCGTGTTCTTAACCTCATCCTGTGTGTCCATCTGACCTGCCATATACCCTCCAAAGGTAAGCGGTAAGCGGATCAACCTTGACAGCCGAGGAAGAGCGCCTCAAATACCTGCATCATCGGATTCCGATTCGGTTCCAATTCCACCCCGTAAACCCAAGGCTGGCACGTTTTGTGCGAGTTCATTCAAGTGCGCCCATCCCCCGAGCGCGAAGGTCCAGTCCCTCAGGACCTAATCATTCGAAGTCACATACACGCTATCCGTCGGCTGAGGCCTCATGCGCGCACTCCGATCCGAGCCCCACATTCAGGCGAAATTCCTGCTCATCCTGGGCCTCGCTCTCGCATCCTGCAAGGGGGGACCCACCGGCCCACCATCCCCCACCTTCTCTCTCTCGATGACTTCATTGACCTTCTCGAACACTGTCGAGCGAGAGGTCACGATTACCAATGTGACGTCGGATCCGATCGACTGGCGAGTGTTGTCGTCATCGGCTTCATGGGCCAATGGAACCCCGACTTCAGGCACTTTGAACCCACAAGCTAGCACCAACTTCACGGTTCGCATCGATCGTCGCGCAATTCCTCAGGGCACCCATACTGCCTCACTTCAGATCGGCGCGGCATCCTATTCCGCTGCTCTCACCGTAAACGTAGTAGAGACCGGCCCCGCGAAAGCCTCGCTCTTGCCTGGAACAATTGCGATCTCCGAACAGCAGACCAGCGCTACGCTCGAGGTCGTCAACTCTGGAGGCGCTGACTTGAACTGGACACTCAGCGGACCCTCATGGTCAACTCCAACTCCTGCCAGCGGCACCCTGCAAGCCGGTGGGCGTACCCAGGTCTCCGTCGCTATCGACCGATCGAGCATCATGGCTGGAGAGGGTGTCGGGACACTCGAACTCGTATCTAACGGAGGAACGGCGACCGCCCGGATGACCGTAGCCGAGATCAGCGGTCTTAGACTCGAGCCAGGGACGCTTGATTTCTCTACGTCAGGGACTTCTCTTTCGCTGAAAGTCGTGAACGAGAGCGATCAGGCTCTTGACTGGTCTGCACAACCGGGCCCGTGGGTATCTCTTTCGCATTCCGCCGGCAATCTTCCCCCGGGTCTCGGACAGTTTCTCACGGTCCAAGTTTCACGGGCCGGCCTCTCGCATGGCACGAACCAAGTACCGATTCTATTCAATACCAATCGGGGCTCCATCTCGGCGACAGTCCTGGCGACCGTATCGCCGGCCGGTACCGCCAGTCCCGGCACCTTGGGGCCCTCTACGATGGCTGTTATGCCTGTCTCCCTGGACTTTGGTCAGACGGCGACCGAGCTCAGCTTTCGCGTCCACAACGAAGGGGACACTCCCCTGGACTGGACAGCCAACCAGCACGCGAGCTGGATCTCCCTTCCAATTTCGGCCGGCCGGGTCTCGCCCCACTCGAGCACACCGGTGACCATCAGGGTTACCCGTAGTGGCCTCACAAAGGGCAGCTATCAATCCTCGGTTACATTCACGTCGAACGAACGGTCGATCACCGTCATCGTGACGGCCAGTGTCGCATCCACGACAACGGCGCCGCCCACAACACCTCCTCCTACGAGCCCGCCGCCCACCAACCCGCCGCCCACTGTTCCCGCTCCAGCGAAGATCAGTGTCGGTCCAACAACCCTGGACTTCGGACTCACGTCAACTGAGCGCTCATTCGCCATTCAAAACACGGGGGGCACGCCGCTGGACTGGTCTGCTCAATCGTCCAATGGATGGGCAATTCTCACGACTACCACGGGTCGCGTCCAAGCCGGAAGCTCACAGAGTGTAACCGTTCGAGTAACAAGGGCCGGACTGTTAGCCGCCGGGGATTACCAAGGCTTGATTCAGGTCTCCTCGAATGGTGGTGGTGCCAGCGTGTCGGTATCGCTGGAAGTTGCCGCCCCGTTGCCTTCGCCCCCGGTGGGGAGTAGTGGGACTGTCAATGTTCGAGATTACGGAGCCTTCGGGGACGGGCAACACGACGACGCGGCCGCGTTTAGGAACGCGCTCACTGCTCTGGGATCTTCCGGCGGAGTTCTGTACGTCCCCGCCGGCACGTATATCCTCAAGCCCAGCGGGATCTACCCTCGGGGAGGGTTAGACCTGCGATTCCGATCGAACATTACTGTACGGGGCGATGGACTCGATCGAACCACGCTGCGAATGGCTCCGGGCTCCTATGAGAATCAGGGAGCCACCCATTTGGTCTATATCAAGAAGTCATCGCAGATCACAATTCGCGATCTCACGCTCGACGGAAACCGCCAGAACTCAATCTTCTCTGACGAGCAAAACCATTGTGTAGAAGTATGGTCATCGACGACTGTTCGACTGGATAAGGTTCTTATTCAAAACTGCCGAGGTGATGGAGTTCGTCTGATGGGGTTAGCAGACCCAGGTGATCCATGGACGGACTCAGTTTGGATCGAGAACTCACGCTTTCAAGATAACGGTCGGAGCGGGATCGCCGTCCAACGAGCTGTCAGGAATCTGTACATCCGTCATAATACCTTCGATCGGATCAGGGCCCAATCGATCGACATCGAGCCAACCGGTGCGCAGTCCCCAACGGACATCTTCATCGAGAATAACGTGATTCGCCACAACGGTGGGACATGGGCGGTGGCTCCGGGGGGTATAGGCGGAACAGACGTGGCTCGCCGTCTAGTTTTCTCGTTCAACCGTATAGAGAATGGGGGCGCTCAATTCGCCAAGATCGATGACCTTCAGATCGAGGGCAACACGTTAATCGGCGATAGGAGGCACGCCACCCTACGCATTTCCCACAACGTGACCAACGCCGTTATCGCGAACAATGAGTTCGTAGGAGGGGGCTCAGTAGATATACCTGTCGTAGAGATCGAAGCCCTTAACGGAAGTTATCCCTCTCATATAATGATTCAAGGCAACCGCATCGACGCCAGTGGGGGAAGCACCGGGATTCGTGTCGGTGATGCCCTCGGCAACATCTCGATTCTCGACAACGAGATCAATGGGGGTGGTAGTCAGAATGGTATCCACGTCGAGAATATCCTCGCCAAGTCCTCACCGCGCAGGGGTTTCTCGATACTCGATAATGTGCTGCGCAATTTCAAGAATGGAGTTCAGCTCAGCACTCGGAACGACGCCTTCGCAGATGTATTGATTCAGAGAAACGACATCGATCACAATCAGAGTGCGCCGACCGAGACCGTGGGGATAGTTTTCAATCAGACCGGATCCTATCAAGCTTTCGCGAGTGTGACACCAAACACGTACGGACCAGGCATTAAGAAACCCATTGCCGTCCTGGGCGCGCCCTGACGAACAGCACTAACTGGCTCCTGGCGTGACGGATCCACGCATTTCAGTTTGGCTTTCACTTGGGGTACGCCAACACACGCTATTGACCACCAGTATGAATGGTAAGTTCAGCCTTGTCGGGCGGAATGGACTTTCCGAATAGTTCGCGAATCTGTTGTAGTCCAGTATTCCCCAGCAAGCGCCGGACGGTTTTCCGAGCCAAGTAATATGAGGCGATACTGGAGACCACTAATCCAGTCAAGAAAATGATCGCCGCTGGGGCATCCACTCCTCTCATAACCTGTGCCACAAACCATGAGAGGGAAAACACGCTTGCGGCTACCAACAAGCCCGGACGGTGCGTATTAAAGAAATCGGACAATGTCAATCCCGTTATGTCGATTGCCGACTTCCCAGCGAGCACGTAGCCCAGGAACATTGCTATAAGGACGCCGCCTGCGACACCTTGAATTCCCCAGCGTTGGCCACCAACCAGTGCTCCCACAACTACTGCCAAAGCGTACATGATCTGGACTAAGGCCGTTCGATATATGGCACCGGTGCCCGAAACTACCGTGAGAGAGGTGCGATGTCCTGCCCGAAAGAGCATTCCAGCGGCGAGGATTTGAAATACTGGTGTAACCTCCATCCACTGGGATCCCAGCATTAAGGCTATGGTCTCCGGTGCCAACGCGATAAGAAAAGCACTTACGGGAAGTATCGACAGTACAACCGCTGTTTGCGCGTCCCGATATCCTTTCTGCAGACGCCGCGGGTCGTTCTGCACTTTGGCCATGGTAGGAAACAAAATTTTATCAATCATACCTGTCGAAATCTTAATCACTGACATCATCACGCCATAGGCCCTTCCATAAAGACCCAGTGCTCTTATTCCCAACAGTCTTCCGACGATCAGGTTGTCGGCGGAAGAACCAAAATAGCTTGCCAGCCGGGCTAGGGTACTACCTGATCCAAATCGGAGAAGCTCAATCAGCGCACCCGTGCGCCAAGTCAACAGCCCGCGTGGCGGTCTGATGAACAGGTAGCATGTCGTTGTAATAGTCGCATTAACAATATATGCTATAATAAGTGCCCATGTACCGGCACCCATTAATGCAAGTCCTATAGCCACTGGTGCGAAGCCTACAATATATGCCAGTACATCTACTCTGATGATATCCTTAAATAGCAACTCCCTTCGCATGACTGAAATAGCAACGATGGAGAGTCCTCGTATCGGGAAGATGAAGGACGCTATGCGTAGCATTGGCACCAATTCCAGGGCACCAAAGAACGAGGCAATAAGAGGGGCACCCATCCAAATAACGACTTGCACAACCAGGCTCAACAGAAAAGAAGTGATGAATCCTGTCGATAGGTGATCCTTTGTTAGGTGAGGTAGCTGGACGATTGCTGGGCCGATTCCGATAAAGACGAAGATGGCAGAAAGATCTACCACGACGAGAACTGCCGTCATTAACCCGAACTCCTCGGGGGTGAGCAATCGCGCCAGCCACACCAAGGACAGAATCCGCAATACGGCGACTACTGTCTGGCCCGATAGAGTCCACATCATACCCCTGAAGACTTGTCTTTTAAGACTCTCTTGGGACATAGAGCTTGTTGATTCCTAATATCGGATGAGTTGTAATGGATACCGGCTAGAGCAGCGCCTGAGAGATCCGCAAGAATGCTTAGCGATGATTAGTCCAAGACAATCGAAGGCGTCCGGATACCTCGTCCATAGGTGTTCGGTGCCACGATGGCAAAGGCTTGATAGGGCCCGGTCTGATTAAAGATGAGCCCAACCGTTTCAGTTGGCGGACTCTGATTGTGATCGATGTCGTTTCTCTGGATCACGACGTCTGCGAAGGCATCGTTTCGGGTGCTGAGTTGAACCGCGTTCTTGAAATTGTGCACCACATTATCGAGAATGGAAACACCCCTCCGCGGTGAGGACTTGGCGAGAATATTGTCGATATGAATGCCGTTCTGACCCCCGCCCCCAGTGATCTCGTTGTCGAGAATCGAGATGTTACCAAGGGCATCCGCGATACGGAGCCCTCCACGTCCGTTACTGGCATCGATACGATTGCTTTGAATCGTTATGTGAGACGCATGACCACCATTGAGGGCCTCGATCTCCATGACAGGTAACTCTGCTTTACCGGGACCCACGAGCTCGTTGTTGACGATCACCGCGTTGGTCACGTTATGTGTAATCCGTAAAGTGGCATGGCCCGGATCGCCAATGATCGTGTTCCCTTCGATTCGGAGATCATCGATCTTTGCGAATTGAGCCCCTCCATTCTCGATTCGATTGAAGGAGAACACTATCCGGCGGGCTACATCCTTACCCCCGATACCGCCTGGAGCCACAGCCAGCGTGCCGTTCGCATGATGGATCACATTGTTCTCGATGAAGATATCCGTCGGGGACCGTGCTCCAGTCGGTTCGACGTCGATCGATTGATCGCTCAAGCGCTCGAACGTGTTATTGCGAATGTGCAGGTTTCTCACTGCTCGTTGGACGGCGACACCGCTTCGTCCGTTATCCTCAAAGCGCGAATTCTCGATCCAAACCAGCTCCGTCCAGGGATCGCCTTGAACGGGGACCCCCATCAGACGAACGCCATCTCCGCGGCAGTTCCGAAAGCGGACCCGTTCGAAACGCATTTGGATGGATGACCATACTTCGACGCAGTGATTCTGCTCACTGGGGAAGGAGGCATTCTGTCGGTTCCCATCAAGAGTGAGATCGCGGAATGAAACCTGGAATGACTTCTTGATATAAATAAGATGCGTGTTCCCATCGTAAGTGCCTGGGGCCATACGGATCGTAGTACCCTCGAGCCCGTCACCTATCAAAGTGATATTCGACTGGCCAAACAATTCCAACCCTCCGCGCGGGCTAGGTCCGCTGGGGCTAAGGATATATTCGCCAGCGGGGACATACAGCTCGCCGCCAGAGGGTTTAAGTGCGTTGGCCGCGCTTACAAAGGCTTGCGTATCATCATGCAGGCCATCACCTCGGGCGCCAAAATCTCTCACGTTCACACGCTGGCTGGGCCCCGAGGGTATTCCAGGAAGTACATCGAGGGAAGTAGCGACCGAAGCGCTTCCCCCGTTGGACGAAATTTGAATCAGAGCTGAGTGATTTCCGGTCGAAAGGGCGGAGCGGGAAACGCGAGCAAGGATTTCCTGGGAAGAACCTGCTGGGAGGGGACCAGAGGGTACAGAGAGCGTCACCCATGCAGCATTCGAGCTTGCAGTCCAGTTAAGCGGCGAACCACCTTCGTTGGCAATGAGGACAACGAGCTCGATGGCGGAGTAGCCGAAATCGAGGGAGGTCACGTTCACGCTCAGGTTCGGAGGCTCCAGCACGAGGAGTGGTGACGGCGCGGCCGGACCTTCCGAGCTGCAGCCCCACAACAGCAGGAGGAACATCAGATGATTCGTCATGGCATGCCTCATTTCTGCCAACCGGGGTCTGGTGCCATCGCCTCAGTTCTCTCATTGGAGGATACCGCTGAGATCATGCTTTCCAACCCTTCCACCAAAGGTGTCGGGGAGTAGCCTAGAACTCGACGTGCCTTTTCTATATTCAGCGGGGAGAACCCCGCATCCGTAGGATCATCGGGACCGTATTCGATCGAGCTCGAATCGGCCCCGCATTGCCTCACAATCTCGCGCGCCAATGCCTCGATCGACGTCGCTTCACCGGAACCGACGTTGAATGTACCGATCGCCCTGCGCTGGAGAACGCACAGGATAACGGAAACGACATCCTCTACGGAGACCAAGTCAATCGAATACTGCCCCATCCCTGTCAATCGGATCGGTCGTTTGTGCAATGCAGCGCGAATGAACTTGTAGATTGTCGTCGCAGGGTCCATTCCTGGCCCATAGACTGATCCTAGGCGGAGGTTCGCTGCGGCAAATGTATCGGTGTCGCCGTAATGATCGACATACATCTCTCCCGTCAATTTGCTGCTCAGATAATACGTCGCTCGACACGAGGGATAAGCAGGGTCCGTTTCTCTCACGGGCCGTTCTTGACGAGCATATACCTGACCGGACGATACATTCACGAAATGCTCTACTCCCGCAGCTTTCGCTGCCTCGAGGAGGCCCAGTGTCCCCAGGGCGTTTATTCTCAGACAGGGCTCGGCTTCAGTAGGATCATTCATGGCGTGGGGGATGTAGGCAGCCAAGTGACAGATACAGTCGGTATTCCGCAAAGCGGAGTGAGCCGACACAGGATCTTCCAGATCCCAGTAGGCCCATGTCAAACCGGGTTGGGACGGTAGGGCGCTATGGTCCAACCGACGAGACAAGCCGACTACCTGAGCTCCGGCCGCCAAGAGACTGGGTAGCAGGGCACTGCCAATGAAGCCGGTTACACCGGTAAGGGAGACCCGTAAACCCTCGAGAGCACCCTTGTCGGGACTCATGCATCCACGAAATTCATCACCGAACGACGAGACATCTCCTCGAATTGCGCCCATTCGAGCAGAGTCTCTTCCCAGTGTCGGAGGAGAACGAGGGGTCTGATCGGTGGCTGCTGGATCTCCACTCCCTGGAGGAGATATCGCAAGCACATCTCGACCTCATTGAAGCCTGCGTGAGCCCGAAGCGGGGTCGTACCTGAGAAACGTGCATTGATCTCGAATACTTTGACCTGATCGTCGCACAACCTGAACTGGAAGTTGACCGGACCGTGCGGAGACAATTGCTCTGCGAGTCTCTTTACCTCGTTGTTAAGCTCAGGATAGCTTTCTACGAACGCCCGGTACGTGTTTCCGTCTCTCAGGTCTCGACGCATGACAATAGTAGCGCGGCACTGTCCATCGAAGACCAGCGCCCCCGCTGTATACTCCTCGGATGATTCTCCGACGAGTTCTTGAATGACCGGCGCTTCGAGTTCACGAAAAGCCGAGTCGAGTTCCTCACGACTGTTCACGATGCTCATCCCGACCGACCGCGCTCCCGAACGAGGCTTCACGATCAAGGGATACTGGGCGGACGTGAAGAAATCCAAGTCATCAAGGGAAATGCTCGATCTTGGACACGGGAAACCGTTATCCCTGAGGAAGCAGTATGTCTTCCATTTGTCGTCCGCGGTTTCGATGACCCACGGACTGCTCACCAGGATAGATGTAGCGAAGTCGTGCTCGAGAACCTCGCGCTGACTGGCGAAGAACGGAAGTTCAATGTCTGTCCCTACCAGCAGTGCATCCGGCTTCTCTGATTCCAGAAGTCGTCGTATCGCATCGGCGTAGCTCGAGGACCGGGCAAATGGGACCAGATAGGCGGAATCGGCCCAGTAAAGACCAACGGCGTCAGGGGCTGGGTCCACAGCCACTATCTGAGCCTGCGGTATCGAAGCTCGCAGTGCCCGGATGATCCCCTGACCCAATAGCGCCCCCGCTCCCGTCACGAGTACCTTCATGGGAGCCGACCGTCAGATAGCGTAAAATGTCGGCGCAGCATGTCTCGGCAGTGACCGATACTCTCCACTTGATGGACATCGGATCCTATTGAAACGCGTGGATCCAGCCTCATACACAGTTCCAAGAATCCCTCGGGATCGCGCAAATAGGAAGAGCTTATTTCGACAGCGATGTCGCGCTCCCGCGATATCTCGAGTAAGCTCTGAAAGTGCTCAGTAGGGAATGATCCATGAAAGCGTTGCGACATTCCACCCGGATGAGCAAGGACGTGGATTGGGGCCCCTCTCAACAAGCCAATAGCAAACTGATATTCCTGATCTGCAAGTTCCGTTTGAGCCATGCTGCGAAAATCCCTCAACACGCCGGTGTCGTCTGGAATCCTATGGACACTCCCTAAAACGATATCCGCCTCGGCGAGAATGTCCTCTGAAGCATCTAGATCTCCATAAGGGTCGAGGGCCTTTGCTTCGCAGCCGACCAACACGGTGAGTTCCGGGAAGCGCGCCGCAGCTTCTCTAACCTCATCCGCAAACTCAACAAACCACCCTGTGTCGCGACGTACATGCTCGGTGAACGCGATACTGCGTATTCCTCTTTGACTGGCCGTCTGGAGAAGTTCTTCAACTGTACCATGGCCATCGGTACGACTCGTATGAACATGATGCTCGATGTTAATGGCTTCCTCATCGAGTTCTGAAAAGCGGACGAATGCTGTGTTTGAAATCATCGCCTGTGCCGCAGCAAAACGAAGGCCTCTGCGGCGGCAAAACCAACGGTTGCGCCGCGAAATTTTGCGAGGGCCTCTACTGCTTCTAGAGAACGCTCGTTCGGGAACGACTTCATCTGACTCTTGAAAATCTTCAGGGCCTCGAGCTTCGTGTCCAGAACCTCGGTGATGTCAAAGAAGGTGTTCGGCAGAAAACCTGGTGTTACAGGTGGCGCAAACCAATTTGTTTCTGACAATGTCTCATAGGCATATATAGCCTCCACCTTGTGCTCGTGAATCGGGCGAGCAGCAACGAGGGCTGAAGTGAAAGTAATCCGGTGGTCGAGATGTATGTCTCCGGCGAATGGGACAAAAAGAAGCTCCGGTTGCTTCTCGGTGAGGACACGGGTCAGGGCTTCGTTCAGACGGTGCGACGGCACACCATCCAACCCTGCTGCCGGGAACCCATCCAAGAAGGACGTTTCCATCACACCCAACAGCCTGTGCGCCTCCGCAGCCTCCTTTCTCACCTGGAGTACGAACTGTTCACTGAATAACGGAGGCTGCCCTGTCGTTATTACTACAACCTGTACTTCATGGCCTTCTCGACTCATTCGCGCGATAACCCCACCGACGCCGAGAACTTCGTCGTCGGGATGCGGTGCGATCACAAGTACGCGCATCCCTTAACGTAATTTCTCGACGAAATTTGGCCCGCAGCAGAACAGCGCATCGATAATGGAGAGATTCGGCAGAAACCCCGCCTCAGGGAACAGCTGCTCGTAGACGGGGCATGTGAAGTCTTGCCAGATTACCTCAACGCCACCACTTTGAAAGACATCAAGGTCCATGTATTCTTTCCCTCCAGAGCCCGAGAGATATCGCGTGCCACCGACCTGTTGACAAAGCTGAAGCAGTCGCTGCGTGCTATCTCCCGTCTTTTCGAACGTAGATGAAAACTCCAGCCGAGTGTCGATCTTCAAGACATCCATCACCCATCGCACCAATCTGACGTTCAGATCTGACAGAGCCTTCCATTGTTGGGAAAGCTCTTGCTCTAGACTGACCTTGAGAGACTCGAAAAACTGTGATGGAGCGTAGTTCGTTTCCAGGGCACTTATGTGCTTGCGCTGCCACGGTACTTGCTCATTTATCTGCACCTCACTGATCAATTGATCGGATCGATGTAGTACGGGTACTGTAATCCACTGCCATCCTTGACTCGTCTTGATCTTGTTTCGATTCTGGACTCCACCCTTTTGAAACTGGACGTCGTCGAGGACCACGAAAATGTCAGAGTGAAGGATTTTGTGAAAGAACCCTGGGTAGGGCAGATATTGCGGTTGATGGATTGCTACGGTACACACCACTATTCGAGGCTATCGGACGCGCAACTGCCTGAGAGCGCCTCCGCTGGGGGGCGCAGCTCGGACCTGCCGGAAGGGTCGTACACATTTGTGGCCGATAAGACGATTGGAATCGTGCGGAGCAGAATCTTGATATCGAGCTTTAGGCTCCACTGATAGACGTACTGGAGGTCGATAGGCATTCTCTCCTCCCACGTCAGGGCATGTCGTCCGAACAGAGCGGGATACGATGTAATGCCTGGCTTCATCGCAAGACGATCTAGCTCCTCTGCATGAGTGGTTCCTGGGAGCAACGGACGCGGACCTACCAGGCTCATTTCGCCTTTCAGGATATTGATCAACTGAGGAAGCTCGTCGAAGCTCGTCAACCTTAGGATCCGACCGACACGCGTGATGCGTTCGTCGTCTTTCGAAACCTCCAGACCGAGCCGTTCAGCCCCTACCCGCATTGTACGAAACTTGAATATCCTGAATGACCTACCGTAGCGTCCTTCGCGTGTCTGTCTATAGAAGACGGGCCCGGGAGTATCCAGTTTGATTGCTGCGGCAACAATTAGGAACAACGGTGATAGCAGGAGCAATCCTAGCGCGGCGCTCCCGTAATCCAGCACCAACTTCAGAAACATCGACACTGGCTTGCGGTCGCAGGCTACAGCGTTCATCGGACTGGAAGCAATCCTTCGAAGAACCAAATCGTTGTAGGTATCGACTACCCGCTCACAAACCACCCGCTCATCGAATAAGCGCGCTGCTCGCTCTCGACCTGCACACCCCATCCTCTTGGCGGCGTCAAGATTCTCGAGCAGATTGACGATGGCCTTGCAAAGGGCGGTGCTGTTTTGTGATGGAACCAGAAAGCCTGTAATGCCGTCGACGACCTCGTCGCGACAACCAGGAATATCGGTCGCGACCACAGGTTTACCGCTAGCCATAGCCTC
>Ga0299913_10002352_pt1 | contig 14864 bp, 18 predicted proteins | sample RVTome_9_FD_201360 | JGI IMG/M metagenome (GOLD analysis project Ga0299913, IMG submission 201360) | Soil microbial communities from uranium-contaminated site in the Upper Colorado River Basin, Wyoming, United States - RVT155D38 (version 2) ...
GGGTGCTGACCGTCGCGCAGGTCGCCGAGCTGGCGTTCGACAGTGTGTCCTCGGCGCAGCACCGCCTGGTCGTGCTGTACCGGCATCGGGTCACCGACCGCTTCCGCCCGTTCCGCCCGACCGGCTCGGCGCCGTTTCACTACGTGCTCGGCCGCGGCGGCGCGGTCCTGCTGGCGCAGGAGCGCGGGATCGACGTCAAAGACCTCAACGTCCGCCGCGACAAGCTGCTGGGTCTGGAGCGCAGCCAACGCCTCTCCCACCTCGTGGCGACGAACGGGTTCTTCACGGCGCTGGCGGCCATAGCCCGCCGCTGCGCCCCTGACGCCGGGCTGGGGGCGTGGTGGTCCGAGGCGCGGTGTGCGGCCGCGTGGGGCGAACACGTGCGCCCTGACGGCTACGGACGCTGGCACCACGCCGGGACCGCCGTGGCGTTCTTCGTCGAATGCGACCGGGGCAGCGAACCCCACGACCGGCTCGCCGCGAAACTCGACGCCTACCGCAGCCTGCGCGAGGCGACCGGGGCGTTCCGCGCCTACTCCACCGAAGCGACCGCGATTCTGCTGTGGTTCCACAGCCCCCAACGCGAAGCGACGTTCCACCAGCACGCCCGCCCCGGCCCGCTCACCGTCGCTACCGCCGTCGCGCAGATGGGCCACCCGGCAGGGCCGGTGTGGCGGCGTCTCGGTGACCCTCCCGCCCACCGGCTGCCGCTGACCGTCGCTGCCCGCGTCCCCAACGCCGACACCCTCATCGACCCCGACCGCCAAGACGCGGCCTGGCAAGTCGGCTACACGATCGACGACGCCCGCGACACCGCCATCGACCCCGCCTGGCCGCCCCCCGACCACCACCTCGCCTGGTGAGCAGCCACAGCGGCGGCGTGTCCTGACACCCCGCCGTCATCCTCCCGGCGTTTCAGTAGGGGGTGTGGGTGGCGCGGGCGCGGTACATGCGGGCGCTGTAGGTGTCGCCGGTTTGGTCGCTGGCGTGGGCGAGGGCGTGCAGCAGCAGGTGATGGCGGTCGGCGACGTAGACGCGGCGGGGGTGTGCCCAGTCGGCGTAGGGCTGATCGGCCAGTAGCGGTCCCCGGTAGCGCATCAGGGCGGGGATGCCGGTGGCGAGCGCGGCGGGCGGGTCAGTGTTCGCGAGGCTGATCGCACGGTCCGCGTCGGTGAGGAACTCGGCCAGATCCACGCGGGTGTCGGTGGCGAAGCGGACGATGTCGCGGCCCTCGGCGGCGACCAGCCCGCCGGTGTGGCGACGCAACCGGTGCAGCAGGTTACGAAGCCGCTGGATACCGACCCAGGGGGCGGCGTCGGGCCACAACGCCTCAGCGAGCTGGGAGCGGTGCAGGCGTCCGTCGTGGATCGCGAGCAACTGCACCACAGCGGCGGGCAGCGCGGACGGGGTCGCGTCACGGTCACCGTGCCAGACGTCAAACGCGCCGAGCACGTGCACCACGAACCGTGCCTCGCCCCGCCGCGTGGGCGGGGACGCGGTCACCAGTCAAACGCGGTGAACAGGCGGGCGTACTGGCCCGAGCCGAGCGCGAACCCGAGCTTGAACCGGTCCTCCGCCCACGCGTGCAACCGGTGGCTCGTGTGGGCGTCCCACGCCGCGACCAGCCGTGCCCGCATCGCAGGGTCCAAGTCGTCGGGCAGGTCCGGCACCGCGTCGTCGGTCAACGGTTCGGTGTAGCCGGGCAGGCCGCCCTCGACCAGATCACGCAACATCTGCGCCGCCGCTTCCGTGGACGGCAACTGCGCCAACACCCGGGCGCTAACCCGCTGGCGGTACTCCCCCAACACCTCAGCGTCGTCGGCAGGTGCGCGGTCGGCAGGGTCGATACGATCAGGCATGTCAATCCCTCCAAGTAGGGGTTGGCCACGCCCCGGGACTGCGCAAACAGTCGCCGGGGCACTCGTTTAGCTCACGCGCCCATGCACGCTCGACACGGGCGACACGTCAAGCGCCCGCACGACGCCCACCTGTCAAGACAAGGTCGAGTGGAGCGGTTCGCGGGTGTTGCTGCTCGATACGCTTCGTCAGAAGCCGTCATTCACCGTGCCGGACCAGATCGGGGATCACTGTGGCCGAACAGGTAGGCGAACCAGACGGCGGCGCGACTGAGCGGGGCCGACAAGCGATCGCCGTGATCATGCAGGCAGGTATTGCCTGCGGCCTGGAGGTCGCAACGGAATACCCGGTTCAAGGCGGCCGGATCGATGTCGTCTGGCTGTGGAACCCGCCAGGTTCGATCCCTGGCATTGCTGGCCCGCTACCCATCGCCGGATTCGAAGTCGAGTCGAGCTGGCGGACGCGCAAGCATCTCAAGGGCGACTTCCTCAACCTGGCCGACTTGAGTGCATCCGTCGGTGTGATCGTCCTCCTCGGCGACGGGCCAAAGGTGGAAGCCACACGCACCTTCGCGCAGACCATGGTCAACCGGCCCGGAGTACGCATGCTCGTCTGGTCGCAGGACGATCTAGACGATCTGTCCGGGAAGGTCGGGCAGGCCCGAGTCAGCGAGGAGCGGCACGACACCGATCCGATCATGGGCCACGCCGGCAAGTACCAGACCCTTTGGGCTTGGCTTGCTGCGCAGCCAGAAGGCGCAACGATTCCCACGACATTCGGCGAGATCGAGGAGATCCTCGGCATGCCCTTGCCGCTATCCTGCCGACGCCATCCCGCGCACTGGTCCAGTCACCAGGGGAGTGCTGTCGCTAGAGCGATCCATGACGCGGGCTACCGGGCGACCGACCTCGATCTCGCTACCGAGCGCGTCACGTTCAAGTCGAACCGGTGACATGTCGGTACACCGGGCGGTCCGACGACGGGCAACCATCATCAGACGGGCAAGCAGCCGTGAGCGGCGGCAAAGCGGGGCAGTTGGAGCCAGCGCGTACCTGCTGGTGGAGCGGTTAGCTTCTCACTAAGGTACGAACTATCCTCAAGCGCTGAGCACGACGCAAGGAGATCGGGTGTTTGGCGGAGTAGCGCGTCGCGGGCTCGCGAACCGCTTGGCTCAGGCTGGGGTACCCATCGGGGTTTCTCTGACACTTGCAGACGCGAATTACCCCGACAAGAACGGCAACTACGATTTCCTGAGGGCACTGCAGTCTGTTACGACCCAACAGGCTCGAGGACTGACGCGCCTCTTCCTGGAGGAGCGAAGAGGCACACTTGATGACCTCCTGCGTGGGTTATACGGCGCAAATTGCGCACAGGCTGTAGCACTGCTTCAGGAAATGGAAGAGGCCGCAACCATTATCGGTCGCCTGCGACGTGAGGGCTAAGTGCCTGGCGCGGCCAGGCCTGACGGGCGGGCGTCTACTAGAAGGAACGCCGTGACGATTCTCTTGATTGCCTTGTCGCTAGTGGCCGCGTATCTGACTCGGGGCAGCGGCTTGTGGGCGTTCGCCGTAGCTAACGCTGTAGCTTCGGTGTGGGCCAACGGCGTCATGGCCAACTTCGGACCCCACGAAGCTCAGGAGATTCCCGACTGGGCAGCGGCCGTGAGCATGGCGACGGCAGTTTTGAGCGGCATCCTCGTCGTTACCGCGCTGATCCTCCGCTAGACAGCTCTTTGGTGGATGCCTTGCTACACCCGGCCGCGATCCGTGCCGCGCACCTCTTCCACTACATCCAGCCCCCTTCCACGCCGCCTACCATGGCGTATCTGGGAAATTGGTCCCCTCGTCTGCCCGCATCCGGAGGTGCCTGTGAAGAATCACCTTTACGTTGACAACTCCAATTATTGGATCGAGGGCATGCGTGTGAGCGCGGTCAAACGCGGCATGGCGCCAAATCTCAACGCCGCTAGCGAACAGCGAATCTTAGATCATTCTTATCGCGTCGATTTCGGCAAGCTCCTTCAGTTTGCGGGGGGAGGGCCGGAGGAAATCGGTACCGCGAAACTGTACGGATCGCGGCCGCCTGAGAATGACGAACTTTGGGAGATGGCGCGACGCCATGGGTTTGAAGTAGTGGTCCACGACCGAGGCTACGACGGCACTGAAAAGAAGGTTGACACCCAGATGTCAGCGGACATGATCGAGGATCTATACACGGTGATCGGGCACCAAGGGGATGAGGTCACGCTCGTAAGTGGGGACGCTGACCACATCCCGGCAGTGGAGAAGATTCTCCGAGCCGGAGTGGATGTGCACGTGGTTGGTTGGCAGCACTGCACGTCTCATGAGCTCATCGACGTCGCGAGCTCCTTCACGGACCTGACCCCGAAGGTTGACTACTTCCGCTTCGCAGGCTAGGTACTCCGCCGCTGCCAGCGCGATGTGCCTCCGCGATTCGGGGTCGTCAGCACGGTCCTATCTCGCACGGCCCCGCTACGGTCTGCAAGCCTCGTCCCCTTCCCCAATACCGCCCGCTCTCTCGCTGGCCGAGTCAGCCAACGGTCAGCCCAGCCAGCCGACCGTGGATTGCCGCGAGGTTCGAATAGCCTTTCCACTTGTCCACATATCTCGAACCTCATCCGAACACCCTGCTGCGCGGACGCCCTGGAGATTGCGGCGTCGCGAGAGTCGGCAGTCGTGCACTTCGCGGTCCGCGGAACGGAGCCCCGCGAACCGCGAAGAAACCGGCGTTAGCTCGGAGTTCCAACCTCTCCACCGGTCATCGGATCGTCCCGATCGAACGCAAGCAGACGCTCCGACCTTCTGCGCAACGACCCGCATTCGCGCAGCCAAGCCTCTTCCAGCGGCGACGCCAGCGGTCCGTGACGGGCGTTGCCGGTTGCGTCGGCCTTTTTGCAGGCGGTCGTGATCAACGTCGGGAAGTCCAGCGCCCTGAGGGTGTCTACCACCGCGTCGCCTTCGGGGCCTGGCTGATGCAGTCGCGATAGCACCTGCAAGGCGGCACGTCCACGCACTTGCCGGTCGTCCGCGTACATCGCGGCGCCGATCATGACGCCCGCCCACATCTTCGGGGACGGGTAGCGCGCGTAGTTGATCCAGGACCAGTCCGCTGGGTCGGCGCCCCGTCTCGTGCGATGCCCTGTACGGAGGCCCCCGACCAACAACACGGTGCGACCGAGCAGTTCACCGAATGCGGAACGGATGAGAGGATCCTTGGCGCGGGCGCTCTCTGTGACGAACGCGAATGCGGCCCGCTGCTCTGCCATGGGGGAGATGGGCGGCCCGGTCATCAGACGTAGCAGCAGCCGGCTGACACCGGACTGACAGCTCGGACTTGGTGCGGTCATGCCGTGTCGCAGCGCATGCATCGCGGTTGCGCGATGGGCTTGGTCGCGCAGCGCCACACCGACCATCTGCCCCAGGCCGTCGTAGGCCTTCGTGTCCGCCTTCTCGAAGAGTTGGCGCAACACGTCGAGAGTGCGGAGCCGAATGTGCTCCTCGTCGTCGAGGAGATAGGTGAGGGTCTTCAGTGCATCGATGCGCGTGGTTTCCTCGCAAGCCAACTCCCCCAGTAGGCCGGGAGCTTGCGCGATGTGAAGCGGGTTGTTGCTGGTGATTAGTCCGTGGATTTCTGACAAGGAAGCCCCTCCTGTGCATTGTGTGCGGTAGGGAGACGCGAAATGATCCCGGCGGCGCGCTGTGGCGCCGCCGGTACCGGCGGGTAGTCGGAGGATGGTTCGCGCCTGAGACGGCACCCCGCGGTTATCGGGGTGCCGTCACTTGCTTCGTCCTGCGTGAGCGCCTCGATCGGTTCCTTTCTCTGGGGCGTGATCGGTTTGCCCGGTGCCGCGGCAGGACTGCGGGAGTCGGCGCTTGGCCAGATCCCATCAGGCATGCCGTCGATGCGCTGGAGCCACTGCGAGAATGGGCGGAGAAGGCACCCATCAGGCGGCGGCTCCGTCGTCTTCTTCCAGCTCCGCCCACTTCTCTCGAAGCCATTGGCGGAGATCGCGAACCGCCCAATAAGGCACGTTGAAGTGCTCGGCGACCTCGCCCATGGTCCACTCTTGCAAGCCCAACAGGAGCATCGCCTGGATCTTCCACGCGGGCGGGTCCGTGGCCTCAAGGGCGTTGAGAAGGCGTTCCCAGCGATCCAATGCACGCATCCGAATGACCCCCACTTCTGCCGGATCAAAATGCATCCAGGTGGCTGGACCCCAGACGCGGGCGGGGTCGACGGGTTCGGCCTGCTTGAGGTCGTCCCGACAGAGGTTGGTCAGCTTCAGTAGCACGTTGTTGTCGAAGAGCTGCTCGAGTGTGGCCGGTCCTTCAGGGGTCAAGCGGGTGCTGTCGAGGTAGAACGTCGCTCCGGCCAGATTGAAGGCCGAGTCGGCCATGTCGGCACAGCCACGTCGGTCGTGCACGTGCTGTTGTTCCCACCGCGCCACCACGGCTCCCGCACCAGGGAGGAGTCGGTCCACCTTCCCGTGGGCACGGCCGGTTGCCAACTCCTTCGCGATCTTGGGCTGTGTCCGGCCGTTGCGTTCGTGCAGGAAGGTGGCATAGTCGTTGGGGGACGAGAAAAACGGGTGTTGCGCTGTGATTCCGCCATGATTGGTCATCGCTTTCACTCCTGGACAGGGCTCGCCCTCACCTGGAAACAGTGCGAAAACAGGTGAGATGAAGGGGATCCGCCGGTTTTTTTCCTGCGGCCTGCGGGCGGGGTGCCCGCGGGGGCGAGCAAGCTAGGTCCGAGAGGTGGCCGAGGGTGGACCGCCAGGCGAAGGCGCGATGAACGTACGAAGAAAAGCCGCAGGAGCGTCAGGCGGCCACGGCTTTGCGCTCAAGATGGCGCGGGGAAAATTATTCCGGAAATACGGTTTTAATCAGGCGTATTTTGGCTCAGGGGATAGTGATCCGCTCAGTGCGGTATACGGGGGGCCATATCCGCTCGAGAACCAGCAGCAGGAGATGCCCCGAGCGCGCGTTGCGAACGACCTTCGTGGTGATGATCACGTTGGTCTCAGGCACCGCGAAGTCCTGTTCCCCTGCGTGGTCCAGCAGACCCAGCAGATCGGTCAAGTTGCGGTCCTCGCTCCGCAGTGCGTCAGCGATCGACGCGAGGGCCCTGACGACGGCCTCGGCCGTGCTCGCAGGCATGCGGCTGCGCACAACCTCTTCCATGAGCGAGACGGACTGAATCTCCTCGTACGGCACCTCTGCGTGTTCGCCCCGCAACCACGCGCGGAATGCCGGTTCCCAGCGAAAGATCAAACTCAGCCCCCTGAACGCTTCGACGATTGTCCGCGGTTTGCAGGACCGACGTCGGTCAGGCGCGTCCCATCACGCGTCTCGATGCGGCCGTGATGACGCGTGTTCGCGGATCTGCGCCGCGAACTGGCGCAGGCGATCGCCGGACCACTCATCGGACTCGAACCGGCAATCGGTCGCGCTCTCCAGAGGTCCCCAAGCCGAGGGGTCGACCGAACCGATCAGCAACTCCAGATCTCTGCGCGCGATCGGTACGACGCGCTCGAGGCACGGATGCTTGCGCCCCAGTTCGGCCGCCCGTATTCGGCGCCATGCCTCATGGCGAGCCATGCCAGGTCGGCCATGCGCCACGAAACCGAGGGGAGTCGGTCCCGGGCCGATGTCTATCAGGACCGACCTGGCCAGCGTGACGTCGCCCCGCACGCGAGCGAGAACGGCCACGGTGAGGTGGACGCTGTTCTGTGCCACGTAGTAGCGCGCTGGGTTGCTGAAGCCAGCCTCCTCAATGCTCTGAACGATCAACTGGACGATCTCCATGGAGTTGCGCAGCACGGCGATGTCGACGTGCAGCCAGGACTCCGGATCCGGATGATCACAACCGAGCAGCAGTGGGAGCTCTGTCCGGCTCCATCCTGTAGACGTGGCGATCACGTCCATTGAATCGAGCAGCCGCCGCGCGACCAGCGCTTGATCCGCCTTTCCTGAGGAGAGGACCTGATTGATCAGTTCTGCAGGCGCTGCCGACACCGAGGCGATCGCCTGGACCGCTGCCAACTGCGGTTCCTCTGGGTCCATCTGCATACCGGGTCCCCCTTGCCCTCTCGGTCCAGCCAAGGCCCGCACCTAGGCCGATCTCCAGCAGCGCCTAACTATATCCCCGGCGACCAATTTTCTTGGCCGTTGCTCACTTCGGCGTTGCGGTGCGGCGGGGAGCTCGTTGGCGGCTCCACGTCGGCGGGGACGGTGAGGTAGTGCCAGGCGGCCTCGGCCCTCCCAAAGCCACACCTCGGCGTCGAACACGAAGGAGTCCATGGCGCGGCTCGTTCGGGGCGGCCCTGGGGCTGCTATGCGCTCGCCGCGACGGCTGACTGCCGCGAACGGGTCAGGGTCAGCACCCAGGCGCACAGCGCCAGGATGACCCCCACGCCCAGCCATTCGATCGCATCCGCGCTGCCCTCGCCCCAGTAGGGCGCGGTGCTCGGCGACGCCCACGGCAGGCCGTGCACGATGACGAAGCCGACCCCGATCAGCGCGCCGGCCAGCCGCGCGAGGCGGAGGTCCCACGGCGCCCACCGGCGCGCGACCGCGAGTGCGGCGAGCAGACTCCCGCCGAGCCCGGCCAATCCCTGCGGCGCCGTCAGCACGGTCACCAAAGTCTCGTCAGGATCCGTGCGCAGCAGATCCAATCCGTGCAGCAGTTGCGCGACGGTCAGGACCAGCAGGGCCAGCACCAGCGTGCGGCGACGATCGTCGGCCATGTCGCGACCTCCCCAGGCGGGCGGGCCCGCAGCCCGCGTGCCGGCAACTCTATCGAGAGCCGACGCGCCCGGGCCTACGCCCCCCTATACCCCGAGCAAGGTGAACGGGTCGTTCACGCACACCCCGCCGACCAGGGCGATGCCCGCGCAGCCCCAGTCCGAGGCGGTCGTAGGGACGGGCAGGGCGGCGGCGGGGACGGCGCTCAACACCGTCAACGCAACCGTGGCGATCAGCAGTCTGCGCATCACGGACCTCCCAGCAGTCGGCCAGTCGCGGCCGTTGTGTCCCGCAGCACGGCCGCGGGGTCGAGCCCCACGAATGCGGCTCCCGTGTCCAGATGTGCCGGCATGGTCTCGCTTCGCGACCGTGTCTGCTCCGCACCCCTGCGGCCGACCAGGATCGCGGCGGCCCGCTTGCGGAGCCGTTTTCGCGGCGTGACCGTCGAGGATGCGGCGTCGGATCCGGGCGCTTTGTGCGGCCCGACGGTCGGGGCCAGTGGCGCATCGGCCGATCCGTCCGGCGACGGCAGTGGCGCCGATGCGTGAGCCGGCGCAGACGCGGGCAGCTCGACCGCGGGCCCCAGTGCAACGCCCATGGCGATGGCGGCAGCCGCCAGCGGTGTCGCGAGCGAAGTCGGATCGGGCAGCCAGGCTGTGGCGCGTCCCGCACGTAGCCGCGCCCGCTGCGACAGCCGTGCGATCGCGGAGACGCCCGGCAGCAGCGCCGCACTCTCGGCCAGCGCCAGGTATTCGCGCCGCACCGCGGCACGCGCTCGGTGCAGCAGCGCCTGCACGACCGTGGAACTGGTGCCCATGCGCTGGGCGATGTCCTCGTAGCTGAGGTCCTCCCATTCGCGCAGCCGCAGCACCTCTTGATGCCGGTCGCGGACGCGACCCAAGGCGGTGCGCACCTGCTCGCGCTCGACCTCGCTGACCAGGTCGTCCTGCGCGTCGTCGACGGCGCCGAGGTCCACCTCAGCCCGTGGCAGCACGCGCCCGGTACGACGGTGATGATCGATGACCAGCCGCGAGGCGATCACCGTCAGCCACGGGTAGAACGAGCGGCCGCCGTGGAAGGATTCCAGCGCGCCATAGGCCTTCAGGAAGGTTTCCTGCGCGAGCTCTTCGGCCAGGTGGGCGTCGTGGACCTTGCGTCCGCAGAAGCGCAGCAGGCGCGGATAGTGCAGCGCGTACAGCTCGCCGAAGGCGTTCGCGTCGCCCGACTGGAATCGCTCGACCAGGCGCTGATCGCGCTCGAGTTCCGCGTCGCTGAGGAGCGCTGTCGCCACTGCCCGCCCAGTCCTCTGTCCGCACGTGCGCTGCAGCGGATCACCGATCACTGTATGCCTCGACCAGCAGGCCGTAAAGGGTGTTCCACGCGAAAGGGACGCCGCGCCAGCGACGTCCCTTTCGTCCCCCGTGGGTGGGACGGGGGATTGCCTAGAAGGGGGATTCCAGGCAGACCCGGCAGATCCGTTCGACTACGGAAGGGACGGAGGGCCGAACGGGCCGGGAGGTTCGGGCAAGGGGTTCGCCATGCTCCTTTTTCGAACCGGGGCGCGGGGGCGCCTCGCACAACCGGGGAACGCCGCCGCGGCACGGACCTAACGGTCCGGCCGGAAAGTTTCTTCGCGCGGGTGCGGGGGTGTGAGCGGGCGGGGGCACGGGGATGACTTCAGTCCCGCTCGACCAGGAGAGTTCGCGATGGGCGACAAGATCCAGCGGCACATGGACCGCCACGAGCACGGCCGCGTCACCGAGCCCAGTCCGAGCCACGCCTCGGGCCAGGAGATGGAGCGCGAGATCGACAGCGGGGTGTGGGGCCCGGGCGTGTTCGCCACCAAGAGCCAGGTGATCGGCGGCGTCGCCGGCACCGTCATCGGCGGCGTGCTCGGCGGGCTGATCGGCCTCGTGCTGGGCCTCGCGTTCTTCTACGGCGACCCGTTCACCGTCGCCATCACGGTGATCGTCGGCGTCGTGGCCGGCGCGACGGCGCTCGGCACCGCCGGAGGCTTCGTGTTCAACCGCGGCCACCAGGAACGCGGCGAGCCCGACGTCTAGACCCGGCTAGATCCAGCTGCGCGTCCAGATGCGCAGGTCCCACGCAGGCTTGGGGATCTCCATCCCGGACAGCACCGGATACCAGAACAGGAACCCGGCGACCGCCGCGATCGCGATCGCGTAGGGCACCCAGCGCATGGTCGGTTCCTCGCGTGCGCGCCACCCCGCGTAGGCGAGCGTCAGCGCCATGAACGGCACGATCGGCGTCGTGTAGAACAGGAACACCGGCCGCGAGGTCAACAGCCACGGCAGGTACTGGCCCAGCACGAACACCAGCAGCGTCGCCGCCCGCCAGTCGCGCTGGGCGATCGCGAACCAGGCCAGGACGAGATACGACCCGAGCGACAGCCACCAGATCACCGGGTTGCCCATGCCGAGCACCTCGGCGACCTGCCCCGGCTCGACCACGCACTCGTCCTTGGCGAGCTTCTCGCCGTCGCACGACTCGTAGTAATAGGCGACCGGGCGCGACATCGTCGGCCAGGTCAGTGGCGAGGCGCGGTAGGGGTGCTCGGCCTTGAGGTCGCGGTGGAAGCGGTAGATCTGCCCCTGCTCGTCCCACCAGGTGCGCGCGATCTCGGGCAGCGCGACCGCGCACTCCTGTCCATCGGGGCAGCGCGTCAGGCCCTGGCGCGTCTGCTCGAAGTTCGCGAACCAGCCGGTGTACGCGGCCAGGTACACGATCATCGGCAGCAGCACGAGGGTCGCGCCGATGCGCAGTGCGCCGGGCAGCCAGCCGCGGAACAGCCCGCCGGTCACGCGCCGTCGCCACGCGAGCTCGCTGAGGAGCACGAACAGCCCCGCGGCGCCGATGGCCAGGACCGCCGACCACTTGGTCGCGAACGCGAGGCCGAACATCAGCCCCGCCAGCCACAGGTACAGGCGCGGGCGCTGGGGGAGCGGGTCCTCGCGGCCGACCGGCTCGTCGGGCAGTTCGGCCCACAGGCGGTCGCGGTCGACCAGCAGCAGCCACGCGCCGAACACCACGAAGCAGGTGAGGATCATGTCGAGCATGGCGATGCGGCTCATCGTGAACGCGAGACCGTCGACGGTGAGCAGCAGCGCGCCGAGCGCCGCGACGCCGCGGCGGCGGAACAGCCGCAGGCCGAGCAGGTACGCGCCGAGCACCGTCAGCGTCCCGGCGACCGCCACCCCGAAGCGCCAGCCGACGCTGTCGTAGCCGAACGCGCTGATCCCCGCGGCGATGACCCACTTGCCGACGGGCGGGTGGACCGCAAAGCCCTGCTCGATGCCGTGCGCGAGGGTCTGCTTCGCATCGTTGGCGTAGTAGACCTCGTCGAAGTAGATGCGCGGCGGGTCGCCGAGCCGGTAGAACCGCAGCGTCCCCGCGACCGAGACCAACAGCAGGGGGAGGACGACAGCCAGCACCCGTGCGCGACGGGCGGGGCTGTCGAGGGTCTCGGCGAGCGACATGGGGCGTCAGTCTACGGAGGAGCGGCGCGTGGGAGAGCACACCGGTCCCGGCCGCCTCGTGGTGGTCGGCACGCCTATTGGCAACCTCGAGGACCTGTCGCCGCGCGCGGCGCGGGCACTGGCCGAGGCCGACGTCGTCGCGGCCGAGGACACGCGGCGCACGCGGGTGCTGCTGGACCACATCGGCGTGCGGGTGCCGATGGTCAGCCACCACGAGCACAACGAGGACGAGCGGATCCCCTCGTTGCTGGCGCGCGTCGCGGCGGGCGACGTGGTCGCGGTCGTGAGCGACGCCGGGGTGCCGGGCCTGGCCGATCCTGGCTTTCGTTTGGTGCGGGCGGCGCTGGAGGCGGGGCTCGCCGTCGAGGCGGTGCCGGGCCCGGCGGCGGCGTTGCAGGCGCTGGTGCTGTCGGGCTTGCCGATGGAGCGCTTCGTGTTCGAGGGCTTCCTGCCGCGCAAGGCGGTCGCGCGCCGCGAGCGGCTGGCCGAGCTGGCGTCGGAGCCGCGCACCTTGGTGTTCTACGTATCGCCGCATCGGGCCGACGACGACCTGGCCGCGATGGCTGAGGCGTTCGGCGCCGACCGGCCCGCGGCCGTGGCGCGCGAGTTGACCAAGCTGCACGAGGAGGTGTGGCGCGGGCCACTGTCGGCGCTGGCCGCCAGGGCGGCCGAGGGCGTGCGCGGCGAGGTGACGGTGGTCGTGGCCGGTGCGCCCGCAGCCGAGCCCGAGGAGCTCACCGAGGTGCAACTCGTCGAGCGCGTGCGGGCGTTGGTGGCTGACGGTTCCACGAAGAAGGACGCCATCGCCGAAGTCGCGCGCGCGGCCGGTGTGCCCAAGCGCGTCGTCTACGACGCCGTCGTGCGCGGCTGAAGGCTCCGTAGCCACCCCAGCACATGGGCGTGGGTCACCGGCGCCGCGCGTTCGAGGGTGAGTGCGTGGGCGGCGCGGGGGACGTGGTGGACCGTGACTGCCGTGCTCGCCGAGAACAGTCCTGCCTGCTGTTCGGCTGCGCCCTCTTGGAATGCGGGGTCCTCGTCGCCGAACACAAGCAGGACCGGGAAGCGCAGCCTTGCGACGCCGAGCCGGTTCACGACCGCGAGTCGGGCCAGCGTGGCGTTGTCGCCGCACGGGTCGCGGTTGCGCTTTCGGGTGGCGGCCTGGATCACGGACCAGTCCCCGTCGAAGAACATGTTCGCCTGGAAGTCGCGTTCGGTGCGGCCGAAGAAGGCGTAGCCGACCGGGCCACCCGCCTCGGCGGGCTCCCCTCCGCGTGCGCAATCGGCGCCCTGGTCCAGTGACTGGCGGATGGTGCGGCTCGAGTACGACTGGTCCGCCCACGCGAACAGGATCAGGCCGGCGAGGTTGAGGTCAGCGAACGAGTGCGCCGTCAGTTCGGCGATGCCGCCGCCCACCGAGTGACCGGCGAGCAGCACCTCCTTGAAGCGAGGGGCTGTCGCGCGGTTGGTCCGGTACGTGCCGGTGCGCAGGGCACGCACGATCTGCGCCGTCACGTCGGCCTGAGCGCCGAGGCAGGTGGCGTTGCCGGCGGGGTGGCCGCTGGCGTCGTAACCCAGGCGATCGATGACGACCCAGGCGTGGCCGGCTTGCGCCATGCGCGCGGCGAAGTCGTACGAGGGTGCGTCGGTGAAGCTCCAGAAGAATCGCCCGAACGAGAACTCGTGCAGCGCCAGCGTGACCCGGGCGGGGACAGGACCATGTGGGGTGACGAGATCGCCCCGTATTTCGTACGCGCGCCCGTCGCTGTTGCACGCGAGCGCGGAGCGGTTCGTGTTGTGGACTTGGAAGAACACGCTCGTGCGTGTGGGAGCCGGTGTCGCGGCTGCCCTCGGTGGCACGGGTGTGGTGAGCATCGATGCCAGCAATGCGCCGATCATGAAGCCGCGCATGTTTCCCCCGATCGCGATAGTTTCATACCATGAGTACATACTCAGAGTATGAAGTCAAGGGGCGAGGGGCGGCGCAGACTGCGGGCATGGTGTCGAGGGGCAAACTCGCTGCGCGCAGTGCGACCACGCGCGCGGCGCTGATGACCGCCGCGCGCGAGCTGTTCGGCTCGCAGGGCTTTGCCGCTACCACCGTTGATCAGGTGGCGGCGGAGGCCGGCGTGACCAAGGGCGCCGTGTACCACCAGTTCGCGGGCAAGGCTGAGCTGTTCCAGGCGGTGTACGAGGAACTCGAGGTCGATCTGGCGCAGCGTTCGGTGGCGGCTGCCGCCGGTGGACGCACCGGACTTGGGCGGCTGCGGCGGGGGCTGGACGCATTCCTGGACGCGTGCCTGGAGGCACCGATTCAACGCATCGTGCTGCTCGACGGGCTGTCCGTGCTGGAGTGGGAGGCGTGGCACGAGCTGGGCACGCAGTACAGCCTGGCGGTGCTACAAGCGGGCCTGGAGGCCGCGATGGCCGCAGGCGAGTTGCGGCGCCGGCCGGTGGCGCCACTGGCGCACCTGGTCCAGGGGGCGTTGATTCAGGCGGGCATGGTGCTGGCGCGGGCCGAGGACCCCGTGCAGATGCGCGTGACGCTCGGCAAGGAAATGCACGCGCTGATCGACGGTCTGCGCACCTGATTCCTTTTCCCACAGGCTTGGGGATTTCGGCTGCATGGGGGGAGCCGGAGTCAAGTGGTGGTTGCAAGGAGGGCTGTGGATAGTTTTTCGGCGGGGGTGAGGTAGCCGAGCGTCTTGCGAGGTCTGCTGTTGAGCTGTGCGGCGATGGCCTCGAG
>Ga0299913_10002353_pt1 | contig 14864 bp, 13 predicted proteins | sample RVTome_9_FD_201360 | JGI IMG/M metagenome (GOLD analysis project Ga0299913, IMG submission 201360) | Soil microbial communities from uranium-contaminated site in the Upper Colorado River Basin, Wyoming, United States - RVT155D38 (version 2) ...
TCGAGGCACGCAGCCTCGGTGTCCTGCCCTGACGGACGGGACAGGGCAGCATCCCAGCCACAGGGAGCCTGGAAAGCTCCCATGATCCGGCGTCAGGCGACGACCAGCGCGTCCACGACCTCCGGGCCGGTCTTCTCGCGCACCTCGTCGACCGTGACACCGGGCGCGAGCTCGAGCAGCCGCAGCTCGCCGTCGACGAGGTCGATCACGGCCAGGTCGGTGATCACCCGCTTCACGACGGCCTTGCCGGTGAGCGGCAGGCTGCACTCCTCGACCAGCTTGTGGGAGCCGTCGCGGGCCACGTGCTCCATGAGTACGACGACCCGCCTGGCGCCGTGCACGAGGTCCATGGCACCGCCCATGCCCTTGACCATCTTGCCGGGGATCATCCAGTTGGCGATGTCCCCGTGGCGCGAGACCTGCATGGCGCCGAGGATCGCGGAGTCGATCTTGCCGCCGCGGATCATCGCGAAGGACGTCGCGGAGTCGAAGAAGCTCGCTCCGGGCCGCAGGGTCACGGTCTCCTTGCCGGCGTTGATCAGGTCGGGGTGCTCCTCGCCCTCGACGGGGTAGGCGCCGGTGCCGAGGATGCCGTTCTCGCTCTGCAGCACCAGCTCGACGCCGTCCGGCACGTAGTTGGGCACCAGCGTCGGCAGCCCGATGCCGAGGTTGACGTACTGCCCGTCGGACAGCTCCTGCGCGGCGCGTGCCGCCATCTCTTCCCTGGTCCAGCTCATCGGGCAACCTCCGTGGTCTCGGCAGGCTCGACCACCGGGGGCCGCACCGTGCGCTTCTCGATCCGCTTGTCCGCGGCCTGCCCGGGGCTGAGCGCGACGACGCGCTGCACGAAGACCCCGGGGGTGTGGATCTCGTCGGGGTGCAGCTCGCCGGGTTCGACGAGCTCCTCGACCTCGGCGATCGTGACCCGCCCCGACATCGCCGCGAGCGGGTTGAAGTTGCGCGCCGAGGCACGGAAGACGAGGTTGCCGTGGCGGTCGCCCTTCCAGGCGCGCACCAGCCCGAAGTCGGCCACGACCGCGCGCTCGAGCACGTACTCCCGCGGGCCCTCGGCGGTCTCGAAGACCTCGGTCCGCTTCGCCGGCGAGGCCACCGCGACGTTGCCGGCGTCGTCGTACCGCCAGGGCAGGCCGCCGTCGGCGATCTGGGTGCCGACGCCGGTCGCCGTGTAGAACGCCGGGATGCCGGAGCCGCCGGCGCGCAGCCGCTCGGCCAGGGTGCCCTGCGGGGTCAGCTCGACCTCGAGCTCGCCGGAGAGGTACTGACGGGCGAACTCCTTGTTCTCCCCGACGTACGACGCCACGATGCGGCGCAGCCGTCCGGCGGCCAGCAGCCGGCCGAGCCCCCAGTCGTCGACGCCTGCGTTGTTGCTGACGGCCTCGAGGTCGGTCACGCCGGCCTCGTGCAGCGCCTCAATGAGCACCGACGGGATCCCGCACAGGCCGAACCCGCCCACCGCGAGCGTGCTCCCGCTGAGGATGTCGGCCACGGCCTCCGCGGCACTCGTGCACACCTTGTCCATCTCAGTCCTCCGTCGTTCCGTCGGTCGAGACCTCGAAGAGCCGGGCGCCCAGCGCCACCTGGTCGCCGGCGCGAGCGCCGACCGACGTCACGGTGCCCGCGTGCGGGGCACGCAGGGCCAGCTCCATCTTCATCGCCTCCATCACGCCGAGCACGTCGCCGTCGGCGACCTGCTGGCCCTCCTCGACGCGGACGTCGAGGACGGTGCCGGGCATCGGCGCGAGCACGCTGCCGTCGCCGGCAGCACCCTGGTCGGCCGCCGGGTCGGGTCGCCGGAACGTGAACCGCTGCCCGCGGTGCACCACCTCGGCGCCGTGCCGGTCGAGCCGCACGAACGCGGTCGTCCGGCCCTCGCTCGTCGCCGCGGCCTCGAGGCGTACGACGCCGTCCTGCTCGCTGCGGGCCAGCTCACGGACCGGCTGTCCGTCCACGAGGCCGGCCGGGGCGTCGACGGGCACGGGCCGGTCGAGCTCGACCCGCAGCAGGGCGGGCTCGCCGCCGGGCCGGAACCCGTCGGCGGCGAAGGGCCCCTGCTCGGCGTCCAGCAGCACGGTCGCCTGCACCCACGCCGCGAGCGTGCGTGCGTCGTCCTCGCTCGGCGCCGGCACCTCGTGCCGGTCGAGCCAGGCGGTGTCGATCGTGGCGTCACGGAACTCGTCGCCCGCGGCCAGCGCGCGCAGGAAGCCGGTGTTGGTGGTCAGCCCGAACACGGCGGTCTCGTCGAGGGCGGTCACCAGCGCGCGGCGGGCGGCCTCCCGGTCGGGACCGTGGACGATGACCTTGCCCAGCATCGGGTCGTAGGACGTCGAGACGACCTGCCCCGACTCCAGCGCGTGGTCGACCCTGACCCGGTCGCCGGTCGCTCCCCGGTGGTCGAGCCCGTCGAGACCACCCGGCCACCGCACGTGCGTCGCGGTGCCGGCCTGGGGCAGGAAGCCCCCGAACGCGTCCTCGGCGTACACCCGGGCCTCGATCGCCCAGCCGTCGCGCCGCACGTCGTCCTGGGTGATCCCGAGCGGCTCGCCCGCGGCGACCCTCAGCTGCAGCTCGACCAGGTCCAGCCCGGTGATCGCCTCGGAGACCGGGTGCTCGACCTGGAGGCGGGTGTTCATCTCGAGGAAGTAGAACTCGCCCGTCGCGGCGTCGAGCAGGAACTCGACCGTGCCGGCGCCGACGTAGCCGACCTCGCGGGCCAGGTCGACCGCCGACTTCGTGAGCCGGGTGCGGGTCTCCTCGTCGATGGTCGGCGCGGGCGCCTCCTCGAGCACCTTCTGGTGCCGCCGCTGCGTGGAGCAGTCGCGCTCCCACAGGTGCAGCACGGTGCCGTGCTGGTCGGCCATGACCTGCACCTCGAGGTGGCGGCCGGACTCGACGTACTTCTCGACGAGCAGGGTGTCGTCGCCGAACGAGCTCGCGGCCTCACGCCGCGCGGCGCCGACAGCCTCGTCGTACTCGCCGGGGGAGCGGACCACGCGCATGCCCTTGCCGCCACCGCCGGCCGCGGCCTTGACCAGCACCGGGTAGGCGAACGAGGTGTGGTCCTCCTCGAGGCCGTACGACGGCACGACGGGCACGCCGGCAGTCACCGCGATGTCGCGGGCGGCGTCCTTGCGGCCCATCTGCTCCATCACGGTCGGCGTGGGTCCGGCCAGGGCGATGCCGGCCTGCTCGAGCGCAGTGGCGAACGACGAGCGCTCCGACAGGAATCCGTAGCCGGGGTGCACCACGTCGGCCCCCGCCTCGACGGCCGTCGCCACCACCGCGTCGACGTCGAGATAGCTCGGCACGCGTACGGCGAGGTCGGCGGCGCGCACGTGCGGCGCCGTGGCGTCGAGGTCGGTGAAGAGGGCCACGGTGCGCAGGCCCATCGCGTGGGCGGTGCGGAAGACCCGCAGCGCGATCTCGCCGCGGTTGGCCACGAGGACGGTCTTCATGGTCCTGCCTTCGGTGGTCGAGCTTGTCGAGACCACAGTCATCACATCCTGAAGACGCCGTACGACGGCGCCGGGATCGGGGCGTTGGCAGCGGCCGCGAGGCCCATGCCGAGCACACGGCGGGTGTCGACGGGGTCGATGACGCCGTCGTCCCACAGGCGGGCGGTGGAGTAGTAGGGCGAGCCCTGGGTCTCGTACTGGTCGCGGATCGGCTCCTTGAACGACTCCACCTCCTCGTCGGTGGTGAGGTCGGAGCGCACGGTCGCGAGCACCGACGCGGCCTGTTCGCCGCCCATCACGGAGATCCGGGCGTTGGGCCACATCCACAGGAACCGCGGGTCGTAGGCGCGGCCGCACATGCCGTAGTTGCCGGCGCCGAACGAGCCGCCGATGACGACGGTGAACTTCGGGACCGTCGAGCAGGCGACCGCGGTCACCAGCTTGGCGCCGTCGCGGGCGATGCCGTTGTTCTCGTACTCCTTGCCGACCATGAAGCCGGTGATGTTCTGCAGGAAGAGCAGCGGGATGCCGCGCTGGTTGCACAGCTCGATGAAGTGCGCGCCCTTGAGCGCCGACTCGCTGAAGAGGATGCCGTTGTTGGCGACGATCCCCACCGGGTAGCCGTGGATCCGCGCGAACCCGCAGACCAGGGTCTCGCCGTAGAGCGCCTTGAACTCCTGCAGCCGCGAGCCGTCCACGATCCGCCGGATCACCTCGCGCACGTCGTACGGCGTGCGGGTGTCGGCGGGGACGACGTCGTAGAGCGTCTCCGGGTCCTCGAGCGGCTCCTCGGACTCGCCCCGCTGCAACAGGGTGGCCGAGCCGTTCCCGGTGGTCGAGCCTGTCGAGACCCGCTCGAACGTGTCGACGATGCTCCGCACGATGTCGAGCGCGTGCGCGTCGTCGTTGGCCAGGTGGTCGACCACCCCGGACCTCCGGGCATGCACGTCGCCGCCGCCGAGCTCCTCGGCGGTGACCACCTCGCCGGTCGCCGCCTTCACGAGCGGCGGGCCGCCGAGGAAGATCGTGCCCTGCTCCTTGACGATCACGGTCTCGTCGGACATCGCCGGCACGTAGGCGCCGCCGGCGGTGCACGAGCCCATCACGGCCGCGATCTGGGGGATGCCCTGCTGGCTCATCCGTGCCTGGTTGAAGAAGATCCGGCCGAAGTGCTCGCGGTCGGGGAAGATCTCGTCCTGCATCGGCAGGAACGCGCCGCCGGAGTCGACGAGGCTGATCACGGGGAGCCGGTTCTGCTCCGCGACGGCCTGCGCCCGCAGGTGCTTCTTGACGGTGATCGGGTAGTAGGTGCCGCCCTTCACCGTGGCGTCGTTGGCGATCACCATCACCTCGCGCCCGGAGACCCGGCCGATGCCGGTGACGATGCCGGCCGACGGTGCGGCGTCGCCGTACATGCCGTAGGAGGCGAGAGGGCTCAGCTCCAGGAACGGGCTGCCCGGGTCGAGCAGCCGGTCCACGCGGTCGCGCACCAGCAGCTTGCCGCGGTCGGTGTGCTTCTGGCGCGCGGCCTCGCTGCCGCCCGCGCCGCCGCCGCGGACCGCGGCCAGCCGCTCGCGCAGCTCGGCCGTCACGTCCCTCAGGTCCTCCGCCATCACTGGCCTCCTGTTGTCTGTGCCGACCCGGCTGTCGCCTCGGCGAGCCTCAGCACGCGCTCGGCCTGCTTGTAGATCGGGCCGTCGACCATCCGGCCCTCGAAGGTGGTCACGCTGCGGTCGTCGCCGACGTGCTCCAGCAGCCGCCGCGCCCAGTCGAGGCGCTCCGCCGCCGGCGTGTACGCCGACCGGATCACCGCCACCTGCGACGGGTGGATCGCGACCGTCGCGTCGAAGCCGACCGCCACCGCGTCCTCGCACTCGGCGGCCAGGCCGTCGACGTCCTTGATGTCCATGTGCACCGCGTCGAGCGCGAGCCGGCCCGACGCCTTGGCGGCCACCAGCGTCCGGGACCGCGCGTAGCGGGCCACGTCGCGGTACCGCCCGTCGGCGTACCGGCTGCTCGTCCCGCCGAGCCCGGCGACCAGGTCGTCGGCGCCCCACATCACGGCCACCGTGTTGTCGGCCGCGGCGATCTCGCCGGCACGCTCGATGCCCGCCGGCGTCTCCAGGAGTACGACGACGTCGTGGGGGAGGGCGGCCACGTGCGAGGCGTGCTCGGTCTTGGCGAGCATCACCCGCCGGACCCCGATCTCCTTCGTCAGCGCGACGTCGAGGGCGTGGTCGCCAGCCGAGTCGGGGCCGGCGCCGTTGACGCGCACGACCGTGCGCTCCACGTCGAGCATGCCGTCGGCAGCCAGGCCGCGGAGCGCCTCGCGGGCGGACTCCTTCGCGGCGGGGGCGACGGCATCCTCGAGGTCGACGATCACGACGTCGGCCGCGGCGAGCGCCTTGCCGTAGCGGTCGGGGCGGTCGGCGGGGCAGAAGAGCCAGGCGGGCCCGGGGGCCCAGTCACTCTGGGGGGCACTCAGGGACTCAGCCATCGGGCGCCATCCTCACGAGCGTCTTGCGGCTGGCGACCGCGACGACCTCGCCGGTCTGGTTGCGCGCGGTGTGCTCCATCGTCACGACACCCTCGCCGGGGCGGCTCCTCGACTCGCGCTTGTCGGTCACGAGGGTCTCCGCATAGATCGTGTCGCCGTGCCGCACCGGCGCCGGGAACCTGATCTCCGAGAAGCCGAGGTTGGCCACGATCGTGCCCTGGGTCAGCTGCGCAACGGAGAGACCCACCAGCGTGGAGAGCGTGAACATCGAGTTCACCAGCCGGTCGTGGAAGGGCGGCAGCTTCTCGCTCTCGGCCTGGTCGAGGTGGAGCGGCTGGGTGTTCATCGTCAGCGTGGTGAAGAGGACGTTGTCGGCCTCGGTCACGGTGCGTCCGGGCCGGTGCTCGTAGACCGTGCCGACCTCGAACTCCTCGAACCACAGGCCGCGCTGGGTGACCCGCTTCACGGGCTGCTCGGTGCCCGCGTCCGGGGGCGTCTCGCTCATCGTCGTCACTCCACCGGGAGGCCGAGGCCGCGGGCGATCAGCATGCGCTGGACCTCGCTCGTGCCCTCGCCGATCTCGAGGATCTTGGCGTCGCGGTAGAACCGGGCGACCGGGTACTCCTCCATGAAGCCGTAGCCCCCGAAGACCTGGGTCGCGATCCGGGTGCCGGTCACGGCGGACTCGGTGGCATAGAGCTTCGCGACCGCCGCCGCCTGCTTGAAGTCCTTCATCGACGGCGCCCCCGGGGCGCCCTTCTCCATCGCGTCCTTCATCGCCGCCGCCTTGTAGGTCAGCATCCGCGAGGCCTGGAGCATCACCTCGAGGTCGGCGATCTGGAACGCCACGCCCTGCTTGCGGCCGATCGGGCCGCCGAAGGTCTGGCGCTCGCCGGCGTACGCGACGCTCATGTCGAGACAGGCCTGCAGGCAGCCGACCGCCAGGGCGGCGATCGCCACGCGGCCGTCGTCGAGGATGTTGAGGAACTGCGCGTAGCCGCGGCCCCGCTCGCCGAGCAGGTTGTCGGCCGGGACCCGGCAGTCGGTGAACGTCAGCGGGTGCGTGTCGGAGGTGTGCCAGCCGAGCTTGTCGTACGCCGGCTCGGCGACGAAGCCGGGCGTGCCCGACGGGACGATGATCGCGGAGATCTCCGGCTTCTGCTCGCCGGTCGAGCCTGTCGAGACCACCCCGGTCCTCGCCGTCACCGTCACCACGGAGGTGATGTCGGAGCCGGAGTTGGTGATGAACTGCTTGGAGCCGTTGACCACCCACTCCTCGCCGTCGAGCTCGGCCTTGGTCCTCGTGGCTCCGGCGTCGGAGCCGGCGCCCGGCTCGGTGAGGCCGAAGCCGGCCAGTGCCTTGCCGGCGACGAGGTCCGGGAGCCAGCGTTCCTTCTGCGCAGGCGTCCCGTAGGTGAGGATCGGGTTGATGCCCAGGCCGACCGCGGCCTCGAGGGTGATGCCCAGGGACTGGTCGACGCGGCCGAGCTCCTCGATCGCGATGCAGAGGGAGACGAAGTCGCCGTCCTCGCCCGCGCCGCCGTACTCCTCGGGCGCGGTGAGCCCCATCAGCCCGAGCTGGCCCATCTTCTGCACCACGTCGACGGGGAAGTGGTGGGCCTTGTCCCAGTCCGCCGCGTGCGGACCGATCTCCTTCTCCGCGAAGTCCCGCACGGAGGCCCGGAACGCCTCGTGCTCGCGGCTCAGCTCGAACATGTCACTCCCTGGTGTGTTGGGCCCGGAGGGCCGCTGGTCCACGGTGGTCCTGCAAGAGGGTTATCGATCGATAACCATGGCACGAGGTTAACAAACGATAACCTCGGCGTCTAGACTCTTCGCGTGTCCGAATCCACGAGCTCGCCGGCCAGGCCCACCCGACGGCAGCAGATCATCGAGGTCGCCGCCGAGCTGTTCGCCGAGCGCGGCTTCCACGGCGTCTCCATCTACGACCTCGGTACGGCAATGGGCACGTCGGGAGCCGCCCTCTACAAGCACTTCGCCGGCAAGGACGCGCTGCTCGGCGCGATGCTGGTCGACATCTCCGAGCGGCTGCTGAGCGAGGGCACGGCCCGCGCCGAGGCCGCCCGGGCCAGTGCCGGCGATGACGAGGGAGCCGACGCCGTGCTGGAGGCGCTGGTCGCCTGGCACGTGGAGTTCGCATTGACGAAGCCCGCGCTGATCACCGTGCAGTTCCGCGACCTCGCCAGCCTCGCCGAGGCCGACCGTCACACGGTGCGCCGGCTGCAGCGCCGCTACGTCGAGCTGTGGGTCGGCGCGATCCGGGCCGCGGTGGGCGCGGACGAGGCGCACGCCCGGTCCGCCGCCCACGCGGTCTTCGGCCTGATCAACTCCACGCCGCACAGCGCCCGGCTGGGCCCCGACGACATGGGCGCCATGCTGCAGCGGATGGCGCGCGCCGCGCTCCACGCGGCACGGCCCTGAGCGCCACCACGTTCCTGAGCGCCACCACGTTCCTGACCGGCGCCCTGTTCCCGAGCGAGGGGCGCTCCACAGCTCAGAGCCCGAGCAGTGAGGCGCTGCGCTCGCGCATCTCGATCTTGCGCACCTTGCCGGTGACGGTCATCGGGAAGTCGTCGACGACCATCACGTAGCGCGGGATCTTGTAGTGCGCGAGCCTGCCGGTCGCGAACTCCCGCACGGCCTCCGCGTCGAGGGGCTCGGCACCGGGCCGCAGCTGCACCCAGGCGCACAGCTCCTCGCCGTACCTCTGGTCCGGGACGCCGATGACCTGGACGTCCTGCACATCCGGGTGCGTGTGGAGGAACTCCTCGATCTCGCGCGGGTAGATGTTCTCGCCACCACGGATCACCATGTCCTTGATCCGGCCGACGATGTTGCAGTAGCCGTCCTCGCGCATCACGGCGAGGTCGCCGGTGTGCATCCAGCCGTCCTCGTCGATCGCCTCACTGGTCTTCTGCGGGTCCTCCCAGTAGCCCAGCATCACCGAGTAGCCGCGGGTGCAGAACTCGCCGGCCTCGCCGCGCGGGACGGTCTCGCCGGTGCCGGGGTCGACGACCTTGATCTCCACGTGCGGGTGCACGCGGCCGATCGTCGACGTACGCCGGTCGAGGTCGTCGTCGCTGCGGGTCTGGCAGCTGACCGGGCTGGTCTCGGTCATGCCGTAGGCGATGGAGACCTGCTCCATGTGCATCTCGTTGACGCAGTGCTTCATGACCTCCACCGGGCAGACCGAGCCGGCCATGATCCCGGTGCGCAGCGAGGACAGGTCGTAGTCGGAGAAGCTCGGCTCGTTCTGCATCGCGATGAACATCGTCGGTACGCCGTAGAGCGCGGTGCAGCCCTCGTCCTGGACCGTCTGGAGGGTCGTCCTCGGGTCGAAGCCCGGGCCCGGGATCACCATCGTGGCGCCGTGGGTGACACAGCCGAGGTTGCCCATCACCATGCCGAAGCAGTGGTAGAAGGGCACCGGGATGCACAGCCGGTCCTGCTCGGTGAAGTGGATCGTCTCCGTCGTGAAGAACCCGTTGTTGAGGATGTTGCGGTGCGACAGCGTCGCCCCCTTGGGGAAGCCCGTCGTCCCCGAGGTGTACTGGATGTTGATCGGGTCGTGCGGGTCGAGGGCGTAGTCGATGTGGTCGGCGAGCCGCTCGCCGCGGCCGCTCTCGAGCAGCGCGTCCCACTCCGGCGTACCGAGGTAGACCGCGGCGAACCCCTCGGCGATCGAGCCGTCTTCGCTGGTCGAGCCTGTCGAGACCACCTCCTCCACCATCGCCCGGTAGTCGCTGGTCTTGAACGACTCGGCGCACAGCAGCAGCTTCACCCCGGACTGGGTGAGTGCGTAGGCGAGCTCGTGGGTGCGGTAGGCGGGGTTGATGGTGACCAGCACCGCGCCGATCTTGGCGGTGGCGAACTGGACCATGGTCCACTCGGCGCAGTTGGGCGCCCAGATGCCCACGCGGTCGCCCTTGGTGATGCCGGCCCTGCGCAGGCCCACGCCCAGGGCGTCGACGTCGGCGTCGAGCTCGGTGTAGGTCCAGCGCCGGCCGGTCACGACCTCGACCAGCGCCTCCCGGTCGCCGTGCGCGGCGACGGTGCGCTCGAAGCTGGCGCCGATCGTCTCCTCGAGGAGGGGGACGTCGACGTCCCCGCGGGCGTAGGACTCCATGACAGTTCCTTTCGTGCTCACTGGGTCGATCCTGCTCCGACCGGGGTCGCGATCACACCCTCGAAAGAAGGTGGAGGCGCCGGGGACCCGGCGCTCGGCGGCGTTCCGGGTCCCCGGTGCGGCTGGGCGGGCCCGGGGTCAGACGGCGACGGGCTCGCCCGGCAGCGGCTCCGCGTCCTCCATGGAGCGGTTGCTGGTCTCCGGGAGCATCAGCGCGCAGATCACGCTGAGCAGTCCGAACCCGGCGAGGACCAGGCCGATCTGGTCCGTGCGGCCGGTCTCGCTGAGGTGCGAGGCGATCATCGGGGCGGTGCCGCCGCCGATCACGCCGGCCAGGTTGTAGGCCATGCCGGCGCCGGTGTAGCGGTACTCGGTCTTGAACATCTCCGGCAGAAGCGCGCCGGCCGGGCCGTAGGAGGCCGCGAAGATCACCAGCGTGCCGTAGAGGCCGAGCGCGAACGCCGTGCCGGAGCCGGTGTCGAGCAGCGGGAAGAGCACGAAGCCCCACGGCACCGACACCAGGCAGGACGCGAGCACGACCTTCTTGCGGCCGATGCGGTCGGAGTAGATGCCGGCCACGGCGATCACGATGCCGAAGACGACAGCGCCGCCCAGGCCGATGGTGAGCACGGTTGCCCGGGAGAGCCCGACGACGGCGGTGCCGTAGGACGTCAGGAACGCGGTGCCGATGTAGAAGAACGCGAACAGCATCGACAGGGCGCCGCCGGCGATGAGGATCTCGCGCCACTGGTGGCGCATCGCGGCGCTGAACGGTGCCTGCGTCCTGATCCGGGGCTGCCCGTCGGCGTGGGCGTCGGTCTGCGCGTCGGCCCGGGCGCGGAACATCGGGGTCTCCTCGACCTTCAGCCGCACGTAGAGGCCGATGAGCACCAGCAGCGAGCTGGCGATGAAGGGCACGCGCCAGCCCCACTCGACGAACGCTGTCGAGGTCTCGCCGACGAAGAGGTTGACGATGAGGAAGGTGCCCGTGGAGAGCGCGAACGCGAACGCCGGGCCGATCTGCGGGAAGACCGCGTAGAGGCCGCGCTTGCCGACCGGTGCGTACTCGGTCGCGAGCAGCGTCGCGCCAGCCCACTCGCCGCCGACGGCGAAGCCCTGGGCGAACCGGAAGGCGACCAGCAGGATCGGGGCGAGTACGCCGATCGTGTCGGCGCCGGGCAGCAGGCCGATGCCGACCGTGGCCGCGCCCATGAGGAGCAGCGTGCTGATCAGGGTCTTCTTGCGGCCGATGCGGTCGCCGAAGTGGCCGAAGAGGACCGCGCCGACCGGACGGGCGAAGAACGCGACCGCGAAGGTGGCGAACGACGCGACGGTGCCGGCGGCGGCGCCCAGGGCCGGGAAGAAGACGGTCGGGAAGACCAGGGCCGCGGCGGTGCCGTAGATGAAGAAGTCGTAGAACTCGATGGTGGTGCCCGCGCAGCTGGCGAAGGCCACCCGGCGCATGGACGTCTTCTCCGGTTCGAGGGTGGTGCTCATGACGGTGTCCGTTTCTGGCCGCCCGAGGGCGGTCCGGGGCTCAGTGGATGAGTCCCCCGGAGTGTGGGCGCGGTCACACGTCGTCCGGCACCCCCAAAGGAAGGGGCCGGTCAGTCGTTCTTCTCCTGGCGCTTCCGGCGTTCCTCCTCGGCCTTCTTGCGCCGCTCCTCCGCCTTCTTGCGGGCCTCCTCGGCCTTCTTCTGAGCTTCCTTCTCCTGCTTGTCGGCGTCGTCGCCGCCGTTGCCCTCGCCCTCGTTGTCGTCGTTGTCGTCGGGCGGGGGTGCAGGTGCCGGCGACGTCGGGGCCGGCTTCGGCTCGGGGAGCGCCGTGAGCAGCCGCGACGCGGCGGCGAGGATCTGGTCGGCGGTCTCCGGGTCCAGGTCGCCGGCGTCACGGGCGTCGGTCACCCGCTGGGTCAGCCGCTCGAGCAGGGTGCGGGCGCGGGGGAAGCGCTTCGCGGCCAGGGCGCTGTCGATGCGGTCGAGCTGCGTGGCCAGTGCGGGCACCTGCTCGGCAGCGGTCGGGGCGGACTCGTCGTCACCGCCGCACGCGGCGAGCGGTCCGGCCAGCAGCGCGGCCAGGACGAGGGTCGCGACGTGGCGGCGCCGGCGCGTCCCGGTGGCCTGCGGGGTACTCACTGCCGGCTCCCGTGGATCGCGTCGTGCAGGTCGGTGAGCGGCTCCTCGAGGCCGGTCGGTACGCCGTCGGGGAGCCGCGGGTCGGTCGCCGGCGGAGCCTCGTCGTCGCCGGTGACGAGGACGAGCGCCAGGACGAGGGCGACGAGCAGCGCGGCGGCCACGAGTGCCGGCACCAGCCAGCGCGGGCGCTCGTGCTCGGACGGCGCTGGGGCGGGAGCGACGCCCGACCGCCCGGCGACGCCCGAACGCTCGGCGGCACCCGGCTGCGTGGACGGCTGGGGGACCGCCTGCGGTGACGCCTGCGTGGCCTCGGGGTCGGTGGGTGCCGAGGCCGGAGGCAGCACGTGCTGGGTCGCCTCGGGATCGACGTCGGCCTGGGTGAGCAGCAGGGTGTCGTCGCCGGCCTGCCCGGGCCCGGCAAGCGCCGCGGCGACCTCGGCCGCGTCGGGACGGTCGTCCGGCTCCGGCGCGGTCATCGCGCGCAGCAGCGACCGCCACTGTCCGGGCAGCTCGTCGGGCACGACCGGAGGCCTGGTGAGCCGGGCCAGCGCGGCCTCGGTCGAGGTGCCGGCATACTCCCGGTGCCCGGTCAGCGCCTCCAGCAGCACCAGCCCGAGCGACCACACGTCGGCGGCGGCCGTGACGTCGGTGCCGGAGACCTGCTCGGGAGCGAGGTACGCCGGCGAGCCGATCGCCATGCCCGCCTCGGTGTGGCGGGTGGCCTGGTCGACGAGCCGGGCGATGCCGAAGTCGGCGAGCTTCACCCGCCCGTCCCGGCCGAGCAGGATGTTGCCCGGCTTCACGTCGCGGTGGATGACGCCCTGGCCGTGGGCGTAGGCGAGCGCCTGCGCGACCTGCCGGCCCACGTCGGCGACCTCCGCGTCGGGCAGGGGCGTGCCGAGCCGGGTGGAGAGCGTGGGGCCGTCGACGAGCTCCATGACCAGGAAGTCGTCGCCGTTGTCGCTGCCCACGTCGAGCAGCGTGACCAGGCCGGGGTGGCTGAGCCCGGCGAGCACGCGGGCCTCCGCCTCGAACCTTCCCCGCTCGGACTCGCTGCCCTCGACGCCGCGGAGCACCTTGATCGCCACCGCGCGGCCGAGCACCTGGTCCTCCCCGCGGAAGACGTCGGCCATGCCGCCACGGCCGAGCACCTCGCCGACGGCGAACCGCTCGGCGAGGAGGGTGCCCTGGTCGACTGTCACCTGTTGCTCCTGCCTCCTGACGAAACTGTCGCGGTCATTGTCCACGCTCGTCCTCCACGGGTGGTCTGTGCCCTGCGAGGATGCCCGGCATGCCTCAGACTCCGCTCGGCCTCTTCGGCACCGACGCACTCCTCGACCCCGACAGCCTGGCGATCCGCGACACGGCGCGGCGCTGGGTGGACGACCGGGTGCGGCCGTCGATCGGGGAGTGGTTCGAGACCGGCGACGTGCCGGTGCGCGAGCTGGCCCGCGAGCTGGGCTCGCTCGGCGTGCTCGGCATGCACCTGGAGGGCTACGGGTGCGCGGGCACCTCGTCGATGGCGTACGGGCTGACCTGCATGGAGGTCGAGGCCGGCGACTCGGGCATCCGCTCGCTGGTGTCGGTGCAGGGGTCGCTGGCGATGTACGCGATCTGGCGGCACGGCAGCGAGGAGCAGAAGCAGGAGTGGCTGCCGCGGATGGCGGCCGGCGAGGCGATCGGGTGCTTCGGGCTCACCGAGCCGGACTTCGGCTCCAACCCCGGCGGCATGCGCACCCACGCGCGCCGGGACGGCTCCGACTGGGTCCTCAGCGGCACCAAGATGTGGATCACCAACGGCTCGGTCGCCGACGTGGCGGTGGTGTGGGCGCAGACCGACGGGGGTGTGCGCGGGTTCCTCGTGCCGGCCGGCACGCCGGGTTTCTCGGCGCCGGCGATCAGGAGGAAGCTGTCGATGCGCGCCTCGGTCACCAGCGAGCTGGTGCTCGACGACGTACGCCTGCCCGCCTCGGCGATGCTGCCCGAGGCGCGGGGGCTGTCCGGCCCGCTGTCGTGCCTGAGCGAGGCGAGGTTCGGCATCGTCTTCGGCTCGCTCGGCGCCGCCCGCGACTGCCTGGAGACGACGCTGGCGTACGCCGGCGACCGCGAGATCTTCGACAAGCCGCTCGCGGCCTATCAGCTCTCGCAGGCCAAGCTCGCCGACATGGCGCTGGAGCTCGGCAAGGGGATGCTGCTGGCGATCCACCTGGGCAAGCTCAAGGACGCCGGTGAGCTGCGCAACGAGCAGGTGAGCCTCGGCAAGCTCAACAACGTGCGGGAGGCGATCGCGATCGCCCGCGAGTGCCGCACGATGCTCGGCGCCGCCGGCATCACGCTCGAGCACCCGGTGATGCGGCACGCCAACAACCTCGAGTCGGTGCTGACCTACGAGGGCACCAGCGAGGTCCACCAGCTGGTGATCGGGCAGGCGCTCACCGGGGAGTCCGCCTTCCGCTGACGCGCGCGTTGTGTCGCGGCGCCGGTCTGATGGTGGAGCCCGTCAGACATCTATATCCGTCGGTGGAAGCGGTAGCTGCCGTCGGGCATCCGTTGGTGGAGGTAGGCGGGGTCGTGGACGCGGTGGTGGTGCCAGGGGCAGAGGAAGTCGAGGT
>Ga0299913_10002354_pt1 | contig 14863 bp, 9 predicted proteins | sample RVTome_9_FD_201360 | JGI IMG/M metagenome (GOLD analysis project Ga0299913, IMG submission 201360) | Soil microbial communities from uranium-contaminated site in the Upper Colorado River Basin, Wyoming, United States - RVT155D38 (version 2) ...
CGTCGACGACGCCGAACACCATATGCTCGCGATCGCCGCCGGTGAGGTCGACGAGACCCAGGTCGAAGCGTCCTGTGGCGCTTGATGCGGCCGAGCGACTCCTCGAGGCGCCGCAGCTCGGATTGTTCTGACCCCGTACCTCCCCGCCACTGTCATACCCCCGGCGTACCGTGATGGGCATGGCGCGAAAACGGCCACGCGGCGCCCCAGCGGCGTCCCTCACGCAATGACCCTTCACTACGACGAAGTGGAACACCTGCGCCGCTCCAGTGCGGCATGGTCTCTGCTTCGCGCCAGCAACGCTGCTTTGGTCTTGAGCTTTCTGTCGAGCGCCTTTGTCGAAGCGAATGCCAGCAATCTGCCTTCCTCGACCCTCGCCGCTGCCCTCGACGACCAGCTGTTCGCGCTCAATCAACGCCTGGGCGACGGCACCTTTCCGAAGGCAGCCGGTGCGTACCTCGATGACTGGGCGTCACCAGACCACGGGTGGCTCCGCAAGCACTACCCCCAGGGGTCCGACGAACCGCACTACGACCTGTCTCCCGCCGTCGAGAAGGCGCTCGCCTGGGTGCGCGACCTGCCCCCACAGGACTTCGTCGGCACCGAATCCCGCTTGAACACGATCTTCGACCTGCTCCGTCAGATCGTGCACGGCGCCGACGCGGATCCAGCTCACCGACTCGAAGAACTCCGCCGGCAGCGGGCAGCGCTCGACGAGCAGATCGCCCGCGCCGAGCGCGGCGACATCGACGTTCTCGACGCGGTCGGTCAGCGGGACCGGTACCAGCAGTTCGCTCGTACGGCCAGGGAGCTGCTCGCCGACTTCCGCCAGGTCGAGGAAAATTTTCGTCAGCTCGACCGCGCCCTCCGAGAGCAGATCGCGAGCTGGACCGGATCCAAGGGCGCTCTTGTCGAGGAGGTCCTCGCCAATCGCAGCGGCATCGCCGAGTCCGATCAGGGGCGCAGCTTCCGGGCGTTCTATGACTTCCTTCTGTCCTCCGCAAGACAGGCGGAACTCACCGATCTGCTTCACCGGTTGGAGTTCGTCGACTCGATCCCCGAACGCGACGTCCGGCTCTGTCGTATCCATTTCGACTGGATCGATGCCAGCGAGCGGACGCAGGCGACCGTGAGGCTGTTGTCCGAGCAGCTCCGGCGGTTCCTCGACGACCAGGTATGGCTCGAGAACCGCCGGGTGTTCGATCTCCTCCGAAGCCTTGAGGTGCGAGCCCTGCAACTCCGCGACCGCGGGACTCCCAACGTCGAGATGGAGCTGGAGGACCCCAAGGTGCCGGTCGCTCTCCCGACTGAACGGCCGCTGTACCGCGCCGCCCGGCCCATCGCGTTGGCGGCCGGGCCCGTGGAGGACGGAGATCGCGACTTCGACTCGTCCGCGCTCCTCGATCAGGTGCACGTCGACCGGGAGCGGCTCGTCCAGCGAGTGCTCAGCTCGCTCGGCCACCGCGACCAGATCGCGCTGGAGGAGGTCGTGACCAACGAACCGCTCGAGCACGGGCTCGCGGAGCTGGTCGGCTACCTGTCGCTGTGCGAGCCCGGCCTCGATGTCGTGTTCGACGAGGACGGCCGCGCACAGATCATGTGGACGAGCGACGACGTCGACCGCGTTGCCGACGTCCCGCGGGTCACGTTCATCCGAGATGGAGGCCAAACATCATGAGCGACGCGGTCATCGATGCAACCGAACGGCCGTCCGACCTCTCGCTCGTGCTCATCCAGCTCTTCAAGGGTCCGCTGTACCGCGACACGCACGAGAAGCTGTGGGATCCATTGCTGAAGCTGCGCGCCCCGGTGAGCGACCACGTCACCGTTCTCGGCCTCCATGTCGAGGTCGACGAGAGCGAGGGTTACGCGTTCCTTCGGAGCCGCCCGGCTGGCGACGACGAGACCGCCATGCCTCGGCTGATGGCCCGACGCGCCCTTTCGTTCCACGTCAGCCTGCTCCTCGCGCTGCTCCGGAAGCGGCTCGCCGAATTCGACGCGTCGAGCGCCGACACCCGTTTGGTGCTCACCCGGGATCAGATCGTGGAGATACTTCGCGTGTTCCTGCCCGCGTCGAGCAACGACGCCCGGATCGTCCAGAACATCGACGGCTACATCGCGAAGGTCGTCGACCTCGGCTTCCTTCGACGTCTAGAGGCTGACGGAGAGCACTACGAGGTGCGACGCATCCTGCGAGCGTTCGTCGATGGTCAGTGGCTCAGCGACTTTGACCAGCGACTTGGCGACTACCTCGCGCACCTCGAGGGCTCGAGCGAGGACGACCAGTGAGCGACGTCATCGCAACCGAGTTCGATTCCGCGGTCGCTTCGGCGCTCGAACATCTGCCGGGCTGCCGCCTTCATCGGCTCGAGGTCTTCAACTGGGGCACGTTCGATCAGAAGGTCTGGACACTCGAGGTCGACGGACGCAACACGCTGCTTACCGGCGACATCGGGTCGGGCAAGTCGACGCTGGTGGATGCGGTGACGACGCTGCTGCTGCCGGCGCATCGCATCTCCTACAACAAGGCAGCGGGCGCGGACACTCGTGAGCGAGACCTGCGCTCCTACGTGCTCGGGCACTACAAGTCGGAGCGCAACGAGACCACAGGCGCGTCGCGCCCCATAGGGCTCCGCGACAGCGGCCACTACTCCGTGATCCTCGGCGTGTTCGCGAACGTCGGCTACGGCGTGACGATCACCCTCGCTCAAGTGTTCCGAGCGCTGGATGCCAACCAGGGCCAGCCGGAGCGCTTCTTCGTCGTGGCCGATACGGACCTGTCGATCGCGAAGCACTTCTCCGACTTCGGCCCCGACCTCGCCGCCCTTCGACGGAAGCTCCGGGACGTCGGCGGCCGGATCTATACGACCTTTCCGGAGTACGGGCGTGACTTCCGTCGACAGCTCGGCATTGAGTCCGAGCAGGCGATGGACTTGTTCCATCGGACCGTGTCGATGAAGGCCGTGGACAACCTCAACGACTTCGTCCGGGCGCACATGCTCGAGCCGTTCGACACGAGAGAGCGAATCGAGTCACTCATCGAGCACTTCGACAACCTCACGAAGGCCCATGACGCCGTTGTGAGAGCCCGCACTCAGCTCGAGCTGCTCACACCTCTCATCGTCGACATCGGCGTCTACGACGAAGCCGCATTCGCGCTGGCGGCGCTCGAGCGCCAACAACAGGCGCTGCCCTTCTTCTTTGCGGACCGTGCACGCGACCTCCTCACGACCGAACTGGCGCACCTCTCCGCCGCGATCGCGGCCCTTGACCAGGACATCGCGGCGGCCGAAGCGACGAGCGACCAACTCCGCGAGAAGGAAGCCGAGCTTGGCGTGCAGATCGCCGGCTGTGGTGGTGATCGGCTGGCAAGCATCGAAGCGGCGATCGCCGACTTTGAGCAAGAGCGACCGAAGCGCCGGGAGAAGTTCGACCGGTTCAACCAGTTGCTCGCGGCGGCAGAACTCGACGGGGTGTCCGTTGCCGAGCAGTTCTCTGCGACTCGACAGCAGATCGAAACTCGCGACGCCCACCTCCAGCAACGGATCATCGATCTCGAGAACGACTTGATCGAGCAGCGCCATGCTCGGCGCTTGATCGACGACGACGCCCAGGCCGTCAACGAGGAACTCAAGAGCTTGCGCTCCCGGGAGAGCAACCTTCCGCGGCGCAGCCTCGAGGTGCGCGCCCAGATGTGCGCCGACCTTGGCATCGACGCAGCGAATGTCCCCTTCGCTGGGGAGTTGCTACAGGTACGAGAGGAGGCGCGCACATGGGAAGGCGCCGCCGAACGTGTTCTGCACAACTTCGCGTTGTCGCTGCTCGTGCCCAACGCGCACTACGACGACGTCGCGGCGTGGATTGACAGTCACCACCTCAATGCGCGGGTCGTGTACTTCCGCGTCCCCGAACGACCAGCGTCCGCACAACCACCCGAGCGCCGCGCCGCCCAGCCGCTGCTTGTCGACATGCTCGGGATCAAGCCAGGATCCGAGTTCGCGCCTTGGCTCGAGAACGAGCTCAATCGGCGCGCGAACCACCAGTGCGTGGGTTCGGTCGCAGACTTCCGCTCCGCCGACAAGGCCGTCACCAGAAACGGGCAGATCAAGGACAAGGACCGCCACGAGAAGGACGACCGGTCCCGCATCGACGACCGGCGACAGTACGTTCTGGGGTGGACCAACGAGGCGAAGATCTCGGCTCTGATCAGCGAGGCCACGGCCCTGCACGAGCGGCATGCCGGCTTGACGGCGGCTATCACGAAGCTCGAGCAGGAGCGCGACTCGGTCAACGGGCAGCTCAACAAGCTCGCGGCACTGCGCGAGTACACCTCCTGGGCGGACCTCGACTGGCAGGCGGTGGTCAACCGGGTCGCGGACCTGCGCGCAGAGGAGCAACGCATCAGGACCTCGTCGAACGAGCTCGAGACGCTTGCTGCCGAACGCGAACGGGTCCGAGGCGAGCTGGCCAAGCTGGCCGATCGCGTCCGGGGACTCGACCGCGAACGAGGGCGCGCCGAGAGTCAGCAGACGTCAGCCGAAGATCAGCTCGCACGCGTGAACGTGCTCCTCGCGGACGAGGTCGCCTTTGCCACCGCGAGCAGCGAGTTCTCAGGTATCGAGGCGCTCATGGCGACGGGAGTGGCCACCACCATCACCGATCTGCCGAGTGTTCGCGATGCTCAGGGCGCGGTGACCTCTGCGCTGGCGTACGCAAAGGAAGCCACTTTCGCGCAGCAGCACAGGATGGCGAGTCGAATCGAGAAGGCAATGGGACGTTTCCGCGTCGCGTATCCGCAGGAGACAGCGGAGCTCGACGATTCGTTGGCGTCGGCCGCGGAGTACCGGGCCCTTCACAATCGCGTTGCGACTGACGACCTCCCGCGGTTCGAGAGGGAGTTCAAGGAGTACTTGAACCAGAACACCATCCGCGACATCGCCGGGTTCTCCGCGCAGCTGAACAAGCAGGAGGCGATCATCCGGGAACGGGTCGAGACGATCAATCGGTCGTTGTGCGACATCGACTACAACGACGGTCGATACATCCGCCTCGTGCCCGACGCGACTCCCAACCGCGAGATCCGCGAGTTCAGGGACGAGTTGCGAGCGTGCACTGACAATGTCATCGGTGGCGATGACTCGCAGCAGTACTCCGAGGAGCGATTCCTCCAGGTGAAGCGCATCATCGACCGTTTCAAAGGACGCGAGGGGCTCATCGACGCCGACCGCAGCTGGACCAAACATGTCACCGACGTGCGTCAGTGGTTCGTCTTTTCGGCATCGGAACGCTGCCGCAGCGATGACCGCGAGTTCGAGAACTACACAGACTCGGGCGGCAAGTCAGGCGGTCAGAAGGAGAAACTCGCCTACACCATCCTCGCCGCTTCCCTCGCGTACCAGTTCAAGCTCGACTGGAGCGCCACGCGCTCGAAGGCATTTTGCTTCGTGGTCATCGACGAGGCGTTCGGTCGGGGCTCCGATGACTCGACTCGTTATGCCCTGCGGCTGTTCACCCGCCTCGGGCTGCAGCTCCTCATCGTCACGCCGCTCCAGAAGATCCACGTGATCGAGCCACACGTTTCGTCCGTTGGGTTCGTTGACAACTTGAACGGAAGCTTCTCGCGCCTCCAATGTCTTACCGTCGAGGAGCACCGCCGCAGGCGCCACGAGCGGGCAATCCGCGAGGTGGAGACCGAGGGCGCATGAAGGCGCGCTGGACGACCGTCGGCGACCTCGTCGACACCCTGCGAAGCCGCTGGAACCGAGGGCAATACTTGCGCCAGTACGCGGCTGGCGAGGCGTTCGCGCCGATCGTCCTGCCGGTCAGGGCACCCACAGCCGTGGAAGCGATTGGTGACCTCGACGCGGCGGTCGCGTGGGCCGGGCGGTTCCGTCGCGACAGCCACACTCTTGGCGGTCGGCCACGCTTCACGGTCGAGCACCGAACCATCAGGGGCAAGGGGCTCGGCGTCAATGACGTGCCGGTGCGCGTCCGGATCGAGACCTTCAACCAGCTCTGCTCCGTGTTGAGCACTACGGACGAGGTCACTGCCTTCGACGCGATCGTCGAGCACACGAAGGCAGTGATGCCCGGTCTCACCGATTGGGTCATTCGCAAGCCCCGGGTGGCTCTCGAACACGGTGCGCTTTGGGGTGATCTCCTCTCCACGGTCACCTGGATCCTGGAACACGACACCGCTGAGTTCTATCTCCGTCATCTCGATGTGCCCGGCGTAGACACCAAGTTCGTCGAACGTCACCAGCAACTACTCGGACAGCTCTTGGCGGTAGTGCTCCCACCCGAGCGAATTCGACTCGACGTACCGACCTTCGCCCGCCGCTACGGCTTCCGGCCGAAACCCACGTACACAAGATTCCGCCCACTGTCGTCGATCCCGGGATTCCCGCGACAGGTCACCGAGCTGCAGTTGCGCACCGAGGAGCTTGCAGCCATCCACATCGCGGCAACGACGGTGTTCGTTGTCGAGAACGAGATCAGCTACCTGGCGTTTCCGGCCGTCCCTAGTGCGATCGTCGTGTTCGGCGAAGGCTTTGGCCTGACGACGTTGGAAGCCCTCCCGTGGCTGCACGAAAAGGAGATCGTCTACTGGGGTGACATCGACACCCACGGGTTTGCCATCCTGAACCGCCTGCGAAGCCGGTTCCCGGCCGTGAAGTCACTGCTCATGGACCGCGAGACGTTGCTTGCGCATCGCAGCCAACTCGTGACCGAGCCCAGCCCGACCGCCGAAGGACAGCCCCACCTGACCGAAGCCGAACAATCGCTCTACCGCGATCTGATCGAGGACCGCTTCGGCCACGCGATCCGGCTCGAGCAGGAACGGGTGCGCTTCTCCCTCGTCCGACGTGCGTTGGAGCCTTGGCTCGTCGACATCTGAGGCGCGAGACGGAGGGGTGCGCGAGCGGTGTCATAGGCCGTGCCTAATGTCGGGATATGGGGAAGAAGAACCGCGAACGGCGGGCGGCCAAGGCCAAGAAGCGCATCAAGGGCCGGGCCCGCCAAGGGCCAGGCCCGCACTCCGATGCCGCGTGGGCGGCCGGTGATGGATGGTTACGGCCACCCGGCGACGCCGATCGCGTCCGGATGCTCCTCGAAGCGGTCGTGACCGCTCGTCTGCGCGGTGATATCGCAGCTGCGTCGGAGATGATCCAGGCCTTGACCCGCCATGACGAGCAGGTCGTCGTGCGGGAGGTTGGGGCCGAGTTGCGTCGGGTCCTGCCGGTCCTGTGGGACGCAGGATGGCAACCCGCCGAAATCGCCGGGCAGGCCCGTCGGTCCAGCGCCCGTGTGGGGCGATTGGTCGCCGCCGCCGTCCTCGCTGACCATGCGCCCCGCCCCGCCACCACGCTCCACGCCCGCTGGGCGGCCCAGGTCGCCGACCTTGCCGCAGCCGACCGCCCGGCCCACGTCGCCGCGTCGGCTCGCGATTGGCTCGATGCGTTCGCTCGCCGGGAGGCCCTTCGAGGCGACGCGTTGGTCGGTGCCTTGCTCGACGCGCTCACCACCTGCCTCGGCGTCGGACCGCTCCCAGTCATTGTCCCGCCGCCCGGCCGCAGCGCGACCCAGACCGACGCAACCGGCCGCGCCAGCGCCAACGTTGCCGATGACGACCCGGTGCTCGCGAAGGTCAGAGCGCTGCTCACTCAGGCCGAGTCCACCAGCTTCGAGGCCGAGGCAGCTGCCTTCACCGCCAAAGCGCACGAACTGATGGCTCGACATGCGATCGATGTTGCGTTCATCTGGGAGCGGGCCGGTCGCGACGAGCGACCAGTCACGATCCGTCTGCCGATCGACGACCCGTACGTCGATGTCAAGTCGCTGTTGCTCCAGTTCGTGGCCGTCCACTCGCGGTGTCGCGCGGTTTTCCACGACCGTTATGCCTTGTCTTCCGTGATCGGATTCGCGTCCGACGTTGCCGCCACCGAGATGCTGTTCACGTCGCTGCTCGTCCAGTCGCAGATGGCGATGCAGGCCGAGGCTGCGGTTGGCGGTCCGGGCAGCCGGGTGAGGAGCCGGTCGTTTCGGTCGTCGTTCCTGCTCGCGTACGCGCATCGCATCGAAGAGCGGCTGAACAAGGTGAACTGCTCGGTCGAGTCGGAGGCCGACGTGACCCATGACGGCTCCCTGCTTCCGGTGCTGGCCGCCCGTTCGGATGCCGTGGACGAGACCATCGATGAGCTGTTTGGCGAGCTGCGGGCTGCCCCCGTCCGGGGTGGCACGGACGGCTTCGGCTGGACCCGCGGACGCATGGCCGCAGATCTCGCCCAGCTCACCTTCGGCGATCTCGACGGCGCGCCGGAACACTTCAGTGGCGGCGCGGGCGCGGGAACCGGCACCTCGGCCGTGCCGATCGGCGCGATCTGAGCATCGACTGGACCGGGCGGCAGCATCATCCCACCCAAGTGAGTTGAATACTGCTCAAGCGAGTAGTATCTGACTCACATGAATCTGTCTCGCCCTCTGTCCGTCGTGACCCCCACTGTCGACGGCGACGTCTTGGCGGCGTTGGCGTCTGTTGAGACCTCTTTCTCAGGCCGCGAGCTCCATCGGATCATCGGCCGCCACTCGCAGTCCGGAGTGAACCGCGTGCTCAACCGGCTGGTTCGTGAGGGCATCGTGTCGCGTATCCGAGTGGGCTCTGCACGCAGCTACAGCCTCAACCGTGAGCATCTGCAAGCGGAGGCAATCATCCTGTTGGCGCGCGCTCGCGAACGCCTGATCGAGCGCTTGTCCGATCACATCGCGGAATGGGAAGACGCGCCATACTTCGCCGCGATGTACGGCTCGAGCGTCGGTGGAGGGCACGGCGACGAGAGTGACGTCGATCTGATTGTCGTGCGGCCGGAAACGCTCGATGAGGATGACGAGCCGTGGTCCACACAGCTGACCGAGCTTCGCTCCGCCGTGGGTCGTTGGACGGGGAACGACTGTGACCTCATTGAGTACTCGATGGAAGAAGTAGAAGAGGCGTTCGCCGACCGAGATCCCTTCATTGTCGGGATCGGAAGTCGCATGGTGCTGCTCCACGGTTCACGGACTTACCTCCATCGCCCGGTGCGACGACGGCCGAGGCGAGCCGCGCATGCCTAGAACTCGGGGACGTACGACCGATTGCGACGCGGCGACGCGCGCCAGCCGATTGCGCAAGGCCCAGGAGTTCCTCGACGCCGCGGAGACGATCGGGGTTGAATTGCCCGATGCGTATGTCACGCTGTGCGTTCTCGCCGGGATCGCGGCAGCCGACGTCGTGTGCTGCGTACGGCTCGGCGTGCACGCGTCGACCGAAGATCACCAGCAGGCGGTGGAGCTCCTGAAAGCGGCAGCACGGGGTCAGGCGACCCACCTCAGCAGGTTGCTGTCGATGAAGAGCAAGGCGGGCTACTCGTCCCGGATCGCAACACCGACGATGTGCACGCAGGCCGCACGGGCTGCCAGTTCGCTTCTCGATGCAGCAACCACGATCAGCTGACCGGCAGCGAGCGGATCTCGAGACCGGTGGCCGCGATTAGAGCGCTCGCACGACAAGGCTCATGCGACTAGATGCCTCCGTCATGGGGATGCTGGACGTGAAGGGGCTGTGCCCGCAGATTTCGCATGAAATGCTGCGAGGAGAACGTCCGTCACAGTTGCGCGAGTTTTCGCAACGCGTCTCGGTCGACAATTTCGATCGCGGGGCGACGGGTGCGGACGAGCCCGTTGGCGCGCAGCGACTGCAACGCCTTTGCGACGGATTCTCGCGATGCGCCGATGAGGGCAGCGAGGTCGTCGTGGCTCAGCCCCTCGACGACGATCCTGTCTCCGGCCAGTTCCAGCAGGCGCCGCGCGAGGCGCTGCAGGGCGTCGAGGGCACCATGTTCGGCGCGCCGGCCTTCGGCTTCCCGAAGCCGTTCGGCCAGCAGCTTCAGCAAGGCCATTGCCGCCTTGGGTTCGTCGTGAAGCACCGCTCGGAAGCGTTCGGCGTCCACGACCGCGCACGCCACGTCGCCGAGCGCGATCGCGGTTGCGGACCGCGGGCGTCCATCGATGGCGGCGAGCTCGCCCACGAGATCGCCGCGGGTCCGAACGGCGAGAACCGTCTCCGTCCCATTCGCCTCGGTCGCAACGAGCTTTACGCGGCCCTCTCTGAGGACGAACACGCGATCGGCGCGGTCACCTTCGTGGAAGAGGACGGAACCGGCGGGCCAGCGTCGCGTGACCTGATCGAGCTTGAGCGCGGCCGCGGCCCGTTCACCGACGGCATCGAGGAACGGGCCGCCTCCAGTCACGGGCGACAGATGTACAGGATGTTGAACAGGTCCTGCGGGATCTCTCGCACCTCGACCGTCGTGAAGCCAGCGTCGCGGACCATCTGGCATGCCACTTGTTCACCCCACACGGTGCCGAGCCCGACGCCCTCGTAGGCGAGCGACACCGTCATGCAGTGAAGAACGGACACGCCGTAGAGCATGGGGGCCAAGGGGTTCGCGCAATTGTCCTCGAGATGGCTCGACGCCTTGATGTCGACCATCACGAACACGCCGTCGTCGTGCAGCGACCGGCGGGCGTTGCCGAGGACCTTCGCGGGATCAGCTTGATCGTGGATCGAGTCGAACGCGAACACGACGTCGTACGCATCGACGTCGTCGATCGACGCCACATCGCGCTGCTCGAAGCGGACGTTCCCGAGGCCGTACGCGGCCGCTTCGGCCGCGCCAGCAGCGAGTGCGTCGGCGGCGATGTCGTAGCCGACGAACGTCGACGCAGGAAAGGCCTGTGCGAGCAGATTGAGCGGATGGCCGGCGCCCGTTCCGAGGTCGGCAACACGCGCGCCGCTGGCCAGGATGTCGCCGAGCCCATCGACTAGCGGGACGTAGGTCGACACGAGCGCCTCGTCGTAGAGACGACGGTTGATGTCGTCCATCACCGACGTGAAGCCCGGTCGGTAGGCCTCGTATGCGACGCCGCCACCGGTGCGGAACTTTTCCGTAACGACGTCAACGAACGTCGCCAGGTACGTCACCAGCTGCGACGTCGCCGCCATGTTCGATGCGCCGGTACCGGTCAACACCGCGGCGTGCTCCGCAGGCAAGGTGTAGGTCGCAGAGTCGGTGTCGTAGAGGAAGATTCCAGCGGTGGTCACCGAGCCGAGCCACTCCCGGACGTATCGCTCGCTGAGCCCGCTCCGTAGGGCCAGTTCGGCACTCGTCGCCGGCCCCGCCGACGCGGCTTCGAAGAGTCCGGTCTTGTACCCAATCGTCACCATGGCGGTGGTGATGCCCTCAATGAACGCGCCGCCGATTCGCTCGGCGAACGCTTCGACCGCAGGCACGTCGAGCGCCTGGTCTTGTGTCGTCATTGCTTCCTCCTTGTGGACGGTGTGACCCCTATGATCCGCAGCGCAGTGGGCGCGCTCCACGGAGTCGTGCACGTCCCGGGCGTGCAGTATTACGTGGAGCGGGACGGGCTGCGCGAGGAGGCTTGGCGGCATGGAGATCTCGTGCGCGGCGTGCGGCACGGCAGCGCCCGAGGGTGCTCGCTTCTGCTCGTCGTGCGGAGCCCCTATCGACATCCGCCGCCCCTGCGTGTGCGGCGAACCGCTCGCGGACGGTGCGCGGTTCTGTTCCGCATGCGGTCGGGCGACGGCGCGGCCGGCTGAGCCGCAAGCGGAGCGGCGACCCGTGACAGTGCTCTTCGCCGATGCCGTGGGCTCGACCGCGTTCGCCGAGCGCGTCGGCGACGAAGCGGCGTACCGGTTCGTCCAGGATTGCATCGCCCTGATGGCCACCACCGTCGAGCGTCACGGCGGCACGATCACTCAGTTCCGCGGCGACGGTGTGATGGCGCTGTTCGGCGCGCCCGTGGCGCACGAGGACTCCGCGGTGCGCGCCGCCGTGGCGGCGATCGAGCTGCGTGACGCGCTGGCTTCGCTGGCAACGGAGCGGGGTTGCTCGTTTCGCATCGGACTCAGCACGGGACCAGTGGTCGTAGGACGGGTCGGCGACGACGTCCTCATGGACTACACCGCCATCGGTGACACGGCCAACGTTGCCGCGCGCATGGAAGCCGCCGCTGAGCCAGGCACCGTGCTGCTGTCGGACGCGACGTGGCGCGCGGTTCGCCAGTATGTCGAGTGCCGACGCGTCGGCGACCTCGATGTGAAGGGAAAGGCCGATCCGGTCGTCGCGCACGAGGCGATCCGCCGGCGACCGATCCGCACGAGACTCGAGGCCGCCGTCGAGCGCGGCTTGGGGCCGTTCGCCGGGCGCGGTCGCGAACTCGATCTCTTGCTGAGCTACGTGGACGCCCTCGCCTCAGGCCATGGACACGTCGTCGAGGTCACGGGTGAGGCGGGCATCGGCAAAAGCCGCTTGCTGCTCGAGCTGCGGCGACGCGTTCCTGACGGCGTCGGCTGGGTCGAGGGCCATTGCTCGGCATCGGGCGCGGACACGCCGTACCTGCCGATCGCAGACCTCCTCCGCAACGCGTTCGCGATCGAGGAGAACGACGACCAAGAGACGATCGCAGGCCGAATCGACAGCGCTTCGGTGAACTGGTCGGATCAGGCGGTCAAGACCGTCCCGTACCTCAAGTACGTGCTCGACGTCGATCCTGGCGACGAAACCGTGCATGGCGTCGACGCGCGTCTTCGCCGTGCCGGCATCCTCGACGCGTTGCGAGTATCGGTCGCAGACGCGGCACGACGTCATCCGCGGGTCGTCGTGATCGAGGACTTGCATTGGTCAGATGCCGCATCACTCGACGCGGTCGCGGCGCTCGCCGACATCGCCGTGTCTTCACCGATTCTGTTGTTGACGACCAGCCGGCCCGGCGCTCAATCGCCGTTCGAGCGGCGGTCGTCCCACAGCCGCGTGGCCCTCGACGGCATCGACGATGACGCCGCTGCGGAGGTTGCTGCCAGCGTCCTCGACGTCGACCACATCCCCGACGACGTCGCCACGCTCATCGCCCACCGCGCCGAGGGCAACCCACTGTACGTCGAGGAGCTGACCGCCACCCTCGTCGAGGCAGGCCTCGTCGTCCGCGACGAGGGCAACCTCCGGCTCGCCGGCCCCGCGGACTCCATCGACGTGCCCGACACGCTCCACGACGTGATCCTCGCCCGCATCGATCGGCTTGCTCGCGAAGCGCGCGATGCGCTTCAACTTGCAGCCGTCATCGGTCGCGAGTTCACCGTACGGCTTCTCGATCGTCTCGCCGGGCTTCCGGAAGGACTCGACGATGCACTCGACGAGTTGAAGGCAGTCGAGCTGATCCGTCAGAAGGCCTGGTTCCCAGAGCTCGCGTATCTGTTCAAGCACGCGCTCACGCACGAGGTCACGTACGCGACGCTCCTCGACGAGCGCCGGCGGGAGCTCCACCGGCTCGTGGCGCAGGCCATCGAAGACGTGTACGGCGACCGGTTGGCCGAACACGTCGAGATCCTCGCTCACCACTGGACGGTCGCGGAGGACTGGCCGAAGGCGTTGCGCTATCTGGAGGAGGCCGCGGATCGCGCCGCATCCACATTCGCCAACGACGCGGCGGTGACGTACTACGAGCAGGCGATCGCGATGGCCCAGCGGACCGGGGAGGATGGGCTCGCACTGTCGATGTTCCAGCGGCTCGGCGACGTCCGGATGGGTAGCGGCGATCTGGCCGGCGGCGTGGATGTGTTCACGCGCATGGCCGACCTCGCTCGGCGGGCGGGTGATCCGAACAGCCTCGCGTGGGCGCTCGCGTACTGCGGGGAGGCGCAGGCATACGGGCATGATCTCGACGGCAGCGAGATCTCGCTCGCGGAGGCGCACTCTGTCGACGGCGCCGACGCCGCGCCGAGGTTGTATGCCGCACATTTCCTGAAGTCCGTCAGCTTCATCTTCGGAAAACCCGAGGAAGGCGCCCAGGTTGACCCCATCATCGCCGAGTTGTCGACCCCACCTCCTCACCATCCCCGCGTCGTCGCCGGCATTCAGAGCCTGGCGTCGCTCGTGCCGAGGTGGCGAGGCGACCTCGGCACGTGCGTCGAGATTCTCGAAGTACCAACCCCTTCCGACACGGACCTCCTCGTCACGCAGGGGATCTGGTGGCTACGCGGCATCGCGTTCACCGAGATCGGCCGCTACGACGACGCGATCGAACAGTTGCAGCGCACCGTGCAGCGCTCGACGGACGCCGGCGAGCTCATGTTCCGCGCGAGGTCGCTCAACACGCTCGGCTGGGTTCGGCTCGAACTCGGCGACTACGCCGGCGCGATCGAGTGGAACGATCGCTGTGTCGACTACCTGCGCGAGATCGAGATTCCCGACGAGGAAGTCGAATCGAACGCGCGCCTCAACCTCGCAGAGGCATACCTCGCCACTGGCGATCTTCGTGCTGCGGCGGCGCAGCTCGCGCGAGTCGAAGAGATCGTCCACGACAAGCCCGTTCGAGGCACATGGATGCTGTGGCGCTACCTCCAGCGCCACCTGCTGTTGCAGAGCGCCCGTGATCTCGCCGCCGGAATCCGCGCTCCTGACTCGAAGATCGCCGATGCCGTCGCGCTCGCCGACGCGACGTCAAGCCTCAAGTACCAGCTCAAGGCGGCTCGACTGCGTGGTCGGTGGGCCCTCGCGGCCGGCGACGCTGACGCCGCGGCTGCTGAGGGACGCGTCGCGCTCGACCACGCTCTGGAGATGGCTAATCCGTCGGAACTGTGGCGCTCATTCGCGTTCCTGGCCGACGCCGACGCCGCGCAGGGCGAAGCCGATCTCGCTCGCGAGCATCGCCTTGCGGCGGACGCCGTCCTCGCTCAAATCGACGCGGGACTGCGCGATCCCGCCGGTCGTGCCGGTATCGAGCGCTTCAGGGCGGCACTCCGAGCGCC
>Ga0299913_10002355_pt1 | contig 14858 bp, 15 predicted proteins | sample RVTome_9_FD_201360 | JGI IMG/M metagenome (GOLD analysis project Ga0299913, IMG submission 201360) | Soil microbial communities from uranium-contaminated site in the Upper Colorado River Basin, Wyoming, United States - RVT155D38 (version 2) ...
GGAACCGGGAGGTTCCCCCAGCTTCTGAGGCAAGACCGCGAGCAGAAGGCGAGCGTTCATCGAGCACCGTCCTCGGCCCGCCGGGCGAGGCTTTCGACGTCCGCCTCCGTCGACCCGTGCTGCGACCATGCGAGCGCGCGGGCCTCGACCTCGAGCTCTGGGCGGTTCACAGCGCCGAGCTCGCGGGCGACGCGCTCGAGCGCGCGCCGGCGCCGCGGGACGTCGCCGTTCAGCGACGCCTCGCGCGCGAGAGCGAAAGCGCGTTCCAGCGGCGTCTCGGTTGGGCCGACCGGCGCCAGCGAGACTTCGCCGGAGGGCTGCCACCACCAGGACCTCGCGAGGAGAATCGCTCCGCCCGTCAGCGCAGCCGCGAGAGCGAGCAGGAGCGCCGCCAGCCGGGCCGGGCTTGCTCGGTAGCTCGCATCGGGGAGCGACGTCTCCGCAGCGCGCCAGCGGATGTTCTCGACGTCGTCCGCCGAGACGCGGCTCGCGACCTCGAACGCGGGCCAGTCGAGCGCCCCGAAAGCGTCGTTCGGCGAGTCGCGGAAGCGATAGACCACGCGGCCGGTCTCGAACTCGGCAACGCCTCGGGAGCCGGACGTGTCGCAGCCCTCTTCCAAGCAGTGCAGCGGAAAGTGGAAGGTCGCGACGCCGATGCCTCCCGAGACGCGGCGCTCGACCGTGCGCTCGCCTGCTAGCTCGTACGGCGCGAACTCGGTCACGACCCGCACGCTCGAGGGCTCGATCTGGGTCGCGTCGAAGAGCGCCTCGACCGTTGCGACGACCGGCTCTCCGAACACATGAGCGTCAGGGGTGATGTCCGTCTGGACTTCGATCGCGTCGGTCGGCCTGAGCGTCTCGTCAGGAGAGCCGGCGAGCCAGACGAGGCCGACGACGAGGCCGACGAGGCCCGCGAGGCCGAGTTGAAGCAGGCGTGGGAGACGCCTCATGCCGCTGCTCCCCAGAACGCCTGGCGCTCCGTCGACCAGGCGAGGAACGCATCGAGCACGTCGCCCGGACGGGACTCCGAGACGAGCACGCAACCGATGCCCAGGGACCAGAGCCCCTCCAGGAACGACTGCCGCCGCTCGGCATGTCGCTCGCGGTACCGAGCCGACTCTCCTCGCCGCAATCGGACGAGCCGGCGCTCCCCGTCGGGCCCGAGCAAGGGGATCGCGATGCCGTCGACGTCGGGGAAGCTCTGCTCCCAGACGGGATCCTGGATCACCACGGGGACGACGTCCCAGCCCCGGTCGAGCGCCCACTCCCAGGTCGCGGGCGGCGGTGGGTCGAGGAAGTCGGAGAGGACGAAGACGAAGCTGGCCGACGGCACGGCGCGCCGGTGGAGCGCGAGGAACGAGAACGCTCCGGCGACACCCGAGCGATCGTCACCGATCCCCGCATCCGGAGCAGCCTCGTCGACGAGGGCCTGCCCGCGGCGGCCGGAGCCGGGAGCGCACCAGCGAACGCCGTCGTCGGGCTCGTCCGTGAACTCGAGGAACCCCATCAGGCCGCGGGCTTCGGCGACGCTCTCGCCGATGAGCTCCGCCGCGGACTCGACGGCCTCGTCCTTGCACAGCCAGGGAACCCACGCCGGCGTCGTCACCATCGAACGGCCGCGATCGGTGAGCAGGACGACGCGGGGGGACTCGTCGGCGAAGTAGTCGCGCACGATGAACTCGTCGGTGTCCCGAGCCGACGACAGTCGGGCCGACGTCGCCCAGTCGATTCGGTCCGGGTTGTCCCAGGACGTGTAGGGCCGCGACCCTGCGACGTCGGAGCCCGAGCCCCGACGCGCGCCGTGCATCGCACCCCACGCGAGCCCGATCAGGCGCCGCCTCGAGACCAGGGGGAACGTCGTCCCCATGGAGCTCATTGCCGCACCGCTGCCAGCTCCCCGTCGTCCTCGAGCGAGAGTGCCGGAGGCGGCGCGAGTGCCATGCACTCCTCCTCGAAGGACTGCAGCGCCGCCGTCATCCCGTGCTGGCGCGCCTCGGCGAGCTTGGTCGGCGTGAACACCACTCGGTGCCCGACGACGGCGGCGAAGAGGTGCTCGATGTCGCCGGGGACGACGTAGTCGCGGCCGTGCAGGAGCGCCCAGCCGCGGGCAGCGCGCTCGAGCGCGATGCTGCCGCGCACCGATGCGCCGACCGCCGTGGCCTGTGCGTCGCGCGTTGCCCGGACGAGCTCGACCGTCCAGCGGGCGAGGAGCGGGTCGAGGTAGACGGAGGCGACCGCGGCCTGGAGCGCCGCGACCTCCTCGAGCGACACCACAGGCCCGAGCGAGGCGAGCGGGTGCTCGACGCGCTGCTCGTCGATGACACGCAGCTCGTCCTCGGTCGACGGGTAGCCGAGTCGCGTACGGAGAAAGAAGCGGTCGAGCTGGGCCTCCGGAAGCGGGAACGTGCCCTCGTACTCGATCGGGTTCTCCGTCGCGAGGAGGAGGAACGGCAACGGGACCGGTCGTGTCACCCCGTCGACGGTCACCTGGCGCTCCGCCATCACCTCGAGCAGGGCCGACTGCGTCTTCGGCATCGCCCGGTTGATCTCGTCCACGAGCACGACGTTCGCGAAGATCGGCCCCGGCCGGAACTCGAAATCGCGTCTCCGCTGGTCGTACACGGCCATCCCGGTAACGTCGGCGGGCTGGAGGTCCGGCGTGCACTGGATCCGCGCCCCCTCCGCGCCTCCGATCGACTTCCACACGGCGCGTGCGAGAACCGTCTTCGCGGTGCCGGGGACATCCTCGAAGAGGACGTGGCCGTTGCAGGCGAGCGCCGTCAGGACGAGCCGGATCTCCTCGCTCTTGCCGTGGACGACGGTCTCGATGTTCGCGAGCAAGCGGTCGGCGATGCCGATCGCGTCCGGGACGCCGACCACCGGCGACGGGCTGGAGGACACGGCCTCGAGTCTAGACAGGGCTTCGCACCTCCGTTTGGGGCGAAAGCGCTAGCCGGCGGGAACCAGCGGCTTCACGGCGCCGAGGCTCGACTGCTCCGGCGACGTCGAAAACGACAGACGCCCGCTTATGACGTCGGCGCGGCGGAGAGAGCGGATCGAGTCTCCACCGAGGAGGCCGCGCGACACGGCCGGTGCGACAAGCGCCCGCTCCGGGTTCTCCTGGACAGGTGCGGTCAGGGCGACGCCGCCCGCGAGCACGAGAACGATCGCCGCTGCCGAAGCGGAGGCGATCGTACGCACCTGGACGCCACGGCGCCGCCTGGGCAGCGTGACGGACACCTGCGGGCGGAGCGGCTCCGCCGTCCGCATGACCTGCGTGAACCATTCCGTCTCCTCGGCGAACGCCTTGCAGTCGGGACAGCGACGCACGTGGGCGTCGAGGAAGCGCCGCTCGAGATCGTGTAGCCGGCCGTCGAGGGCCGACGAGATCAGATCGCGGGTACAGTCGCAGGACATGCGCGGCGTCGCTCGCATTACTTCCTGAGACGTTGTCGGCACCTGGCGGTTAGGACGAGAGCCGGAAGTGCCGCCGGCGTCTTCAGAGAAAGCCCACCCGGCTGTCGACGAGGACGCCGGCGAGCACGAGCACGATGCCGAGCAGAAGGAAGAACCAGGCCGTCCCGAGCGCGTCCGCACGCTCGTCGGGGCTCGCGGTGCGGACGCCTCCCCAGAGACCGGAGCTGAAGAACGCAGACAGCGGCTTTTCGTCCTCCGCGTCCTTCCCACGCGGGCGAACGGGCCCGCGCAGGCCCGAGAAGAAGCCGAGCACGACGAGGAAGCAGCCGACGATGTAGAAGCCCGCCGATACGGACCTCGAAACGGAGGAGCCGGCGGCGAGGCCGACGAGCAGCGAGACGAGCGCCGTGACGCCCAGGACGACCCCGAGGAGGATGACGATGCGGCGCGCAGCGCCGCGCACGGCCTACTCGGGCGCGCCGGCCGCGATGTCCATCGGCCAGCGCTCGAGCGGGTAGTGGCACGCCGCGACGTGGCCGTTCGTCGCGATCGGCCGGAGCTCCGGCGTCTCGACGTCGCAGTGCCCCTCATGGAAGCGCGGGCACCGCGGGTGGAAGCTGCACGCTGCAGGCGGATTGATCGGGTTCGGCACGTCTCCCTCGAGGACGACGTGGATCCGCTCGCGCCCGCGAACCGGGTCCGGGATCGGGACGGCCGAGAGCAGCGCGCCCGTGTACGGGTGCTTCGGGCTCAGGTAGATGTCGTCGCGGGTGGCGACCTCCACGGCCTTGCCGAGGTACATGACCATGACGCGGTCCGAGATGTGCCGCACGACGTTGAGGTCGTGGGCGATGAAGACGTAGGTGAGGCCGAACTCCTTCTGGAGGTCTTTGAGCAGGTTGAGGATCTGCGCCTGCACCGACACGTCGAGAGCCGAGACCGGCTCGTCGCAGAGGATGAGCTGAGGGTTGATCGCGAGGGCGCGCGCCACGCCGATGCGCTGGCGCTGGCCGCCGGAGAACTCGTGTGGATAGCGGTTGTAGTGCTCCGGACTCAGCCCGACGACCTCGAGCAGCTCCTGCACGCGCCGCTTTCGCTCGGCGGTCGTCCCGATCTTGTGGACGTCGAGCGCCTCGCCGATCGTGAACCCGACGCGCTTGCGCGCGTTGAGCGACGCGTACGGGTCCTGGAAGACCATCATCATGTCGCGGCGGATCGGCCGCATCTGCTTGCGGGAGAGCTTCGTGATGTCCTGCCCCCGGAAGCTGATCTTCCCGGAGGTCGGCTCGAGCAGCTTGAGAACGCAGCGCACGAGGGTCGACTTGCCGCAGCCGGACTCGCCGACGATGCCGAGCGTCTCGCCGGCGCGCAGCGTGAACGAGACGCCGTCGACGGCCTTCACCGAGGCGATCTCCTTCTGGAAGATGATCCCGCGCGTGACCGGGAAGTGCTTCGTCAGGTTTTCGACCACGAGCAGCTCCTCCCCGGTCGAGACGTTCGCGCCGAGCGCCTCGAGCTGGGTGCTCACGAAGCCGCCTCGGAGAACGTCGTGAGGAGCGCGGCCGCCTCGCGGGCCTTCGTGGACTCGTCGAGATGGCAGGCCTCGGAGTGCCGCGGGTCGTATTCGAGCTGCTCGAGCCGCGGTACCTCCGAGATGCACTTGGCCATCGCATAGCGACACCGTGGGTGGAACCGGCACCCGGAGGGCGGACGCAGGAGCGACGGAGGCTGCCCGGGAATCTGCTCGAGGCGCTCGACCGCCACGTCCAGGCGCGGGAGCGAGCCCATGAGACCCCAGGTGTACGGGTGCCGCGGCTGCGAGAAGATCGCGTCGACCGGGCCCTGCTCGGCGATCTTCGCGCCGTACATGACGACGACCTCGTCCGCGGTCTCGGCGACGACGCCGAGGTCGTGGGTGATCATGATCACGGCCGAGCCGAAGTCCTCCTGCAGGCGCTTGATCAGCGCCAGGATCTGGGCCTGGGTCGTCACGTCGAGCGCCGTGGTCGGCTCGTCGGCTATGACGAGGTCGGGCGAGTTGATGAGGGACATGGCGATCATCACACGCTGTCGCATGCCGCCCGAGAACTGGTGTGGGTAGTCGTCGATGCGGCGCTCGGGCCGCGGGATTCCGACGGCCGTCAGCATCTCGAGGGCGCGCGCTCGCGCCTGCTTCTTCGTCGCGTTCTCGTGGAGCGTCAACGCCTCCTCGAGCTGCGTGCCGATCTTGTGCACCGGGTTGAGCGAGGTCATCGGGTCCTGGAAGATCATCGCGATCTCGTTCCCGCGGATCTCGCGCAGCCGCCGCGGCGACGCCTTGAGCAGATCCTCGCCGCGGAAGAGCACCTCGCCCGAGGAGGTGGTCGCCCTCGGGTCGTTCAGGCCCATGATGGTCAGGCAGGTGACGCTCTTGCCCGAGCCGGACTCGCCGACGATGCCCAGCACCTGGCCGGATTCGACGCTGAAGCTCACGCCGTCCACGGCGCCGACGATCCCGTCGTCCGTCGTGAATTGCGTCCGCAAATCACGGACCTCGAGTAGCGTCGCCACGGCCTTCGAGTTTACGTGAGCCGAATCCTGGGGTCTATCCAGGCGTAGAGCAGATCGACGATCAGCGTGAAGACGATGATCGCGACGGCGCCGAAGATGACGACGCCCTGGAGGACCGGCAGGTCGAACTGCCCGATCGCGTTGATCGCGGTCGTGCCGAGCCCCGGAAGCCCGAAGACCTGCTCGATGAAGATCGCGCCGCCGAGGAGGATGCCGATGTCGAGGCCGATGATGGTGACGATCGGCAGCATCGCGTTGCGCAGGATGTGTGCCCGCATGACCCGGCGCGCGGGAGCTCCCTTCGCGCGCGCGGTGCGGACGTAGTCCTGCGTCATCGTCTCCATCACCTCCGCGCGGATGAAGCGGACATACGTGCCGGCCACCACGATGGCGAGCGTCAGCCACGGGAGGATCATGTGGTAGGCCCAGTCGACGAAGCCCCCGCACGTCGACGCCTCGGGGACGCTCAAGACCTCGCAATAGCCCGCGATGGGCGTCCACCCGAGCCGGTACCCGATGAAGTACGAGAGCACGAGCGCGATCCAGAACGACGGGAGCGAGATGCCGACGAGGACGTACACCATCGCCGCCCTGTCGAGCAGCGAGCGAGGTCGTAAGGCGGACAGGATCCCGATCGGGATCGAGATCGAGAGGACGAGGAGCATCGCGCCGAAGACGAGCGACCCTGTTACGGGCGCAGCTTGATAGATCTCCTCGTTGACCGAGCGGCGGTTGAGAAACGAGTGGCCGAGCGAGCCCTCGGTCACGAGTCGCTTGAGGAACCTGTAGTACTGGACGTAGAACGGCCGGTCGAGGCCGAGGAACTCCTCGACGTCAGCGATGTGCTCGGGAGTTGCGTTCTGGCCGGCGGCGAGCCGGGCCGGGTTGGCCGGTACGAGGAAGAAGATGACGTACGTGACGAACGTGACGGCTAGGAACAGCACGCCTGCCCAGAGAAGTCGCCGTACGAGGTATCTGAACATTCGTCCCTAGCAGCCTATTCCGATTCTCCGAGTTTGGTATGGGGGGACTCGCGTCCCCCCATACCGGTGTTCCGTCGCGGCCTTAGCTCCTCGCGAAGACCTGGGTCCAGAGCGTGCCCTGGAGCGACGTGTACCTGAACCCGCCGACCTTCGCGCTCGTGAGGATGCGAGCGGCCGACGAGATGTACGGAGCCACAGGCGTGTGGTTCCGGATGATGTTGATGTCGAGATTGCCGTAGGCGTTCAGGCGAGCCTGGCCGGTGAGGCGCTGGGCCCGATCCATCTGCCGGTTGATAGCGGCGTTGTTGAAGTACGACACGTTGACGTTGTTCTCGGCCTGGATCCGGCGGCCGTCGAGCAGCACGTTGATGAAGTTCGACGGATCCGGATAGTCCATGAGCCAGCCCTCGAGCGTGAGGTCGAACGGCTCGCCGCGCGTCGCTGACTTCTCGTGCTGGACGACGCGGTCGAACTGCCTGATCTCGACGTCGATGCCGATCCGCTGCAGGTTGAACTGCACGGACTGGGCGATCGGCGGGCCCTGCGAGACGTTGAACGTGTAGAAGACCGCCTTGCCGTCGCCCGTGTTGCCCTGGGCGAGCTGCCGGGCGCGGTCGTAGTTCGGCCCCTTCAGGCTGTAGATGTTCGCCTGCTTGAAGCCGGGCATCGACAGCGGCAGGAACTGATCCGTCCGCTGGCCTGCGAGGAAGCCGTGCTGCGCGACCATGAAGCGCCGGTCGATCGCGTGCGCGACCGCCTTGCGGGCGTTCGCGTTGCCGAACAGCGGGCGCTGCGTGTTCATCGCGAGGTACCAGTTACCGGTCTGCTGCTTCCGGAAGAACCGGCTCCTGTTGACGCCGTACTGGTCGGCGAGCTCCTTCGCCTGCGCGGGCGGGAAGCTGCAGATGTCGGCCTCGCCCCGCTCGCACTGGAGCCTCTGGGTCGCGGGGTCGGCCCCGACGATCCAACGGACCTCGTTCAGGTAGTTCCTGAAGCCGAGGGACCGGAACGGCTCCCGGTTGTTCCGCCAGTGCGGGTTCCGCACCATGAGCGCGGAGCGACCCTCGTTCCACTCGCGGATGTGGTACGGGCCGGCCGAGATGACCGGGGCCTTGATGCCCTCGGCCGTGATCGGCGTGTTCGTCGGCACCGCCGTGAAGAACTGCATCGACATGCGCGACAGGAAGTCGCCTGCCGGCCGCTCGAGGACGACGCGGAACGTGCGGGCGTTGACCGCGCGGTAGCTCGCGACGTCATCCAGGAACGACGATGCCGGCGACTGCGCCGCCGGAGCGAGTCCGCGGGCGAAAGCCCGGGCGAAGTTCGCCGCCGTCACGGGCGCGCCGTTCGAGAACCGGAAGCCCTGCTTGATCCGGAACGTGTACGTGCGACCGTTGTTCGAGACCCGCGGCATGCCCTGGGACGCCATCGGCGTGAGCCTCTGGCCGGCCGCGCCCTCCGCGTGCGGGTAGTACATGAGCCCGAGGTTCGTGGCGGCCATCATGTTCCACGAGTGGCTGAAGTACGCGAGGCTGGGATCGACATAGTCGAAGTCGGAACGGCTCGTGACGGTGAGCGATCCTCCGACCCGCTGCGCCGAAGCCTCCGGACCACCCGCGGCAGGCCCGGCAAACAGCGCGGCCGCGAGCAGTGAAGCCCCGATCGCCGTCATGGCGACCGAAGCCCAGATGCGTCGTGTCATCTCTCTCCTTTCCGAATGCACCCGGCCGAAACCGGGTCGGCGCCCTGGTGCGCCTCACTTCTTACGACGGGCGCACGGAGCGTTTGTTAGGCGACGGAGAAGGAATGTGCGCGGAGCCTGGCCGGATGCGTCCGGTGCCGCGCGAGCGCCGGCCGGGCTCGGTTACATCCGCGAACGCGGGTCGAACGCGTCGCGCAGGCCGTCGCCGAGCAGGTTGAACGCGAGCGTCGTCAGCACGACGAGCAGCCCCGGCCAGATCATGATCAGGGGAAGCGTCGTGTAGTAGTCCGGTGCGCGGGCGAGAAGGTTGCCCCAGCTCGCGGTCGGGAGCTGGATGCCGACGCCGAGGAACGAGAGCGCCGCCTCGCCGAGGATGTAGGCGGCGACGATGAGCGTGGAGTAGACGATGATGGGCGCAACCAGGTGCGGCAGCAGATGGGAGCGGATGATCCGAATGTCGCCCGCCCCGGTCATGTGCGCCGCCTCCACGAACTCCTTCTCGCGCAACGAGAGCACCTTGGCGCGGATGATGCGCGCGGGGTAGTACCAGCCGAAGATCGTGAAGACGAGGACGAGTGTCACCACCCCCTCGCCTAACACACCCCCGAACGTGACGTCGTTGAGACGCGTTCCCGCCGTCGAGGCGAGGGCGATCGCGAAGAGGAGCGCCGGGAACGCCATCGTGATCTCGATCAGCCTCGAGATCCCCGTGTCGGCGAGACCGCGGAAGTAGCCGGCGACCGATCCGAGGAAGACGCCGATGATCATCACGAGGACCGTCGAGATCACGGCCACCTGGAGCGATACGCGCCCTCCGTAGAGGAGGCGCAGGAAGAGGTCGCGTCCGAGCGTGCTGTCCGCCCCGAGGACGAGGATCTGGCTCTCGCCGGTGTCGAAGTCGATGACCCTGCTCCCCGGGCCGACCGGCAAGCCGCCGTCGTCGATCCCGTCCACGAAGATGTCGTTCGGGCCGTGCCCCACGAGCTGCTCGGCGACCCATGCGCCCGGGTACGACACGACCACCAGCAGGATCAGAAAGACGATGCTCGCGAGCGCGACCTTGTCGCGCTTGAAGCGCTTCCAGATCTGCTCCCAGTAGCCGCGAGCCTTGATCTCCTCGAGCTCGCCGATCGCGGTCGTTTGCTCGAGTTCGGTCGGGCTGAGGTCGTATACGGGAGTCGTCGACATCGCGTAGGCCGCTCGGAGGATATACCGAGTCCGGTGCCGAGTGAGACGTCTCGACGGGTGGACTTGTTGGCAACCGCTAGTGCCGCTCGAGCGGCGTCACGTCGATCCCCTTCCGCGCCAGACGCTCGAGCGCACGGTTCACGCTGTTCCAGCTCTCGAAGCTGAGACCCCTGACGCCCTCGAGGAGGCCGCCGAAGTCGGGCTGCCGGACCTGGTCGGCGGTTGCCTGCACGTCGAAGGCAAGCTGCTCGAGCGAGGTCGCGAGCACGTCGACGTCGGAGCGGTAGCGTTCGGGCGCCCCGGGTTCGTCGACGTCGCCGGCGGCGTCCGCGATCGTGTCGGCGGCGTTGTCCATGCGCTCCAGGAACTCGTCCTTCGACTGCGCGCGCGTCACCTCCGCGAGCGCGAAGTCGACGCGATCGCGAGCCAGGACGACCACGGCTTCGAGCTCGCCAGCCGACACGGGGTCGCTGCTCTCGCCACAGCCGGACGCGACGATCGCCAGCGCTGCGAGCAGCGCCGCGACGAGGCGCCAAGTTACAACTTGTAACTTGGCTTCCCGTCCCGCCGTGGCCGTTCTCATCTCCGGGACGCGGCGTCGCTCGTCGGGAGGACCTCGGCGAAGTGGCAGGCAACCGGATGCTCGCCGCCCGCACGGGGCACGAGCGCCGGCTCCTCCTGCGCGCACAGCTCCTGCGCCTTCCAGCAGCGCGTCCGGAAGCGGCATCCCGACGGAGGGCTCGCCGGATTGGGGACGTCGCCTTCGAGCACGATCCGTGCCCGCCCGCCCCGCTCCGTCGGCGAGTCGATCGGAACCGCCGAGAGCAGCGCCTGGGTGTAGGGGTGCATCGGGGCTGTGTAGATCTGCGCGCGCGTGCCCTCCTCCACGACCTTGCCGAGGTACATCACGGCGACCCGGTCGGAGACGTGACGGACGACCGACAGATCGTGGGCGATGAAGAGGTAGGTCAGGCCGAGCTCGGTCTGGAGCCGGTCGAGCAGGTTCACGACCTGCGCCTGGATCGACACGTCGAGGGCCGACACCGGCTCGTCCAGGACGAGCAGGTTGGGCTCGAGAGCGAGCGCGCGGGCGACGCCGATGCGCTGCCGCTGTCCGCCCGAGAACTCGTGCGGGAAGCGGTTGGCGTGCTCGGGGTTCAGCCCCACCGTCTCGAAGAGCTCCTCGACCCGGCGCTTGCCTCCGCCGCCCCGGTAGAGACCGTGGATGCGGAGCGGCTCGGCGACGATCTCGCGAACCGTCATCCGCGGGTTGAGCGACCCGTACGGGTCCTGGAAGACGATCTGGAGGTCTCGCCGAACCGGTCGCATCTGACGGCGGTTGAGCGGCGTCAGATCGCGCCCCTCGAAGACGATCCTGCCCGCGCTCGGCTCCAGCAGCTTGACGATCGCTCGCCCCAGGGTCGTCTTCCCGCAGCCGGATTCCCCGACGACGCCCAGGGTCTCGCCGCGCCGAATGGTGAGATCGACCCCGTCCACCGCCCGGATGTGCCCGACCGTGCGCCTGAAGACCCCGGCCTTCAGCGGGAAGTGCTTGACGAGGCTCTCCACTCGAAGAATCTCACTCACGTGCGCCGAGCTCCTCTGCGAAGTGACACGCGGACAGGTGCTCCGCGCCAGCATCGGTTGCGCGGAGCTCCGGCACCTCGGTCCGGCAGATCTCCCGGCCCCGCGACTGCTCGCAACGCGGATGGAACGGACAGCCGGGCGGCGGGGTGATCAGGCTCGGCGGCTGGCCCGGTATGGGCTCGAGCTCTGCCCCCTCTGCCTCCAACCGCGCGCGGCTTCGGAGCAGGCCTGCCGTGTACGGGTGGCGAGGCGCGTCGAAGATGGAGAAGACGTCGCCGATCTCGACCACCCGTCCCGCGTACATGACGACGACCCGGTCGGCGAGCTCCGCGATCAGGCCGAGGTCGTGAGTGATGAGGACGATCGCCGCGTGCGTCTCGCGCTGCGCCGCCTTAAGCACCTCCAGGATCTGCGCCTGGATGGTGACGTCGAGCGCGGTCGTGGGCTCGTCGGCGACGAGGACGCTGGGGTCGTTCGCGATGGCCATCGCGATCATCGCCCGCTGACGCATCCCACCCGAGAGCTCGTGCGGGTACTGGTCCGCACGACGTTCCGCGGCGGGGACGCCGACGAGCTCGAGGAGCGCGATCGTGCGCGTCCGGGCGGCGCTCTCCCCCGTCTCCGGTGCGTGCGTCGTGATGGCCTCGCCGATCTGGTCGCCGATCGTGAGCACCGGGTTCAGGGAGCTCATCGGGTCCTGGAAGATCATCGCCACGGGCCCGCCGCGAATCCTGCGGAGTCGCCTCCCCCGGAGCTTCAGCAGATCTTCGCCCTCGAAGATCGCCTCGCCGCTCACGATGCGTCCCGGCGGCACCGGGATCAGGCCGAGCACCGAGAGCATCGAGACGCTCTTCCCGGAGCCCGATTCTCCGACGATGCCGAGCACCTCCCCGCGCTGGAGCTCGTAGCTGACGCCCGTCACGGCGTGCACGACCCCGTCCTCGGTGTCGAACTCGACGGTCAGGTCGCGGAGCGCGAGGATCGGATCAGGCACGGACCCTCCGCTGCCGGGGATCGAAGGCGTCGCGGAGCCCATCGCCCACGAAGTTGACGCAGAGTGCGATCGCCACGATCACGAGCCCTGGGAACGTGACGAGCCACCAGAGGTCGAACCCGCTGCTCTGCCCCTCGTTGATCAGTCTCCCGAGCGCGGGGTCCGGCGGCTGGATCCCGAGGCCGAGGTAGGAGAGGGCGGCCTCCACCAGGATCGCTGCCGCGACGGCGAGCGTCGCGTTGACGACGATCGGCCCGACGCAGTTCGGAAGCATGTGCCGTCCGATGATGCGGAGGTCGTTCGCACCGGCTGCCTTCGCCGCGTCCACGTAGTCCTCCTCACGAAGCGAGAGGAAGACGCCGCGGACGATGCGCGCGATCGTCGTCCAGAACAGCAGCGCGAGGATGAGACCGACCTGGAGCGGCTCGCCGGAGCCGAGGAACACGGACGCCGTCAGCAGGATGGCGAGCCCCGGCAGGGTGAGAACGAGGTCGGTGAAGCGCATCAGCAGGTTGTCCACCCTGCCCCCGTAGTAGCCGGCTACGGCGCCGATGGCCGTGCCGAGCACCGTCGAGACGAGGGCGACGAACACCGCGACCCAGAGGGAGGTACGGACTCCGAAGATGACGCGGCTGAGGTAGTCGCGGCCGAGCTGATCGGTGCCGAACAGATGCCAGTCCTCGAGCGTGGGGCCCTGGCTCGCGTTCTCGAGGTCGAGCTCGTCGTAGCCGTACGGCGCGATCTGGGACGCGAAGATCCCGACCAGCGCAATCAGGATCAGCACGACGAGGCTCCCGACCGCGAGGCGATGGCGGAGGAAGCGCATGCGGACGTACGCCCATTGGCTTCGCGTCTCCAGCACGACGCCCGCCTCGTAGCCGAGCTCAGTCATAGCGCACGCGCGGGTCGAGGTAGCCGTATACGAGGTCCGCGACGAGGTTGAAGACGATGATCATCGTCGCCGTGACCATCAGCCAGGCCATCACGCGATACGGGTCGTTGGCGAGCAGGGCGTTGTAGAAATAGAGCCCCATCCCGTCGAGCGAGAAGACGGTCTCGACGACGATCGCGCCGCCGAGGAGGTTGCCGAAGCTCAGCGCGACGAGGGTCACCAGCGGGATGAGCGCGTTGCGGAACGCGTGCTTCATCGTCACCTTGCGCTCCGGGAGGCCCTTCGCGCGCGCGGTTCGGACATAGTCGGCGTTGATCACCTCGAGCATCGACGCCCGCATGTAGCGCGCGTAGCCGGCGACGCTCGCGACCGTGAGCACGATCACGGGGAGCACGAGATGGTGTGCGCGGTCGAGGACGAAGTCGATTCCGCTTCCGTGGTCGACCGAGTTCAGGCTCGAGATGGGAAGGATCAGGTGACCCGTCTCTTCCCGGATCTGGACCACCAGGACCTGCAGGATCAGCGCGAGCCAGAACGCCGGCGTCGCGAGGCCGAGGAAGCTCAGCGTCGTCGCGGTGTAGTCGAACGGCGAGTACTGGTGCAGAGCCGAGTACACGCCCACACCGACCGCGATCAGCACGGCGAAGAGCTCGGCTATGAGAACCAGCTGGAGCGTGTTCTTCATCACGCGCCAGAGATCCGGGAGGATCGGCCGGTCGCCGAGCAGCGTCGTCCCGAACTGGTTCGTGACCGCGTCGCGTACCCAGTAGCCGTACCGAACCGGGATCGGGTCGTCGAGGTGCTTCGCGTCGATGACGTTCTGGCGCGACTGCTCCGAGAGGTTGGGGACGATGTTCAGCTGCGCCAGCGGGTCGCCCGAGAGGGTGACGAACGTGAAGACGAGGAAGCTGGCCGCGACGAGCACGACGACGCTGTAGAGCAGCCGGCGAACGGCGTAGCTCAGCATGGGTTGTGCGCGGGCCTCTGCACAAGATCGAAATCCGCCAGCGCGGATTCCGATCGCGCGTAAAGCAGACCCCTCTCTGTCGAGCCGAGACCGGAATCGCCGGGTTTGATACCGGACTCGTTACAGGCTCGGGGCGTCCGCTTCCCGGCCGCGTCGGTCATCACAACCCGATCGTAGAAGGCGGTTCCGCTACCGCGGTGCTATCGCAGCTGCCAGGTGCCGACGTTCCACGGCGTTCCCTCGCTCGTCGTGTTGAGCACCGGGCCCGCAAGCCCTCTGACGCTGATGACCCACTTCGGGCGCACGAACAGCGGGATCGACGGGATGTCGACCGCGAGCTGCACGTCGCCCCGGTTGAGGAGGGCGTTCCGCTTCGCCGGGTCGAGCTCGCGCGTGGCCGCGTTGAAGGCCGCGGTCGACTTGCGGTTGCAGTAGTTGCCGTAGTTCTGGTCGCCGCCGCAGGAGTAGAGCGTGTTGCTCGTGATCTTCGAGTCCGGGCCTCCCGCGTACGTGAACATCATCAGGTCCCAGTCGCTCGAGGGGAGCGTGCCGCCGAAGAGCTGGCCGGCGGTCTGGAA
>Ga0299913_10002356_pt1 | contig 14857 bp, 13 predicted proteins | sample RVTome_9_FD_201360 | JGI IMG/M metagenome (GOLD analysis project Ga0299913, IMG submission 201360) | Soil microbial communities from uranium-contaminated site in the Upper Colorado River Basin, Wyoming, United States - RVT155D38 (version 2) ...
GGCGACGAAGTCGGTGTCGTCGTCGAAGACGAGGAATCCGCACGAACCGAGGCCGCTGCCGATCGCCGCCATGTCCTCGTACGTCAGCGGAACATCGAGCTGCGCGGCGGTGAGGATCGCGTTCGTGACGCCTCCGAGCACGGCGACGATCTCACGATCCTTGCGCGGCCCGCCCGAGACAATGTGGATGGCGTCGCGCAGGCTTGTGCCCATCGGGATCTCGCCGACGGCATCGCGTAGGACGGCGCCGCTGATCGTGCAGACGATCGTCCCGGGGGACTTCTCGGTCCCGCATCCGCGGAACCACTCCGGCCCATGCGCGGCGATGCCGGGGAGGTTGGAGAGCGTCTCGACGTTGTTCACCAGCGTCGGTGGCACCTCGCCCGGATTGGCGACCTCGTCGACGCCCTGTCGCCATGGCGGGGCCACTCGAGGAAACGGCTCCCGGCCGTCGATCACCTCGAGCAGCGCGGTCTCCTCCCCGTAGAGGTACGCGCCCGGCCCTTCCTTCACGTCGATCGTGATGCCGTCCGCCCAACCGGCGGCCGTGATCTCGTCGATGGCGCGGCGCAGCCCGGTGAACTCCTTCTCGAACGACGTCTTCAGGCCGAAGATGATCCAGTCGGCACTCACTGCGGAGGCCGCGACGAGCGCGCCCTCGACGAGTTGGTAGGGGTTGTGTCGCAGGATCGTTCGATCCTTGAAGGTGCCGGGCTCGCCCTCCGCGGCGTTGACCACGACGGGCGTCGAAAGGTCTTCCGAGCGGTGCTGCAGCACGGTTCGCCACTTCGTCGCCGTCGGAAAGCCGGCACCCCCGCGGCCCCGGAGGCCTGAAGCCTCCACGGTGGCCAGCAGCGCCTCCGACCCCATCCGGCGAGCGGCGTCGAGACCTTGGCCACCGCCGTGATCGATCCACTGCTCGAGGGAGGTCACCGGGTTGCCCGCCAGCAACCGTTCGTGCGTCATGATTTTCGCCACGGGACGGGCGTTCCCGTGTGACGTCGCTACAAGTCGTCGATGCGCTTGAAGCCTTCTCCGTAGGGGATTCCGGCGGTCCGGCCGAAGGTGGCCAGACGGTCGAGCACCCGCCTGCGAAAGCGCTCTCGCTGTGCGTCCTCGTCGTCGGCGCCGACTTCGATGTGCATCGTCGAGCGCAGCTGCGTGCGGTGCTCGAGCAACGCCGCGAGCTTGGCGTCGACGTACGGCGTGACGTCTTCGACGTGGTCGACCTCGTCGGCTTCCCACAACAGGAGCGTGGAGGGGCGCCAGTGTGCGACCCCCTGCATCGGATGGAAGTGCGGATCGCGTGCCGCGACGATCCCTTCCACCGCGAGCTGGCCCGCATGGCGATGGTCGGGGTGCAGCCGGTAGCGCCGCCACGGGTCGTGTCCGAGCACGACCTCTGGCTGCAACTCGCGAATGACACGCGCCACTTGTTCGCGCTCGACGAGACCCGACTGCAGCTCGCCGTCGGTGTGACCGAGGAACACGACATCGCCTGTCGCGCCGAGCGCCTTGGCCGCGGCGCGTTGCTCGTCTTGGCGGACGGCGATCAGGGCGGCGGTGTCGTCGCTCGCATCCCACGAGCCCTTCGAACCGTCGGTGCACACGAGGTGGTGGACGACGCAGCCGTGCGCCGCCCATTTCGCCAATGTTCCGCCCGCTCCGAACTCGACGTCGTCCGGGTGGGCCGCGATCGCGAGCGCGCTCGCCGGTGGGTCGAGATCGCGCGTCACGGGGTGGTCGGCAGCTCGAGGTCGGCGGGGACATCGACGTCCCAGCCGAGGCGGGGATCGCGCAGCACGCGGTAGGGCAGTTGCAGGCGGTCGGCCTCGTCGCGATGACGGCCGAACGACCCCGGTCCGTATGCGAACGTGAAGCCGACACCGGTAGGGATGCACAGGACGTTGGTGCCGTCGTCATGACGGTCGGGGACGAGCGTGATGCCGGCGAACCCCGTCACGCGCGTCAGGTCGTCGGCCAGCGGGAGGTCTCCGTGGGCGACGACGACCTCGATCGCGCGGTGCTCGCGAGTCAAATGCTCGACGCCGTCGGAAACGGCGCCGTTGAGGCCGAGCCCCGGGCGCCAGATGACCGTGGCACCGTTCTCCTCCGCCCACGCGGCGACGTCGCGGTCGTCACACACGACCGACACGGGCAGCGTCCCCGCCGCGGCGAGCACGCGGGTCGCCATCGTGCGAGCGAGCTCGGCCCGAGCGAGCTCCGAAAGCGCGGGCGCGAGCCGAACCTTCGCCTGCCGGAACGACTTCACCGGTATCAGCACGTGCGTGGCCCCGATCGGCGAAGTCTACGAGCGCAGTCCGCAGAGGACCGGTGCGCGCGTAACCTGCTTCGCATGTCCATCCGAGTGGCGGTCATCGGCGCCGGCTCCTGGGGCACGACGGTCGCGCATCTCGCGGCCCACAACACGCCGACGACGTTGTGGGCTCGCAGCGCCGAGTTGGCGGAGGAGATCCACAGCGATCACCACAACAGCAGGTATCTCGAGGGGTTCAAGCTCCATCGCGACCTGAGAGCGACGAGCACACTCGAAGAAGCGGTGAGTCTGGCGGACGTACTCGTGATGGGTGTGCCGTCGCACGGGTTCCGCGAGTCGCTCGAGGCCTGCTCGAAGTGGCTGCGGCCGTGGGTGCCGGTCGTGAGCCTCACCAAGGGCCTCGAGGCGGGATCGAAGCTACGGATGAGCCAGCTCGTGCACGAAGTGATGCCCGGACATCCCGTCGCGGTGCTGACGGGACCGAATCTCGCCAAGGAGATCCTTGCGGGGCAAGCCGCGGCAGCGGTGGTCGCCATGGCCGACGAGTTCATGTCGAGCGAGCTGCAGACGATCTTCTCCAGCAATCTCTTCCGCGTCTACATCAACCGCGACGTCATCGGCTCGGAGATGGGCGGCGTGCTGAAGAACGTGATCGCCATCGCCGCGGGTATGGCCGACGGCGTCGGCGCGGGCGACAACACCCGCGCCGCGGTCATGACGAGGGGCCTGGCCGAGATCACTCGACTCGGAGTGGCCATGGGCGGCGATCCGATGACGTTCGCAGGCCTTGCGGGCATGGGCGACCTTCTTGCGACGTGCATGAGCAAGCAGAGCCGGAATCGCTATGTCGGCGAACAGCTGGGTCGGGGTCGCTCGATCGACGAGATCATCGCGGAGATGCATCAGGTCGCCGAAGGCGTCAAGAGCTGCCGAACGGTGCTCGAGCTGGCCGACGAGTACGGCGTCGAGATGCCGATCGCCGCGTCGGTCGTCGGGGTGGTGCACGGTGGGGATACCGCGTTCGACGCGTATCGCGGGCTGATCAGCCGCAAGCCCACACACGAAATACACCCCGGATGAGCCGACTCAAGAGTTGGGCCGCGCGCCGTGTCATGGGCCGGCTGCGCATCGACGACGACATCGTGCGTCATCTCTCGACCTTTCAACGGCTGGGGGAACGGCTCGACCTGGAGTCGCCGGGTGAGCTGCTGCCGATCGGGGCGCGCACGGTGTTCCGGGCGCTGCGCACTCGGGGCGCCGCGCAGATCGGCCCGGACTGGGTGTGGCCCTACTGGCTCGAGAACCAGCTCGCCCCGACGTCGCCGGCCTTCGTGCCGCGAGGCCATCTTCCCTTCTTGACGAACGTGACCGCGCGCAACTGGACCGCGATCGGGAACGTCGCCTCGCCCTGGGAACCGATCGTGGATCCACGCGGTTTGGTCACCACGTGGTTCGACGGGTGGTCGCTCGACTGGTGGATCGGCGCGGACGACCGCTGGTACGTGCCGTCGCGTGAGTCTCCGTCGCGTATGCGCCAGTGCCTGGTCGACGCGTCGCCGGTCGTCGAGACCGCGATGCGCATCCCGAGCGGTGAGGCCGTGCATCGCGCGTACACGATCGTGGGCGAGGACGAGCTCGCGATCGTGGAGATCGAGAATCGTTCGAGAGTGCCGTTCGCTGTCGCCTTCGCCGTGCGCCCGTACAACCCGGAAGGCCTGGCCGTCATCGAGCGCATCGAGGTGCACGACGGCACGACGGTCACCGTTGATGGACGCGTCGCGCTCCTGTTGCCGAAAGCGCCGTCGCGCGTGGCAGCGTCCACCTTCCATGAGGGCGACAGTGCGACAGCAGTGATGGACGGCACGGCCACGACACCGGACCGGTTCCCGAAGCGGCTGCGCGACGTCGCCGGCATGGCCCAGGCCGCGTTCATCTACCCACTGCCGCACACCGCCACGTTGCGCGTCGCCTTGCCGATCGTCGCGGCTCATCGGACCCGCCGCCGCGGGCTGACTCGGCGTCGCGTCGAGCGCGCGCCGTCGTACCCGGCGACGATCCCGGCGTCTGACCATGTGGCTCGAGGGTGGGCGGCCCATTCGAGCGGTGGTATGCGGCTCGTGCTGCCCGACGAACGGATGCAAGCAGCCGTCGATGCCAACTGCCGGCACCTGCTCGTGCTCCACGACGGCGCTGAGATCACGCCCGGCCCGAGCACGTACCACCGGTTCTGGTTCCGCGACGCCGCGTTCCTGCTCGCCGCGCTCGACCGCTTCGGTTTCCACGCGCAGGCGGCTGAGGTGCTGGCGTCCTACCCCGGGCGCCAGCGAGTCGACGGCTTCTTCCTGAGTCAACCGCGCGAGTGGGATGCCAACGGGTGCGCGCTGTGGGCGCTCGCGGAGCATTGGAGGCTCACGCGTGATCGCGAGTTGCTCGACGCGGTCATCGGGTCGGTGGCCAAGGGCGCGCACTGGATCGATCGCAAGCGCGGGGCGAGGCGACGGCGGGCCCCTGAGCTCTACGGGCTGTTGCCGGCCGGCATCTCGGCCGAGCACCTCGGTCCGTTCGACTACTTCTACTGGGACGACTTCTGGGGCGTCGCCGGGCTGCGTTCGGCCGCGGACCTGCTGACGGCGGCGGGCGAGATCGCGGCGGCCGAGGACGCGCATCGCGCTGCGGACTCGTTCTGGGCCGACGTGAAGGCGTCGCTCGGCATCGTCGCCAGCCGCCTCGGCACCGAGGCCATGCCCGCCGGTCCTCGCCGGCGGATCGACGCCGGCGTCATCGGGTCGCTCGTCGCGTGTGACCCGCTGCGATTGCTCTCGGGCGACGACCCTCGAGTGCGCGCGACCGTCGATGTCATACGCGAGCGGTTCGTGCTCGGCGATGCCTTCTACCAGGCCATCAGCCACACCGGCCTCGGCACCTACCTGACGATGCAGGTCGCCGAGGTCGAGCTGGCCGCCGGCGACCGCCGCGCGCTCAGCCGGCTGCGGTGGCTGATGGATGCCGCCACTTCCACGTGGACGTGGCCCGAGGCGATCCACCCTCGGCTTCCCGGTGGCTGCATGGGCGACGGCCACCACGGATGGGCGGCGGCCGACTTCCTCTCGTTCGTCCGCAACATGCTCGTGCGCGAGACGGACGACGCGCAGCCCGGGCTCGCGCTCTCCACGATGATCCCCGACGACTGGTGGGGCCGCGGTCTCGAAGTGCACAACGCGCCCACGCATTTCGGGAAGTTGTCCTACGCCGTGCGCTGGCACGGAGACCGCCCCGCGCTGTTGTGGGAGCTCGAGCCCTTCGACGGTGTCGACGGCGTGCGCCTCACCGTGCCGGGTCTCGACCCGGTGTGGTCGAGCACGGAGCATCGCGGCGAGGCGCTGCTCGCCCCGGTGACCGCCACACAAGGTGTCGGATGAGAGGACGAGCCACAAGGCGAGTCCTCTCCATGGGCATAGTGCCGATGCCGGCGTGAAGCGCCGGCATGGCTCGGAGGGAGCGCATGTCACACGAACGTGACCAGCGCCCAGTTGCGCGACCGCCGAGCACGAGCTTTCACACGCTGCGCGAGGTCGTCGAGGCGCTCGGGGTTCCGAAGAACGAGATCGACAAGGCCGAGGCGGACGGCACCCTCGGTCTGCTGCTCGTCGACCGGATGATCCTCGCCGACACGGACCCCAACTACACGCAAGCCGACGTGGCGCAGCTCAGCGGGCTCGGGGTGGACGCGGCCCGGTTCTGGCGCGCCCTGGGTTTTCCGGACCCTCGGCCTGACGATCGCATCTTCAGCGATTTCGACATCGAGATGCTCAAGCTCGTCGATCAGTTCGTGAGCCTGCGGCTCATCCAGCAGGACGAGGCATTGCAGATGGCGCGCGTCATCGGGTCGTCGATGGCGCGGATCGCGTCGGCCCAGATCGACGCCATCGAGTCGCGCATCGACGAACCCACGTTTCAGGACGGCACAGAGCCGGGTGTGTTGCGAGCGCGCTTCCTCGTGCCTGCCATGCCGCGGATCCTGGAGTACACCTGGAAGCGACACCTCCAGGTGGCAGCCCGTCGACGGATGGTGCGCGAAGCCGGGGCAGCCGAGGAAGGTCAGCATGCGCAGGCCGTCGGGTTCGCCGACCTCGTGGGGTTCACCGCGCTGTCGCAACAGCTCGGCGACCATGAGCTCGCCGCGATCGTGGACCGGTTCGAAGCCACCGCCTACGACATCGTCGGGTCCCTGGGCGGCCGGGTCATCAAGATGATCGGCGACGAGGTCATGTTCGCCGTCGACGATGTTCCGACGGCTGTGGAGATCGCGTTGTCGCTGGCGGGGGCGTATCACGACGACGAATCACTGTCGGATGTCCGCGTCGGGCTCGCATTCGGGCCGGTGCTCGAGCGAGAGGGCGATCTGTTCGGACCGACCGTGAACCTTGCAAGCCGAATCGTTTCGATCGCCTACGCCGCGTCGGTCGTCGTGTCGTCGGAGATCCGCGAAGCCTTGGTCGACGACGAACAGCTGCGGTGGAAGTCGTTGCGGACCCGGCAGCTGAAGGACATCGGCCGCGTGCAGCTCTGGACGGTGCGCCGGGCCGAGGACGAGTTCGAACGCGAAGGCGTTCGCGAGCGGGCGCGCCGCCGTCGAGGGACGATCCGCGACAAGGTGACCGAGGTGCTCGAGCGCCGGTCAACGGACGAGGATCGCGAGGAGGAGTAGCGGGCAGACGCGACGAGGGCCCCGCTGGGCAGGCGGGGCCATGACACGCTGCGGCCGAATCTGGGGGGCGATGCCCAAGACCGGTCGAGGTGCGTCGTCGCACGGCAGAGCGGGGTCCGGGCCAGCCGTTCGGGTGTGGAACCACCCGGCGCCATTTCTACCGCAAGCGCGAGGACGAGACAACGGTCACGGTTCCTCTGGGGCTTGTGCGGGAGAGGGCGCTGACGGATTGAGCGTGACGTTTGGGCGTTTTCCCGGCCTGAGGGCGCCAAAACGCCCAAGCGTCGCCGATCGGCTCGCCGCGGCCGATCGCGCTGAGCGAAGAATCCTCCGCTTCATACGGGAAGAACGGCCCGGTCAGTCGTCGAGGACGACGGTCGCGATGCGCCACGGGGCGAGCGTGAAGCGTTGCTCGAATGGCTCGACGGGGCGGCCGCGCAGGTCGACGAGCCAGCCGCGGCGGCCATCGATCGCGACCGTGGTGGTGTCGGCACTCGGGTTGAATATCCGCAGCTCCAGCCGTCCCGCGACGCGCCGCAGCGACGAGACTGGCGCGCCATCGACCGAGAGGGCTTGGCCCTCGCTGGCATCCGACGTGCCTGTTGTGGTTCGCAGCACCTGGAGGGGCACGAGCACGTCGTCGGCCAGCGCATACGGATCGGCGTCACCGACGTGCAGCGCGTACGTCGCGACGACCGACTTCTGGAGCTGCGAGCCCTCCATCGGCGTGATCGGCCCGGCGGGCAACGGCCTCGTCGCCATCGGCACCTGAGAGAGCAAGCCCGTGCAGCGCGCCAGCGTGAGTGCGATCTCGTGGGCGCGACCGTCGCGGAGGTCGGTGAGCTCGTACTCGCGGACGCCGTCGTGCACGATCGTGAGCCCGCCGGCCCGCACGAACCGCTTCGACGGGAACGTGGGGAGGCCGAGCTCGGTCGGCCCGCCCTCGGCATCGAGCCCGCGCTCGATGATCGCGAACACGCACTCGGCCTCCGACGTCGCGGCCCGTCGCGGCAACGGCAAGTGCACGCGCACGCGTTGATCGCGTGAGTGGTTGTTCCAGCTCGTCTCCACCCGCACGAACGGCTCGCCCGCGCCGAGCTCGAGCAGCGTGGTGACCTCCACCTCGACGGGAGACCCCCCGAGCCGTTGCGGCCACCGGTACGTCGAAGCGACACGCGCTCGCGCGCGCAGGGGACCGCTCTCGACGACGTCGACGGCAACGTGCGCCGGCGCATCGATCTCCGCCTCGTCGTCGGGCGGGCACCAGTTGTAGGTGTCGCCGACGTCGCCGCCGTGCACGATGCGGCCGAAGCCGGCCTGGCCGTTGATCGACCACGTGCCGTCTTCGCCAACTTCGACGCGGATGAGCCCGTTGTCGAGCGTGTTGCCTTCGACGGTCACTGGGGGAACGTCGAGCCGACCGGGGGCGAACGCCCGCCATCCGTAGCCCGGCACGTCCGCGATGCGAGCGACGACCTTCTGTGTCGGCGTCGCGGTCACGCGGATGCGGACGCGGCCGGCGGTCGATGAGGCGAGGGCGTCGAGCGCGGTCCGCGCTCCCGGTGCGAGCAGCTCTCCGTGCTCGTCGCGCTCCACGGCCCAGAGCACCTCACCGGCATCGACCGACTCGAGCGTCAGTCCGAGGATGCGGTCGTTGTGCTTGAGCTCGCGGATGACCACCGCCGCCATGTCGGCGAGGTCGAGCTCGGCCAGCACCCGCTCGGCCGGCCGAAGGTTGAGCACCTGCGTGCCCTCGATCGGCTCGTCTCCGGGCACGACGATCTCGACGAGACCGCCGCGGGGACGCGCCGACGGGTTCACGATCACCGGCCCGTCACCACCGAGTGTCGAGCCGAGCTCGTTCAACGCACGAGTGGCGAGACCTTCGCCGATCTGCGCGGCCTCCGCGTACCGGTGCAACACGGCGTCGCACACCTCGTCGACCGAGCACGCGCAGATCGAATCGTGTGCGGAGTTGCGGATGAGGTTGAGCCACGCCTCGTCGAGCAGCGCGGCCGGCCACTTCGCCGCCGGTTGGTACAGAGCGGCGAGCGGCTCGGCGAGCTGCTCGAGCGCGCGCTCGGCCCGAGCGGCAGCCAGCCGGACGTCGACCCGGTTCGACGTGACGCCCATCAGCAGGTTGGCGCGCGCACCCGATCGCAGCTCGCCTGTCCACGCGGGAAGGTCGTCGGTGACCGCCCGCGACAGATGGTCGGCAAGTGACGTGACGACGAACTCGTAGTCGTCCTGCATCCCGTTGGCCTCGGCGACGACGCGGCCGAGCCACGGCTGCGGCATCAGATGGTCGGTGCCGTTCATCCAGAGGATGGGGCCCACGAGGAACGAGTCCCAGTCGGCTTCGAAGTCCGCTACCGAGCCGACGAGGGCCTTGGCGTCGTCCGGCAGACGGGCGCCGTTGCCATAGCCCTGGAGCAGGTACTCGGCCCGCACCGTCGACCCGTCCGGCGCCGACCACGTGAATGCACTGCGATCGACCGACGACGGGACGCCCCGCCACACGACCGCGTGGTCGAACCCGAACTGCTGCAACAGCTGCGGCATCTGCGCGACGTGGCCGAACATGTCCGGCAGGTAGCCCACGTCCATCGCTCCCCCGAAGGCGGCGGCCCGGTCGAGACCTCGCTGCAGGTTGCGCACGGTCGTCTCCGCCGACACGAGGAACTCGTCCATGAGGATGTACCACGGGCCCGCCGACAGCCGGCCGGACGCGGCCAGCCGTCGCAGGGTCGGCTCGGCCTCCGGGCGCACCGCGAGGTAGTCGTCGACGACGGCCATCTGCCCGTCGAGCATGAAGTGCGCGTACGACGGATCGCCGTCGAGGCGGGGGAGCAGGTCGTCGAGCAGGTCGACAAGCCGCAAACGGAACGTCTGGAACGGCGAGTACCACTCGCGATCCCAGTGCGTGTGGGGGACGATTGACACGTGGCGCGGCATCGCACCAGCTTGCCTCAGCGTGATGGAGGCAGGACTCGCTTGCGTGTCGGAGGGGAAGCCAAGGGCGTGGGCTCCGCGAACCTGTCCGACTTCGGTCGGGAGCGCATCGCGGCCCTACGCGAGCGCTGGCTGGAGCTCTGCCATTGGGATCCGGCGTTGCCGCCGGACAACGTCCCGGAGATGGTTGACGAGGTGATCGAGGCCGTGGCGGGCTCGATGCAGAGCCCGCAACCGCTGGGGTGGGGGCTCGATCCGGCGGTCGAAGCGGTCATCGAGCGGTTCGCAGGCGTCGGCGATTCGCCGGTCATCACCAGCGCCCAGCTCGTGTGCCTCCGGGAGGCGTTCGATCAAGTGCTGATCCGTGAGCTGCCCGAGAGCGAGCAGCTCGAGGGGATGCGCCGGCTCACGATGATCACGCAGCGGGCGATGATCGCCGACACCGAGGAGGCGGTGCGGCGGCTGGAGGCCGCCGCGCTCACCGATCCCCTCACGGGACTGTTCAACCGTCGGGCCTTCCAACAGGACCTCGATCGAGCCCGGGCCCATCACGAGCGCGTCGACGAGCCGTACTCGGTCGCGATGATCGATCTCGTGGGCTTGAAGGCGATCAACGACCGAGACGGCCACAGCGCCGGCGACGAGTCATTGCGAGCCATCGGTGACGCCATCCGTCAAGCGGTGCGCGCTGACGACCGCGGCTATCGGATCGGTGGAGACGAGTTCGCGCTCATCTTGCCGAACACCGTCCTGCCTGATCCCGGTGCGCTCGTTCGGCGACTGGGGGCGGCGGGCGCGCCGCCCATCACGATCGGGGTGGCATCGGTTCCCGGTGATCCGATCGATCGGCTGCTGGAGGTCGCGGACCAACGTCTCTACGCGGCGCGTCGCGAGCCGCGCAACGCCGCCAAAGACGCGCGCACAGGCCATCGGGGCCAGAACGGCGGATAGCTTCGCCTGATGTGTGACTGCCTCGTGGCGCTGCCGCCGGCGACCGCGAGCGGCCGCACGCTGTTCGCCAAGAACTCCGACCGACCGCCGTCAGAGATGCAGGTGGTCGAGCGTGTTCCGCCGCGGTGCGAGGCCACCACGAAGGCCACGCACATCGAGATCGACGGACCCGGCAAGGAAACGATCGCGTTCGTCGGGTCGCGGCCCACCTGGATGTGGGGTGTGGAGCACGGCGTCAACGCCGCGGGTGTCGCGGCCGGGAACGCGACGATCTACACCACGCTCGACCCTCGCGGCGTCCCGGACGGCCTCACGGGCATGGACCTCGTCCGCTTGGCGTTGGAACGGGCGCCGACCGCGAGCGAGGCCGTCGATCTCATCGGCGTTCTGCTGCGCCGCCACGGTCAAGGCGGCACCGGCCACGACGGCGTCGACCGGCCGTACTGGTCGTCGTTCCTCGTCGCCGATCCGCGGCAGGCGTTCGTGATCGAGACGAGCGGCTCGGAGTTTGCGGTCGAACCGGTGCTACGCACGCGGACAACGTCCAATCGGACGACGATCCCGTCCTTCGACGCCGAGCACCGGCACCCGGGTCAGCCCGTCGACCGTTTGGTCGACCGCCGGCTCGCCGCGAGCAAGGCCGTCCTCGGGGCGGAACCCGTGACGGTCGACGCGCTGAAGGCGCATCTGCGCTCGCACGTCGGCGGCGAGGACGGCTACACGATCTGCATGCACGTCCCGGGTGTGGAGGTGACGGCCGCCTCGATGATCGCGGAGCTCCCGGTCGACGGGCCGCCCCACGCGTGGTTCCTGACGGGATCGCCGTGCGGCGGGGAGTACACGCGGATCGACCCGTGATGCATCTCGTCTGAGTTCGGGTAGTGAGGGGCGTGGCCTTGTCGCTGAAGCCCCGTCACCTGTCGCGCTACGGCGACATCGCCCGCCTGCTCATCAAACACGGACGCGCCGAGGGTCTGCGTCACGAAGACGAGGCGACCGCGGAGGACGCCGAGAAGCTGGTGCACGACCTCGAGGCGATGGGCCCAACGTTCATCAAGCTCGGACAGCTGCTGTCCACCCGAGCCGACCTGCTGGCGCCCGTCTACATCGAGGCCCTCGCTCGGCTCCAAGACGACGTCGAGCCGTTCTCGTTCGCCGAGATCGAGCAGATCGTGACCGACGAGCTCGGCGTGCGGATCTCGAACGGCTTCCAGCATTTCGATCACGAGCCACTCGCGTCCGCGTCGCTCGGACAGGTGCATCGGGCGGTGCTGCGCAACGGAAGACCGGTCGCCGTCAAGGTGCAGCGCCCCGGCGTGCGGGAGAAGGTCGCCGAGGACATGGACGTCATCGAGGAGCTGGCGGCGTTCCTCGACGACCACACGAAGACCGGGCGACAGTTCGGGTTCGCCGGCATGGTCGAGGAGTTCCGCACGGCGATCACCGCCGAGCTCGAGTACCTGAAGGAAGCCGAGAACCTGCGGACGCTCGGAGTGGTGCTGGCGGACTACGAGCGCATCGTCGTTCCGCAGCCGGTGACCGATTACACGACGCCGATCGTGCTCACAATGGACTTCGTCGAGGGTCGCAACCTGAGCGCGCTGGGGCCGTTGGCGCAGCTCGACTTCGACGGCACCGAGCTGGCCGACGAATTGTTCCGCGCCTACCTCGACCAGATCCTCGTGCACGGCTTCGTACATGCCGATCCGCATCCCGGGAACGTGCTGCTGACCGCGGACCATCGTCTCGCGCTCATCGATCTCGGCATGGTCACCCGCGTGAACCCGGCGATGCAGGACGAGCTCGTCCGGCTGCTCATCGCAATCAGTGAGAGCAAGGGAAGCGACGTCGCCGAAGTGATGGCGGGCATCGCTGAGCACGGAGACGACTACGACGAGGCCACGTTCGAGGGTCGCATCGTCGATCTCGTGCAGCGCAATCAGTCCGTCGCCGTAGGCGACTTCCGTGCGGGTGTCGTCGTGGGAGACCTGGCCCGCATCGCCAGCGAGTGCGGCCTCCGCCCGCCCTCAGAGCTGACGATGCTGGCGAAGGCGCTGCTCAACCTCGACCTCGTGGCGGCCAAGCTGGCGCCCGACTTCGACCCCAACGCCGCGATCCGCGATCACGTCGCCGACGTCATGGGCAACAAGATGCGGCAGGCCGCGTCGCCCGCGAACCTCCTCTCGACGGCGATGGACGCCAAGGAGTTCGCCGAGCAGTTGCCGGGCCGCGTGAACAAGGTGATGGACGCGCTGTCCCGTGGGGAGCTCACGCTCAACGTGCAGGGCATCGACGAGCAGGAGCTGATGCGCGGCATCCAGAAGCTCGCCAACCGGGTGACAACCGGCGTCATCGTCGCGGCGCTCATCATCGGCGGGGCGATGATCATGCGAGTCGAGACCGATGTCGAGCTCTTCGGCTACTCGGCGCTGGCGGTCGTGATGCTCGTGGTCGCTGCGGTCGCGGGTATGTGGCTCGTCGTCACGAGCGTGCGGCACGACGTTCGACAGGACCCGGCCGCTCGGAGTCGATCGGTCCGATCGCTCCGGCGAAGGGGAGCGTGAGGTCCGAGGGTACGGTTCGACCGTGCGCATCGCGTTCGGGACCGATGAGGCGACGGAGCTGACGGCAGCAATCAAGGACGAGTTGCAGAAGCAGGGCCACGTGCTCGAGGTCGTCGGCGAAGGCGATCCGTGGCCCGACGTGGGGCGGCGCGTGGGCGAGGCGGTCGCGAGCGGCGCGGCCGATCGCGGTGTCGTCTGCTGCTGGACGGGAACGGGCGTGTCGATCGCGGCGAACAAGGTCGACGGTGTTCGCGCCGCCCTGTGCACCGACGCGGAGACCGCGCGCGGCGCCCGTCGGTGGAACGACGCCAACGTGCTCGCCATGGGCCTGCGGCTCACTTCGGCGCAATCGGCTCGGGAGATGCTCGACGCGTTCCTCGGAACCGATGCGGAGGCCGGCGAGCAGAACGAGATCGCCAAGCTCCGTTAGTGTGCGCGGTCATGCCGAAGTTCGTCATGCTCTCGACGCTGGGACCTGAGGGGTCGGCTCGACTCAGCGAGAACCCCGAGCGGCTTCGCGAAGTGAGCGGCGAGGTCGAAGCGATGGGCGTCAAGGTGCTCGCTCAGTACGCCCTGCTCGGGAACTGGGACTTCATCAACATCCTCGAGGCGCCAGACGAGCAGACGATGATGAAGGTGGCCACGACACTCTCGGCCCGGGGCACGCTCAAGACGTTGACGATGGCCGCGGTCGACGTCGAGGACTTCATCAACTCGCTCAAGGGCTGAGCCGCCGCCTCACATCCACCAGAAGTCGTTGGCGCGCTTGCGCGCTCTGCGGACGTCGTCCGGCGCGAACTCCACCGGCAGGACCTCCCCATCCGAGGCGCGGCGGATGCGGTAGCCCCCGTCGGTGACCTCGACGACCTCGAAGCCGCGGGACCACTGCGAGTTGAAGCGGCTGCGAACCTCGATCTTGTCGCCTGGGCTCAGTTCTTCGTCTGCCACTCGTTCCCCCGAGTGGGTCACTGGCCGAAGTTGCGCTCCGACAGGACCCGGCACACCTGGATGCGGTACTCGGCATACCACTCCGCCCGACCCTGCTGCTGTGCAACGCGATGGTCGGGATGCTTGCCCCACGCTTGGTGGTGCTCCAACGAGTCGAACTCGATGACGGACAGCCTTTCGCCGTCCTCGGCGACGAAATGCTTGAAGCTCACAAAGCCCGGCATCGCGCTGGCGGCGGCCAGCATTTCCGCAGCGGTCTCCTCGTAGCCGTCGACCCTGTCGCGCAGCCGATTGCGGAACACCGTGACGATCGTTTCCATGGGCATAGCCTGCCGAACGATGACTGACGCAGTGACGGATATTCGGCTTACCGAGTGGACCTCCTGCGGAGGCTGCGCCGCCAAATGGGGTGGGTCGCCGTTGAGTGGCCTCGTTCGAGAGCTGTCCTCCGTCGTC
>Ga0299913_10002357_pt1 | contig 14855 bp, 14 predicted proteins | sample RVTome_9_FD_201360 | JGI IMG/M metagenome (GOLD analysis project Ga0299913, IMG submission 201360) | Soil microbial communities from uranium-contaminated site in the Upper Colorado River Basin, Wyoming, United States - RVT155D38 (version 2) ...
CGTCTCGCCGAAGGAGCGCGCGGCGTTCCGGAGCTGGCTCGACTGGGGCCTTCGAGATTCGTTCCGTGATCTCCAGCCGAAGGCCACCGGCCGGTTCACGTGGTGGGACTACCGAGCCGGCAACTTTCACAAGAACTTCGGGATGCGGATCGACCACCTCCTCCCGACCGAATCGCTCGCGCAGCGGGTCGTGGCGGTGGAGATCGACCGCGAGGCGCGCAAGGGCAAGCCGATCCCGTCCGACCACGCGCCGCTCGTCCTCGACCTCGACGAGCCAGGCGTGCCGTTCGATCCGGGCTGGGCCGACGCGGAGGCGCGAATCGCCGCTCGAGGTGGCATCCGGCCGCGTTGACCGCGAGCCCCAGAACGGCTGAGCTGCTCGTGGATCCGCCCCGCCCGGACGACCAGATGCGACCGCTTGAGCTCCGACATGTCCGCTGCATGGCCACAGCCAGCGTCTAGGAGAGCATTTCGGCCTCGGATCAGGGGCGACGCACGCCTCGCGAGCACGTCGCCGATCGTGCCACGAGCGTCGCGCCGGTTGGCAGAGCGTACGTTGTCACTCGAAAGGCTGATTGAAAAGGGTCGTGCGATGGCTTGTGCGTGCCGGGGCCATGCAGCGGCCACGCGGCCACCGAACACGCCGAGGGCCGCACCCGATTCGGCCTCGAGCGCGGCCGATCCGATTGCCGACTCCTGGGCGTATGGTCGATTGGTGGCCGTTAGCCACCGCAGGAGGGCTCGCATGGAAGCAATCGGACGACCAGGATCCACGATCGGCCGCCTCGGCCGACGCACGTCCGTGCTCTTGGGAGTCGTCGCGCTCGTCGCCGCGTGCAGCACGCAGGGCGGCGGTGGCACGACGACGAACCCGCCCGCGAGCCAGATGCCCGCGGCAACCGTAGCCGCGACGCCGGCGGCTCCCGCGGACGTCACGCTCGAGGTGGCGACCGACGCCGAGCTCGGCGATCACGTCGTCGGTGAAGACAGGCTGGCGCTGTACGTCTTCCTGCCCGATGAGGGCGACACGAGCGCGTGCAGCGGCGAGTGCGCGATCAACTGGCCGCCGCTGACGGGCGACGTCGCCACCGGCGACGGCGTCACGGGTGAGCTCGGGACGATCACCCGCGACGACGGCACGACGCAGGTCACGCTCGGCGGCGCGCCCCTCTATTACTTCATCGGCGACGAGGCGGCGGGCGACGTGAACGGCCAGGGCCTTCAGGACGTCTGGTATCTCGCGTCCGCCGAGGGCACGCCCGTGGGAGCTGACGATGGACCACCGCCGGAAGAGACGGCCTGCACCGGCCGGTACTGCTACTGAGCGGGCCGGCATACGCGCCCCACGCGGCACCCGCTGGACAGAGCCGGGCCGGGCGCTGACCATCGACCGGTGCGCACGACGCTGGGCGAATGAATCCGGACGACCGTTCGTCAGTCGACGACCCGTCGACGCTCGACGACGCTCGGCTCGCGGCGCGCATCGCCGCGGGCGATGAAGGTGCGTTCGTGATCGCCTACGACCGCCATTCGGGCTTCCTGTTCGGCTCGGTCACCCGCTTCCTGGGCGACCGGGAGATGGCCGCCGAGGTCGTCCAGGACGCCTTCGTCACGCTCTGGCGACGGGCGCGCCTGTTCGACGCGCGATCGGGCTCGCTCCTGACCTGGCTGCTCGCGATCGCGCGACACCGCGCGATCGACCGGCTTCGGGCGGAGGGCCGGCGACCCACGCGCGACGCCGTTCGCCTCGACGCGTTCACCGCGGAGGCGCCGACTGCCGGCACGCCCAGGCTGGACACGCCGCCGGAGCTCGTGGCCGACGCTGCCACCGATCCTGGCGAGGTCGCGGGGCGCCGCTGGGTCCAGTCGGTCGTCCGGACGGGCATCGCCGAGCTGCCCGAGAACGAGCGGCAGGTGATCGTGCTCGGCTATTCGATGGACCTCTCGCAGGCCCAGATCGCCGAACGACTCGAGTGGCCGCTCGGGACCGTCAAGTCACGGACCCGCCGGGCGATGGCCCAGCTCCGGCAGCGACTCGGACCGATCGTCGATCTCGATCAGCCGCTCGATCGGGCGGCGGACCGACCGGCGGCCGGCTCCGCGGCGCAGGCTGACCGATGAGCCAGATGGATCACGCCGCGGCGCATGAGCGGATTGCCGACCTGCTCCTCGAGCCGGTTCGGCTGGCGGGCCTCGATCACTCCGCGGACCCGGAGGACGCCGCCCTCCGCGAGCACCTCACGACGTGCCCCGGCTGCCGGGCGGACCTCGAGAGCTGGCGCCGGCTCGGCCGTCTGGTCGGGCAGGCACTCCCGTCGGATGCCGCGGCGGCCACCGACGCGGTCGAGCCAATTGACGCGCCGCCGTCACTCCGGGCGCGGGTCATCGGCGCCGTCCATGACGCTGCCCAGGGGGGCGCGGCGCACGATGGCGGGCTCGGCACGCCGGTCTCGCTCCAGGCGCGGCGGGCCGGCTCGATCGAACGGGGCGCCCGGCGGCTTGCGCCGTGGCTCGGCCTCGCGGCCTCGCTCATCGTCATCGTCGGCGCGTCCTGGATCACGCTGGACCAGGCGAGCCTCCGCGAGACCGCCAAGGCGGAGGCGACGGCGTTGACGCGCATCGTCGCCGCCGTCGACCGGGTCCTCGCGGCGCCGCACAAGATCGTCGAGCTCCGTCACCCGGATGGCGCGGGTGCCGGCTCGATCTCGTGGTCACGGCATGACTGGGTCGTCCTCACGACCGCGCTGACCGAGCCGCCCGCCGACCAGCGCTACAAGTGCTGGCTCGAGGAGGCCGACCGATCGGTCATGGTCGGCCAGATGGACTTCGCCGGCGGCACGGCGTACTGGGTCGGCTCGCTCGACGAATGGGCGACCTGGGAGATCGGGCCCGAGACGCAGTTCGTCGTAACGCTCGAGGCTGCCGACGCCCAGGACCGTACCGGCACGCCCATCCTCTCGGCCGACCTCGGGAGCTAGCTGACCGGGATCCGCTTCTCCGGATCGACGAACGGCATCGGGACGACCGTCGCGGTGCGGGTCCCCCACTCCGTCTCCACCTGCAGGCCCGTGCCTTCCGAGGCGAGCTCGGCGGGCAGCCAGCAGAAGGCGATGTTTCGCTCGAGGCGTGGCGAGTAGATCGCCGACGTCACGAGGCCCACGGACACGCCACCGCCGGCGGCCGACGCCGGCCACTTGACGTTGTTGAGCTCGGGGAACGGCTCGCCGTCGAGCTCGACGCCGACGATCCGGCGCGAGACGCCGGAGTCCTTGATCCGCCGGTACGCGGCGATCGAGATGCACGCGTCGTCGGCGAGGCCGAAGTCGACCAACCGCTCGAGGCCCATCTCGAACGCGTTGTGCTCGTACGTCATGTCGGCGCCCCAGTTGAAGATGCCGCCCTCGATCCGCCGGATGTCCGACGGACCCGTCGGTCGGACGCCATACGGCGCGCCAACCTCCATGAGCGTCTCCCAGAGGTCGGCGCCGCGCGACGTGTCGGTCAGGTAGATCTCGTACCCGACCTCGGACGTCCAGCCGGTTCGCGTCACGACCACCGGAATGCCCCGGATCTCGGCGTGGCGCCACCAGTAGTACTTGAGGTCGAGGATCGAATCGCCGAGGAGGTCGCGCAGCAGGTCCCTGGACTTCGGGCCCTGGACCTGGAGCGGCGCGACGTCCGCCTCGCGGATGGTCACGTCGAGGTCCGGGTAGGCGTTCCGGAGGCCCCGCGCGAACAGCAGCGCATCGGACGACGCGAGCGCGAACCAGAACGTGTTCTCGTCCATCCGCGTCAGGACCGGGTCGTTGACGATCCCGCCGTCCGAGTCGCAGATGAGGACGTACTTCGCCTGTCCGACCTGACACTTCGAGAGGTCGCGCGGGGTGAGGAGCTGGGCGAACTTGAACCCGTCCGGCCCGGAGATCTCGAGGCAGCGCTCGACCGAGACGTCCCAGATCGTGACGTTGTTGAGGAGCGCGTCGAACTCCGCCTCGAACGAGTCGAATCGGATCGGGAAGTACATGTGGTTGTAGACGGTGAAGCCCTTCGGGCCGTAGCGCTGTGTCGCCTCGTAGTACGGCGTGCGCCGGTTGCGGGCGCCGCGCTGGACCTGGCTCATGTCGAACGGCGCGGTGATCGTCTGGATGGTCACGGGAAGGCCTCCCTGGGGAAGTGCGGATCAGCACGAGGTGAGCGAGACCCGACGCCCGGCCCTCCGAGGGCCGAGCTCAAGCTCCGCGGGCGCTCGGCCCGAGGATTCCCTCGGTCCGAGGATTGGCGGCCTAAGGGCCGTCGCGGACGCCGAGCTCGACCTGCTCCCGCCAGCGCGGGATGTGCACGCGGAATCCGAGCGCCTCGATCCGGGGCGCGATGGCGAGCTGCGCGTCGGGGTCACCGTGGACGAGGAACACGGTCCGAGGGTAGCCGGTCTCCCCGGGCTTTCGCCCGCGTCCGAAGCCCCCCAGCCAGTCCAGCAGCTCCGACTCATCGGCGTGCGCCGAGAAGCCGCTGATCGACCGGACGCGGCACTTCACCTCGCGGACTTGCCCGTCGATCTTGACCGTCCTCGCGCCGGCCTGGAGGTGCGCGCCGAGCGTGCCCTCGCCCTGGTAGCCGACGAACAGGACGGTCGCGGCCGGGTCGTCGATGAGGTTGCGGAGGTGGGCCACGACCCGTCCGCCGGTCAGCATCCCGTTCGACGCGATGATCATGTACGGCCGCGGGGCGGTCGCGATCGCCTTCGACTCCGCGGCGGTGCGGGTGATCTTCTGGCTCGGGTAGTCGAGGGGCGTGTTACCGGACCTGAGGAGGTCGCGCGTCTCCTCGTCGTAGAACTGGGGATGGCGGCGATAGACGTCGGAGGCGCGCGAAGCCATCGGCGAGTCGAGGTACAGCGGCAGCTCCGGGATCTCCCCCCGTTCGATGAGCCGATCGAGCTCCCAGACGAGCTCCTGGGTCCGGCCGATCGCGAACGACGGGATCAGCAGGACACCGCCCGCGTCGTCGACCGCGCGGACGACCTCGGCGAGCATCCGGACCGCCTCGTCACCCGGCTCGTGCTCGCGCCCGCCGTACGTCGATTCGACGATGACGTAGTCCGCCTCGGCCATGGGCGTCGGGTCGCCGATGATCGGCGTCCCGGGGCGGCCGAGGTCGCCCGAGAAGACGATCGTGGTCGCCGGACCGCCGTCCGACTCGCCGACCCGGAGCTCGATGATCGCGGAGCCGAGGATGTGGCCCGCGTCGACGAACGTCGCCGTGATCCCAGGCGCGACCTCGACATCCTGGCCGTACCGAACCTCGCGGAACTGGGCGGGCACGACCTCGGCGTCGGCCTCGGTGTAGAGCGGGTCATCGAGGTCGATCTCGAGCTCCGGCGGCTGGGCACGCAGGGCCGCCTCCGGGTTGACCATGCCGGGCGCTGATTCGGTCTCGGCCGCGACCGCATCGGAGTCGCCCGAGGGCGGGTCCGGCTCGATCGACGTTGGGACGTGGCCCTCGGATTCGGCCTTCCGAGCTTCATCGACGACCGCGCGGTAGTCCGCCTCGTCCTGCGCGTCGTCCGCCAGCGCCTCCTCGGGGTGACGTCGCTCCCAGCGGGAGTGGCGCTTCGCGAACTCCTCCTGGAGCCGGCCGCTGTCGAGCAGGACGATCTGTGCCAGCTCGGCAGTCGCGCTTGTCAGGTAGATCGGACCGGTGAAGCCCTCGCGGACAACCACCGGCAGGTAGCCGCAGTGGTCGAGGTGGGCGTGGGTGATCAGGATCGCGTCGAGCTCGGACGCGTCGAACCCGACCGGGAGGCGGTTCCGGATGACCTCGTTCGGGCTGCCCTGGAACATCCCGCAGTCGATCAGGACCCTGGCGCGGTCCGTCGCGAGCAGGAACCGAGATCCGGTGACGGTGTTCGCGCCGCCGAGGAAGGTGAGGTGCATTGCGGCGGAGTGTGCCACGCGCCGCATCACCGGCGCGGAGGCGGAACCTGCCGAACCCCTCGCTATGACGTGAAGGTGCGGCCTCGCGCCAGCAGGCCCGCGACCAGCAGGACGCCACCGACAAGGACCGCGACGCCGAGTGGCGCGATCACGCCGCCGACGTCGTAGCCGCCCTCGGCCTCGGTCGCGCCGAGTGGCTGCCGGGCGTCGGCCGGCCGGAGCTGCGCAAGGTCGGCGGACCACTGGACGGTGTTCGTGCAGCTGTTATCGGCGAGGCCGCCGGCCTCGTCGGCGTAAGGGAAGAACAGGTATTTCACCCCGACCTCGAAGAACCGGTCGACGGAGGTAGCCATGTTGCCTGCGGGACCGCCCTTGACGATCACGGCCGCAGGCTGGTCCGGGCCGCGCCAGACCTCTTCGACCACCACGCTCGCCCAGCTGTTGTGGTTGCTGCTCTCCGCGACCGTGCCGACGAACACGATGTCGGCGGTCTTGGCCGCATCCTGAACGGGCGGCGGCATCATGCAGTCGGCGAGGACCGCCGACGGCGTCGCGAGAAGCGCGAACCCCGCGGCGGCGAGCAACGAGGCGAGTGCGGGACGACGTCGCCCCGTCGACAGCAGGCCTGACACGCGGTCATGACGCCACACGCCCATCGACGGTTCCCGCGTCAGACGTCCAGCCTCCTGATGCCGAATGCGGCGCCGAGCAGGATGAGCGCGACGAGGCCCACCGCGAGGACGATCCCGATGGGCCCGTCAAGCCCGGTGGCGTCCGTCGCCGGAGCGGCATCGATCGCGACCGAACGGGCATCCGCCGGTCGAAGCGCTACAAGCTCTGCCGACCACGGGGTGGTCAGCGAGCAGGCGTTGTCCTGCAAGGTTCCGTCCTGGTCACCGTCGAGATCGAAGAGGTACCGCACGCCCGAATCGAAGGTCCGATCCCCGGAGGTGAAGGAATCGCCGGTCGCAAAGCCGCCGTGGACGGTGACCTCCGATGGCATGTCCGGGCCGCGCCAGATCTCCTCGACAACGACGGTCGCGACGCGCTTGTGGTCGGCGACGGCCCGGACCGTGCCGAGGATCACGATCTCGGAGTCGGCCCAGCGGGGTCCCTCGTCACCGGGTGGCAGGGCGCAGCTCGCCGCGGCCGGACCGGCCCGCGACAGCAGCACCAGCAGCGAGAACATCAAACCCGCTGCGCTGGCAGCGATCGAACGGGGACGTCCAGGAGAGCAGCCCCACATGCCGGTTCGACGATCGGCAGCTGCCGCTGGTTCCGTGGTCAAGTCCAACCGTCAGACGCGGACCACCGTGTCGAGCGCGACGGCCGCGAAGAGGACCGCGAGGTAGGTGATCGAGTAGCGGTAAAGCCGGATCGCCTGCGCCGTTGACTCCTCCGGTGCGGTGCCCTGCCGCCACAGGACGTAGGCCCGCCACAGGAAGACCGCACCGAGGGCGGCGGCCGCGACGAGGTACAGCACGCCCATCCGCGCTACGACGCCGAACACGACCGTGAGCGCCACGAGGAGGATCGTGTACAGGCCGATCTGGCGGCTCGTCTCGGCGATGCCGCGGACCACCGGGAGCATCGGCACGCCGGCGGCGGCGTAGTCGCCGCGGATCCGGAGCGCGAGCGCCCAGAAGTGCGGCGGCGTCCAGTAGAAGACGATCAGGAACAGGAGGACCGCCGGCAGGGCCACGTCGCCGGTCACCGCCGCCCAGCCGATGACCGGCGGAAGCGCGCCCGCCGCGCCGCCGATGACGATGTTCTGGGGCGTGCTCCGCTTGAGCATGATCGTGTAGACGACGACGTAGAACGCGATCGCGAGCAGGGTCAGGAACGCCGCCAGGACATTCACCGTCCAGGCCATCAGGCCCACGGAGACCGCTCCGAGGACGATTCCGAACGTGACGGCGCGCTCGGGGGTGACCGCGTGGGCGGGCAGTGGCCGGCGCCGGGTTCGGGCCATGTGCGCGTCGATGTCGCGCTCGAGGTACTGGTTGATCGCGTTCGCCGAGCCGGCGGCGAGGGTCCCGCAGAGGAGCGTCCAGAACGTGAGCCAGACCCAGTCGACCATCGGCATGCCGGGGACCTCGCGCGTCGCGAGCACCATCGCCGGGACGGTCGTGACGAGCAGCAGCTCGATGATCCGCGGCTTCGTCAGCGCGACGTACGCGCGGACCTGGTTGCCGACACTCGCACGATGCGCGCCGTCGGCGGCGGCTTCCCCATCGTCCTCGCCCGAGCTCGACGCTCCGGCGCCGGGCGCGCCGACGGCCAGCGGGGCCGTCCGGGCCTCGTAGTACGCCGCGACGGCGAGGGCGACGGCGCCGCCCCAGAGGACCGCACCGAGGGCGACGTGGAGCGTCTGCGTCCACGGCGCAAGGAGGGTCACCACCTGCAGTGCGCCGACGAGGACCTGGAGCGCGTACGTCCCGAACATCACGCCAGCCAGCCAGGCGAGGCGCGGCTGCGAGGCCCGGTGGCGCCAGGCGGCCCACGCCACGGCGGCGAGAACCGCGAAGACCACGGCGGCCACGTAGCGATGCAGGGCGTGCGCCGAATACAGGGCCGCGAGGTCAGATCGACCGTCGGGCGCGATCGGCACGATCGAGCCGTTCATCAGCGGCCAGTCGGGGAAGATCAGGCCGGCGTCGCGCGCCGTCACGGTCGCGCCGAACAGCAGGACGGCGAATGTCGCCGCCGCCCCGAATGCGGCAAGCAGCGTGAACCGCTGGCTGCCGATGCCAGCGAGCCTGGCCGGGTACGACGACCGGACGAGGAGGTAGACGAGCAGGCCCACGAGCGTCATCGCCGCCGCGAGGTGCGCCGTCACGGACTCGCCGGTATTCCCGAGCCGGACCGTCTCGCGCCCGAGCCACGCCTGGAAGCCGACGAGGGCCACGGCGGCGAGCGACGGCCACAGGATCGAGCGCCGATCGCGGTGGTCGATGTAGGCGAGCGCCGCCATCCCGAGGATCAGCACGCCGATGACCGCGGCGACCGTCCGATGGATCCACTCGATCCAGACCTGGAAGCCCGCGTCGAGGCTCGGCAGGAACTGGCCCTCGAAGCAGCCCGGCCAGTGCGGGCAGGCAAGCCCCGAGTCCGTGGCACGCACGACCACGCCGATGACGACGAGCAGGAACGTTGTGGCGACGGTCGCGGCGGCGAGCCGCTTGAAGCGGGTCACGGGTCCTCCGGAGGTGGGCGCTGGCGGATTCTAGATAGGCTTGGGCCATGCCGTCGCCCTCACCGTTCCGCGCGCCCCTCGCGGCGGCCCTCGCATTCGCGCTCGTCGTCGCGGCCTGCTCCGACCAGGCCGTCGGGACGAGCATGCCGCCTCCGGGTTCCGCCACGACCGGTTGTCCGGCCAGTCCGGCGCCAGAGCCGGCTCCCGCAGGTTGGGGGAGCCCTTCGGATTCGCCGTCGATCCTGCCCATCCTGATCACGAGCCCGGTCGTCTGCGGGCCGAACCGGGTCTTGTTCTCGTTCGTCGACACGGACAACCGGCCGATCGCCACGCCGGATCGATCGGCTTCGCTCGCGATCTACGAGCTCGGCCGGAACGCCGAGTCGGCCATCGCGACGGTCCAGGGCGAGTTCATCTGGGCCATCGAGGACTTCTCGGGCGTCTACGTCGCGAATCTGAGCTTCCCGTCCTCGGGCCGGTATGGCGCCGAGTTCGTTACCTCGACGGCCAGCGCGCCATCCGAGACGATCCGCATGACGTTCGACGTCCAGCCGAGCTCGCCGGTCGTGAGGGTCGGCGATCCCGCACCATCGTCGAGGACACCGACGCTCGCGGACGTCGACGGCGATGTCAGCCGCATCTCGACGGACGACAACCCGAACCCGTCGTTCTACGAGACGTCGGTCGACGAGGCGCTCGCGGATCACGAGCCGTTCGTGCTCATCTTCGCGACCCCGAAGTTCTGCCAGACCCAGCAGTGCGGCCCGACGCTCGACCGGATCAAGCCGTTCGCCGCCCGCTATCCGACCGTGACGTTCATCAACGTCGAGCCGTACAAGCTGAAGCTCGTCGACGGCGCCCTCGAGGCAGACCTGGACGCTGATCAGCAGCTGCAGCCCGTCCCGACGGTGGATGCGTGGCACCTGCTGTACGAGCCGGTCGTGTACGTCGTCGATCGGGTGGGCACCGTGCAGGGCGCGTTCGACCTGATCTTCGGCGACGCCGAGCTGACCGCCGTGCTCGACAAGGTGAAATAGCCCAGGCGCGTGGAGACGGGCGTCACGAACCTGACGGTGCGGCGTCCTCGAGCCGGTAGACCGTGTGGATCCCGTTCTCGGTGCGGAAGTACACGCGCACCGGCTGGCTCGTGGCCTGGTGCTCGGCGAGGTGGCTCGGCGGGAACTGTGTGGGGTTCTCGAGGGTGCCGAGGCTGAAGCCGAAGCTGAACGGACTGTTCGTCGGCCGGAGCGTGAAGCCCCGGACGTCGCCGAGGCCGGCCGCGTCGACGGAGACGACCACACCATCGACCGGCGACGTGACGTCTGGCGTTGGCGGCGGCGGCGATGCGCTGACCAGCTGCTGGCACCCCGCGGCCAGCAACACGACCACGACGGTCGCAAGGCGTTGCGACCTCACGAAGTTGCGCCGCTGCTCCCGGGTGCGTAGAGCGGCTCCCCTGCCGCGCAGCGTGGGCACGTCGCGGGCCCGGGCTCGTACGTGGGCAGGTCGAGGATCCAGAGCGCGTTGAGCGGGTAGCGGCGCCCGGTCGTCGGGGAGGCGAGCGAGCTGAGCCCGCCGGATCGATCGACGATGACGGCGCACGCGACGATCTCGCCACCCGCCGCCTCGACCGCGGGGATCATCGCCAGCAGCGAGCCGCCGGTCGTGAGGATGTCGTCGACGAGCAGGACGCGCTCGCCCGGCTCGATCCGGAAGCCGCGCCGGAATTCGCGCCGCGGCGGGCTGTCGCCCTTGACCTCCTCCGCGAAGATCGCGCGGGTCCCGAGCTGGCGACCCGTCTCGTAGGCCAGGATGACGCCGCCTGTCGTGGGACCTGCCACGAGATCGACGGTCGGGCGGTCGTCGGCGCCGCGATGCTGGCCGGCCCAGAGGCCGCACAGCTCGCTCGTCGAAGCGGGGTCGGACAGCACGGCGAACTTCTCGAGGTAGGCGTCGGAGTGACGCCCGCTCTTGAGCAGGAAGTGGCCGTCGCGCAACGCGCCGGACTCGCGGAAGAGCGCCTCCGTGCGGGCCGCGATGGCCGCACGCGCCGAGCCCTCGACAGCGCGCGTGATCGTCGTCATTGATCGGAAAGTGTAGGCGCGACCGCCCCGAGGCCGAGCGTGCCGCGCCCTTGTGCGGCCCTAGGCGCCGGACTCCGGCGCGGCGACCGGCCCGTCGCTTGAGCCGCCGATGCCGGTCCGCCGGACCCGCCGGGCAACGGCAACGCCGATGCCACCGATCAGAGCCAGAGCCATGAGGATCGGCAGCCAGACGATGCCAAACCAGATGCCTGCCGTGGCGAGGCCCTGGAGGATCGACACGAGGCTGGCCGATGCCTGCTCGACCTCAGTCGCTGCGTCGAAGCCCTGCCGCTCGGCGAGGACCGGATTCGGCTTCAGCGCCAACGTCACGGTCACCGTCGAGAACGCCGCCTGACCCTCGAAGCGAAGCTTCTGCGCGGTCAGCTGCTCGATCTCGCTTCGAGTCTTCGTCAGCTCCGCCTGGACGGTCAGGACGTCCTTGATCGCAGTGGCGCGATCCATGATCGCCTGGAGGGCTCGCTCGGTCGCCTGCAGGTTCGCAATCCGCGCGCCCAGGTCGACGACCTGGGAGGTCACGTCCTCGGTCGACGACCGCTCAGTCAAGACCTTCTCGGCAAGCCCGCGGAGACCCGCGAGCGCCTCGTCCCAGCGGGCCGCGGGGACTCGGTACGTCACCGAGGCCTGGGCGCTGTCGCCGTCACCGAATCGCTCCGAACCGCTCGTGTAGCCGCCGAGGCCGACGATGAGCTGGTTCGCCGAGGCCAGCGCCGAATCGAGCCCGCCGACCTGGAGGGCGATCGCGCCGGTCTTGATGATCAGCAGGCCCTCCGGCGCGGTCGGCCCCCCGGCGAGGCCGCCTCGTGGCTCGCCGCCCGTTCCGACGCCGTCGCCGGCGCCCTGGTCCTCGCCGGCCTGCCCGCCTGGAACCGGGCCCGGGGCCCCGGTTGCAGCCGGTGCCCCGCCAAGGCTTGCCGCCCCGCCGCAGGCGGCCGCGATCGCCGCCAGGACGAAAAGGGAAAGAACCACCCGTCCGCGCACGCGGAACCAGGTCGCGCTGGACAGCATGGCGCTGCCTCCTCTCATGGTCCGCTCGCCCGTAGGTCGATCGGCCAAGTGCGGACGCTACAGCGCTCTGCGGGGTTCCCGGTCAAGATCTTGCGCGTCCTCGATCAAGATTTCGCAACCGCGCCGGGGTTCGTCGGGACGGACGGGGCACCGGCGTTCGATCGCCCTCGCGCGCGGCGGCCGACCATGACGACGATCGTCGCGATGATCGCGAACAAGACGAGCACCGGCAGCCAGACGATCACGAACCAGATGCCGGCCACGGCCAGCCCCTGGAGCATCCCGACGAGGCGCGCGGTCGCGGCCTCGGCCTCCCGGCCCGGATCGAAGCGGGCCTCCTGCCGGGCGATCACCGGGGTCGGCCGAAGGACGAAGCCGACGCTCAGTGTCGACATCGCTGCCTGCTCCCGAAGATGCGCCGCCTTCGACGACAGCTGTTCGATCTCGCTCCGAACGTGCGTCAGCTCGGCCTGGACGCCGAGCACGTCCTTGATCACGGTGGCGCGATCCATGATCGACTGCATGGCTGCCTCGGTGACCTGCAGATTCCGGATGCGGGCCTCGAGGTCGACGACCTCCGCCGAGACGTCGGTCGTCCGGGACTCTTCGTCGAGGACCTCCTCGCCGACGCCACGGATGGCGACGAGCGCAGCCTGCCAGCTCGACGCGGGGAACCGGTAGACGACCTGGGCGCGCGCCTCGTCGCCTCGACCGGACCGCGCCGAGCCGCTCTCGTACCCGCCGAGCGATACGACGGCCCGCCCGGCGTCGGCAAGGGCGGCGTCGATGTCCGCGACCTGGATCGTGATCGTGCCCTGGCGGATGATCAGGAGATCCGGTCGCCGGGCGTCCTGCAACGCGGCGATCCCCCCTGAGCCACCCGCGCCACCTTCGGGTTCGCTGACCTCCCCGCCGGTTTCCGGGCCCTCCCCGGGGCCGGATTCCGAGCCCGTTTCCGAGCCGCCGCCCGGCCCGGGCAGCCCGATCGGCGCGCCGACCGTCGAGAGGATGCTGCTCACCTGCGTGCCGAGTGCCAGCACGCCGGCAAGGGATAGCGCCATGACGACGAGCAGCACGGCGAGCGCACGCCGCCACATCGGGTTCCGTTCGTCCTCGTCCATCGGGCCCCCTGCTTCGGTGCGTCGGTCGTGACGGTGATGCGACCGCGAGCATGGTCACACCGTGCGAGCGCTCGAGACAGGGGTGGTCGGCGCAGCGAGGGCTGCGTGATTTCGCGCATCGCGCCGGCGCCGCAGGAACCTAGGGCCGGTATTCGACCCCCTTGGCGGAAGGCGGCGTTGCGCGTTTCGGGAGCGCGGTCCCGATCAGCGCGTCGTAGCGCGCGAGGCCGAGCCGGCGGCACTCGGCGGCGAGCTCGTCGACAAGCCGGACGGGCAGCGTCGGGTCGGCGAAGATCGCCGTGCCGACCTGGACCGCGACGGCGCCGACGGCCAGGTAGTCGAGCACGTCGGCGAGCTCCGTGACGCCGCCGATCGCGACGACTGGGATGTCGACCACCTGGCTGACCTCGTACACGACCCGAAGGGCGACGGGCTTGATCGCGGGGCCGGAGAGGCCACCGTACACGTTCCCGAGGAGCGGGCGCCCCCGGCCGGTCGCGACGGCGATGCCCGAAAGCGTGTTGATCGCGGTCAGTGCGTCTGCGCCGGCATCGGCGATCGCGCGGGCGATCGGACGGACGTCGGCGACGTTCGGCGAGAGCTTCACGAGGAGCGGCAGCTCGGTGGCGCGCCGGACGGCGGCGGTGACGGCGGCCGCGGCCTCGGCATCGATCGCGAACTGGATGCCGCCCTTGCCGACGTTCGGACAGCTGATGTTGAGCTCGATCCCGGCGATGCCGGGGACGCCGTCCAGCCGGCGCACAACCTCGGTGAAGTCGGCGATCGACTCGCCCGCGACGTTGACGATCACGGGCACGCGCCAGCCGGACCACGTCGTGGCGTACTTGTCGACGACCGCGTCGACGCCCGGGTTCTGCAGGCCGATCGAGTTGAGCATCCCGCCCGGCGTCTCGGTCACGCGCGGGGTCGGGTTGCCGATCCGCGGGCGGAGGGTCGTGCCCTTGCAGCAGATCGCGCCGAGCCGCTGGACCTCGACGACGTCGCCGTATTCGACGCCGTAGCCGAACGTCCCTGAGGCAACCAGGATCGGGTTCTGGAGGCGGAGGCCGCGCCCCAGGTCGACGGACAGGTCGACTGTCGTAAGCGGCTCGGCCGGGGTCGCGGGCGACGGTCGGACCGCCGACGAGGCGCCGGCCGGACCGATAGGGGCACCCATGCTCGCGCCGCCATTCCGCCCGCCCGGCGTGGCTCCCTCTGGTCGTCGCACGAGCGGACGGATTGCCGGCTTGATCTTGCGCACCGTGGGCCGACGCTTCGTGGGCGTCCTCGCGCCGCTCGTCACGACGCGTCGCTTCGCTTTCACCAGCCCTTCTCCCAGTCGAGCTCGTCCGAGGCGAAGACCGGTCCCTCACGGCAGACGCGCTGCGGCGTCCCGGTCGTCGACATCACGACGCAGCCAAGGCATGCGCCGACCGCGCAGCCCATGTTCTGCTCCATCGAGACCTGCAGGAACGCCCGGCGTCTCGCCTGCGCG
>Ga0299913_10002358_pt1 | contig 14853 bp, 8 predicted proteins | sample RVTome_9_FD_201360 | JGI IMG/M metagenome (GOLD analysis project Ga0299913, IMG submission 201360) | Soil microbial communities from uranium-contaminated site in the Upper Colorado River Basin, Wyoming, United States - RVT155D38 (version 2) ...
TGTCGAAGATCGCGTCGAAGCCGCGCGCCGTGCGGTCGGTCGGCGCGTCGTCCCCGGAGGCCCAGAACACCGCCGCCTTGGGCCGGAACCAGTCGCGGTCGAACGACAGCTCGAGCGCCGCCATCCCCGCCTCGACGTCGACCCGGTCCGGCTCGTCGCGCAGCAGCCGGCCGGGGCCGGCGATCGGGTTCAGCGAGTCGCGCCCGGTGACCCAGTAGGCCGCGGCGTCGACATTGATCCGCCCCAGGTGGCCGAAGGTGGCGAGCCCGAGGTAGGTCGCCTCGACCTCGTGCGGGGTGAACGAGCCGACCGGATCGGGCCTCACCAGGAAGCCGTTCTTGTCGAAGTGGAAGCTCGCGTCGTCCCGGAACCAGTGGACCGACGCCTGACTCTGGATTCCCAGCACCGGGAAGTCCTGCCGGTAGAGGTTCGCCACCGCCACCCGCTGGTCGCGCAGCTCGAAGGTGTTGAGCCCCGAGTTCGTGTCCTTCTCGAGCCGCTCGAAGAACGCCAGGTTGTACTGGTACCGGTTCGACCGCAGGTTGCCGAAGAGGCGCACGCCGAGGTTGGTGTCGGTGAAGACGAAGCCGCGGAAGTCGCTCTGGAACGGCTGGACGCCGGCGCGCACCGAGACGAAGTCGAAGTTGGGCGACACCACCGCCAGCCGCCGCTCGTAGAACGCCTCCTGGAGGGCGAGGAAGCCGCGGGTGCGCCGCGTCCCCTCGCGCACGTCGGGCCGCACCACCGCGTTCTCCTCGACCTCGAGGTGGTCGAGATCGGCCGCCAGCGTCGCCTTGGCGCGCCAGCGCGGCGGTACGAACGCCGTGTCGCCGCGAAAGAGCTCGGCCGAGGCGAGCACGAGCTGCTTGGCGACGAGCTGGTCGGGGTCGCCGAAGAAGGCGATCGAGCCGGGCCGGTCGGTCGACACCCCGGCCGGCGTCGGCAGCTCCGCCCCGTCGACGAGCGTGTCCGAGATCGCGGTGAGGACGAGGAACAGGTCCTGCCCGCGGATCGGGTAGTCCCCTTTCCAGCGGTTCTGGTGGTACGGGTCGAGAGGCCCCCGGCTCGGCGTGTCGAGCTCGTAGGGCGGCGGCACGATCCGCCACCGGTCGGTGAAGGCCTGGAAGTCGTCCGGCGACATTTGCGGCTCCGCCGTCCGCTCCGGCTCGGGCGGCGCGATCAGCGGCCGCCGGGGCCACCGCCCCTCCGGCTGGACGACGAGCGGGACCTCGGCCGCCAGCGAGGTTCCCTCGTGCACGCCGGTCGCGCGCACCAGGTAGGCGCCGCCGGCGAGCGGCTCCGGCCAGGTGAACGAAAAGGCGCCGCCGGAGACCGGGATGCGGTGGGTCACCCCCACCTGCGGCTCGCCGCTGTCCACCGTCCCGTCCTCCTCGAGCAGCACGAGCTCGACCTCCGACAGGCCGGCCGCGGCGCCGGTCACGGTGGCGCGGGTCGTGCGGGCGAGGATCGGCCGGCCGTCGTTCACCGTCAGCTCCACCCGATCGGCCGCCACCCCCAACGAACAACAGATCAGCGAAAGGAGAAAGACGGCGACCGAGACGGGCCGGCGCGAGCGGCACGTTTCCGCGGAAACGCGGGCACGAGCCCGGCGGGACGTTTCCGCTGAAACGTCGACGTGGTGTAAAAGCGTCGAGCCGTGCCGGCAGGCCGCCCGGCACCCATCCCTTAGCCGATCTTTTTTCTTCCCCCTCATCACCTCACCCCTCCGGGTTCCGGGGGAGCTTGAGGAACGGCATGCGGACGCCGTCGACGAAGACGCGGTCGGCCCACAGGTCCTCGGGCGGCCGGAAGTCGGCGGCGCCGAGGAAGGAGACGTAGTCGTCCTGCTCGACGCCGTCGCCGGAGATCCCGAGGCCGCCGACCAGGTCGCGGCCGCGGTAGAGCGGGATCGAGCCGGGGAAGAAGACGACCCCGTTCTGGTTCGGGCTGGCCGGCTGCGAGCCCTGCGAGCACGGGGCCGCGGCGTCGGCGCGGAAGAGGTCGAAGAACGGGCCCGGACCGCTGCCGTCGATCCCGGCCGGGAAGAGCGGCTGCGAGCCGTAGGAGATCGTGCGGTTGGTGATCGCCTGGCCGGGCGGGAAGGCGGGGTGGAGGTCGGCCTTGCCGGCCGAAGAGCTGAACCAGACGACGTTGCGCGCCTTGGCCGCGGCGACGTCGATCGAGAAGACGGTCGCGTCGGGCATCCGGTAGAGGGCGAGGAGCTCGCCGTCGAGGTCGCCGACCGCGATGACCATCCGCGAGCGGGAGCCGAGCGGCAGGCGGATCACCGCGCGGGTGCGCTCGGCGGCGGCGATCGACTGAGCGACGATCTGCTCGACCTCGGCCCGCGAGAGCCGCGACCCATCCCGCGGCGCAACGAGAAATCCCTCCGGGGCGCAGCCGCCGTCGCGGGGGGCGACGAGCGCGGCGCCGGCCGGCGCCGGGTCGGGCGCGGTCCCCGCGGGTCGCGCCGTCTGCTCGACGAACGGCAGCCGGACCCCGTCGATGAAGACGACGCCGGGCGGCGCGACCGCGGGCAGGAAGGCGGGGACGAGCGCGGCGACCGCCGCGAACTCCGCCGGGGCCGGGGCGAGCCCGGCAATCCCGATGCCGCCGACGAGCGCGCCGCCGCGGAAGACCGGCACCCCGCCCGGGTCGACGGCGCGCGGGTCCGAGTCGCGGAGGTCGGCCTTGCCGGTCACCGGGCCGAGGCCGCAGCCCGCGGTCGCCCCCGGCCGGCAGGGCCCGCCGGCCAGCCGCTTCGCCGGCGGCACGGCCTTCCCGGGCTCGAAGGCGGCGTTCAGCTCGCAACCGCGGTTCGTCAGCTCGATCCCGTAGAGGGCGGCGTTCGGCGTCCGGGCGATCCCCGGCGGGAAGTGGATGCCGGAGACGAACCGCACCGTCCGCGACGACAGCGGCGCCTGGTCGTTCGAGAAGAAGGCGCCGGTACGGGCGAGCGCGACCGCGCGGTCCGGATCGGCCGCGGAGCCCGCCTTGGCGAGCACCCCCAGCGGGCGGCCGGCGCGGTCGACGACCGCGACGGTGTACGGCGCGTCGATCGCCGCCGCCGCCCGATCGAGGAGGCCGGCGACCTCGGCCGCCGAGAGCGCCGCCGCCCCGCCGGGGCAGACCGGCGGTGCGGACCCGGCGCCGGGGCCGGGCGGCGCGGGCGGCGCGGGCGGCGGCGAGGGGGGCGGGGTCGGCGCGGGGGCTGGAGCCGGGGCGCCGGGCTTCGTCCGTTCCGGGGACAGCGACGGACCCGATCCAGACGGACCGGTCTCGCCGTTCGTCGCCCGGCTCGGGACGAGACCGCCGCCGGGCGCCCCTCCGACGGTGCCGGCGACCAGACCCAGGACGGCGGCAGCGAGGGCCGCGGCGAAGACGACCCGAGGCTCGGCAGCGACCCGCCGGCTCGTCTTCCGTTCCCGCCTCATCGGGTCACCCCCCGTCGCGCGTCGGCGGCCGCCCGGACCGCCGAGGGCTCCTCCGGCGCGTGGAAGTCGTGGCAGTCGACGCAGGCGGAGGTCATGGCGGGACGGCGCCGGAGGTCGTCGATCTCCTCGCTCGGCGACGCGGTCGTCGTCTCGGCGCCCGCCTCTCCGCCCGACCGCGGCCCGCCGCCGTGGCAGGTCCGGCAGACGCCGATCCCGGGGATCAGGACGTCCGACGCCCGCGTGCTCTCGGCCGCCGCGTGGCAGTCGGCGCAGGCGAGGCCCTGGCTCGAGCCGTGGCGAGCGTGCGGAAACCAGGCGTGCGGCAGGCGGTCCCGGGAGGTCTCGACCGGGGCGACCACGGGCAAGGGGCCGGGGCCGCGCTCGAGGAGGTGGCACTCGGGGCAGGCGGTCTGGAAGAGGTAACCCTCGGCCCGGTTCGCCGCCCGGCGCTCCCCCTCGTCGAGGCGGAAGCTGCGGTCGCGGTCGGGGTCGGTGGCGATCAGCCGGCGCCGCTCGGCGAACGAGAGGCTGCGCCAGCGGGCGTCGCCGGCGTAGGCGGCGAGGACGTACGCGCGGACCACGGCGGGGCGCTCGTGGGGCGCCTGCTCGGCCGGGAGGGCGGGGTCGAAGGTCAGCGGGTGGCAGCTCGCGCAGTGACGCTCGTAGGAGACCGGCGCCATCCGCCCCTCGCGCGCCGCCCAGCCCGACGTCCCCTCGTGGCAGTCGCGGCACCCGAGCTGGACCTGGCCGTCGGTCGTCTTCAACGGACGCAGGTGCTCCGCGTGGCCGAACTCGAGCGCGGCCGGATCGGCACCCGCCGCCTCGGCGAGCGGCAGCCGGCGGCCGTCGAGGGTCAGCGAGAAGTCCGGGTGGCCGGCGCCGAAGCCGGTCACCGAGGAGGCGAAGGTCGCGCGGGACCCGGACGCGAGCTCGAGGCCGCCGTGGCAGTCGACGCAGCGGCCGTCGGGGACCCGGGTCAGGCTCTCGAGCCCGCGGTGCTCGAAGTGGCAGCCGCCGCACGACGGCGTCGACGCCTGGGTCGGCCGGTGGACCGCGTGGCCGGCGTGGCAGCCGGCGCAGCGGGCGTCGGCCGGGCCGGTGAAGGGGACGTGGCAGGCGTTGCAGGCCGCGGCCCCGGCGGCGCTCGCGTGGGCGGCGGAGACCGGCCCCGGCCGGAAGGCGGTCGTCCGGCCGGCGGCGACGAGGCCGGCGAGCGCGGCGAGGCTGGCTGCCGCCGCGCCGAGGGTGAGCCAGCGGCGGTCGAAGGCGCGGTCGAGCCGGTAGGCCTGCGCGTAGTCGATCGGGCGGGTGCGGCGGCCGGGCCGGCCCGCGCGGCGCCCCCAGGCCCCCCGGCGCGGGGCGGGCGACGCGGGGGCGTCGCCGAGGTCCGCGCCGTTCGCCGCCCGCCGCTCCGACTCCTCGCTCCGCTCGACCCGCAGCCCGAGGTCGGCGGCGCCGGGGGCGAGCGACACCGCGATCCGCCGGCCGCCGATCTCGAGCACGTCGCCGTCGGCCAGGCGCACCCGCTGCACCCGTTCGCCGCCGACCCAGGTGCCGGTGACGCTCTCGCGGTCCTCGACGGCGAAGCCGCCGTCGGCCTGCCGCGAGATCGTCGCGTGCTCGAGGGCGACCCGGGCGTCGTCGAAGCGCAGGTCGTTGTTCGTCCCGCGGCCGATCCGCAGGCGGTCGCCGTCGACCCGGCGGCGAACGACCGCGCCGCCCGCCTTGTCGAAGCTGAGGTCGAAGCCCACCGCTCAGCCCCACCTCGGCCAGCCGTCGGGCCAGCCGCCGTAGTAGAGGGCCGCCGTCGCGTGGACGACGACGAGGACGAGCAGCGCGAGCGACAGCGGGACGTGGAGCCAGAGCCAGGCCTGGAGCAAGTTCGCGTAGCGCCGCTCGAGGACGAACCGCTGGTGGAGCTCGCGGTGCTGGCGCGACAGCACCAGCAGGTTTTCGAGCGCGTCGCGCTCCTCGGGGGCGACCAGGCGGAGCCGCCCGGCGACCCCTGCGGGCAGCGCCTCGCGCGGGGAGGGCGGGCGGCCGAAGAGGATGCGCCAGCCGGCGAAGGGGCCCGGCCGCGCCCGGGCGACGAGCGCGCGGTGGACGCGGCCGAAGACGTCCGACCGCCCGTCGGCGAGCCGCGCCATCGAGCGCTCGATCCGGTGGAGGTCGGCGGTGACTCGGTCGGCCGGGACGTTGCTCGCCACCTCGGTCAGGAGCCGCGGCACCGTCGTGTAGAGGAGGGCGCCGAACGCGCCGGTGCCGACGACGAGCACCAGCACGACGAGCGCCGCCACCGCCACCCCGTCCTCGAACCGGAATCCCGAGTGGTAGAAGACCAGGGCGACCGACAGCAGCCCCAGCCAGACGTGCGAGTGGAGCCAGGTCTCGAGCCGGCCGAGCCGGCGGCTTGCGTACATCCGCTTGCGCACGCCGAAGGAGAGGAGCAGGAGGATGAGCCCGAAGGCGGCGAGCCCGGCGGCGAGCCCGAAGTCCGACCCGCCGTGCGCGAAGTCCGTCTCCCGGTGCCACCACAGGTACGCCGCGGTGAGGGCGGCGAAGAGCACCAGGGCGACGTTGCGCCAGCGCGCGCTCCCCCGGGTCGTCAGGAGCATCAACCGCCCCCGCGCCCGACGAGGAGGTCGGCCAGGGTGTCCTCGTACTCCTCGCGCGACAGCCGCATCGCCGCCCCGGTCGGGCAGGCGAGCACGCACGCCGGCCCGCCCGGCCGGCTCGTCATGTCGCACTTGACCGCCACCTCGCGCTCGGCCTCGCGCGGCGGCATCCCGGCGAGCCGACGCAGAAAGCCGAGCGGCCCCTTCTCGCGCGGGTGGACGAGGAAGATGTTGCCGTACGGGCAGTTCTCCTCGCAGTTGCCGCAGCCGATGCAGTTCGACTTGATGTGGATCTCGCCGGTCGCGTCACGCACCAGCGCGTCGGGCGGGCAGTCGAGCATGCACAGCGGGTCGTCGCACTGCCAGCACGAGTTGGGGAAGAGCAGGTGGTAGACGTGGATGCCGGTCAGGGTGAGCCGCGCCTGGCCGTCGTCGTGCACCGCCTCGCAGGCCTCGATGCAGTTGCCGCAGCGCACACACTTGTGGTCGTCGATGAGCAGCACGTCGTTGCCCATGACGATCTCCTCGTCGATCAGCCGGCTCTGGATCTCGCCGGCCCCCGGCGTGGCGGCGGCGACGAGCGAGTCGACCCGGCGCTCCTCGAGCGCGGCGACGAAGCGGTCGGCGACCTCCTTGTGGCGGTCGACGAAGGCCGTGAAGCGCTCACGGTCGAGCCGGATCAGCTCGGTCGGGAAGATCGCGGTGACCGTCGCCCCCCGCCGGCTGCCCGGCAGGAGGGCCGCCTCGCCGAAGAAGTTGCCGGCCTGCAGGTACGAGAGCACCCGCTCGCCGTCCCCCTCGCTGCGGGCGACCTTCACCATGCCGGAGCGGATCAGGTAGAAGGCGTCCGCCTCCTCCCCCTGGCGGCAGATCACCTCGTCGCGCGCCGCCGACACCTCGGCCGCCTCGGTGGCCAGCTCGTCGATCGTCCCGGCCGGGACGTCGGGGAAGAGGTAGGTCTGGAAGGCGCGGGAGAGGAAGGTCTCGTCGACCCGCCGGGCGACCGCGGGGGCGACCGCGAGGAGCTTGAGCATCGCCTTGCGCGGCACCTCGACGAGCCGCGCCGGCCCGTCGGCCTTCGCCGTCGCGTTGCGCCGCTGCCCGGAGATCAGCCCCATCTCGCCGAAGAAGTCGCCCGGCCCGAGGGTGGCGACGTGCCGGTCGGGCCCCTCGGACCGGCGGCGCCCGCGCCGGCCGCCGTTGCGCCGGCCGGCCTTCGTGCCCTCCGCCCCGGCGGGCCGGGCCGAGAGCTCGACCCGCCCGGCGAGGATGGCGAGCAGGCTGTTCGTGAAGTCGTCCTGCCGCAGGATCACCTCGCCGTCGCGGAGGTCGCGCACGGAGGCGGTCAGGAACATCTCGCGCAGGTCGGCCTCCGAGGCGTCGGCGAACAGCGGCACGTCGCGCTGGACGCGGGCGATCCGCTCGGCGACCGCGCCCTCGCCGTGGGCCAGCCGCTCGCGGAGCACTCCCTCGTCGGCGGGCTCGACCTCGTGCCCGAGGAGGTGCTCGATCACCTCCCAGCCCTGGTTCATCCCGAGCTTGATCAGGTCGCCGCGGCCGGCGACGGCCCCGACGAGGCGGAGGCCGGGCACGTCGGGGCAGGCATAGCCCGGCCCGAGGACCGGCCGCGCCTCGCGACCCGCGCCGGTGAAGCGCACCCCCATCGCCTCGAGGAACCGGCGGGGCGGCTCGGTGCCGATCATCAGGAAGACCCGGTCGGCCGGCACGCGGATCTCCTGTTCCGGCCCGGTCAGGACGACCTCGCCGGGCCGGATCTCGCCGACCGCGGTCGACAGGTGGACGGTCAGCTCGCCGCCGGCGCGGAGCTTCTGGATCTCCCGCTCCAGGCTCTCCTTGGCGCGCACGATCTCCGGGTTGCGCACGACGAGGTGGACCCGGTTCGCCGGCGCCAGGGCGATCGCCACCTCGAGCGCCGAGTCGCCGGCGCCGACGACGACCAGGTCCTCCTCCTCGTGCTCCGCCGGGTCGACGAGGCGGTGGGAGACGTGGGGGAGCTCCTCGCCGGGCGCGCCGAGCCGCCGCGGGTTGCCCTGGGTGCCGAGCGCCAGCACCACGTGCTCGGCGTCGTAGGCGTCGCGGCCGGTGACCACCCGCAGGCGGGGGGCGCCGGGCCCGCCGCCGCCGTCGAGCCGCTCGATCGCCCGCACCTCCTCGCCGCAGCGGAGCTCGAGGCCGAGGTCGCCGACCGCGCCGTCCCAGGCACCGAGCACCTCCTCGCGCGAGCCGGGCGCGAACGGCACGTCGCTGCGCAGCGGCACGAGCGAGGGCTCGGCCATCACCGGCTTGCCCTTCAGGTAGCGGCCGACGGTCTGCGCGGGGCGGTCGCCGCGCTCGAGGAGGACGTAGGAGAGCCTCCGCTCGCGGGCTCGCGCGGCGGCCGACAGGCCGGCCGGGCCGGCCCCCACGATCACCACGCTGTACGTCTCGCTCACGTGGGCTCTCGACGGGGCGGCGGGAGGCGCCGCCCCGCGCAGCACTTCGCACCTCGTCGGTCTCCGAACTGGCGCCCATTATGCCTCAGGCGTGCCGGGGTGGCGGGGCGTCGCGGGCGTCGCGGGGACGGCCGAGAGGGGTGCCGTCCGGGGAGCGGCGTCGCGGGGACGGGCCGGGAGGGGCGATGAGAGCGCTTTGACCGCTTCCGGACCGAGGGCTACGATCAGCCCCGACCTTTGTCGACGCAGTGGAAGCCGTTTCGACCGACCGGCGGTGCGATCGGCGCCGTGAGCCGCGGGAGGCGGGTGGATGGCGAGGGACGAAGAGCGCTCCGAACGGTACCGGCGGGACGCCGGCGGGGACCGGTATCGCCGGGAGCCCGGCGACGAGCCCGCGGCCGCGGAGCCCGACAAGCCGTGGCGCCGGTGGTGGGCGAAGACGCCGCCGGCCGCCAAGGCGGGCAAGGGGAAATCCACCGAGCACCCGTGGGGGTGCGGGATCGGGTTCCTGCTCGTCTTCATGCTCTTCGGGCTGGCGTTCGCGGTGCCGTTCTTCGTCCTCCCGCTGTGGCGGACCTTCGCGGCGCGCGGCTGGGACCGGGTGCCGTGCACGGTGGAGCGGGCGTGGGTCGAGTCGCACTCGGGGGACGACGGGTCGACGTACTCGATCGGCGTCGTCTACGTTTACGAGGTGGGCGGGCGGCGCTACGCCGGCGACCGCTACGACTTCTTCATCGGCTCGACGAGCTCGTACGCGGGCAAGGAGGAGATCGTCGAGGGTCTGCCGCCGGGCACCCGGACCACCTGCTGGGTGGACCCGGAGGACCCGACGGACGCCGTCCTCTCGCCGAAGCTCCGCGGCGACTTCCTCTTCGGCCTGCTCACCCTGCCGTTCGTCCTCTTCCCGTTGCTGATGCTCGTCGGGCTCGTCGGCGCGCGGGTCAAGGCGAAGCGGCGGCGGGAGCGGCCGCGGGACCCGGCGCGGGACGACCGCCGACGCTCGCGCGGGCGCGAGGCCGCCTCCGCGCTGCAGACCGGCTGGCTCGAGCCCACCGGCTCGCCGCTCGCCAACCTGGTGACGACCACCGTGGTCGCCGTGCTCTGGAACTCGCTCGTCGGGCCGTTCGTCTACTTCGTCTACCAGGACTGGGGCGAGGACCCCGAGCTCGGCTGTGTCGCCCTGATCCTGGTCCCGTTCGCGATCCTCGGCGTCCTCTTCCTCGCCGGCATCCCGTACGGGTTCCTGGCGCTGTTCAACCCGCGGCCGCAGGTGGCGCTCGACCCCGATCGGGTCGCCCCCGGCGACTCCCTCCAGGTGCGCTGGCGCCTGCGCGGGCTCCCCGGCCGGGTCGGCCGGCTGAAGATCGACCTCGTCGCCACCGGGACGACCCGAGCCTCCGGCTCGAAGGGCACGACGACGACCAAGGAACCGGTCGCCACCCACGAGGTCGTCGACACCCGCGAGCGCTCGGAGATCCGCGAGGGCTCCCGCACCGTCGACCTGCCGGCCGGCGCCCCGCCGACCTCGGCCAAGGTGGACTGGGAGGTCAAGCTCCACGGCGAGATCGCCTTCTGGCCCGACGTCAGCGCAGCGTTCCCCCTGCGGGTCGGCGGCGGGGACGCCGGGCCGGACCGGCCGAGGAGCGCGTTCTTCTGGCGGAAGCGGTCGTGAGGGAGCCGTTAGGCTAGCCCGCCATGCGCCTGCTCTACGTCTTCCCCCACCCCGACGACGAGTCGTTCGGCCCGGCCGCGGCGATCGCGCGGCAGCGGCGGGACGGGCACGAGGTCCGCCTGCTGACGCTGACCCGGGGCGGGGCGACGAAGCGTCGGCACGAGCTCGGGCTGTCGGTCGAGGAGATGGGGGCGGTGCGCGAGCTCGAGATGCGGCGGATGGCCGAGGCGCTCGGGCTCGACGGGCTCGAGGTGCTCGACCTGCCGGACTCCGGGCTCGCCGAGCTCGACCCGCGGGTGATCGAGGGCGTGGTCGACGAGGCGATCGAGCGGCTCGCGCCCGACGTCGTCGTCAGCTACCCGGTGCACGGGATCAGCGGCTTCGCCGACCACCTGGTGACCCACGCAGTGGTCAAGCGGGTCGTCTGTGACCGCTGGGCGCGGCAGGATGCGGCGGGTGAGCCGCGGGTGCCGCGCCGGCTCGCCTTCGTCACCCTGGCGGAGGCGCCGGACGACGGCCGGCGGATCCCGCTGACCGCTTCGAAGCCCGAGGCGATCGACGTCGTCGAGGCGGTGTCCGACGCCGACCTCGACCGCCAGCGCGCGGCCCTCGCCTGCTACGCGACCTACGCCGCGGTGATCGACGAGCTCGACCCGATGTCGGTCCACGGGCGGGAGATCGTCTTCGAGGTCTTCGGCGAGGTGCACGACCCGCCGCTGTCCTGGGTCGGCGCCGGGCTCGACGAGGCGCGAGAGGAGTAGATGGGGCACGGCCGAGCGGCCGGGTCCGCACCGCGCCTCGTCAGCCGCCCCGGCGTAGCTCCTCGGCCGGCCAGCCGCCGGCCTCCGACTCCGCCTCGTAGGCCGACTCGAGGAAATCGAGGAGCGTGCCGCGGGGGTCGGCGCTCTCCCGCACCGCCTCGTACGGCATGCGGGCCTGGAGCGACCCTCCCTCGCCGACCCAGCGCGCAGCGTCCGGCCGGAGGGGGCGCTCGCCGAGGTCGTCGGGGAGCGGCCAGACGTACGAGTAGAACGTCGCCTCGCGCACGGCGGCGTCGCCGGCCCAGAAGCCGAAGCTCGCGACCTCGTGCGAGTAGGCCTCGCGGGCGACGATGCCGGCTCCCTCCATCCCGGGAGCCGGCCGGCCGGAGAAGCGGGAGTAGGCGAGGTCGAAGCTGTGCCAGAACAGATGCACCGGCGTCGCCTTGCCGACGAACCGCCCGGCGAACTCCTCGAAGACGGCGCCGATCCACACCAGCGCCCGCCAGAACCGCTCGACCGCGGCCGGGTCCCAGGCCCGGTGCTCGCGGTCCTCGGAGAACGGGGTCGAGAACGGCAGGTCGAACGGCTCGGGACGGATCGAGGCCTCGATCCCCAGCTCGCCCAGGGCCGCGAACAGCTCGCGGTGGAAGTCGGCCACCGGCAGGCCGAGCGTGAACGAGCGCCGGGCGCCCTCGCTGGTCGTCACCACCGCCCGGTGGTCGAGCAGGTCGAGGTCGACCTGGAACGTCTCCGCCCCGCCGCCGTAGGGCACCGCCCGCGTCGTCAGTCCGCGCGAGGCGACGTAGAGCGGCACGTGCCACCAGTGGTTGCGCGGCGGCATCCGCGCCAGCCGCACCTTGCCGACGATCTGGAGGTAGAGGTGCAGGGTCGTCTTCGTGTCCTCCCACTCGCCGAGCGGGAGGGGCGGCAGCTCCGTGGCGGGGCGGCGGGTGGGCGTGGGCATCCGGACCTCCGGGGGGCGGTGAGGGAGGAAGCCTCTCACGGATGGGAACGGAGGGGCCCGGATCGGCCGGGAGGCGCATGCCGTAGAGTCGCGGGCCATGCCCGTCGACCGTGCCGCTTGGGACCTCCTCTGCGAGGAGGCCGGGCGGTTCCCCGACGAGATCCGCGAGCTGCCGGTCGCGCGGCCGGTCGACCCCGCGACGCTCCGGGCCGAGCTCGCGCGCGCCTGGGACTTCGAGCGTCCGCTGCCGCTCGCCGAGGCCGCGGCCGGCCTCGCCCGCACCCTGCGCGAGGGCACGGTCCACGTCACCCACCCGCGCTACTTCGGGCTGTTCAACCCGAGCGTGCGCGAGGCGTCGGTCGTCGCCGACGCGCTGGTCGCGCTGTACAACCCGCAGCTCGCCGCCTGGTCCCATGCGCCGGCGGCCAACGAGCTCGAGCGGCTGACCCTCGCCCGGCTCGGCCGTCTCCTCGGCTTCGACCCGGCCGCGACCTGGGCCAACTTCACCTCCGGCGGCGCCGAGGCCAACCTATCCGCCGTCCTCGCCGCCCTCGCCCGCCGCTTCCCCGACGCCGGCGAGGAGGGCCTGCGCTCGCTCGCCGCCACCCCCACCCTCTACGTCTCGCCCGAGGGCCACCACTCGCTGACCAAGATCGCGCGGATGAGCGGCCTGGGCACGAACGCCCTGCGCGAGGTGCCGGTCACCGGCCGGCTGACCCTCGACCCCGCCGCCCTCGACGACCGCCTCGCCGCCGACGCCCGTGCCGGCTTCGCGCCGCTCGCCGTCGTCGCCACCGCCGGCACGACGAGCGCCGGCGTCGTCGATCCCCTCGCCGAGATCGCCGACGTTGCCGAGCGCCACGGCGTCTGGCTCCACGTCGACGCCGCGTGGGGCGGCGCCGCCGCTTTCTCCCCGAGGCTCGCGCCCGCCCTCGCCGGCATCGAGCGCGCCGACTCGGTCACCTGGGACGCCCACAAGTGGCTCTCGGTGCCGATGGGCGCCGGCATGTTCTTCTGCCGCCACCCCGACGCCGTCCGCCGCGCCTTCACCGCCGCCCCCACCTACATGCCCGCGAACGTCGGTGCCCCGGACCCCTACGACACCACGGTCCAGTGGTCCCGCCGCGCCACCGGCCTCAAGGTCTTCCTCGCGCTCGCCGAGCTCGGCGTCGCCGGCTACCGCGACCTCGTCGAGCACCAGGCGGAGATGGGCGACCGCCTGCGCGAGCTCTTCGCCGGCGCCGGCTGGCGGATCGTCAACGACACCCCGCTGCCGCTCGTCTGCTTCACCCACCCCGCCCTCGACGCCGGCCGCCCCACCGTCTCCGCCGTCGCCGCCGAGGTCCAGCGCCGAGGCCGCGTCTGGATCTCCGAGGTCGCGCTCACCGGCCGGGGCCGCGCCCTGCGTGCCTGCATCACCAGCTACCGGTCGAACGAGAGCGACCTGGAAGTGCTGGTCGAGGAGGTGGAAACGGTGCGGGAGCGACTTGCCGGGTCAGTCTCGCAACCAGAGTAGGTCGAGATCCTCAAAGCCCTGGAATCCGCGCGAGCGATGTCGTCATCCTCTAGAAGGCTCCAGAGATCGGAGTGGGAGAAATCGGGTAGGGGCCGACCGGTAGCCGGCTTGGCGATCGGCGGCCCGAGCCTTCGCCCGTCGGGAAGAGATCGTCGGGCTCGACCCTACCCCCGCGCCTTGACCTCCGTGATCCACGACTGGATCTTCTCGGCGAGCATCGGGAGGGTGACCGCGCCGTCTTCGAGCACCCGGTCGTGGAACTCCTCGACGTCGAAGGCGGGGCCGAGCTCGCGCTCGGCGAGGTCGCGGAGGCGGCGGATCTCGAGCGCGCCGACGAGGTAGGCGGTGGCCTGGCCGGGCACCGCGATGTAGCGGTCGATCTCGGCGGCGACGAGGTCGGGGGACTCGGCGGTGTGGGCGAGGACGTAGTCGATCGCCTGCTGCCGGCTCCAGCCGAGAGCGTGCATGCCGGAGTCGACGACCAGGCGCGCCGCGCGCAGGGCCTCGTTCGAGAGCAGGCCCAGCAGGTCGACGTCGCCCGAGTAGATCCCCATCTCCTCGGCCAGCCGCTCGGTGTAGAGCGCCCACCCCTCGGAGAAGCCCGAGGTGCCGAAGTAGCGCTGCACCGGGTGGGTGCCCTCGACCTGCTTGGCGATCGAGATCTGGAGGTGGTGGCCCGGGTAGGCCTCGTGGAAGGCGGTCGCCTCGACGCCGGCCTTGCTCTGCTCCTCGGGCTTGTAGGTGTTGATGTAGTAGGTGCCCGGGCGCGACCCGTCGTCGGAGGCCGAGCTGTACTCGGCCCCCGGCGCGGAGCGCTCGCGGAACTCCGGGTAGGGGACGACGACGACCTCGGCCTCCGGGACGATCCCGAACCACGCGGGCACCGCCGCCTCGGCCCGCTCGACCGCCGAGCTGGCGTAGTCGACCATCTCCTCGCGCGAGCGGAAGGTGTAGCGCGGGTCGGTCGTCACCTTCTCGAGGAGCTCCGCGACGTCGGAGGTGCCGAAGCTCCGCGCCCCGATCTCGCGCATCCGGGCCAGGATCCGGTCCATCTGCTCGAGCCCGATGCGGTGGATCTCCTCCGGCGAGAGCTCGACGGAGGTGTGGTAGCGGACCGCGGCCCGGTAGCAGTCGAGCCCGTCGGTGTTCGCCGCCACCGCGATGTCGGCCCGCGCCCGCGGCAGGTACTCGTCGGCCAGGAAGTCGCGGTAGCGGCGGATCGCCGGGCGGATCCCGCCTTCGATCAGCCCGGCCATCGCCCGCTCGAACTCCGGGTCGCCCTCGACCCGCTCCGCCGGGCTGTAGAACGGCGAGCCCTCGACCGGGCCGGCGAGCAGCGAGTCCATCTGCTCGATCACCCGCTCGACGTTGCCCTTCGGCGCCGAGTACCCGCGCTCGAGCCCGAGCCGCAGGTTCGCGATCTCCTGGCCGAGCCAGC
>Ga0299913_10002359_pt1 | contig 14852 bp, 14 predicted proteins | sample RVTome_9_FD_201360 | JGI IMG/M metagenome (GOLD analysis project Ga0299913, IMG submission 201360) | Soil microbial communities from uranium-contaminated site in the Upper Colorado River Basin, Wyoming, United States - RVT155D38 (version 2) ...
CCGTCTCGTCCACGTTGACCAGCGGCTCGCCGTCCATCAGCGCCGCCTCCGTGCCCACGTGCACGAAGCGCGCCACCCCCGCCTCGCGCGCCGCGGCCAGCGCGTTGCGCGTGCCCTGGACGTTGCCGCGCTCGAAGTCCTCGCGCCGGCCCCAGTCGCCCAGCGCCGCGGCGGCGTGGAAGAAGACGTCGGCGCCGCGCGCGCCCTCGCGCATGGCCTCGACGTCGTCGAGGTCGCCGCGCACCGGGCCGGCGCCCGACGCGGCCACCTTGGCGGCGGCGGCGTCCGAGCGCGCGAGGGCGGCCACCTCCCAGCCGTCGGTCGCCAGGCGCGCGATCAGCCGCCCGCCGATGAAGCCCGACCCGCCCGTCACGAAGGCCCGCATGGCGCGACCCTACTCCTCGCGCAGCGCGTCGCGCGCGAGCTGGACGGCGACCACGACCATGAGCCCCGCGAAGGCGAACTTCAGCGCGCCCTCGGGGATCGCGTTGGCCGCCACCACGCCCAGGAGGGCGCCGGCCACGCCCAGCACGCCCAGCAGGAGCCCCTCGCGCACCCGCACGTTGCCGTAGCCGTGCTGGCGCCAGGCGCCGACCAGGGCGACGGGGATGATCGCCAGCAGCGAGGTCGCCTCCGCCTCCACCTGGCCGACGTCGTAGACGAAGACCAGCGCGGGGACGAACACCACGCCCCCGCCCACGCCGAACATGCCGGAGACCACGCCGGCCACGAGCCCCGCGACGATCGCCTCCGCGATCACTCGACCACCAGCAGGATCGCGAGCGCCACCAGGAAGGCCGAGAAGGCCAGCGTCAGGGCCCGGGCGCCGACGCGCTGCTGGAGCCAGGTGCCCCCGACGACGCCGGCCACCGCCGGCAGGCCCACCGCGGCCGCGTGCGCGGCGTCCACGTTGCCGTAGGCGCCCTGGAGGGCGGCGGCCAGCGCGGCGATGACGATGATCGCCGCCAGCGACGTCCCGGTCGCCTCGCGCGTCTCGTAGCCGAGCCACAGGACCAGCAGGGGCACGAGGATCGAGCCGCCGCCGACGCCGAAGAGGCCGCTGAAGAGGCCGGCGGCCGTCCCGATCGCTCCCAGCTCCAGCCAGCGGCGGCGCGTCACGGGGGGCATACTAGAAGTCGTGACCACCGCCGCTACGCTGGCCGAGCAGCTGGCCCCGCTGCGGGCCGACCCCGGCCGCTCGGCGGTGCTGCTCGACGTCGACGGGACGCTGGCGCCGATCGTGCGCCACGCCGACGACGCCACCGTCCCCGAGGCGGTGCGCGGCCTGCTGATCCAGGTCGCCAAGCGCTACGGGACCGTGGCGTGCGTGAGCGGCCGGCGCGCCGCCGACGCGCGCCGGCTGGTGGCCATCGGCTCGATCGCCTACGTGGGCGCGCACGGCGGCGAGCTGCTGCGTCCCGGGACCGTGCGGCCCGAGGTGGACCGCGCGCTGGAGGAGTGGACGCGGCGCGTGCAGGACTTCGCGCGCGAGGCCGACAACGCGCAGCTCAGCCGCCTGCGCGTGCGCCTGGAGGACAAGTCCTCGATCGTCGCCTTCCACTGGCGCGGCACCCCCGACGAGGACGCCGCGCGCGCCGCGGTCGACGAGCTGGCCAACCGGGCCGAGGCCGTGGGGTTGAGCACGCACTGGGGGCGCAAGGTGCTGGAGGTCCGTCCGCCGGTGCGCATGGACAAGGGCATCGGGATCCGGCGGCTGCTGCGCGAGACCGACGTGACCGCCGCGCTGTACGCCGGCGACGACGCGACCGACCTCGACGCCTTCGACGCCCTGGCCGACCTCGCCGGGCAGGGACGGCTGGAGTCGGTGGTGCTGGTCGGCGTGGGCTCCGAGGAGGGGCCGCGCGACATCGTGGAGCGCGCCGACGTGGTGCTCGACGGGCCCGGAGAGGTGAGGCGGGTGCTCGAGGCGCTGCTGGCCGAGTGAGATGCGGTTCACCGACTTCCTCAAGGCCACCGTCCTGATCAGCGCCGGAGCGGCCAGCGCGCTGGCCGCCGTGACGGCGATCGGGATCAACGCCGAGCGCGACGTCACGCTGGCCGCGGTCTCGCTGGGCTGGTGGACGGCCGCCGGGCTCTTCGGCGCCTTCCTGGGGCGCCGGGCGGACGCCAACCCGCCGATCGCCCGCCTGCTGGCGGGCGCGCGGTTCTCCCCCGCCCTGCCCGAGCTGCGTCCCGGGCGCGTGCTGCTCAACCGGCTGTGGCCGCTGCTGATCAGCATGGTCGCGGCGGGGGCGGTGGCCTTCGTGTTCCCGCAGGTCCCGATGATCGCCGCCGGGTTCGCGATCGTGTGGGCGCTGGCCTGGCGCCGCCAGGAGGGCGCGGTGGCGGCGATCGAGGATCGCGACGGCGTGCGCTTCTACGTCGACCCGACCTCGCCGGTCGAGCCGATCCGCCTGCTGCGCACGCCCGGCTTCCACTCCGAGTTCCCGTCGACGAACGGGGCCGGGAAGGTCGACCCCGCCACCTTGCGCCGGTAGCTTCGGTGGACGTCGACGTCCTGCTCGTGGGCCTGGGGACCACGGCCGGCCTGCGCCGCGTCGAGGACGAGCTGGCGGGCTCGCTGCGCCGCGCCGGGCTGGAGGTGGAGGTGGCGCGGGCCGCGCCGCGCCGCGAGCCGCCGACCTTCGCCCTGCTGGACCTCGAGCAGGCGCGGGCGGCGCGGCGGGCGGCGCGAGAGGGCCTGGAGCGCGTGCGGCCGCGCGCGATCCTGTACTCGACGACCACGGCGGCGCTGCTGTGGCCCCGGCCGGGGGTCATCCACTTCGACGCGCCCGCGGCCGGCAACCGCCCAGGCCGCCACGGGATCTGGCAGCGCGCGGTCGAGCGGCGGCGGTTCGCCGCCGCGCCCCTGGTCGTCGCGCAGAGCGCCGGGGGGCTGGAGGAGGCGCCCCCGCACGGCGAGGCCCTGGTGATCCCCGTGCCCGTCGAGCCGTCGGGCCCGGCGAACGAGGAGCGCGACCTGGCCGCGGTCACCTACGCCGCCGACGTCGCCAAGAAGGGCCTGGCGCGGGTGCTCGCCGCGTGGCGGGAAGCCCGGCGGGAGGGCGAGGAGCTGGTCGTGGCGGGGATCGATCCCCCGGGCGAGTCCTCGCCGGGAGGGCCCTCCGCGAAGGCGGCCCGCCTCGAGGGCATCCGCTTCGCGGGGCTGCTGGAGCCGAGCGAGTTCCGGGCGCTGCTGCGGCGGGCGCGGGTGTACGTCACGGCGCCGCGCCGGGAGGACTACGGGCTCTCGCAGCTGGAGGCCCTCTCGGACGGGGCGATGCTGGTCACCACCGAGGCGCCCGGCCCGTACGCGGCGCTGCCGCTGGCCCGCGAGATCGACCCGCGGCTGGTGGGCGACGACCTCGCCGGAGCCCTGCGCGCCGCCCTCGACGACCCGCGGCCCGACTACGCCGAGCGCGCCCGCGGCGCCCTCGTGCCCTTCCGCCGCGGCTCGGTCGACGCCCTCGTCCTCCAGGAGCTGGTCCCCCGGCTCGCGCCCTAGCGGGCGGCCGCGCGGGCGCGCTTGCGCAGGCGCGCGAACTGCTTCCACGTGCGGGTGTTGGCCACGTCGCGCCGGGTCAGCCACGCGCGCCGCGCGGTGGCCACGCCGAAGCGCAGGTAGTCGAAGTCCGAGGGCCTGTGCGCGTCGGTGTTGACGACGATCGGCACGCCGGCAGCCGCGGCCGCGCGCGCGTGGAGGTCGTTGAGGTCGCGGCGGTCGGGGCTGGAGTTGATCTCCAGCATCGTGCCGGTCCGCGCCGCCGCCTCGATCACCCCCTCGACGTCGAGGGCGTACGGCGGGCGGCGCTCGATCTTGCGCCCGGTCAGGTGGCCGATGCAGTCCACCCACGGGTGCTCGCAGGCGGCGACGATGCGCTCGGTCTGCGCGTCGGCGGGCAGGCGGAAGGACGTGTGCACCGAGGCGATGACCCAGTCCAGGCGCGCGAGCAGGTCGTCGTCGTAGTCCAGCGAGCCGTCGGGCGCGATGTTCACCTCGCTGCCGATCAGCAGGTCGAGGCCCTCGATCGACCCGTCGAGCTCGCGCACGCGCTCGATCTGGCGCTCCAGCTCGCCGGGCGCCACGTCGCTGCCGAACCCCATCGACGCCGAGTGGTCGGTGATGCACAGGTAGGAGCGGCCGCGCTCGCGCGCCGCCGCCGCCATCTCCTCGATCGTGCTGCGCCCGTCGGAGGCGACGGTGTGCGAGTGCAGCTCCCCGCGCACGTCCACGGCCTCGACCAGGTCGGGCAGCCGTCCCTCCGCGGCCGCCTCCAGCTCGCCGCGGTTCTCGCGCAGCTCGGGCTCGATGTAGTCGAGGCCGAGGAGCGCGTAGACCTCCTCCTCGGTGGCGCACGTGCGCGTCTTCCCGTCGGAGTCGTCGAGGATCCCGTACTCGGAGACGTGGCGCCCGCGCCGCACCGCCGCCCGGCGCAGCGCCTCGTTGTGCTGCTTGGACCCGGTGAAGTGCTGGAGGAGGTTGCCGAACTGCTGCGGCGCGACGATCCGCAGGTCGACCTTCATCCCCGTGTAGGTGGTCAGCCGCGCCCCCGCCTCGCCGACGCCGGAGGCGCCGGCCACGGTCGGGAGCTCGGCCGCCGCCCGGGCCAGCGCGCGCGGGTCGTGGGCGGTGGCGATCAGGTCGATGTCCTTGACGCTGTCGGTCCGGCGGCGCAGGGAGCCGGCGATCTCGACGCGGTCGGCCGCCGGGTGGTCGCGCAGGGCCGCCACCAGGGGCTCGGCGACGGCCAGGGCGCGCGAGAGCACGACCCGCTCCTCGGCTCCCTCGCCCGCCTCGGCGGCGGCGATGCCGGCCAGGACGTTCTCCTCCGCCTTGGCGCCGAAGCCCCGGACCTCGCGCAGGCGCTCGCCCTCGGCGGCCGCGCGCAGCGCCTCCAGCGAGTCGATCCCCAGCTCGTCGTAGAGGACCCGCGCGCGCTTGGGGCCCAGCCCGGGCAGCCGCGTGACCGCGAGCAGGCCGGCGGGGAACTTGGCCCGCAGCTTCGTCGCCGCCGGGATGTCCCCGGTCTCGACCAGCGCCTGGACCTTCTCCTGGAGGGTCTTGCCGATCCCCGGCAGCTCGGTCGCCCGCCCCTCGCGCGCCAGCGCCGCCACCGACTGCGACGCCTCCCGGATCGCCCTGGCCGCGTTGCGGTAGGCGACGACGCGATGCACGATCGCGCCGTCGAGCTCGTAGAGATCGCCGAGCTCGTCCAGCGCCAGGGCGATCTGGGCGTTCGTGGGGTCCGGCACCGGTCTAGGGTACGCGCCTCCCATGTCCGGCCCCGCCTGGCTCGTGCTGCCCACCTACGACGAGGTCGCCAACCTCGAGCCGCTCGTCGGCGCGGCCATGGAGGCGCTGGCGGGCGCGGCGCCGGAGGGCTTTCGCGTGCTGGTGGTCGACGACGCCTCGCCGGACGGGACGGGCCGTCTGGCCGACGAGCTGGCCGCCCGCCACGCCGAGGTGTCGGTCCTGCACCGCACCGCCAAGGAGGGCCTCGGCCCCGCCTACCTCGCCGGGTTCGCGGCCGCGCTGGAGGGCGGAGCGGGCTCCGTGCTGGAGATGGACTCCGACTTCTCGCACGACCCGGCCGACCTGGCGCGCCTGCTCGCGACGGTGCACGGCGGCGCCGACCTGGCGCTGGGGTCGCGCTACGTCCGGGGCGGCGGGGTCCCCGAGTGGAGTGCGCTGCGCCGGGCGGTCAGCCGCGGCGGCTGCTGGTACGCGCAGGCGGTGCTCGGGCTGCGCGTCCGCGACCTCACCGGCGGCTTGAAGTGCTTCCGCCGCGAGGTCCTGGAGGCCATCGACCTGCCCAGCGTGCGCTCGCGCGGGTACGCCTTCCAGGTGGAGCTCACCTACCGGGCGCTGCGCCGCGGCTTCCGCGTGGTGGAGGTGCCGATCGTCTTCCACGAGCGCCGCGAGGGAACGAGCAAGATGTCGGGGCGCATCGCCCTCGAGGCCATCTGGCGCGTCCCGCAGATGCGACTGCGGGCCCGGTGACTCACGCATGAGGCGGCGACTGCCGATGCAGGGCGGGATGCACGCGCGCGTCAACGACCTCGTCCTCGTCCAGGGGATGAAGGACACCCGGGCCACGTTGCGGGCGTGGAACCGCCGGCCCGGCTCGGTCCTGACCGGCTGGCTCGCGGGCTCGTTCGCCATCACCGCCGCGCTGCTGGCCGCGGTGCTGACCATCGCGACCGTGACCACGCCCGACCCCACGCCGGTCCTGCTGCCCGGGCTCAACGAGCCGGCGACGCTCGGCGCGACCGCCCACGTCCTGCTGCGCAACTCGCTGGTGCTGGCGCTCCACGGCTTCGCCTGCGTGGCCGGGTTCATCGCCGGCTCCTCGATGCCGCTCACCGCCGCCCAGTACAGCGGCGCGTGGCGCTGGATCCACGAGAAGGCGGGGCCGCTGGCGATCGCCTTCGTGGTCGGCGCCACCACGTTCTCGCTGGCCACCCAGGCGTGGGTCCTGGGGGGCGCGGCGGCGACGCTCTCCGCGCAGCTCGACATGCCGCCGTGGCTGCTGGTCTGGGGCATCCTCCCCCACGCGCTCCCCGAGCTGGTCGCGCTGTTCCTGCCCCTGGCGGCGTGGATCATCGCCTCGCGTCGCAACGAGTGGGAGCAGCTGCTGGCCGCGACCTTCGTGACCGTGGGGATCGCCGCGCCGGTGCTGGTCGCAGCCTCGTTCATCGAGGTCTACGTGACTCCGCACGTGCTCCGCTCCCTTGCCGGGTAGCCTGCCTCGCATAGCGAAGCCGTGCCCGCGGGCGTCGCTATACTTTGTATAGCAAGCAGCCAAGGAGCCACATGGGAGCCATCACCGAAGTCACCGACAGCAACTTCCAGGCCGAGGTCATCGAGTCCGACACGCCGGTGCTCGTGGACTTCTGGGCTCCCTGGTGCGGGCCCTGCCGGATCGTGCACCCCGTGCTCGAGCAGATCGCGCAGGAGCGCGGCGAGGCGCTGAAGATCGTCAAGCTCAACGTCGACGACAACCAGCAGACCGCGATGACCTACGAGATCCTCTCGATCCCCACGCTCATCCTCTTCAAGGGCGGGCAGGTCGCCCACAAGGTCATCGGGGCCTACCCCAAGCAGAAGCTCGAGGCCGAGCTCGAGCCCTCGCTGGCGGCGTAGCCGCTACGCCTTCTCGACCGAGATCCTGAGCGGGCGGCCGTCGATGGTCGCCTCGTGCGGCCGCGCCGGGCGCGGGCGGCGCTCGCCGTAGAGAAGGTCTTCGGCGCGCCGGGCTCCGGCGCCGGCGTTGTCGCCGTCGTAATCCAGACTCTTGGCGAGGGTCTCGCCCATGACGTATTCCGCGTGCGCCCGGGCGGCCTCGATGAGGTCCTCGTGGCCGCCGAGGTGCAGGGTGATGCGGTCCTCTACCGCCAGGCCCGCGGCCTTGCGCGCGGCCTGGACGGCGTGGACCACCTCGCGGGCCAGGCCCTCGCGGCGCAGGTCGTCGTCGAGGGCCAGCTCCAGCGCGACGGCGTGCGAGCCCTCGCGCTCGAGCTGGTAGCCCTCCAGCGGCCTCATGGCCAGCGCGAGCTCGTCGCCGGTCAGCGCGTGGTCGTGGCCGTCGACGGTCACGCCGATCGGGCGCTCCTCGCGCAGCGCCGCGGCGACGTGGGCCGGGTCGAGCGCGGCCACCGCGGCCTGCACCTGCGGCATGCGCTTGCCGAAGCGCGGCCCCAGCGCGCGGTAGTTGGGCTTGACCTCGTAGCGGCCCAGCTCGTCGGCCGCCTCCACGAAGCGCAGCGACTTGACGTTGAGCTCCTCGCGCACCACGTCCGCCAGGCGCTCGATGGCCTCGCGCTCGCGGCCCGCGGCCACCACCACCGCCTCGCGCAGCGGCTGGCGGACCTTGAGCTTGGCCTGCCCGCGAGCGGCCAGCCCCAGGCGCACCGCCTCGCGCGCCACCCCCATGTCGTGCTCGAGCTCGAGGTCGCGCTCGCCGGGCGCCGGGAAGTCGCACAGGTGCACGCTGGGCTCGGTCCCGTCGAGGTTCTCGTAGAGCTCGTCGGCGACGAACGGGCAGAACGGCGCCAGCAGGCGGGCGACGGTGAGCAGGCACTCGCGCAGCGTCGCGAACGCCGCGGGATCGCCGTCCCAGAAGCGACGCCGCGAGCGGCGCACGTACCAGTTCGACACGTCGTCGACCAGCTGGGCGATCGCCCGGCCGCCGCCGGTGGCGTCGTAGCCGTCCAGGCGGTGGTCGACCGTCTCCACGGTCGCGGCGAGGCGGGAGAGGATCCAGCGGTCCAGCTCGGCCGGCTCGCCGGTCCGCGCGTCGCGCCCGACCCCGTTGACGTTCGCGTACAGGACCAGGAACGAGTACGTGTTCCACAGCTGGAGCAGGAACTGGCGCACCCCCTCGCCGATCGTCTCCAGCGAGAAGCGGTATCCGTCCCACGGCTGCTTGGACGTGAAGAAGTACCAGCGCAGGGCGTCGGCGCCGAAGCGCTCGATCACGTCGCCCGGGACGACGATGTTCCCGCGCGACTTGCTCATCTTCTGGCCCTCGGCGTCGAGGATCAGGCCGAGGCACACGACGTTGCGGTACGGCGCCCGGTCGAAGAGGAGCGCCGACTCGGCCAGCAGCGAGTAGAACCAGCCGCGCGTCTGGTCGAGCGCCTCGCAGATGAAGTCGGCGGGGAAGTGGGACCGGAAGTGCTCGTCGCGCTCGAAGGGCGCGTGGTGCTGGGCCCACGGCATCGCGCCCGAGTCGAACCACACGTCGATGACCTCGGGCACGCGGCGCATCGTCCCGTCGCAGTCGGCGCACGGGAACGTCACCTCGTCGACGTAGGGGCGATGGGGGTCCTCGAGCTCCACCCCGCTGCGCTCGCGCAGCTCGGCGAACGACCCGACGCAGTGGACGTGGGACGGCTCGGCCTCGCAGCGCCACACCGGCAGCGGCGTGCCCCAGTAGCGCTCGCGCGACAGCGCCCAGTCCACGTTGTTCTCCAGCCACTTGCCGAACCGCCCGTCCCGGATGTGCTCGGGATGCCAGCCCACGGCCTCGTTGGCCGCCAGCAGGCGGTCGCGCCGGCGGCTGGTGGCGATGTACCAGGACGGCTTGGCGTAGTAGAGCAGCGGCGTCCCGCAGCGCCAGCAGTGGGGGTAGGCGTGCTCGTAGAGGTCCTCGCGGAACAGGCGCCCGCGCTCGCGCAGGTCGGCGACCAGGTCGGGGTCGGCGTCCTTGACGAAGCGCCCGGCGTAGGGCCCGATGCGCTCGTCGTAGGTGCCGTCCGGGCGCACGGGGTTGACCACGGCGAGCCCGTACTGCTCGCCGAGGCGGAAGTCGTCCTCGCCGAAGGCGATCGCCGTGTGCACGAGCCCGGTGCCGTCCTCCGCGGTCACGAAGTCGCCGAGCAGGACCGTGTGGCCGCGGGGCCCGTAGTCGGCGGCCCCGAGGAAGGGGAAGGGGGGCGCGTAGCGCACGCCCTCGAGCTCGCGCCCGGCGAAGCGGTCGAGCAGCTCGGCCTCCTCGCCCAGCACCCGCTCCATCAGCGCCTCGGCCACCACGTAGACCTCGCCGTCGCGGCGCGCGCGCACGTAGACCAGGTCGGGGTCGACCGCCACCGCCGCGTTGGACACCAGCGTCCACGGCGTGGTCGTCCACACCAGCAGCGTGTCGCCCGGCTCCAGCGGAGGGCCGGCGTCCTCGGTCGGGAAGCGGACGTACACGGAGGGGTCGGCGACGTCGCGGTAGCCCAGCGCCACCTCGTGCGACGACAGCGCGGTCCCGCAGCGCGGGCAGTAGGGGACGACCTTGTGGCCCTCGTAGAGCAGGTCGCGGTCCCAGATCTCGCGCAGCGCCCACCACACCGACTCGACGTACTCGGGGTCCATCGTGCGGTAGGCGTCGTCGAGGTCGACCCAGAACCCGATGCGCTCGGTCATCGCGTTCCAGTCCTCGAGGTACTCGAACACCGACTCGCGGCAGCGCTGGTTGAACTCGGCGATGCCGTAGCGCTCGATGTCCTCCTTGCTCTTGATCCCGAGCTTCTCCTCGACCGCGATCTCCACCGGCAGGCCGTGGCAGTCCCATCCGCCCTTGCGCTCGACCGAGAACCCGCGCATGGTGCGGTAGCGCGGGAAGACGTCCTTGAACACGCGGGCGAGCACGTGATGGACGCCCGGCGGGCCGTTGGCGGTGGGCGGCCCCTCGTAGAAGACCCACGGCGGGGCGCCCTCGCGGCGGCGCAGCGACTCGCGGAACACGTCGCGCTCGCGCCAGCGCTCCAGCACGACCTCCTCCAGCCGGGGGAAGTCGGGACGCGGGTCGACGGGGCGGTAGGGCGGGCTCGCGGCCATCGCCGCCGATTCTAGGCGGGGGCGATCGGCGCCTAGCCGCGCGCGGCGGCGGGCGCGCGGGGCGCGCTCACGCCCAGGCGCCGGTCCTCGAGCGCCTCCACCAGGGCGTCGCGGGCGGCCACGGCGCCGTCGCCGAGGCGCGTGACCGTGCTCGCGCCCGTGTCGGGCACGGCGCCGCGGAAGTCGAAGACCGCCACCTGCCGGTCGCCGCCGCGGGCGCCGTAGACCAGCCGGCCGAAGGCGTCGAGCTGGGACGGGCGGCCGGTGAGGACGACGGCCGCGGGGTCGAGCGCGCGCAGCGCGCGCCCCAGCCGCGCGGGATCCACGTTCACGGGCAGGACGAGCGTGCGCAGGCCCGCGCGGCGCAGCGCGAGCTCCAGCGCCTGGACGTGGAGGCTCTCGACGTGGAAGGGATCGGAGGCGTCGAAGACCAGCACGCCCTCGTCGCGGTGGGCCGGCGGCGCCACCCGCAGCGCGGCGGCCAGCCACCCCGCGCTGTAGCGCCACGCGAACTGGTACTCGGGCCCGGGGCCCGCTTCCGCGTCGCCGGCGTCCAGCGTCTCGACCGCGGGGATCAGCAGCTCCTCCACCGTCCGCTCGACCGAGCGCAGGGCCAGGCTCTCCTCCATCAGCCGGTCGGCCTTGAGCTCGTCGAAGCGGCCGAGCGCGTCCTGGAGGCGGGAGGCGGTCGAGGGCCCCTCGCCGCGCTCGCGCGCCAGCGAGACGGCCGACGAGATGTTGTGGGTCTCGGCGAACGCCTCGCGCAGCGCCTCGATCTCCGCGATCTCGTACTGGCGGTGGCCGCCCTGGGTCCGGCGCGGCCGCGGGTAGGAGAACCGGCGCTCCCAGCTGCGCAGCGTGTTGGGGCTGACGCCGAGGATCGCCGCGGCGGCGTTCGTCCGGATGACGCTCATGGGAAGGTTTGTCGCACCTTCGCCAGGGACCGGCAAATCCGGCAAGAAACCGTGCACGTCGCCGTCGCGGCCCGGCTCCGGATTCCTGCTCGGCAGGCGTCAGGTCCGGCCGCTCGTGCGCATGGCCGTCGCCTCGCGCTCCCGCTGGAAGCGCTGGCGCTCCTCCCCGCAGCCCATCCCCCCGGCCCGGACCTGGGCCTCGGTGGGCGGGTCGAGGGCGAGCAGCTGCGGCACGCTGACCAGCTGGATGCCCTTGCGCCGCGCCGACTCCAGGATGCGCGGCAGGGCGGCGAGCGAGCGGTCGTAGGTGTCGTGCATGAGGATGATCGAGCCCGGCCGCATGCCCTCGTCGGCGTTGGCGGCGATCTCGTCGGTCCCGGCCCCCGCCGAGTCGCGCGTGTCGACGTCCCACATGATCGGGACCATGCCCATGCGCCGGACGACGCGGTCGGTGCGCGCGTCGCGGGCCCCGAAGGGCGGGCGCATCAGCGTCACGGGCTGGCCGGTCGCCCGCTCGAGCACCCGCTTGGTGTCCATCAGCTCGCGATTTAGCTCGCGGTTGCCGAGCGACGGCAGGTTGGCGTGGGTCCAGGTGTGGTCGGCGACGCCGCCCAGCCGCAGCTGGCGCCGCGGTACGTCGGGCCGCGGCCCGACCGCCTGGCCGACGAGGAAGAAGGTGGCCTGCGCGCCGGCGCCGTCCAGCAGCGCCATCACCTGCTCGGAGTGCTCGCTGGGCCCGTCGTCGAAGGTCAGCGCCGCGTAGTTGCCGCGGCCGCCGCCGCAGTAGATCGGCAGCCCCAGCCGGTGGTAGCGGGCCACGGCGGCGCGCTGGGCGGGCGCGGCGGGGAGCCCGCGGGCGTCCAGCGGCCCGGCCGAGCCCGACACGTAGCGCTGGCGCCACGGCAGCTTGGCCTCCTCCACCGGCCCCAGCGCCGCGCCGGCCGGCCCGAACGGGGAGCCGGAGTCGCCGCGCGCGAGCGCGATGAGCACGAGCAGCAGTCCCAGGATGACGCCCAGCGCGACGGCGCGCCGGCGCACGAACACGGATTGCACGGCGGCGAAGGTTAGTGACGGAAGTGGCGCCGGCTCGTGAACACCATGGTGATCCCGGCGCGGTCGGCGGCCTCGACGACCTCGTGGTCGCGGACCGATCCGCCCGGCTGGATGATCGCCGCGACGCCCGCTTCGATGGCCAGCTGGGGGCCGTCCGGGAAGGGGAAGAAGGCGTCGGAGGCCATGGCCGCGCCCAGCAGCGAGTCCGCCTGCGACTTCTCCAGCGCCAGGCGCACGGAGTCCACGCGGCTCATCTGGCCGGCCCCGATGCCGGCGGTGGTGAGGCCCTGGGAGAGCACGATCGCGTTGGAGCGCACGTGCTTGCACACCTTCCAGGCGAACCCCATCTCGCTCCATTCCTGCTCGGTGGGCCGGCGCTCGGTCACCACCTGCATCTCGGCGCGGTCCTCGAGGTCCATGTCGCGGTCCTGCACCAGCAGCCCGCCGATCACGCGCCTGGTGTCCTGCTCGGCGAGGTTCATCCCGCGGCGCTCGTTGTCCTCGAGCACGCGCAGCTTCGGCTTGGACGCGAGGACGTCGAGCGCGTCCTCGTCGTACCCCGGCGCGAACACCATCTCGGCGAACTGCTCGAGCAGGGCCTCGGCCATCGTCCGGTCCACCGGCCGGTTGACCAGCACCACGCCGCCGAAGGCGCTCATCGGGTCGGCGGCGAAGGCGCCGCGGTAGGCATCGGCCGAGGTCTCCCCCAGCGCGGTGCCGCACGGGTTGTTGTGCTTGAGGATCGCGCAGGCCGGGACCTTGAACTCGGCGAGCAGCAGGCGCCCGGAGTTGAGGTCGAGCAGGTTGTTGAACGACAGCTCCCTGCCCTGGTGCTGCTTGACCATCGACAGGACGTGCATCCGCGCGCCCACCTGCGAGTAGTAGGCGGCGCGCTGGTGCGGGTTCTCCCCGTAGGGCAGGTCGAGGACCTTCTCGAAGGCCCGCACGTGCAGGGCCGGGAACTCCTCCTGCTTCTCGGCGAACCAGCGGGCGATCGCGGTGTCGTAGCGGGCGGTGTAGGCGAAGGCCTCGCCGGCCAGCGACTCGCGCGTGCCCAGGGAGAGGCGGCGCTCGCCGGAGCTCAGCTCCTCCAGGACCGCGTCGTAGCTCTCGGGCCGCACCACGACCGCCGCGAACTCGTGGTTCTTCGCGGCGGCGCGGATCATCGCGGGGCCGCCGACGTCGACGTTCTCGATCACCTCCTCGTCCTCGACCCCGCGGCGCGCGGCCGTGCGCTCGAAGGGGTAGAGGTTCACGCACACCAGGTCGACGAACTCCACCTCCTGCTCCTCGGCGGCCTGGAGGTGCAGGGCCTCGTCGCGGCGGCACAGCAGGCCGGCGTAGAGCTTGGGGTGCAGGGTCTTGACCCGGCCGTCCATGATCTCCGGGAAGCCCGTGAAGTCCGAGATCGAGCGCACGTCGATCCCCGCCTCCTCCAGCTCGCGGGCCGTGCCGCCGGTGGAGACGATCTCGATGCCCAGGTCGGCCAGGCCGCGGGCGAACTCGACGATGCCGCGCTTGTCGGACACCGACAGCAGCGCCCGCGCGACCCGTACCTCGCCGGGCCGCGCGAAGTGGGAGCTCACCGCGGTCTCCGCCACGCCGGCGAGACTATCGACTGATCCGAACGCGACGCCGGTTGCCGGGATCGAGCGACACGGCGCCGCGGGCGATCAGCCGGATCGCCTCGGGGAGCAGCTCGTGCTCGAGCGGCCGCAGCGCGTCGTGGACCTCGTCGCGGTCGGTCGCGTCGGGCAGCTCGATGGCCCGCTGGAGGATCACCGGGCCGCTGTCCACGCCCTCGTCCACGAAGTGGACGGTGACCCCGAACACCCTCACGCCGTAGTCGATGGCCTGCCCGATGGCGTCGAGGCCCGGGAAGGCGGGCAGCAGGGCGGGGTGGACGTTGATCACGCGCTCCGGGAACCGCCCGAGGAAGGCGGGGCCGAGGAGCTGCATGTAGCCGGCGAGCACCACGAGCCCGACGCCCCGCTCCTCCAGCCAGGCGGCCATCGCGCCGTCGCGCTCCTCGCGGTCGGGGTGGTCGGCCTCGGGGAAGACGGCGGTGGCGACGCCCGCGGCCCGCGCGCGCTCGAGCGCGGGGGCGCCCGGGCGGTCGGAGGCGACGCCGACCAGCTCGATCCCGTCGCGGCCGTGGACGCGGTCGAGGATGGCCTGGAGGTTGGTCCCGGCGCCGGAGGCGAGCACGCCGAGGTTCATGGCCGGGCGCTCCCCCGCCCGCTCATGCCGGCGCGAGCTTGGGGAAGCGCCCGCCGGTCGAGCGCAGCGTCCCCGCGGCGATCAGCCCGTCCACGCGCCCGAGGACCTCGTCCTTGGTGAGGTGGGAGAAGGTCCCGTAGGCGGGGAGCCCGTCGTAGGAGTTCTCCTGGATGACGCGCGAGCGCCCGCCGCGCAGGATCTCCACCGTGCGGGTGCGCCCGACCGAGGGCGAGGCGGAGACCACGACGTCGAGGATCGCGTCGTCGAGGGACCCTCCGTTCGAGCTCTGCGCGGCCCGCGGCGGCGGGAGGGACGGAAGGGCCCCGGGGTCGCACACG
>Ga0299913_10002360_pt1 | contig 14845 bp, 11 predicted proteins | sample RVTome_9_FD_201360 | JGI IMG/M metagenome (GOLD analysis project Ga0299913, IMG submission 201360) | Soil microbial communities from uranium-contaminated site in the Upper Colorado River Basin, Wyoming, United States - RVT155D38 (version 2) ...
ACGGCGTCGCGGGCGGCCGCCCGGCCCTGCCGGGCCGGGAACAGTGGGTTGATCGTGTGCAGGTAGGTGTTGCAGGGCGCCTGCCGCCCGACGTAGATCGGCAGCAGGTGCCAGCCCATCCGGTGCGCCGTGTTCACCCAGGGCGCCGTCAGGTGGCGGTTGGAGCAGGCGCGGTTGGCGCCGCCGATGTAGATGCCGACGGCGCGGTAGGGCGAGGCCCGCCACGCGCCCATCTGCCTGGTCGACGGCGCCGAGCAGGTGTCGAAGCCCTTGCCGCGCCACTCCCGTCCCCAGCTGTTGTTCTTCCGCCGCATGCCGAGGCGCGGCGGAATCTCCCGTGTCGTCCGCGCCGGTGACGCCGCCGGGGTGAGGCTGGCTCCGGACAGGATGCGATCGACCGTCCGGCTCGCGCCGTAGCTGGCGGTGACCAGCAGTCCGGCGCCGGTGACGGCGACGTGCGCCTCCTCGCTCACCGTCTCCGGCAGCGGGCCGGTGGCCGCCTGGTTTGGTGGCAGGATCACGGCGTCGTGCGGTGCGGGTCCGTCGAGTGGTTCGATGAGCACCGCGCTGGTCCTGCCCACCATTTTGGCCGGGCACCGCTGCTCGGGCGACGGTCGTCCCAGGTAGACGGCGTGGCGGTCAAACCGCACGCACCGGGTGGGGTCGTCGGTGAGCCGGTGCACCGGCCAGGATCGTGGCACCTCGACCCGGTACCCGGCGTACTCCACCACCTTCGTCGTGTCGTGCTCCGGCGGTGCCACCGACAACGGCGCTATGCCCACCAGCACGGCGGCGACCGCGAGCCCTCGCATCGCGCCTACCCCTTCCACTCGGTGCCACAAGCCGCACGTTAGGTGAACGACGGCGCCCGGTGTCCGTTGTCACTGGACGGAATCCGTGCGGCGCTTTGGTCTGTGTGAGATCAGGACTGCTCCGCCGCGGCTCGGTTCCATGGGGAGCGTGACGATGCGGGGAGTCCGGCCGGTGTGCGCCGCGGTCATGGTGCTGGCACTGCTGGCATCGGGGTGCACCACGATGACGACCGCGGCCCAGCATCTGTTGCCGCCGATCTGGATGGAGCTGACGCCGGCGCCGGACGCGCGCGACGTTTCGCCGGCCAGGCTTCCCATGGTCCGGGCCGACCTCGGCAGGCTGACCCGGGTCACGCTGGTCGGCAGGCACGGCGCCGTGGTCAAGGGCAATCTCAACCCCGCCCGCACCCGGTGGGTCGCGGCGCGCAAACTCGGGTACGGCAAGCGGTACACGCTCATCGCGCGTGGCGTCGGCCAGAACGGCGAACCCACCGTCCGGCGCTCGACGTTCACCACTGTCAGCCCGGCGCGGCGGCTGTCGCTGACGCCCGCGCTCTCCGACGGCGTCACGGTCGGCGTCGGCATGCCGATCTCGCTCCAGTTCAGCGGCCCGGTCAGGCGCAAGGCCGTCGCTGAGCGGGCGATGCGGGTGACGACGTCGCCGCGAACCGAGGGCGGCTTCCACTGGTTCAGCGACGAGTGGGTGGTGTGGCGGCCGAAGGAGTACTGGCGACCGGGCACCGAGGTCACGCTGGAGGCCGAGATCTACGGCAGGCACCTCGGCAACGGCAGCTACGGCGCGTTCGACGTCAGCCGCAGCATGACGATCGGCCGCAAACTCGTCGCCGTCGCCAGCGGCAAGACCCACCACATGCGGGTGTGGATCAACGGCCGCATGGTCAAGCGAATGCCGATCTCGATGGGCAAGCCGACGCACCCGACGCCGAGGGGCATCTACACCGTCATGAGCGAACACCGCGGCTACACCTTCGACTCGTCGACCTACGGCGTGCCCATCACCGCGCCCGAGGGCTACCGGATCAGGGTCACGCACGCCACCCGGATGTCCTACAGCGGGATCTTCTACCACTCCGCACCGTGGTCGGCGGGGGCGCAGGGCAACACCAACGTCAGCCACGGCTGCCTCAACCTGTCCACCGCCCACGCCGACTGGCTGATGCGACACAGCAAGCCCGGCGACCTGATCACGGTGACCGGCAGCGGCGGCCCCCGCCTCGACCCCACCGACGGCTTCAGCGTCTGGCAGCTGCCGTGGCGGAAGTGGCGCCACCAGCGAGCCAAACATCACCGAATCAACCGTCCAGGTCGACGAAGGCCATCATGATCGACATGACGTCGCCCGCGGCGTGGTGTATGTCGTAGACGCTGTTGAGCTGGAGCACCTGGCCCTTGCGCACGGTGCCGAGGCGGTTGCCGGTGCAAACGCTCATCGACTCGAGGTGACCCATGTAGGCGGAGTCGGTGCCGTAGCCGGCCTCCGAGGTGCAGACGTGGCGCCCGGTGCTGGTGTTCGACAGTGCGATCGATCGGCCGCCGTCGTGCAGGTGCCCGGCGACCGCTTTGACCGTGCCCGAGATCGTGGACTGCCAGCGCCAGGTGGTCGTCGACTCCCCGGCGGGCGCGGCGTGCTCGGACCTGCCGGTGCAGTTGGCCGCGTCGAGCCAGACCGGCGTGACCTCCGCCATCCCCGACCTGCTGGCGGGGACGTGCCGGATCGTCATGTCGAAGAACACGGTCTGCGGCTCGTTCGTCATGTTCATCAGCTCGACCACGCCCCAGGTCAACGGCGTCCGGCCGAGCTTGACGCCGTAGCCCTTCGGCAGCGTCCCGGCGGTGCGCTCGTTGCCGGACGCGAAGATCCGCCTGCCGGTGAGGTCGTAGAAGGTCCGGCTGTCGCCGCAGGTCACGTCCTTTTTGGAGCGATCGAACAGCACCGCGTGGTGCAGCATGACGCCGGTGTCGTAGTTCGCGGACGAACCGTCCCGGTACGTCAGGTCCGGCGTGACACTGGTGACGTAGCAGTTCACGCACGGCGGCGTCATCGGCGCCGCGATCGTGGTGTGGGTGCCGTGGCCGTGCTCGCCGCCATGGCCGGAATGCGGACGTACGACGATCGGCGTCCGGACGACGGTCTCCGTCGTCCCGTCCGGCAGCCGCCGCTGCTCGACGATCTGCGCAGTGGGCGCGGCATCTCGCACCGCATCGGTCGGCTCGGTCTCCGCGGTCGCGCCCGGGGCGGCCAGCACACCCGCCGCCATCAGCAGCGCACCGGCCGTTACGAACATTCGCTTCATCGGAAAGCTCCCGTCCTCCAGTCGATCTAGTAGCCGGAACAACGCGGCACCCCCTGTCTCCGTGACGGCCTCGTCACCTGCGACTTCACAGTTCGTCCGCCCGGTCGCAGCGCGGTCCGGCACGTCGTCGAACAGAACGGTTGCGAAGCGGCGACGGTTTCGGAGAGGCACCATTCGGGCCGACCATCGCTCGTGATGCGGGCACGCCGCAGTCTCGGCGGGCGGCGCCGACGATCAGAAGTGCCGGCAGCCCGATCGCCATCGCGATCGGCGAGATATGAGTTGGCGTGTTTGCTCATGGTGGTTCACCCACTCGTGCGAGATTAGGGTTCGATGGGCGGGGAAACTTCGTGTTCCGGCGACACAAATGCGGCGCGGTATTCGTCTCTCCGCGCCGATGTGCGGACTAATGAACTAAGGCGCTCCTCGGGCAAGGATTTGGTCATGCTCGGCAATCGCCGAAGATCATGGACTGTGAATGTGGCAGTTCTGGTCGCCATTCCGATGTTCGCGCTCGACATCGAGTACAACCCGTACGGCAAGAACATCTGTTACGGGCTCACCCGGCGTGCGATGGTCGCCTGGGTGTCGGGCTTCGCCCGGACGGTGCATCGCCGCACGAGTCGCTGGCCGGTGATCTACACGACCGCGAACTGGTGGGCGTCTTGCACTGGAGACAGCGCGGTGGCCGGGAAACGTAGCCCGCTCTGGATCGCCTCCTGGAACAACCGCCGCCGTCCCACCCGGTTGCCCCACGGCTGGCGCACCTACACGTTCTGGCAGTACGCCAACCACGGCGAGGCGCCCGGCGACCAGGACGTCTTCCGGGGTTCCAACGTCGAGCTGCGGTCCTTCGCCACGGGAGGACAGCGTACGCCGCCCAAGCCGCCCGTCGCACCGCCGCCCGCACGCTCGCCAACGTTGCTCACGCCGACGTCGATCGGTCGGTGGAAGGCCGAGCCCATCGAGGCCGGAAAAGTCCGGCGGTGGGCTGGGACTCCCGTTATGCGGCGCGACCTGGCGTACGCTGCTCCCATTTTGCTCCCACAAGGTTGATGTTTCGTGAACCTGTGAACCTGGGACGAGTCTTCGAGTGTCAACCGACCGCTTGTTGACAACTCCCGGGTCACGGCGAGGGGGGCGGTTGTGGGTGCGGGTTGGTGCACAATCCGCTCGTGGAGTGCAGACTGCCCCGGCAGCCCTGGTCGACGTACGCCATCATGATCGACATGACGTTTCCGGCGGCGTGGCCCATCCGATAGAGACTGTCGAATTGGAGAACCTCGCCGCGGCGCACGGTGCCAAGACTCTCCCGGCGGCACACACTCATCGACTCAAGGTGACCCATGAAAGCCGGGTCGGTGCCGTACGCGGCCTTCGAGGTGCAGATGTGTTGCCCCGTGCTGGCGTTCGATAGCGTCACCGACCGGCCGCCGTCGTGCAGGTGTCCGCCGGCCGAGGTGATCGTGCCCGAGATGGTGGACTTCCAGCGCCAGGTGGTTGTCGACTCGCCATCGGGCACGCTGTGGTGTGAGTCGCCGGTGCAGTTGGCCGCGTCCAGCCAGACGGGGGTGACCTCCTCCATCCCGCGCGTGTCCGCCGGAACGTGCGTGAAGCTGGTCTCGAAGAACACGGTCTGCGGCTCGTGCTTCATGTTCATCACCTCGACCACGCCCCACGTCAGCGGCGCCCTACCGAGCTCAACCCCGTAGCCGTCCGGCAGTCGGAGGTTGGTTCGCTCGTTACCGCTGGCGAAGATCCGCTTGCCGGTCAGGCGGAAAATGTTGCGGCCGTCGCCGCAAGTCACGTCTTTTTTGGAGCGATCAAAAAGCACCGCATGATGGATCGTGGCCCCGGTGTCATAGTTCGCGGTGGAACCATCCGAATAGGTCAAGGCTGGCTCGATGCCGGTGACGTAGCAGTTCGCGCACGGTGGCGTCCACGGCAAGGCGACCGTGGTGTGGGTCCCGTGACCGTGTTCTCCGCCGCCATGGCCGGAGTGCGGTCGCGCGACGATGGGCGTCCGGACGACGGTCTCCGTCATCCCGTTCGGCAGCTGCCGCTGTGCCACGATCCTCGCCGTCGGTGTCGTCTGAGATGTCGCTCGCTCCGGGCCGGATGCCGGTCCGGCGGATTCGGGATTCGCGCTCACGCCCGGGGCCGCAAACAATGCCGCGGTGAGTAATGCACCTGCCGCTGCGAGCAGTCGCGACTTCAGTCTCATTGGATAACTCCGTTCTCGAGCCGGGTTTTCCGGAACAACGCAGTGATCCTTCGGCACGTAACGGTTTCCGTGGCGCAACATCCAAATTGGTCCGCCACGTCGGAGTACGTTCGATGAAATTATCGAGCGTGGTTGTTGCGCAATCCCAGTGATCTCGGACGGTGACTATTCGATCACGAAAAGTCTGTGGTGTGACGCCACCGCCGCCGGCCGCACCGTTCGACGGCAGTGGCGTCTGTCGTAGCCGTTATAGTTCGCGTGGACGGCCACGATGAGAAGACTAGGGGTCCGTCGTGCGGCACAGCTTCGCACCTGAGTGACACAAATGTGACGCGACATTCGTCGGTCGATGCCGATGCGGCCAGTCCTGTGTCAGGCGGTGGCCGCCTGCTTGTCGGCCTCCGGCGGCTCGAACCGGGCGAGCAGGAGCTTGAGCGTCCTGCGCAGCTCGACCTGGTCGGACTCGTCCAGGGTGTCCAGCAGCTTCGTCTCGTGGTCCATGAGATCGGCCACCACGGAGTCGATCAGTTTCATGCCCTGCGCGGTCAGCTCGACATCGATCCGTCGCCGGTCGACGGCGTCGATATGGCGCCGGATCATGCCCGCGCTCTCCAGCTTCCGGAGCCGCTGGGACACGCCGCCGGAGGTAATGAGCGAGTGATGGGTCAGCTCACCGGCGGAAAGTTTGTACGGCGGTCCCGATCGCCGAAGCATGGCGAGGACGTCGACGGTTACCCGGTCGGTCCCTAGTTGTGCGAGCCGGTTCTTGCGTTCCTTGTCCAGGTGGCGGCTGAGTCGCCAGATGCGCGAGACAATGCCGATGGAACTGACGTCGACATCCGGGCACTCGCGGCGCCATGCCTGTTCAACCCTGTCGATGGCATCCTCCCTAGGCTCGATGCCGTCCTCAGTCACCGATCGCGTTGCGGTAGTGTCCCGCGAGGTCGCGCGTCCCTTGCTCATCGGAACCTCGTGCTGTTGTTTAGTGCTGCGGTTAGACGCTCATGACTAAGTAACTAACTAGTACCAGGCTACCAGCAAAACATGGCACTCGGCGGACAATGCTGCGTGTACGGGAGCTTTCGGGCGTCAAGTTGGTCAATTTGCAAGAATGCGTTACTGCCTTCGGGCCAACCCAGCTTGGTGGTGGCGGCCGTCGCGGACGGGTGTCGTCGCCGAACCTACCCGCGACGGCCCAGGTCACCTGTTACTCGGCGACGGAGATCAGGGCGATAAAGCGCAGTGCCGTGACGGTATGCGTCAGCAGACCCTTGACGACGAGACGGTGACGCAGAATCTCGCCGAGAACCGTGAGCCCTCGCTTGGTGAAGAAGCCGGTCGGCAGCAGTCCGCCCGCCTTCATCTGTAGCTGTGACACGTCGAGTACCTGGTTCACCGTCGCTTCGACGGTGACGGACGGGCGACCTACCACGCCATTGTGGACAACCGCGCGGTCGGATTCGAATATGATTGTCGCGGTGGAATCCGTGTCCGTACTGACCACGGTCACCGGCCGGGAAATTCGCTGCGCGATTTTCTTCCGGGTCGGGAAATTGTCGATGTTCTGCTGGAGGAGCGTCGCGAGAATGCTGGCGACACCGTTTGGCTCATCGTCGTCGCTGACCTTGACGAGATAGGTCGACTTTTGTGCGGATGTCATGCGTGCTTTCCTCGTGATCTCGGTTCGTAGCTGTCCCAGTGGGCGCGATAAGTGGGTGGGCGGCAGGCTCACCGAGGGGTCGCGAACCTGCCGCCCTGCACTGGACGTCGGTCAGGCTTCCCAGTCCGTTGGCACCTGGCCCCAGGCCAGCAGGAACGCGTTGAACGCGCCGCCGTTCTCGATCGCGGCGGACATCGGCCCCTTGAGGAACTTGATCTTCCCCGACATCAGCAGCAGGCCACCCTCGCTCTTGCCTTCGGCGGCCTTGCGCCAAGTCGCCACGTCCGCGCTGATGACCAGCCACAGATCGCTTTCATCGAACTGGGGAGGCGTCCACTGCACGACCTTGGCTTTCTCCCACTCGAGGTGACAGGTCAGGTCCACATCGGAGCAGGTGAATGCCATCTTGTTGGTAAAGGAGTCCGGGTCCTTGAAACCCTTGTACATCGCCTCGCTGGCATTAACTGCTTCCTTGGCGGCATCGCACCATTCTGGCGAGAACAGCTTCAATTCAGCGGCCATTCTGCTTCGCACCTCCGTTGGTCTGGTGAATTCATGCGTCGGTCTCGATTCAGCCACCGCCCCTCAGCGACATGGCTCGGGGCGGGAATGGATCAACGGCAGCGGTGCGGCTGCCCGAGAGGCGTCTCGGGCCTGACATGACCATTGCTATGTACAATAGCCATAATGTTCTTAGTAGTCAACTAGTTTGGCTGCATGGCAGGCGTCGGCTGCGCGCTGCTCGGAGCCAGCCGTGGGGTGGATGTATCCCCGGGTGAACGACCACGCAACACATACTGCTCGGCGAACTCGGTGACGAGCTCGGCGTGCCAGGCATCGGTGCTGACACAGTCGATGTAGTCGGCGACCACCTCGAACAGGGTGCGCGCGCCCCGCGCCAACGCCGGATGCTTGAGCCCGGCGGCCGCGGCCGTGCGCCAGAGAGCGCGAGTGTCGGGCAGTTCCTTACGGAGGTCCGCCGCCGCTTCCCGGGTGCACGCGGTCGCGACGGCGAGGATCGCGACATCCCGTATCGGGGCGGGCAGCGCGTCGAGCACCCGCAGCTCCAGCCAGCCGCGCGGCCGAACCGGTGGGAACAGCGTGCTCATGTGGTAGCGGAGATCGTCCTCGGTCGGCCATCCGGCGTGGTGTCCCGCCGACATCCACCGGCCGAATGGCAGCCCCGGCAGCAGCGCGACGCCGGCATCGCCCGAGTTGATGTACATGACGTCCGCGTCGAGTGCGTACCGCGCCCAGGCTCGCTCCGGCGGGCGGTCATCGGGCACCGGACGGGTGCGCGACGGGTCGATCGCCCACCAGATCGCCTGCCGCATCGAACACCAGCGGCGCCCGGCGGCGTCGACGCCGGGAGAGTTGGCGAAGGCCGCGATGAGAATGGGGCCGATCCGGTGCATGGTGTGCCACTGGCCGGGAGCGTCGTAGTGGTCGAGGCTGATGTTGACCTGCACTGAGGCCGTGTTGCACATCATCCACGTGCCCGCGCAGCCCTGCTTCGCGAAGTACTGCTCCATCGCGTGGTAGCGAGGCTGGCGAAGCGTGCGCGATGGTGGTCGCCTGGTGTCTACCGCCAGGGTCTCGCGCGCGAAGCCCACGTACAGCAGGCGTTCGCCCAGGGTTCGTGAGTCGCTTTCCATCGCCCGCAATGCCTCGCTCACGGACGCGGCCGGTGCGCTGGAGATCTCGACCTGGCCGCCGGGTTCGAAGGTCACCCGGCCACCGGCCGGAAGCACCTCACCCTGGAGCGGGGCCATGTCCTCCTCGCCGGGTCGTTGCGCGACGTCGCCGAGCCGGTGCAGCGGCCACTCCAACTCGACGCCGACCGCCTCCTGGGGCGAGGGCGTGAACATTTCCGCACAGACCCGGTCGACGTCCGCTTCGGTCAGGGTCCGATAGGGCAGTGGCATGGGGCGGCCTTCCGCAGCGGAACAGATCGTGGCAATGCTAAGAAGATTAGCTCTACGGTACCAGCCGGGCCGAGGTATCGCCAGAGCCCATTGCCCGGCCGAAGCGAGTAATCGTTTAGCCAAGCACGATCAACGCTTCACATCGATCGGGTTACTGCGTGTGGCCGCCTGTAAACCGGTTTGATTCAGTCATAACGACATGAATCGGTAATCCAAATAGGACAAATCAGGACATGTCCTGAACTATTGTCTTAGTAGTTGACTATTAAGGACGGTAACTCTATAGTGTGAATCCGTGATGGTCAGCATGGCTGGCAGTTCCCAGGTCAGCGTGCACGGTGGACTCGGACACCAAGGTAGGTGCGAGAGATGGACCCTCCGAAGCTGGTTCCATACCGAAGGCATGGTCTGGCAGTCGAGCCGTCGAATGTCACGCCGGTTCACATTGATATCGGGAATCAATGAATTCCCATTGAGAAGTGTCGGGGTAGCGAGCCCGATCTCGTGCCGTGAGCGCAAATATCCCTTGTTCTCGCGTGGGATATCGCTGCCCTGATGATCGCACCGCTCGCTGGAGCGTTAATTGCTAACAGTCCTGCTTGGAGAGCGCCAGGAATCCTGCCTGTCTGATGCCCGGCGTTGCTCAGGAAGGGTGAATACACGATGAGCAGTGCAGCCGTAACGCGCTCCGGCGGGTTCCGTTCCGAGGTCGAAAGGGGTAAGGGCCTGGTCGATGGACTGCGATCCGTTGAACGGGTTGGTATGGATGTGCTGAATATCGCGCATCGGGCGGCTCATCATCTTCTTGATGACGTTTTCGCCTGCTGCTACGTGGCGACCGGGACGGCGCCCATACAGTTGTGCGGAAAACGTTCGGACTCTCATTCCGTCATTTTCCAGCGGCTGGTCGGCCGAGCGCTCGGCTCGGAGATGGTCGTCGAGAAGCACCGGATCGACACCGGCAGCGACAGCTGTTATGCGTCCGTCGTCCCGCTGCAGGCGGCCAAGGGTGTCGTCGGCTGGTTGCAGATCCTCACCCGCTCGGCACCTGCCTTGCTGACCCTGGACCGGATCACCGTTCTGACAGCGGCCGAACTCGACAGTCCACAAGCGATCGTCGAAGCGGCGGAGAATCAGCCGCGACTGGCACATGGCGAAGCTCAGGGCCACGCCGCGGGGTCGACGGCCGGCCCGATCGTGCACGAACTGCTGCACTCGGCGGCGAACGAGCTGGACGCCACCGTCGTGCTGCAGTCACCGAACCTGATCGTGATGGAGGGCGTCGGCGATATCGATCGGGTGCGGCTGGATCGCGTGGTGTGGCAAGGCGAACGGGAGCTCGTCCTCCGTGCGGCCGCCCTCGGCGAGCTGGCCATGCTGCCTGGCAAGCACGGTAAGCCGTCCCGCGTCATGGCCTCCATCTACGGCGGCAGTGATTTGCTCGGCTACCTGGTCGCCGGCAGCTGCGAGCTCACGCCGTGGGCGCGCGGGGTCCTGGACCACTGTGTCGAGATCCTGTCCTGGGTGCTGCGCGTCGAGAAGGACGTCGCGATCGAGAATGAGCAGCGCCGAGCCGCGCTCGTGGCCGATTTGCTCAGTGACAGCAACCTGGAGAGCGTCAGCGCCCGCGCGACGGCGCTCGGTCACGACCTCTCGCAGGAACACCATTCCTACGCGTTCACAACGGATGTGAGAGACGCGGGCGAACGGTGCGCCAGGCTCCGGAAGCTGGCGCAGCTCGTTCGCAGGGAAAGTCGGAAGCGCGCGACGTCAGGCTTGGTAAGCCTTGTCGGTATCGTCGAGGCCGACGTCATCGCGTTCGTGCCGTCGGACGATCTGTCTCGATCGGGATTCGCGGAGCAGGTCATCAGCGCGGCCGGCGAGGTGGATCTGACCATCTCCTGCGGTATCGGGACGAACTGCGCCGAGCCGGGCGAGTTCGCGCTCGCGGCCCGGCAGGCGAGACGGGCGGTTGACATTCTCCGGCACGGGAACCGCTGGCGCACCGTGACGAGATATGACGACCTTGGCGTGTTCGGCCTGCTGTTCAGCGAGAATGACGGGTCGCGGCTGGAGAAGTTCGTGCAGCGATGGCTCGGCCCGCTGTTGCGATACGACGGCGAAAGCGGAGCGGAACTGACCAAGACCGTCGAACGGTTGCTCGAGCATTCGACCATGATGGACGCGGCGAACTCGCTTCATATCCATATCTCCACCTTGAAATACCGGTACAAGCGCATACAGGAGCTATTAAAGGTAGACCTGCATGATCCGGACACGACCTTCAACTTGAAGCTCGCTGTCAAGATCCATCGAGTGCTTACTCAATTAACCACGTCCGGCAACTAGTCGTTGCGTAAGCAAAATGCTCCCGGCTGCCGTTCTGTCCCGCCTGTGCTGGCAAATCGTCCCGGCCGGACGAACCTCGGGCGGCAGGTTGGTCCGTTCCCAGCGAGGACGGAGACGATCAATCGCGGGACCCTCTCGGGATGCAAGGACAACTGTCCGGCAGCTACGCGCAGGTGATTGCGCGGTTAAGGAGTTAGGACGTGAGACAGAAACGGAGTCGGTCGGCTCGCGTGTTGGCGGCGTGTGCGGCGACACTGCTGCTGCTTTCCGCGTGTGGCCAATACAACAAGGGTTACAACGAGGGTATGCGGGACGCCTTGAGCATGGGTGCCGCGCTGAGCGGTGGACAGGCTGCTCTCCCCCCAGGCGTTCAGCCAGGCGCACCGGTACCAGGTGGCACGGCGGGCGGCTCGTACGGGGGCCTCGGCACGTCGAGTGGGTCAACGGGTTCCTATGGCAGCTCGGGAACGGTGGCCGGTGGCACCGGTGGCACCGGTGGCACTGCCTCCTCTGGTGGCACTGCCTCCTCCGGTGGTACCGCAGCCGCTCCCGCGGCGGCTAATGCCGCTGGAGCTACGCAGCAGGGCATCACGGACTCCGAGATCAAGCTCGGCATGATCAACATGCACGGCATGGCCATGGGTAACGTGCTCGCTGACCCGCAGCAGCGAGGTATGGAGGCCGCGGTGGCCGCGGTGAACGACCGCGGTGGTGTGCACGGTCGTAAGCTCACGCTCTTCAACTGTGATGACGGTCCTGGCGAGGCGTCGCGCACCAAGGCGTGCGTGCGTAAGCATGCCGACAGCAACAAGGTGTTCTCGCTGCTGACCGCGCTGTCGTGGGGCAGCTCCTCGATCCACAGTGACCTCAAGCGTTACAAGATGCCCCTTATCGGCGCTTGGGCGTACTCGTACACCGAGTGGTTGGACCCGTGGATGTTCCCCACGCACATGTCGATGTTGAACGAAGCGAAGTCTGGTGCCCATTGGGTGCAGAATCGGATCAAGCCGGAGACGTACGGTCTCGTCTGCCTGAACTCGCCTGACATGCAGCAGTCTTGCGACAACGTCGAGAAGATTCTGACCGGGAAGTACGGCCTCGAGCTGGTCGAGCGGGCCGACGTGGACATCAACGAAAGGTCGATGTCCGGGCCGGTGCTCGCCATGCGGAACGCCAACCCAGATCACATCGTCCACTACGTGATCAACCCGGCGACCATGGTGAAGTTCATGAACGAGGCCGCCCAGCAGCAGTACTACCCGCCGAAGGGCATCAGTGGTAACCACCTCGCTACCGAGGTTCTCGGTGACTTCTTCGGGCAGTGGCCTGCCGGCCGGTACTGGACCAACACCACCTACAAGCTCTGGGGTACCGAGTTCATGGCCACCATGAACAAGTACACCGGGGGTAACGACAACGAGAACCATCACATCGTCCAGGCAGGTTATGTCGGTGTGAACATCTTCGCCGAGGCGATGCAGAAGGCGGGGCCGAACCCGACAAGGGACAAGCTCATCGACATTCTCAACTCCAAGGCGTGGTACGCGGACAAGAGCCTGGACCAGTCGTTCTTGTGGGGTGGCGATGGCCGCACCAGCATGAGCAACAGCCACGGCAACAACCGGGAGTTCATGTACTTCTACGAGTCGACGGATACCTCGTCGAATCCGAACGGTACGCCGAATGGTTTCAAGCCCGACAAGGTATTTGAAATCACTACGACGGGCTAGTTCTTCGCTGAACACGGTTCAGAGTGAACTGGAACCTTAGGGATGGTGTGTCCGGGGCCGTATCGACAAGGAATCGCGGACAGCGTTTCCCGGCCCCGGGCACGCCACCCGTTCTTAGCTTCGCTCATTCAGGAAGAGGAAGGCAGTTGAAAAGGCCATGACCGGTTCACTGGCGCTTGAGTTCAACGGCGATATGGTCGCCCCCTCCATCGTCGTCGGGTTGGGGCTCGCCGGCATCTACGGGTTGATCGCGGTCGCGGTCGTGCTGAGTTTCCGGATCAGCCGAACCGTGGCGTTTGTCCACGGTGGCATTCTCCTTCTCGGCACGCTGATCTACTGGTACTTCACCCCGCCTCTCGGCGGGATGGCGGCCTTGGAGGGATCGGAGGGGACCCGCGGACCGATACTGGGGCATTGGCCTGCCTTGATCGTGTGTGTCCTGCTGGGTGTGGCGATCGCCGTCGGCTACGGCATGGCGATCACCAGCGAACGGTTGTCAAGCTATCCGAAGGTCACGCTGACGACTTTCTCACTGGGGATCATGCTTATTCTCGCCGGAATCGCATTCACGGTCGTGGAGGCGCAAGGCGAGCTGGTGGACAGTGTTTTCGGTGCGAAGACGTTCAACTTCATGGGCGGGTACATGTCCTCGCACGATGTGGCGACCCTGGTCATACTCGGGGCTTTGGTGATCGGATTCAACATCGTCATCAAGTCGACGCGGTTCGGCATCTATATGCGCGCCATCGCGGACAACGTTGAGGCCAGCCGGCTGGTCGGCGTTCCGATGGGAAAGGTGGGAATCGCGGTCTACGCCATGTCCGGCGCCATTTCCGCGCTGAGTGGTGTGCTGCTGGCCAGTACCGTCGGCACCGACAGGATCGCGGTTCTGCTGGTCTTTCTCCGCGCTCTCATGATCTGTGTCATCGGTGCCTTCGGCAGCATTCCGCTGGCGCTGATCGGAGCGGTCGTCATCGCCTCGTTGGAGAACATCCTCACCGCGCAGGTGTTCGGCGATCTCGGCACCGGCGGAACCGAACTGGTCATCATCGGTGTGCTGTTCGGCGTCGTCTTTATGATCGACCGATTCGGCAATAAGGGTAAACAAGTTCTCGAATCCGAATCGATGTGATCGCGGTAGCTGGGATGTCTTGGGCGAAATAACCGACAGGAATGAGCGTAGACATGGAATCGAACACAGAAGTAATTGAGCGAACACATCCTGAGTCCGTGCCACCGGACGAGGCGTCACAACCGGACGCGGGCAATGGTGAGGCCGGTGGCGTGATCGCGGCCGAGGTCGAGGGCTACGACCTCGTCGCACGTCCGGCGGGAGGAAGCGTCGGGTCAGGGGCACGGCGAAAGTTGAGCGGGCTCGGAATTCCCAGGGCGGGTGTCGCGGTCGCGATACTGTCCGTTGTCTGGGTATTCGTCGCACCAACGTACTGGATCTTCAGCATCTCCATCGGCATAGTGCTCGCCATCGCAACCTTGGGGTTGCTCGCCGTGGTCGGCTGGATCCGGGAGATCTCGCTCATGCAGGCGGGCCTGGTCGGGACGGCGCTGTACTTCACGGCATATAGCTACCGGGAGTCCAGCGGGCTCGGGCTACCGTTCCCGGTCGCGGCGGCGATCGGGGTCAGCGTGGTCGTCATCATTTCGGTGCTTGTCGCGATCGTGTCGGTCCGACTGTCCGGTGTCTACGTGCTCGTCCTGACACTGGCCGTGCAGTTCCTGCTGATGACGGTGGTGTTCGCGAACTCGACGTTGAGCGGTGGACTGTCCGCGCCAGCCACGCCACGGACATCGTTCTTCTCCCTGGAGCTTGGT
>Ga0299913_10002361_pt1 | contig 14841 bp, 11 predicted proteins | sample RVTome_9_FD_201360 | JGI IMG/M metagenome (GOLD analysis project Ga0299913, IMG submission 201360) | Soil microbial communities from uranium-contaminated site in the Upper Colorado River Basin, Wyoming, United States - RVT155D38 (version 2) ...
ATCGACGTTTTGGAGCCCGCAAAACGTCGATACGGATGCGAGTCGCCACGGGGGCCGTACGGTGGCGCGCGTGGAGCCGAGCACGACCGTCGTGGTGGTGACGTGGCGCGGCCGGCACCTCGTCGGCCCGTGCCTCGACGCACTGGCGGCGCAGACCAGGGCGCACGCCGTGCTCGTGGTGGACAACGCCTCGGCCGACGGCACCGCTGAGGTGCTGGCCGCGCACCCGAGCGCGCCCGGCGTGTTGCGGCTGCCGCGCAACGCCGGCTATGCGGGGGCGCTGGCCGCGGCGCTGCCGAAGGTGCGCACGCCGTACGTCGCCTGGCTGAACGACGACGCGGAGCCCGAGCCCGGCTGGCTCGCCGAACTGGAGGCGGTGCTCGACTCCGAGCCGGCCGTGGCCGCGGCGGCCTCGCTGCTGGTGCTGGCGGACGGCCCGGCGCCGGCAGACGGCCCGGCGCTGGCCGAGTGCACAGTGCAGTCGGCCGGGGTGCGGCTCACCGAGCTGGGCTACGGCGCGGACCTCACCGCGCTGGCGGCGGCCGCCCCCGGCGCCGGCGGACACGCTCGCACCGAACGACGGACACGGTCGCACCAAACGACGGACACGGTCGCACCAAACGACGGACACGGTCGCACCAAACGACGGACACGGTCGCACGAAGCGACGGACACGCCGGCAGCGGGCGAGGTGTTCGGCTTCTGCGGCGGGGCCGCCATCATGCGCACGGAGGCCGTGACCGCCGTGGGGGGCGTGCCGGGCGCGTTCTTCTGCTACTACGAGGATGCCGACACCGCTTGGCGGTTGCGGCTGGCCGGGCATCGGGTGGTGACGGTGCCGGCCGCGCGGGTGCGGCACCGGCACGGCGCGTCCGCGACGCACGGCTCCCGCGACTTCCACCGGTGGAACGAGCGCAACCGGCTGCTCATGCTGCTGCGCTGCGCGCCCGCACCGGTGGCCTTGCGCGAACTCGGCAGGTTCGCGGCGATCACCGCCGCGCTGCTCGTCCGCCGGCCGCCACCCGGCCGGCAAGCAGACGGCCCGCAGCCAGGTGAGCCGCCGCGGGACGGCCGGCGGGCGCTCAACTACTGGGTGCCCCTGCGGCTGTGGGTGCTGGCCGCGGTCGCGGCCCGGCTGCCTGCGACGATCGTGCAACGCGCGGCCGTCGGGCGGCGTGCCGCGCTCTCCCGGCGCGAGGTCTGGCGCGCATGGGCCGGCCGCTGACAATACCCTGACAACACCCTTGCGGCGGCTGGTGGAAACGCGTGCGGCAAGCTATGGCCCGTGCCGGGGTCGCCGAACGTCAACGACTGCGGTGCCGCCGTGCCGACCCGCCGGCGCCGAGTGCTGGTGATCACGGCCGACGCGCTGAGCGACCGCATGGCTGGCCCGGCGATCCGGGCCTGGAACATCGCGAGGGTGCTGGCCGGCGAGCACCACGTGCGGCTCGTCACGACCAACGCCCACGCCGACCCGGTTGGCGCACCGTTCCCCGTGCTCGCCGCCAGGCCCCGCGACCTGGGCGAGCACGTCGAATGGGCCGAGATCGTGGTGCTGCAGGGCTGGGTGCTCGAGCAGCTGCCGTCGCTCAAGACCGACCGGCAGACGATCGTGGTGTGCGACCTCTACGACCCCATGCACTTCGAGGTCCTCGCCCAGGAGCGCGACCTCGACCCGGTCCACCGCCACGACATGGCGCAGGCGACGGTCCGCGCGCTGTCCGCGCAGCTCGCGCGCGGCGACTTCGTCCTGTGCGCGTCGGAGCGGCAGCGGCACCTGTGGCTCGGGCACCTGTCCGGCATCGGGCGCTTCACCCCGGCGCTGTACGACGCCGACCCGTCGCTGCGTTCGCTGCTCTCGGTCGTGCCGTTCGGGCTGCCGGACCGGCAGGCGGCCCGCACCGGGCCGGGCCCCCGCGGCCGGCTGCCCGGCTCCCCGGCCGGTGGAGGGATTCCCGGCCCCCCGGCCGGTGGAGGGATTCCCGGAATCCACCACGGCGACAAGCTCGTGCTGTGGGCCGGCGGCGTCTACAGCTGGTTCGACCCGCTGACGCTGGTGCTCGCGGTCGACCGGCTGCGCGAGCGGCACGAGGACGTTCGGCTGCTCTTCCTCGGCATGCGCCACCCCAACCCGGAACAGCCCGAGATGGGCATCGCGCGCGACCTGCGCGCGCTGTCCGGCCGGCTCGGGCTGACCGACAAGCACGTGTTCTTCAACGAGACGTGGGTGCCGTACGAGGAGCGGCAGAACTGGCTGCTGGACGCCGACTGCGGGGTGACCACGCACTTCGACCACGTCGAGACGACCTTCGCGTTCCGCACCAGGGTGCTCGACTACCTGTGGGCCGGCCTGCCGATCGTGACGACCGACGGCGACGCCTTCGCCGAGCTGGTGCGCGCCGAGGGACTCGGGGTGGTGGTGCCGGCCTCGGACGAGGACGCGCTGGCCGACGCGCTGGAGCGGGTGCTCTACGACGATGCCTTCGCCGAGCGCTGCCGGCAGCGCATCGCGGCCGTGCGGGACCGTTTCACCTGGTCACAGGTGCTGGCGCCGCTGGTGGACTTCTGCCGCGACCCACGGCCGGCCGCGGATCGGCTGCCGTCGGCCCTGCCGGCGCGTCCCCGGCGCCCCGCCGGCCAGCGGCTGCGCGCCGACCTCGCCATCGCCCGCGAGTACCTGTCCGGCGGCGGACCGGGTGAGGTAGCGCGCCGCGCCGCTGGGCGGTTGCGCCGGTTGGCCCGCGAGCGCCTCCGGTGACCACCCGGCCGCTGCGCGTCGTGCTCGACGGCACTCCGCTGCTCGGCCAGCGCACCGGTATCGGCCGCTACACCGCGGCGCTGCTCGACGAGCTGGCCGGGCTGGCCGCCGGCGCTGGGCTCGCCGTCGGCGTCACCGCGTTCTCGCTGCGCGGGCACCGCAAGCTGCGGGCCCGGCTGCCGGCCGGAGTGCGGCCCCGAGGCATCCCGGCGCCGGCGAGGGCGCTGCGCGCGGCGTGGAGCCGGCTGCCGCTGCCGCCGATCGAGCTGCTGGTCGGGCGCGTCGACGTGGTGCACGCGACCAACTTCGTGCTGCCGCCGGCGGTGCGTGCTGCCGGCGTGCTGACCGTGCACGACCTGGCCTTTCTCGACCGCCCCGACGAGCTGTCGCCGGCCGAGCACGACCTGCCGGGGCTCGTCCGCGACGCCGCGCGCCGGGCGGCCATCGTGTGCACGCCGACCACCGCGGTCGCGCGCCAGGTCGTGCAACGCCTCGGCGTGCGGGACGACCGCATCGTGGTGACGCCGCTCGGGGTGGATCCGGCGTGGTTCGTCGCGGCACCACCGAACGCCGAGGTGCGCCGGCGGCTCAAGCTGCCGCGGCAGTACCTGCTGTTCGTCGGCACCGCACAGCCGCGCAAGGGCCTCGACGTGCTGCTGAAGGCGCACGCCGCGGCCGCCGACGCGCCACCGCTGATGCTCGCGGGTGCCGCCGGCTGGGGTTCCGAAGTGCAGATCAGCGACCCGAAGCGGGTGCTGCGCATGGGTTACCTGCCCGAGGTCGACCTGCGGCGGGTCGTCGCCGGTGCGGCCGCGCTGGTGCTGCCGTCGCGCGACGAGGGCTTCGGGCTGCCCGTGCTGGAGGCCCTCGCGTGCGGCATCCCGGTGATCACCACGGACGCGCCCGCGCTCGTCGAGGTGGCCGGCGGGCACGCCGAGCACGTGCCGGTCGGCGACGTCGAGGCGCTGGCGGTCGCGCTGTCCGCGGTCGCCGATGCGGCAAGGGATCCGCTGACCGCGTCCGCCCGCCGCTCGCACGCGTCGGAGTTCACCTGGCGCAGCTGCGCGGAGTCCACGATCGACGCATACCGCCTCGCCCGCGGCTAACAGCCCCTGGGGTGCCCCGCGGGCTCGCCCTCGGCGAACGGGACAGCCGCGAACGCGGCGGAGAGGGCTTCGCGCCACGGGCGCAGGGGCTCGAAGCCGGCGCCGATCCAGGAGGCTGGCGACAGCACCGAGTGCGCCGGCCGCCGCGCCGGGCGCGGGAAATCCGACGTCGCGCACGGCAGCACCCGGGCGGGGTCGGCGCCGAGCTCGGCGAACACCGCGCGGGCCAGCCCGTACCAGGTCGTCAAGCCGGAGTTGGTGCAGTGCAGCACGCCCGGCCGCACGCGGTCGGTGGCGCGGGCCAGCCGCAGCAGCCCGCCGGCCAGGTCCGCGGACCACGTCGGCGAGCCGACCTGGTCGTCGACGACGGACACCGTGTCCTGCGCGCGCTCCAGGCGGACCATGGTCCTGACGAAGTTGGAGCCCGACGCGCCGTACACCCACTCGGTCCGCACGATGTACGCCTGCGCGGTCGAGGACAGCACGGCGTTCTCGCCGGCGAGCTTGGTGCGGCCGTACACCGAGCGCGGGCCGGTCTGGTCGTCCACCTCGTAGGGCCGCGTCGCGAGCCCGTCGAACACGTAGTCGGTCGAGAGATGGATCAACGGCACGCCGCACTTCCCGCACGCCGCGGCGAGCAGCCCCGGCCCGACCGCGTTCACCGCGTACGCCGTATCGGCGTCCGACTCGGCGGCGTCGACGGCCGTGTACGCGGCGGCGTTCAGCACGACCGCGTCGGGATGGTCGTTCACGAACGCGGTCACGGTGTCCAGCACCCGCTGCCCGTCGGTGATGTCGAGCTCGGCCGAGTTCAGGCCGCAGACGGCGTCGAAGCCGGACGCCTGCGCCACCAGGTCCGAGCCCAGCTGCCCCCGCGCCCCGGTCACCAGCAGCGCGGTCACCCGAGCGTCGCCTTGGCTTCCCGCAGCGGCTCCCACCACGCGCGGTTGTCCCGGTACCACCGGATCGTCGCGGCCAGCCCCTCGTCGAAGGGCACCTGCGGCCGGTAGCCGAGCTCGGAGGTGATCTTGCCGATATCCACCGAGTACCTGCGGTCGTGGCCCTTGCGGTCGATCACCATCTCGACCGAGGACCAGTCGGCCCCCATCGCGGCCAGCAGCCGGGAGGTCAGCTCGCGGTTCGTCAGCTCGGTGCCGCCGCCGATGTTGTAGATCTCGCCGGGCCGGCCGTCCTGCAGCACGAGCTGGATGCCGCGGCAGTGGTCGTCGACGTGCAGCCAGTCGCGCACGTTCAGCCCGTCGCCGTAGAGCGGCACCTTCGCGCCGTCCATGAGGTTCGTGACGAACAGCGGGATGACCTTCTCCGGGAACTGGTATGGCCCGTAGTTGTTCGAGCAGCGGGTGACGCACACCGGCAGCCCGTAGGTCTGGTGGTACGCCCTGGCCAGCAGGTCGGAGCCGGCCTTGGCCGCCGAGTACGGCGAGTTGGGCCACAGCGGATGGTCCTCGGGCCACGAGCCGTCCTCGATCGAGCCGTACACCTCGTCGGTGGACACGTGCACGAACCGCCGCACCCCGGCCTCCAGCGCGGCCTGCAGCAGCACCTGGGTGCCGAGCACGTTCGTCAGCACGAAGTCCGCGGCGCCGGTGATCGAGCGGTCGACGTGCGACTCCGCGGCGAAGTGCACGACCACGTCGACGCCGGGCATGAGGTCGCCGACGAGCGCCTGGTCGCAGATGTCGCCCCTGACGAACCGGTAGTCCGGGTGGCCCGCGACCGGCGCGAGGTTCGCCTCGTTGCCGGCGTAGGTGAGCTTGTCGAGCACGGTCACTTCGGCGTCGGCGAATTCGGGGTAGGCGCCGCCGAGCAGTTGCCGTACGTAGTTGGAACCGATGAATCCGGCACCACCGGTGACGAGGACGCGCATGGCGGTCAGTCTGCCATCCGCGGTGGGTTGCCATCGGACTGCGCTGACCGACGACCCCCGGTGGCGAACGTCCCGGCGGACAAACCCCGGCGGACGACCCCGGCGGACAACCTGGATGGCGGCCGAAACGTCACCCGGAGGAGCAACCCGGCAAGACCGGCCGCCGGCAGCGGCCGCGGATAGCCTGGCAGCGACACCGAAGCAGCCGTGGAGGACCCGTGGAAGACCGGCCACCGAGGCCAGCTGGCCCGCCCGGCCACCGCGGTCCGCAACCCCCGCCGCAGGACAGTTTCCTGCGCGGCCGCGACGCCCGGGAGCTGCGGCAGGCGCTGGGTCGGCCGCCTGGCCAGCCCCCGCAGGACGGGCCGACCCGCCCGATGTCGCCGGGACCGAGGCGGCCGCCGCCCCAGCCACCCGTGCGCCAGCCGCTTCAGCCGCCACCACAGCAACGGCCGCTGCCCGCCGAAGGCCGCCCCCGCGGGCAGCGGGTCAGGACCGCCAAGGCCGTGCTGGCCGTCATCTCCGTGCTCGTGCTCGCCTTCACCGGCTACGCGTGGGCCACCTTCCAGCAGCTCACCGGCAACCTGGCGACCACGCCCGTGATCGGCGGCGCCGCGCCGGACGGCGCCACCGACATCCTGCTGGTCGGCAGCGACAGCCGGGTGGACGCGCAGGGCAACCCGCTGTCCACCGAGCTGCTCGCCGAGCTGCGCGCCGGCGGCAACGAGGGCGAGCTCACCGACACCCTCATCCTGGTCCGCATTCCCAACGACGGGCGCAAGGCCGTCGGCGTCTCCATCCCGCGCGACTCCTTCGTCAAGATTCCCGGCGGCTACGGCCAGCACAAGATCAACTCCGCGTATGCGCGTGCCAAGAACGCGACTGCGGCCGAGCTGCGCGGCAAGGGCGGCAAGGACGCCGCGACGATCGAGCGGGAGGCGGTGCTGGAGGGCCGCAAGACGCTGGTCAGGACGATCGAGGACCTGACGGGTGCCGGCGTCGACCACTACGCCGAGGTCAACCTGCTGGGCTTCTACGAGATCACCAAGGCGATCGGCGGCGTGGACGTCTGCCTCAACAGGGCCACCAGGGACCCGGACTCGGGCGCCAACTTTCCGGCCGGCCGGCAGACCATCGCCGGCGCCGACGCCCTCGCCTTCGTCCGGCAGCGCAAGAACCTGCCGCGCGGCGACCTGGACCGCATCGTGCGCCAGCAGGTGTTCATGGGCGCGGTCGCCGACAAGGTGCTCTCCGCCGGCACGCTGGCCAGCCCCAACAAGCTGCGCGCACTGGTCAACTCGTTGCAGCGCTCGATCGTGCTCGACGACAAGCTCGACCCGCTGACCTTCGCCAACCAGATGCGCGGCATCGCGTCGGGCGCGGTCCAGTTCGTCACTATCCCGGTGCTGCAGATCGGCGCCAGGACCGCGGACGGCGACTCCGTGACGGTCGACCCGGACGCCGTGCGCGCGTTCGTGCGAGAGCAGGCCGGTGGCGGCGAGGACACCTCGAACGTGGACAACTCGGCGATCACGGTCGACGTCCGCAACGCGTCGGGAGCCGCCGGGTTGGCCGGCCGCGTGCTCGACGAGCTGACGGCCCGCGGTTTCAGCCGCGGCGAGGCGGCCAACGCGTCGGCCCGGGCGACCTCGGTGGTGCGCCACGCCGGCGGCGAGCAGGCCGCGGCAGCGAAGGTTGCCGAGGCGCTCGGCGGGCTGCCGACCGAGGAGGACGCGAACCTGGCCGCGGGCCGGGTCAGCGTGTTCCTGGGCGAGGACTACGGCGGGCCCGGCGTGCAGCGGTTCGGCGCGGCGCCGCTCGTGCACCTCGACGGCCCGCCGGCGCTGCGCCCACCGGCCCTGGGCGCACCGGCCCTGGGCGCACCGGCCCTGGGCGCACCGGCCCTGAGGGCGCCGGCCTTGGGGGCGCCGGCCCTGGTGGCGCAGCCCGGTGGTGATCGGCCCATCACCGGCGGTGACGTCCGCTGCGTCGACTGACGCAGCAATCACCTCTGCGGAGCACTCGAACGGGTGACTTCGCTCGCTAATCTATTCCTCGCGTTGCGCGCGGGGAGGTCGAGTGGAGCACGGGTCGAGGCGGTCGACTGGTCGCCGGCGGAGCGCCAGCTCCGGCTTCGCCCGTTCCATCCACTCCGGTGACGACCTGACCGCCGCCGACCTCCGCGCGCTGCGGGAGCTGCTCGCAGCCGAGGACGCCGGCCGCACGCCGGCCCCCGGCGATCGAAGCGCGCCCGCCCACCGAGCCGGCGGCCGCGCGCCCGCCGGCGAGCCCGAGCCGCTGCCGGACGACGACCAGGACGATCCGCCGGCATCCCCGGTGCTGGCGGCCGCGCGGCGGACGCTGGCCGCGCTCCTGTCGCTCGCCGTGCTCGGCGGCACCGGCTACGGCTGGAGCAGCCTGACCCACCTGAAGAGCAACCTCAACACCACCGACGTCATCGCGCAGGCCCCGGCCGGCGCCCCTGGCGACGGCGCCACCGACATCCTGCTGGTCGGCAACGACAGCCGCACCGACGCCAACGGCAACCCGCTGCCGCTGGACGTGCTCAAGCTGCTGCGCACCGAGGAGACCGTCGGGCTGAACACCGACACGATCATCCTGATCCGGGTGCCGGACGACGGCGGCAAGGCCTACGCCGTGTCCATCCCGCGCGACACCTACGTGCCGATCCCGGGGTACCGCGAGGACAAGATCAACGTCGCGTACGGGATGAGCAAGCGGTTCGCCCGCGAGAAGCTGCGCGCCGAGGGCGCCACCGACGAGCGGCGGATCGACCGCCAGGCGGCGCAGGCCGGCCAGCGGGCCTTGGTGCAGACCGTCGAGCAGCTGGCCGGCATCCGGATCGACCACTACGCCGAAGTCAACCTCTACGGCTTCTACCTGCTCACCGAGGCCATCGGCGGCGTGGAGGTGTGCCTCAAGCGCGCGACCAGCGACCCCGACTCCGGCGCCGACTTCCGCGCCGGCCGGCAGGTGGTGTCGGGCGGCGACGCGCTGGCCTTCGTCCGGCAGCGCAAGAACCTGCCGCGCGGCGACCTGGACCGCATCGTGCGCCAGCAGGTGTTCATGGCCGCGCTCGCCAACCGGATGCTGGCCGCCGGCACGCTGACCGACCCCGGCAAGCTGTCCGGGCTGATGGACGCCGCGCAGCGCTCGATCGTGCTGGACGAGGGCTGGGACGTGCTCGCGTTCGCCGGCCAGCTGCAGGGCCTCGCCGGCGGGACCGTCCAGTTCGTCACGATCCCGGTGGTCGAGGTCGGGGCCCGCAACGAGCGTGGCCAGAGCATCATCACTGTCGATCCGGCGGCCGTGCACGCCTTCGTCGCCGGGCTGCTCGGCGACCAGCCGGCCATCGAACCCCCTACGGCGAGCCCGCCACCGGCGACGGCCACCGCCGAGGAACTGGTCGCCGAGGAACCGGTCGCCGCGCCAGACGTGGCGTCCGTCATCGTCAGCGTGCGCAACGCGAGCAACCGCAGCGGCCTCGCCAGCCGCGTAACGGAAGTGCTCGCCGGCAGTGGCTTCCGCACCGGCCAGACCGACAACGGCAGCCGCCGCGAACGCACCGAGATACTCGTGGCGCCGGGCAACCGTGCCGTCGGCGAGCACATCGCCGCCACCCTCGGCGGCATTCCGGTGGCCGAAGACCCGGCGCTCACCCCCGATCGCGCCAGGGTCGTCCTCGGCGACGACTACACCGGCCCCGGCGGCCAGCGCCTCGCCGCCGCCCCCATGATCGTCCTCGACGGCACGGCCGCCGTACGCCGGCAGCAGCCCGCACCGGACGACGACGCCCCCATCACCGCCGAGGGCATCACCTGCGTGAACTGACCGGGCACCCTGCCGGATTCTGCAGTCACCAGGCCGACCTCATAGGCTCCGCAGGTGAGCCTCACCGACCGGCTGCTCGGGCCGATCCTGCGGGACGACGCGGCGCGGCCGTTGATCACGTTCTACGACGACCGGGACGGCAGCCGCGTCGAGCTGTCCGCGGCGACGCTCGCCAACTGGGCCGCGAAGACCGCCAACTGGCTGCGCGACGACTGCGACGTCGAGGTCGGCGATCCGGTGCATGTCGCGCTGCCCGCACACTGGCAGACGGCCGGCGTGTTGCTCGGCGCCTGGTGGTGCGGCGCGCACGTGGTCGACAACCCGGCGGGCGCCGCGGTCAGCCTGGTAGCTCCCGACGCTGTCAGCGGCGCAACCACCGCGGCCGTGCGGGCCGCCGTCGCCCTCGACCCACTCGGCCGCGGCCTACCCGAACCGCCGGACGGCCACCTCGACTACATCGGCGAGACGCGGGTGCACGGCGACCACTTCCACCCCATCGCCCCTGCCCCCGGCGACACCCCGGCGCTGCTCGAGGCCTCCGTCGACGAGTTGGCCGCCACCGCCGCCGCACGCGCGGCCGCGCTCGGCATCACGCCCGGCGCGCGGGTCCTGTCCAGCCTGGAATGGACCCTGCCCCAAGGCCTCACCGACGGCCTGCTCGCCGTCCTCGCCGCGCGAGCCTCACTCGTCCACTGCGCCAACCCCGATCCCGCCGCACTCGCCAAGCGCCGCACCACCGAGCACGTCACGCTCACCCTCGGCGGCTGACCTACCCCTTGAGCAGCGCGCGGGACATGACGACGCGCTGGATCTGGTTGGTGCCCTCGTAGATCTGGGTGATCTTGGCGTCGCGCATCATGCGCTCGACGGGGAAGTCCTGGGTGTAGCCGGCGCCGCCGAAGAGCTGCACGGCGTCCGTCGTCACCGACATGGCGACGTCGGAGGCGAAGCACTTGGCGGCGGCGGAGATGAAGCCGAGCTTGGGCTCGCCGCGTTCGGCGCGGGCCGCGGCGACGTAGACCATGTGGCGGGCGGCCTCGATCTTCATGGCCATGTCGGCCAGCATGAACTGGACGCCCTGGAAGTCCGCGATCGCCTTGCCGAACTGCCGGCGTTCCCGCACGTAGTCGAGCGAGGCGTCCAGCGCGCCCTGGGCGATGCCGACGGCCTGTGCGCCGATCGTGGGGCGGGTGTGGTCGAGGGTGGCCAGCGCGGTCTTGAAGCCGGTGCCCGGCTCGCCGATGATGCGGTCGGCCGGGATCGTGCAGTTCTCGAAGTGGATCTCGCAGGTCGGCGAGCCCTTGATCCCGAGCTTGCGCTCCTTGGGGCCGACGCCGAAGCCCGGGTCGTCGCGGTGCACCACGAACGCGCTGATCCCGTTGGCAGCCTTGCCCGGCTCGGTCACCGCCATCACGGTGTACCACGTCGACTCGCCGGCCCCGGTGATCCAGGCCTTGGTGCCGTTGAGCACCCAGTGGTCACCGTCGCGCCGGGCGCGGGTGCGCATCGACGCCGCGTCCGAGCCGGCCTCGCGCTCGGACAGGGCGTACGAGCAGCTCGTCTCCCCGGAGGCGATCGAGGTGAGCACGAGCCGCTTGAGCGGCTCCGAGCCGGACAGGATGATCGGCATCGTGCCGAGCTTGTTCACCGCGGGCAGCAGCGACGACGAGGCGCACGCCCTGGCCACCTCCTCGATCACGATGCAGGTGGCCACCGAGTCGGCGCCCTGACCGCCGTACTCCTCGGGGATGTGCACGGCATGCAGGCCGGCCTTGACCATCGCGTCGCGCGCCTCCGCCGGGTACCGGCTCTCCGCGTCGACGGCGGCCGCGAACGGCGTGATCTCCTTCTCGGCCAGCGAGCGGACGGCGTCGCGCAGCGCGTCGTGCTCCTCGGGCAGCCGGTAGGTGTCGAAGTCAGGGTTCACAACCCCAGACGATAGGTCATCCGACTATTCGCGGGATGCCCTCTTGTGAGTCACCCGACAACTCGGCCCGCAGCGCGGCGTCCTTGTCCAGCACGAGCTGCTGCAGCCGCTCCTGGAAACCCGCCATCCTGGCCAGCAGTCCCGGGTCGGAGGCGGCCAGGATGCGCACGGCCAGCAGCCCCGCGTTGCGCGCCCCGCCGATCGACACCGTGGCCACCGGCACTCCGGCCGGCATCTGCACGATCGAGAGCAGCGAGTCCATGCCGTCCAGGTGCTTGAGCGGCACCGGCACCCCGATGATCGGCAGCGGGGTGGCGGCCGCCACCATGCCCGGCAGGTGCGCCGCTCCCCCGGCACCGGCGATGATCACCTTCAGCCCGCGCCCGGCCGCTGCGGTGGCGTAGTCGATCATCCGCTGCGGCGTCCGGTGGGCCGAGACGACGGACACCTCGTGCGGCACCTCGAACTCGGCGAGCACCTCCGCGGCCGCCGACATCACCGGCCAGTCCGAGTCGCTGCCCATGATCACGCCAACGACCGGTTCCATCACGCCGCCTTCCGTGTCCCACCTGGTGTTTCAGCCGCCACGCTATCCATCGCCGTGCGGGTTCCAGGCGTCGGGCCAGGTGCCGGTGGAGAGCCAGGCGGCGGCCAGGCGGGCGCGCGGGCGGACGTCGGCGAGGGTGTCGCCGAGCAGGGTGACGTGGCCGATCTTGCGGCCGGGGCGCTCGGCCTTGCCGTAGAGGTGCAGCCTGGCATCGGGGAAGCGGGCGAAGAGGTGGTGCATGCGCTCGTCGATGCCGAGGGGCGGCGGGTCGGGCGCGCCGAGCACGTTGGCCATGACGGTGACCGGGGCGGCCAGCGCGGGTGACCCGAGCGGGTAGTCGAGGATGGCGCGCAGGTGCTGCTCGAACTGCGACGTGCGCGCGCCCTCGATGGTCCAGTGCGCGGAGTTGTGCGGCCGCATGGCGAGCTCGTTGACGACGAGGCCGTGCGCGGTGTGGAAGAGCTCGACGGCCAGCACGCCGACGACGTCCAGCTCGACGGCGATCCGCAGCGCGAGCTCCTGACCGGCGACGGCCAGCTCCGGCGGCACGTCGGGAGCCGGCGCCAGCACCTCGACGCAGATGCCGTCGCGCTGCACTGTCTGCACGAGCGGCCAGGCCGCCCCCTGCCCGAACGGCGAGCGTGCCACGACCGCCGCCAGCTCCCCGAGCATCGGCACGCACTGCTCGACGAGCAGCGGGGTGCCGGCGGCCAGCAGCTCGGACACCACGCGCCGGGCACCCGTCGGCGTGTTCAGCATCCACACGCCGCGCCCGTCGTAGCCACCGCGCGCCGCCTTGAGCACGCACGGCCAGCCGTGCCGCGCGCCGAAGAACAGCGCGTCCTCGGCCGAGCCCACCGCGGCGAACGGCGGCACCGGCACGTCCATCGCGGCCAGCCGCTCGCGCATGACGAGCTTGTCCTGCGCGTGCACCAGCGCGTGTGGCCCGGGGTGGATGTGGACGCCCTCGGCCGCGAGCGCCCGCAGGTGTGCCGCCGGCACGTGCTCGTGGTCGAAGGTCAACACGTCGCAGTCCTTCGCGAAGGTGCGCAGCGTGTCGAGATCGGTGTAGCGGCCGACCGTCACCTCGCGCGCGACGAGCGCTGCCGGGTCACCGGGCGTCTCGGCGAGCACCCGCAGCGACTGGCCGAGCGCCAGCGCGGCCTGGTGGGTCATCCTGGCCAGCTGGCCAGCCCCGACCATGCCGACGACGGGTGTTCCAGTGCGCGGATCCACTGGCCGCGCAGCGTAGTCGCCGACTATCGACCCAGGTGGGCGAGCAGGTCACAAGCCCCCGGATAGCTGGTCGGCAGCCGCTCCAGCCACACCCGCACCGGACCGGCGCGCGCGGCGTCCGGGTCGGCGGACAGCAGCTCGGTCGCCAGCCGGCGCACCCGCTTGGTGCGCAGCGGCAGCAGCTCGTCGCGCCGGCACAGCACCGCGGCCACCGACGGGCCGATCTGCGCGAGCGTCTCACCGCCGTCGAACACGGTGCGCATCGCCTCGGCGGCCATCAGAATCGGCACCAGCCTGGTCCAGCCGCCGGTGCGGGACAGGTCGACGGCAAGCAGCACCAGCACGTGCCTGTCCTCGATCGCGCGCCCGGCGACCTGGGCCGACCGGTACACCTCGCCAAGCCTCGTACGCAGGTAGCCGACCGTGGTCAGCCCGGTCATCTCGTCCACCACCCGCGACGACGCGATCTCGCTGGAGGTGACGTCCGCCCAGCCGAGCGCGGCCGCCCGCACGAGCCTGGTGGGCACGCCGTCCACGTCCACGACGTGCGGCACGGCCACGGCCAGGTCCACCCCGCCGACCGCCTGCACCACCCGGTACATGGCGGCCAGGTCGTGCAGCGTCTCACTCAGGCCGGCACCGGACTTGGCCCGCGCACGCCCAAGCCAGCCGAGCGCCTGCACCGGGTCACGACCATCGGCCGCGGCCTCGCACACGGCGTCCACGGCGGGCACGCCCCAGTCGCTCGGGAACGGCCAGCCGGCGGCGATGGTGGCGATCCGCCACCGTTCCCGCAGCTCTCGTGGGCAACGACCCGGACCGCTTGCGCGCGGTAGCGGAACGGCTCGTTGCACTGCTCACCTTCCCTACAACGGCGGCATCCAGCCATGACCGGCGCGACGGCCGGTCACGATCCGGCGATGGGACGCCGCGACCGTTCACGCATGACGGTGGTTGTGGTCACAAAACATGCCGCGGTCGGCCACACTGTCAGCGACCGAACGGGAGAGGCGAGTGACGACAGCGCAGGCGCAGCAGCAAGGTCCCGGTGACGCCGAGCTGATCACTGCGGTGCGCGAGGGATCGACCGATGCGTACGCCACGCTCTACGCACGGCACCGGGCCGCCGCCTACAACCTGGCAAGGCAGCTCGCGCGGTCCGCCGCCGAGGCCGACGACCTGGTCTCGGAGGCGTTCGCGAAGCTGCTGGACACGCTTCGCTCCGGCGGCGGGCCGGACTCGGCCTTCCGCGCCTACCTGCTCACCGCGCTGCGGCACTGCGCGTACGACCGGACCAGGCGCGACCGCAAGATCGAGCTGTCGGACGACGTCGCCGCGTACGACTCAGGGGTCCCGTTCACCGACACCGCGGTCGCCGGGCTGGACCGGTCGCTGGCCGCGCGCGCGTTCGCCACGCTGCCCGAGCGCTGGCAGACCGTGCTCTGGCACACCGAGATCGAGGGCCAGCCACCGGCGGAGGTGGCTCCGATGCTCGGGCTGACGCCGAACGGCGTGTCGGCGCTGGAC
>Ga0299913_10002363_pt1 | contig 14836 bp, 11 predicted proteins | sample RVTome_9_FD_201360 | JGI IMG/M metagenome (GOLD analysis project Ga0299913, IMG submission 201360) | Soil microbial communities from uranium-contaminated site in the Upper Colorado River Basin, Wyoming, United States - RVT155D38 (version 2) ...
CCGCGGCCTGCGCGCGGAGCCCCGCCGGCGCCGCCGCCAGAACCAGCGCGACGCCGCACGCCGCCAGCGCGCGCTTCATCGGTCCCGCGAGCCCTCGGGGGGCGGCCGCCGGGCCGGCGCCGGCGACCGCTCGGGGGCGGCCGGGTCGACGCGATTGATCAGGTCGAAGTAGTCCAGGATGAGGCGGCGGTATCCGGGCGACAGCCGCTGCAGCAGCGCCGATGACGGCGCCGGGTACCGCGGCCCCCCGGACGTCAGGGCGGGGTCCAGGGCGCCGGGATCGACGCGCTCGAACTCGGACGCAGCCGCCGCGGTCCGCTCGTCGCCGAGCTCCTCGCGCTCGAGCGACCGGCCCGCGTCCAGCATGCGGTGGAAGAGCTGCTCCTGTCGTTCGAGGACGCGCCTGTCGATGCGGCCGCCGGCCAGCTCCTGCGCCAGTCGCTCGGCCTCTTCGGCCATGGCCTCGACGTCCCCGAGCAGGTCCTCGCTGCCGCCCAGGGACTCGCCCGTTCCCTGGAGCTGGCGCGCGATGTCCTGCTGCCGCTCGGAGAGGCGCCGGGCCTGCCGGGACAGCACGGCCGCGGACAGATCCTCGGGCGACAGCGCGCTCGCCTCGTTGTTGATCCTGCCCTGCTGCGAGGCCGCATCTGCGAGCTGCCGCAGCGCCTCCTCGAGGCCGGTGCCGGCGGGCGACTGCCCCACCTGGCGGGCGTTGCGCACGAGCGACAGCGCGAGGTCGTTCATGGCGTCCACCGCCGCCTGCGTTTCCTGGATGGGCAGGCGCGGCCGGCCGTCGCCCCCCTCCATCGCGCTCGCGCTCTCCTGGACGTTCTTCATCGCCTCGCCCAGCGCCTGGCCCACCTGCCGGTCCACCATCGCGGACCGGCTCGCCGCCTCGGACAGGTTGCGCGCGATCGACTCCAGGCCCTCCTGAACCGCGGCCTGCTCGCCGCGCATGTCGGACATGTCCTGCTCCGAGGCCCCGCTGCCGCTCTCGCGAGCCTGTTGCATCTGGTCCAGGAGCTCGGATTCGCGCTCGGCGAGCGACAGCGCGTCCCGGGTGGCCTCCTCGAGCGCCTGGGTGGTGTCGTCCCTCCACGCCTGCGTCATCGCGTCGCGCGCGGAATCCAGCAGGTCGGCCGCGCGGTCCATGCTCCCGGCCCCGCGCTGCCCGGCCTCGGCCGCGGCGTCGCGCTGGCCCCCGGCGGCCTCGCGTGCGGCATCCCGCATGGCCTGCCCGCCCGCCTGCGCCTCGCTTCCGGCCTCGCCGCTGCGTTCGGAGGCCGTGGCCTCTCCGAGCCGGCGCAGCCTCTCCTCGAGCCCCCCGAGACGCTCGGCCAGGTCACCCGCTTGCTTTGCAAGGTCGGCCTGCATCCCGGCCGGAGATCCGGCCTCCGCCGGAGACCCGGCCTCCGCCGGAGAGCCGGAGTCTCCCGCCTCGTCCCCGGCCGGCGAGCCCGCGTCCCCGGGATCCGCCGATGCCGCCGCGGCGCCGGCGCTGTCCGCGGCGGCCGGATTGGGGGCCGCGTCCTCGCCGGCGCGCTCGCTCCCCGGCGGGGGGTCGTCCCGGAGGCCGGCGTCCTGCCCCCTCGGGGCGCTGTTCGGGGGCGGCGTGCCGTCGGGCGCCGCCTCGGTGGAATCCCCGGACTCGGCGGCCCGAGGAGGCGCCGAGAGGGCGCTGTCGCGGAGCGCATCGGAGAGCGCCTGCTGCCGCGCCGACAGCTTGCGGGCCTCGTCCGCGAGGGCGCGCATCTCCTGCTCCGCGGCGGCCCGCTGGAGCAGCTCCAGGCTCTGCTGGAGGCGTTCCTGGAGCTGCTCCTGCTGCTCGGCGAGCGCGCGCAGCGCCTCCTCGGTCCGGGTGGCGTCGAGCTCGTCGAGCGCCTCCCGCAACCGATCGAGCTGGTCCCTCATCTCCTGCGGCGCGACCTCGTCCATCAGGTCGCGGAGCTCCTCGAGGCGCTTCTGGAATTCCGGATCCGAGAGTCCCGCCGAGCGGGACAGCTCGCCGAGATCCTCCATGCGATCGCGCAGCGCGACCGCCTGTTCCAGCAGCTCCTCCTGCCTATCCAGCACGGCGCGCGCGGCCTCGGCCCGCTCGAAATCGAGCGTCGACTCGCTGTCCGGCTCTCCGGCCTCTTGCCCGCCGCCCGAGCGTCCGGCATCGCGGATGGCGCCCGAGTCCATCCGCCGCTGCAGCTCGCGCGTGGCGCGCTCCAGGTCGCGGGCCATGCGAGAGAGGTCGTCGGCGCCGTGCAGCAGCTCGTCCGCCTCTTCGCCCACCCTGTCGCGCAGCTCGTCGGCCCCCGGGAACCGGAACGCGAGGGTGCGCGAGCGCGCAATCTGCGCGCGCGGGCCGTCGTCGGTGACCTCGACGAAGTACTCCAGGCGGCCGCCCGGCAGGACCCGGCGCCCCGCCGCGCGCAGGACCGTGCGAAGCGCCGCCGTGGGGGGCGTGCCGGTGAGCTCGATCGGCGCGCGCAGGACGGAGTCGCGCTCGCCGGAGGCGTCCACGCGCCAGCTCACGAGCGCGGCCCGCAGGAGGCCATGATCGTCGCCGGCGTGGGCCACCACGGCCTGCTGCATGTCGGGACCGGCCTCGGTGTCCTCGCCGGGGAAGCGGGTCTCGACCCACGGCGCGCCGTCCGGCACCACGGCGATCTGCAGGGGCGGAGGCGGCGCGGGACTGGCTTCGCCGTCACGGTCGGCGAGCTCCCACGCCCACGTACCGGACCGCGCGGGCCGCAGGCGCCCGTCGAACCGGTCCTCGGAGACGGTCAGCGAAACGGCTCCCTCGGTCCCGCGCAGCTCGGCCGCGCCGAGCGGCCGGGTGGCGACGCCGCGCACGCGCACGACCGAGCCTTCCGGAAGGACGAGCGGCGGCGGTTCGCCCTCGAACCGCTCAGGCGCCCGCCCCAGGTAGGACGGATAGGCGACGTCGACGGTCAGGGCAGACAGCAGCAGCGGGTCCAGGGGTTCCACCCGGAAGGTGTCGGAGGTGGCGCCGTCGGGCGCGCTGACCCAGTAGGAAAGCGGCGCCTCGACCGGGCCGACGAGCCGCCCCGCGCTGTCGGCCCGCACCGCCAGCCTGGCGCGGCCGGGCAGCTCTCCCTGGGCGCGCCAGTGCAGCGTGACGACGCGCCGCTGCGGGGCGCGGACCGACACCCGGAAGGTGTCCCCGCGCGTCACCCTGAGGTCGCCGGGGGCGACGGCCAGGGACGGCAGCTCGGGGGGCGTCAGGGCGCGCAAGGGTTGCAGGAGAGGAGCCCAGGCCTGGCGCGCGCGCTGCGGGTCGCTCGCGCCCAGTACGGCCACCGCGAGCCCGAGCCCGAGCGCCGCTCCGCCCAGGCGCCGCACCCTGCGCCGGACGCCCTCGGCCAGACCGCCGCCGAGCTCGCGCGGCGTCACGAGGCCCACGCGGTCCACCAGGCGCCGCTCGGAGAGGCGCGCGAGCGACTCCGACGTACCGTCGGGCGTGAAGGCGCGCAGCTCGAGCGCGCCCCGCAGGCTCCCCGGCGGAAGTCCGCGCGCGCGCTCCGCCGCCGCGGCGACCGCTCTCCCGTCGAGCGGACGCAGCCAGCGGCGCACCGCGGCCGTGGCGACCAGGGCCGCGCCGGCGGCCGCCGCAACGAGGGCGACGAGCGGCCACGGGCTCGGCCGGTCCCAGCCGGGCGACAGCGCCGCGATCCACGCGACCACGAGCAGCGCGGGCAGGGCCAGCGCGGCGGCGAGCGCGGCGGCGAAGCCGGCGCCGCGCCGGAGCGAGGAGCGCGCGGCCTCCAGCCGGGTCCAGAATTCCTGCGGGCTCACGCCGGGACTCCGTTCTTCATCCGGCCGCCTGGCCCAGGACGAACACGAGCAGGTTCACCCCCATCCGGAAGGCGGCTTCCCGGACGTCCTCGGAGTCCCCGTGCACGTCCGCGTCTTCCCACCCGTCGCCCAGATCGGATTCGAAGCTGTAGAAGACGACGAGGCGCCCTGCGTGGAAAAGCCCCAGCCCCTGCGGCGCGGCGCCGTCGTGCTCGTGCACCTTGGGCAGGCCATCGAGGTCGTAGAAGGAGTGGTAGACCGCGTGCTCGGGGGGCAGCTCGACCCAGTCCGCGTCCGGGAACACGCGAGCCATCTCCCGGCGGAAGCTCTCGTCCAGGCCGTAGTTGTCGTCCGCGTGCAGGAACCCACCGTCGGCCAGGTACGCGCGCAGGCGGACGACGTCAGGCTCGGCCAGGCGGATGTTCCCGTGGCCGGTCAGGTAGAGATAGGGGTAGTCCCGCAGGGCGGCGCCGTCCAGGCGTACCGTGGCGGGCCGTTCGGCGAAGTCGATGCCGGTGCGCCTGCGCGCTTCCGCGAGGAGGTTGGTCAGAGCGGACGGGTTTGCGTACCAATCGCCGCCGCCGTCGTAATGGAGGACGGCGATGGCGGGACCCGCGGAAGCGGGCGGCGCGCTACGCGCGGCGCCAGCGGACAGCACGGCGCCGGCGAGCAACAGCGGCGCCACCAGAAGACTCCTCAATCTACCCTTCCTTCGATCGCTCCAGCGCACGCGCCTGGGCGATCTCGTAAGCTCGGTTCCGGGACAGGCCGGCGCGGCGCGCCACCTCGCGCGCCACCGCACTCGGCGCCACGCCCCGGTCCAGCAGCGCGTCCGCCAGCGGGACCGCCACCCGTTCGGACAGGTCCCCGTCCCGGTCGGTTGGCGGCGCGCCCTCGAGGACCACCACGACTTCGCCGCGCGGCGCGTTCCCTCGGTAATAAGCGGCCACTTCGGCCAAGGTTCCGCGCACCACCTCTTCGTGCAGCTTGGTCAGCTCCCGTCCGACGGCGGCGCCCCGCTCCGAGCCGCATGAGGCCGCGAGATCGTCGAGGAGGGCGACCAGGCGGCCGGGGGCTTCGAAGAGGATCACCGTGTCCGGGTGCTGCGCGCAGCGTTCGAGCACGTCGCGACGGGCCCTTCCGGACCTCGGGGGGAAGCCCAGAAAGGCGAAGCGGTCGCCCGCCATTCCGCTCGCCGACAGGGCCGCCAGGGCGGCGGAGGGGCCAGGAACAGGCACGACCTCGAAGCCCGCATCGGCGGCGGCCTCGACGAGCCGACTGCCCGGGTCGCTCACCACCGGCGTCCCGGCGTCCGTCACCAGCGCCAGGTCCTCGCCGGCCGCCAGCCGATCGAGCGCCTCCGCGACCCGCCTCGCCTCGTTGTGGCGGTGCGCGGAGACCAGGCGAGCGCGGGCGCCGACGTGGTCCATCAGGATGCGGCTGCGGCGGGTGTCCTCGGCGAGCACCACCGCGACCTCGCGCAGGACCCTGGCGGCGCGCGGAGAAAGGTCCTCCAGGTTCCCGATCGGCGTCGCGACGACGTAAAGCCGGCCGGCCACGGGTGCCTCCCGTCTCAGTCGTCCATCAGCTTCGCGACGAGCCCCTGCGCCGCCAGCGCGTGCCGGTCGGGTTCGACCGCCCGCCGGGCGATGTCGGCCGCGTCGCGCACGCCGCGCTCGGCGGCCCCCTGGAGGACCGCTCGCAGCCACGCGGCGACGGCCTCCGTGAGCGCCGCTCGCGTCACGACCGCGTCGTCGGCCACGACGCGCCCGTCGCGGTGCACGGCGAACGACGCCAGCACGGGAGACGTGGCTTCGAGCCGGTCGCGGGCCTCGGTGAAGCATTCACGGGTGGCGTCGTTGCCGATGTGCGCCGAGATCTCGTGGCCGGCGCGCTGCACGAGGCGTTCGTACAGGCTGAACAGCGCCGACGGGGCCTGGGGAGCCGGGTCGCTCGGAGGCGGATAGAGGCGGGAGTCCGCCCCTGAGTGCCAGAGGGCCAGAAGCTCGAGGCCGGCCGCGGCTGCGACGCCCTCCGGGATGCCGATGGCGTGGACCGCGCGCGGCTCTCCGTTCTCGAACTCCAGCCAGTGGACCGCGCCGGCGCCATCGAACTCCACCACGCCCGTGGCTCCCGCCTCGCGGGCCGCGTGCCCGAGGCTCGACAGGTCGCCCAGGGAGCGGGGTCGCGCCTCGCCCTGCAGGCACGGCCACATCGCCCGCTGCTGGCGCTCCGACACCTGGTAGAACGCGACCTCCGCGCGCTCGCGCTCGCGGTCGGCGAAGCGCGTGACCGCGTCCACCCGCACCACGCGCCGGCCCGCGGGCTCGACGCGCGTGGCCGTGATGGGCTCCCCGTCGCGCAGCAGGACGATGTCGGTGCGCTCGCCCAGGTGCAGGCAGAGCACCGTGGGGACGCGCGAGGCCCGCTCCAGCTTGCCGTCGTTGAGGACCGCCTGGAGGTCCACCCAGCGCAGCTTCGTGCGCGGCAGGAGGGCCCGCTGGTGCGGAATGGTGTCGATCATCGGCCGGCGCGCGAAGACCCGCCCCCGGGCCGGGAACGCCGGCGCGCGGGCGGGTCGCGGTCGCCACCCCGGTGCCGTGGCACGGTGGCGCGCGCTGGGATCAGCCGGCCGCCTCGCTCGCGCCGTGGCGGGCGAGGTGCTCCTCGAGGCGGCGCTCGAGGTGCGGCTTGGGCACCGCGCCGACGACGGTGTCGATGTGCTCGCCGTCGTGGAAGAAGAGGATGCTCGGAATCGAGCGCACGTTGAACTTTATCGCGGTGCGCTGATTCGCGTCGACGTCCAGCTTTCCGACCTTCACGCGGCCCTCGTACTCCTCGGCCAGTTGCGCGACGACGGGGGCGACCATGCGGCACGGGCCGCACCAGGTCGCCCAGAAATCCACCATCACCAGTCCCGCCCCGCCCGCGATCTCGTCGTCGAAGTTGCCGTCCGTGATCTCGACGACCTTGCCGTTCTCCACGTTATCCCCCTGGTCTGGGTGCGGGGACGCGCGCCCTCGGCGCGCGTCCCTGCCTGTCAGTCTGCGTTCCGTCCGTGTTTTCTTGCCGCTCACCCTACGGGTACGCAAGATCCGGATTGTTCCGCCCCGTTCCGGGGCCTGCTACTTCACCGGTTACAATACCCCACATGTTGCCACTGGATCACGTCGGCGTCGCGGTCCCCTCGCTGGAGGAGGCGACCGCCATCCTCGTACCCCTTCTGGGCGCCGACGCCTCGCCTCCGGAAACCGTCCCCGGACACGGCGTGCGCGTCCAGTTCCTCGGCGCCGGCCCCGCCCGGCTGGAGCTTCTCGAACCGACAGGGCCCGACTCCCCGATCGCGCGCCACCTGGAACGGAGGGGGCCCGGCGTGCACCACCTCGCGTACCGTGTCGCCGACCTGGAAGCGACATTGCGCCGCCTGGAATCCGACGGCGTGCGGCTCGTCGATCGCACGCCCCGTCCCGGCGCCGGCGGCCACATGGTCGCCTTCCTGCACCCGCGCTCCGCGGGCGGCGTCCTCATCGAGCTGGTCCAGCATGTGGCGTCGGAGACGGCGCGCCCGACCGGGTCCGCGCCGCGCCCCTAGCATCGCTTTGAAGTCCGGTCTGGCCGGCCCGCGAAGCGGCTAGCGGCGCGTCAGCTCTCCCGTGTCGATACTCTCCACCAGCCACCCCCCCTCCCGCGTGCGCACCAGAGTGAACGGCACAGCGACGGCGCGTTGTCCCTTGCGCAGTGTCGTCATGATGTCGATCGCCTCGCCCGCGCGCCCCGGGACCACCTGATCGCCGAGAATCGTGTAGTCGTCGTGCTGCAGCAGGGAGGCGAGCGTGAACATGCGCTGCTCGACGGCGGCGCGATCGTCGCGCGCGGAGATCGGTCCGTCGCTGGTCCCGAAGAGTCGCCCCAGGGTGGTGACGTCGCGCGCGTTGACCGCCTGGAGGAAGCGCTCGACCACCAGCGACGGCGCTACCGCGTCCGGGCCCGGAGTCGCCTCCTGGCGGGACACGGTCTGGCTCACGCACCCTCCGGCCAGCAGGGCGAACGCGGCGACGGCGATGAGAGCGCGCTGCATGCGACAGGTTCCGTTCGCGCGGGCAGAAACGGCGACGATACCCCAGGTTAGGCCGACGCCAGGGTCTCCGCAACGGCCTCCGCGGAGGCGCCCGGGGTGCGCGCCTCGAAGCGCAGTCCTTCCCCGTCGGGACCGACGTCCACCACCACCGTATCGCCTTCCTGGAACCTCCCCTCCAGCACCTCAAGCGCCAGCGGGTTCTGCACCAGCCGCTGGATCGCGCGCTTGAGCGGACGCGCGCCGAACACCGGGTCGTAGCCCTCTTCGGCGATGCGCGCCTTGGCGGCGTCCGTGATCGCGAGGGTGATGTCGCGGTCGACGAGCAGGTCTCGCAGGCGCTCGACCTGCAGCTCGACGATGCTCGCGATCTGCGCGCGCTCGAGGGGCTTGAACACGACGATGTCGTCCACCCGGTTCAGGAACTCCGGACGGAAGTGACGCCGCAGTTCGTCGCGCACCATGCGCTCCACTTGGTCCCAGGCCTGGGCCCCGGCGCGCTCCAGGATCTGCGGGCTGCCGAGGTTCGAGGTCATGATCACCACGACGTTGCGAAAATCCACGGTGCGGCCCTGCGAGTCGGTGAGCCGGCCATCGTCGAGGATCTGGAGCAGGACGTTGAAGACGTCCGGGTGCGCCTTCTCGATCTCGTCGAAGAGGACGACCGAATAAGGGCGCCGGCGGACCGCCTCGGTGAGCTGCCCGCCCTCGTCGTAGCCCACGTAGCCCGGTGGGGCGCCGATCAGGCGGGCGACGGAGTGCCGCTCCATGTACTCGGACATGTCGATGCGCACCATCGCGTCCTGGTCGTCGAACAGGAACTCCGCCAGGGCGCGGGCGGTCTCGGTCTTCCCCACGCCCGTGGGGCCGAGGAAGATGAAGCTGCCGATGGGCCGATCCGGATCCTGCAGCCCGGCGCGGCTGCGACGCACCGCGTTGGCGACGGCGGAAACCGCCTCCTCCTGCCCGACGACGCGCGTGCCGAGCACCGCCTCCAGCTTCGTCAGGCGCTCGCGCTCGGACTCGAGCATCCTGCTGACCGGGATTCCGGTCCAGCGGGACACCACCTCGGCGATGTCCTCGGCGTCGACCTCCTCCTTCAGGAAGCGCGATTCGCGCTGCGTCTCGTCGAGCCGGGCCGCGGCCTCCTCGAGCTCGCGCTCGCGCTGCGGGATCTCGCCGTACTGGATCTCGGCGGCGCGCGCGAGGTCGCCCGTACGGGTCGCCCTCTCGGCCTCGATGCGCAGCTCGTCGATGCGGCCCTTGAGCGTGCGGATATGCGTGATCTGGTCCTTCTCGGCCTGCCAGCGCGCCTTCATCGCTCCGGCGCGCTCGCGCAGCTCCGCCAGCTCGGCGTCGATGCGGTCGCGGCGCTCCAGCGCGCCGGCCTCCTCCTCCTTCTCCAGCGCCGTGCGCTCGATCTCGAGCTGCATGATGCGGCGCTCGACCTCGTCGATCTCCTGCGGGAGCGAGTCGATCTCGATGCGCAGGCGGCTCGCCGCCTCGTCGACCAGATCGATGGCCTTGTCGGGTAGGAAGCGCCCGCCGATATAGCGATCGCTGAGCTTCGCGGCGGCCACGATCGCGCCGTCGGTGATGCGCACGCCGTGGTGCACCTCGTAGCGCTCCTTCAGGCCGCGCAGGATCGCCACCGTGTCCTCGACCGAGGGCTCGCCGACGTAGATCGGCTGGAAGCGCCGCTCGAGCGCGGCGTCCTTCTCGATGTGCTTGCGGTACTCGTCCAGGGTGGTGGCGCCGACGACGCGCAGCTCCCCGCGCGCGAGCGCGGGCTTGAGCATGTTGCCCGCGTCCACGGCCCCTTCCGCCGAGCCGGCCCCGACGATGGTATGAAGCTCGTCCAGGAACACCACGAAGCGGCCTTCGGCCTCGGTGATCTCCTTCAGCACGGCCTTGAACCGCTCCTCGAACTCGCCGCGGTATTTGGCGCCCGCCAGGATGGATCCGATGTCGAGCGCGATCAGCGTCTTGTGCTGGAGCGACTCGGGGACGTCGCCGCTGACGATGCGCTGGGCGAGGCCCTCCACGATGGCGGTCTTGCCGACGCCCGGCTCGCCGATCAGCACCGGGTTGTTCTTGGTGCGGCGGCTCAGCACCTGTACGACGCGGCGGATTTCCTCGTCGCGCCCGATGACGGGGTCCAGCTTGCCGTCGCGGGCGGCCTCGGTGAGGTCGCGGCTGAAGCGCTCGAGCGCGCGGTACTTGCCCTCGGGATCCTGATCGGTGACGCGGTGGGGGCCGCGCACCGCCTGAATGGCCTCGCGCAAGGCCTGCGCGCTCGCGCCCCGCTCGCCCAGCAGCTCGCGGGTGTCCGAACCCTCGGCCGCGAGCGCGATCAGGAGGTGCTCTGTGGAGACGTATTCGTCGCCCAGCGAGCGCGCCTCCTCCTCGGCGCGGTCGAGCACCGCGCGGCTCTCGCGCCCGAGCGAGGGCTGCACGGCACCGGACTGCTTGGGAAGCCGTTCCAGGCGCTCGAGCAGTTCCCGGCCGGCTTCGGCCACGTCCACGCCCACCTTGCGCAGCACGGGCAGGACGATGGTCTCCTCCTGCGCCATGAGCGCGCTCAGCAGGTGCAGGTCCTCCAGCGCGGGGTTGCCGCGCCGCCGGGCCTCCGTCGCCGCGCCCTGCAGGGCCTCGCCGGCCCTTATCGTCAGTCGGTCCTGGTTCAAGCCTCCGCCTCCGGCTCGTCGGCCTCCTCGATGGGCACCTCGGTGCGCACCGACGGCTCGCTGAGCGGCAGGTGCACGGTCAGGATCCCCGAAGCCAGCCGCGCCTTCACGCGGTCGGGCTCGACCCCTTCCGGAAGCCGGATCGCGCGGCGGAACCGCCCGTGCGGAAGCTCATCGCGCAGGAGGGTGCTCGCGTCGTCGCCGGCGCGCGCGGGCCACCTGCCCGAGACGACCACCGTGTTGCCCTCCACGGCGGCGTCCACGTCCGACCCGGCCACGCCCGGAACGGCGACCTCCAACTCGTACGCCGAGGTCGTCTTGCGCAGCGCGACGGCGGGGCGGCACGCGAGGTGGACGAACGTCTCCCCGGCGATGCTGCCGAAGTCGTCGATGACGCGGTTCATGGCTTCGTTCACGCTATCCCACGGCTCTTTCCAGTCGAATCGCTTCTCCATCCCTCGCTCCTCGATTTCCCGGCATGGGGGCCCAACCGTTCGGCTCGGCGCGGCGTCCATCAGGCACACGGGCCGCGCCGGCTCTCGACGATTCGGTAGCGGCAAGGGCCGTTCCGGCGTGAAGCTGCCGGAACGGCAGGGCTCGGACGCCGGGCCGGGCTGGCGGCCGCGGCACATTCCCGGTCGCTCGTGCGTATACGTGACCGTTCCCTCGTCCAGCACGGGACTTTGCCCGAACCAAGGGAGTCATGAAGACACTCTCCGTCCCAACCGCGTGCGCGCTCGCGCTCTTTGCAGGGTTTTCAGCCACGGCGCTCCAGGCGCAGTCAGTGCGCCTCGGCTACGGCAGCGCGGTCGCGCGCTTCGGCGCTGACGTCGTCGTGGCGGAAGCCAACAATCTCATCGGCCCGGCGGCAATCTACCTGTACCGCGAGGACGGCGGCGACTGGATCGAGGCCGCCCGCATAACGCCGGACGACTGGCAGGCGGAAGACCATTTCGGGACCGCTCTGGCCGCGCTGGACGACGCGCTGCTCGTGTCGGCCCCGGGCCAGGACGACGGCCGCGGAGCCGTGTACGTCTACCGCCGGGACGGCTCGGGACTCGCGCAGGCGGGCCGGCTTTCCTTCGAGGACGCGCCCGAGGGCGCCCGCATGGGCACGGTGCTCGCCGCGCGCGACGGGCGCCTGCTGGTCGGCGGCGAGGACGGCGCGGTCGCCGCGTTCTCCTGGAGCGATGGCTCGTGGCAACCGGCCGGGCGGCTGGTCGGCGAGGACGTCGCCGAAGACGACCGCTTCGGCGCCGCGCTCGCGGTAGCCGGCGACGTCGCGCTCGTGGGCGCGCCCGGCCAGACGATCGGGGACGCGCCCGGCGCCGGCGCCGCGTACGTGTTCGAGCACGCGGACGGCGCCTGGCGGCAGGCCGCCAGGATCGCCCTGCGCGGCCTGTCGGAGAACGACGGGTTCGGCTCGGCCGTCGCGCTGAACGGCGCGGCCGAGGCTTTCGTGGGCGCGATCAACCTCAACGGCAGCGGCGAGGTCTTCGGCTTCCAGCGCGATCCCGAGGACGGCCAGTGGCGCTCGAGCCACCGGCTCGCGCCGTTCGCTCCGTCCGGCCGCGACGGCTTCGGCGCCGCGATCCAGGCGTCCGACGCGCAGATCCTGGTAGGCGGGGAGCGCTCCCACGGGTCGAGCGGCGCCGTGCACGTCTTCGAGCGCGACGGCGTCGGGGAGGTGACCTCCGCGCGCTTCTTCAGCCGCGAGGATGGCCTGCGCGGCACGGCCTTCGCGCGCGCCTTCGCGGTTTCCGGCGCTGTGGCGGTGGTCGGCGCGCCCGGCGACGACAACGGCGCCGGCACGGCGCTCGTATTCATCGACGACGGCGACTCCTGGCGCGCCGTCGCGACGCTCGCGAGCGAGGAGGAGAGCCTCGAGCCGGTGGTCGGCGGCGAGGTCGCGTGTGCCGGCGGCGAAGCCTCGCTCTGGTCCTGCGAGCAGGTCGACCTGTTGTCGTTCCTGCCCGTCTCGGCGATCGGCGGCGACCGCGGAATCCGCCTGAACGACGTGTGGGGCTGGACCGACCCGGAGACGGGCCGCGAGTACGCGCTGGTAGGCCGCATCGACGGCCTCTCGATCGTCGACATCTCGAACGCCGCGTCCCCCGTCTACGTCGGCGACCTGCCGATGACGCCCGGATCGAACGCGGCCGCGTGGCGCGACATGAAGGTCTACGACGACCACGTCTTCGTGGTCGCCGACGGCGCGGGCCAGCACGGCATGCAGGTGCTCGACCTGGGCCGGATCCGGGGGCTGGACGCGTCCGGTCTGCCCGTGACGTTCGAACCGGATGTGCTCTACGACAACGTCGCCAGCGCGCACAACATCGTCGTCAACGAGGGTTCCGGCTTCGCCTACATCGTGGGCGCCCGCGGGGGCGGCGAGACGTGCGGCGGGGGGCTCCACATGGTGGACATCCGCGACGCCCGCAACCCCACGTTCGTGGGCTGCTTCCAGGACCCCGGCACCGGACGCGCCGGCACCGGGTATTCCCACGACGCCCAGTGCGTCATGTATCACGGTCCGGACGAGGCGCACGCGGGCAAGGAGATCTGCTTCGGGTCCAACGAAACCGCGCTGAGCATCGCCGACGTCACCGACAAGGCGGCGCCGGTCGCGATTTCGCGGGCGGAGTATCCGAACGTCGGCTACACGCACCAGGCGTGGCTCACCGAGGACCACCGCTATCTGTACATGGACGACGAACTCGACGAGATGCAGGGCAAGGTGGAGAACACCCGCACGCTGATCTGGGACGTGAGCGACCTGGACGACCCGCAGCTCGTGAAGGAGTACTTCGGGCCGACCCGGTCGATCGATCACAACCTGTACATCAAGGGCGATTACGCGTACGAGGCGAACTACACCTCGGGGCTCCGGATCCTGGACATCTCCGACCCGGTGAACCCGCGCGAGGTGGGCTTCTTCGACACCATCCCCTACGGCGGCGACCGCCCCGTGTTCGACGGGTCCTGGAGCACCTTTCCCTTCTTCGACAGCGGCACGATCGTGATCACCGGGGGACGGCTAGGGGTCTTCTTCCTGCGCAAGCGGGAGCCGGTCTCCTGAGCGCCGCGCGGATGGGGGCCGCGCTCGCGGCGGTCGCTTTGGCCACTGGCTCGTCCGGGTGCGGCTCCGCGCCCGCCGTCGTCCCGACGGACGCGCGCCCACCGGCGGACCGGGAGGTGGTGTGGGTCACCGAGCAGGACGGCGCGTCCGTGGTCGCGGTCGACGCGCGCTCGCTGGAGGTGATCCGCCGCATCGACCTCCGGGCGCTGGGCTTCTCCGCGAACGCCAGGCCCCACGACGTCGCGGTGGAGCCGGACGGCTCCCACATCTACGTGTCGCTGATCGGCGAGAACCGGGTCGTGAAGCTCACCCCGGACGGGCGGCTGGTGGCCTCGGCGGAGTTCGAGGCCCCGGGCCTCCTGGCGCTGGACCGGCGCGACGGGATGCTGTACGTCGGCCGTTCGATGGCGGCCGTGAACCCGCCCACGCGCGTCGGGGTGATCGACCGCTCGGACATGTCGATCGACGAGATCGACGTGTTCTTCCCGCGTCCCCACGCGCTGGCGTTCGACGCGCGCACGGGAACCGCCTACTCGTCCAGCATGGGCGAGAACCGCCTGGCCGCGATCGGCGAGGGCGGTGCGGAGATAATCGACCTGGCCGGCGCGACTCACGCGGTGGTCCAGGTCGTCGTATCGCCCACGCAGCGGCTTCTGGTGGCGACCGGCCACCTGTCCGGCGACGTGATCTTCTTCCGCCTGGACGATCCCATGCGGCCGACGCCCGCCGGAACGCTGCACGTAGGGGGCGAGCCCTGGCACCCGTCGTTCTCGCCCGACGGGCGCACGCTGTGGGTGCCCTCCAGGCGCGACGGGGTCGTGCGCGCGATCGACGTCGGGACGCAGCGGGTCGTGGCGGAGATCCGCGATCCGGCGCTCGCGCTGCCCCACGGCTCCGCGGTGTCGGCGGACGGGCGCCGCGTGTTCGTCAGCGCGAACAACACCGACGGCGCCTGGAGCCCCCCGGGCGCGGGCGAGAAGCCGGGCGCGCTGGTCGTGATCGACATCGCAACCGGCACCGTGGAGCGAGCTATCCCGATCGGCCCCAACGCCACCGGCCTCACCACGGGTGTCCGCAGGTAGCGGGCGCCGCGGCGCGCGCCTGTGGGCGCTCGCCGCGCTGGTCGGCTGTTCCGCGGGGCGAGTCTCCGCCGGCGGCGACATCTCCGCGCCCCCGGGCCCCGAGCCC
>Ga0299913_10002364_pt1 | contig 14835 bp, 13 predicted proteins | sample RVTome_9_FD_201360 | JGI IMG/M metagenome (GOLD analysis project Ga0299913, IMG submission 201360) | Soil microbial communities from uranium-contaminated site in the Upper Colorado River Basin, Wyoming, United States - RVT155D38 (version 2) ...
ACCTCACGCGTGTGAACCCTCCGGCATCCTGAAGAAAAAACCCCCTGTGACCAGGGGGTTTATCTGTGGGGCGTACTGGGATTGAACCAGTGACCTCTTGCGTGTCGAGCAAGCGCTCTCCCGCTGAGCTAACGCCCCCAGGGGAGTCGGCATCTTATCCAACGCCTACGACGTAAAGCCCCGGCCCCGGCCCCCGTTGAGCTTGGACTGGCAACCCGGGGCCGGTCGGGTGCATCATTCTGGCGTGGGCAGGCGGCGAGAAGGGGCGCGGATAGAGCCGCGCCGGGGCGGATCATCTCGGCAGGCGAGACCGCGCCGTGCGCTTGCCGTCGCGCTGGTGATCGCCCTGGTCGGCCTCGTCCCGGGCCCCGCTGTCGCCGACGGATGGCGCCCCAAGCGGGGCGCCGCGATCGACTACCTCCGAACTCGTTCGGGCAACGTGAGCTTCGCCGTTCTCGCCCCGCGCGGGAAGCTGCATGGATACAGGGAGCGAACCAGCGTGCCGCTGGCCAGCGTCGTGAAGGCGATGCTCATGGCGACCTACCTGCGTATGGGATCGGTCAGGGACCGCGACCTGCGCGATTCCGATCGGGCGATGTTGGCGCCGATGATCAAACGCTCGGACAACGATGCCGCGACGCGCATAGCGAACATCGTGAAGGAATGGCGTATCGAACGGCTGGCGCGAGACGCGAACATGTCGAGCTTCAACTGGACGAGACCGTGGGGAGCGTCTACGTCCAACGCGGTCGAACAAGCGAGGTTCCTCTTCCGCATCGAGCGATTCATCCCCAAGCGTCACGAGGGATATGCCCGGTACCTCCTGTCGCACATCGTCGAGTCGCAAAAGTGGGGGATCGCGTCGTTGGACAAACCGCGGTGGCGCTTCTTCTTCAAGGGCGGATGGGGCTCGGGATCGGGCGCGGTATGTCATCAGGTCGGCTTCTTCGAGCGGGAGGACGGCCAGCGGATCGCCATCGCGATCATGATCACGGGCAGTCCGAGCCACAGCTATGCCACTCGAACGATGCGCGGTATCGCTCGCAGGTTGCTCGAGGAGATGCCCAAGTGAGCGATGCGATGCGCTCTTCCGGCATCGACACCGGCGAGCTGGGGCGCCAGGTGTTCTTGGGTTCGCGCCTCGCGATCGAGGTGACCGACATGAGCGGGTTGATCGTCGCGTCGAACCCCGCGTATCAGGAGATGGTCGGACGCTCGCAGGAAGAGCTGGCTTCGATGCGCTACAGCGATATCACGCACCAGGAGGACTCGGAGCTCGACCTCACGCTGTGGCAGGAGCTCGTGGCGGGGAACCTGCCGCACTATCAGGTCGAAAAGCGCTTCGTGCACAAGGACGGGTCGGAGTTGGCCGTGAGGTTGCACGTCTCTCTCGTCCGCGATGAAGACGGCTCGCCCGCTTACGCGATCGGCATCGTCGACGACATCACAAGGTGGCGGAAGCTCGAGGAATCCAGGGCCCGATTCATAGCCGATGCGGCCCACGAGTTACGCGGACCGGTGGCCGCCCTCTCGGGGTTCGCCGAGGTCCTGGGCAAGCAATGGCGCGAGCTGTCCGACGACCAGCGCGCGAACGCGTTCGCGGCCCTCGATCGTCAGGGCTCCCGGCTCCGAGATCTGACACAGGCGCTTCTCGACCTGGGCCGGATCGAGTCGGAGCCGGATCCGGAGCTGCGTGCCGTTCAACTGGGTGAGATCGCGCGCTTGGCGCTGGACGCGGCGCCGCCGCCCGAGGGGAAGAAGGTGAAGATCCGCGTCGACGAGAGCCTCTACGCACTTGCGGAGGGCCGTCGGCTACAGCAGGTCCTCGTCAACCTGCTGACCAACGCCTATCGCTACGGCGGCAGCTCCATCGTGATCGCGGCAGAGCGCACGCTCACCGAGGTCGTTGTGGCCGTAGAGGACGACGGACCCGGCGTTCCGGCGGACTCGCGCGACACGCTCTTCGATCCCTTCGTCCGCGGGGGCAATTCGTCCAGCGTGCAGGGCTCGGGCCTGGGCTTGGCCATCGTGAGCTCCCTCGTCACGGCGATGCGGGGGTCCATCGAGGTGGCCGACGCCACGCCCCAGGGGGCTCGCTTCGAGGTGACCCTCCTCGCGCCCTCAGGGGGTACTACGGAAGTAGTAGACACGGGAACCGATCCCCTGTAGAAGTTGTATCTCCCGGCGGGCGCAGGGAGACAAGGGGGAGTAGGGCTCGATGGCGCGCCGTGCCAATCCGCTGTGGGCGAAGTCGCCCACCCTGCTGCTGAGGTTCCCGGGACTCTTCATCGCGGTGGCCGTGGGAGCGCTGCTCCTATCCCTCACGATCGCGTCGTTCCCGCTGTTCATCTCGTCCTCGGAATCGGCGACCCTGTCGGAGGGGGTCGCCGTGGCGAACCGCTTCGGCGCGGGGGTCACGATCATCCAGGGCGACACCTTCGAACCACCGGCGCGCCTGGCCGAGAGGTACGAGGAGTTCTCCGGACTGGAGGTGGGCCCGGGAGCTCCTCCGACCTGGGAGCAGCGAACCGCGCTGGTCGAGAAGGGCCTGGGGCGGGTGGAACACCTCGGCGACGTTGTCGTAACCGTGATCGGGCCCAATGTCGATGCTTCGAAACCGGGTGACGACAGGAGCTTCCCGGTGCATCTGTTGGATCGCACGGGGTGGCCCGACCACGTGGAGGTCGTCGATCGCGCCGATGTCGATGGGATCTGGCTCGCCGACACGACCGCCTCGGGGCTCGGCGTGGAACCGGGCGATGACATCGTGTTGCGCTCCAGCGACGGAACCCGTCGGCTGCCGGTCGAGGGGATCTACGTCGCACTCGTGAAACGTCCTCAGATCGCGCCTTACTGGTCGTCGCTCGGGAACGAGATCTACCCGGGCAGGCCCGGCTTCCCCGAGCCCCCGCCCTTCGCCTTCCTGCCGGCGGGCCGGCTCGCCGACATCTCGCGGGAGCTCGGGTCGCCGGATGCCCTGTTCCAGTGGCAGTACCCCGTGGCGGTACGGGAGGGCCTGACCCTTCCCCGAGCCGAGCAGCTCGGACGCGACCTCGGGGGGTTCCGCCGCGCGTTCTCGAACGGAGATTCCGAGCTCGGTCGCGCCTTCTTCTGCGTTACCCGGGCGTTCTGCACGAGCGGGAGCGGCTTGGTCAACTTCGGATCGCTCCTGCCCCAGATCACCGACGAGACGAACAGGACGATCGACGCGATCAGCGGTCCGATCGACCTCTTGTCTGACGCCGGGATCCTGGTCGCGCTGGCCGTGATCGCCTCCGCGGGAACCTTCACGATCGCGCGTCGGGCGATCGAGGCGTCGTTGCTGTTCGCGCGCGGCTCGAGTGCGGTGAGCGTGGGCGTCAAGACCACTCTCGAATCGATCCTTCCCGCCGTGGTCGGCACGGTCGCGGGCGTGGCCCTCGGTGTTGGCGGTGTCGCGTGGTTGGGGCCGGGTGAGGTCGATGCCACCGCGCGGGCCGCGGCGATCAGGTCGGCCTTCGTCGGATTGCCGGTCGCGATCGTGCTGCTCGGGGTCGTTGCCGCGGTGGCCTTCGTCCGCCAGTCCGAAACCGCGTCCCACCGCTTCCGCCTTCTCGCAGGGTTCCCCTGGGAGCTGTTGGCGCTCGCCGCCGCAGCATTCTGTCTGCGCAACCTGGTGCAGGGTGACGCGCTCGTCGAAGACGGATCGAACGCGGTCGCGCGACCGAGTGCGTATCTCTTGCTCTTCCCGATCTTCTTCATCGCCGGAGCGGGGGGTCTTGCCGCCCGTGCCCTCCGTGCCCCCTTGAAGAAGGCGGTCGAAAGCACGCGTCTCGGGCGCTTCGCGTCCTACCTCGCGCTTCATCGGCTCGCCGGAGCGAAACGTCTGGCCGTCCTGTTGGTGACCGCGTGCGCGCTGGCCCTTGGGGTCCTGGTCTACGCGCAGGGGGTGGCGACGTCGCTGGACCGCACCATCACCGCCAAGTCGAAGCTGTTCATCGGAAGCGACGTCCAGGGTGACGTTCTCTACGGGCCCGAGATGCCCGGAAACCTCGCGTTCCCCGCCACCAAGATCACTCAGATTTCGCAACGAACGACCGTCGACGGCCGCGACAGCCTCCAGCTCGATGTGCTCGGCATCGACACCCAGACGTTCTCAGACGCCGCCTACTGGGAGGACTCGTTCTCGGACCGTCCACTGGACGAGCTGCTCGAGGGATTGACGTCTGCGGACGGCGACCGCTTGCCCGTGATCGTGGTGAACGGGGACCTCGATCCCTCCCTGGCGACCATCTCCGGGAGCGAGCTCCCCATCGAGGTCATCGGCTACGCCGAGTTCTTCCCCGGGACGACCGAGTCCCGGCCCACGTTGGTCGCGGACACCGCGACCTTGGATGCCTTCTCCGAAGCCAATGGGACGGGCCTCAACCCCCTTCAGAATCCAGGGAACACCAGCAAGCTCTGGATCAAGGGGGATCCCGACGCGATCCTCGATGACCTCGCGGAGAAGGGCGCGCCGGTCTTCACAACCGTGACGGCCGAACAGGTGCAGGACAACCCCTCGATCGTGGCTGTTACTCGCACCTTCGCCTACCTCGAGTTCCTCGGTCTAGGGGCCGGGTTGCTCGCAGTGGTCGCGATCCTGATGTACCTGCAGGCTCGGCAGCGGGCGCGAACCGTTTCGTACGCGCTGTCTCGCCGTATGGGGCTGAGCCGTGGGAGCCACAGGATCGCTCTCGTCATGGAGCTGGGAGGGATGCTGTTCAGCGCCTTCGCCGTCGCCGCATTGCTCGCGCTGATCGCGGCCGCGGTCGTGTTGCCCGAGATCGAGCCGCTCCCGAACATCCCGCCCTCGTCGCTCTTCAGGACGCCCGTCATCCTGCTCTCGCTGGGGTTCGTCGCACTTGCGGTTACGACCGTGGCGGGCAGCCTGTTCGCGGACCGCAGCTCCGAGAAGGTCGACTTCGCGGAGGTGATGCGCGTTGCCGGCTGAAGCGGCGGCACGCGTCGTCGACCTCGTGAAGGTCTACCGGACCGAAACCGCCAAGGTCCGGGCACTCCAGGGCATCGACGCGGAGTTTCCGTCTGCTGCGGTCACTGCCGTTGTAGGCCCATCGGGCAGCGGGAAATCGTCGCTGCTGCGCCTGCTTGCCGGGGTCGATCGCCCCACCTCGGGGACCGTGGAGGTCGGCGGGCGCGACCTTGCCCGGCTGCGCGGCCGCGAGCTCCGCAAGATCCGCCGGGGCACCGTCGGCTACGTGTTCCAGCGACCTTCCGACAACTTCGTGTCCTACCTGACGGTGGGGGAGCACATGCAGCTCGCGGAGCGGAGCCGGACGCATCCCTCGACCCTCACTCCGGACGGGTTGCTGGAGCGCCTCGGGATAGAGCACCGGCGCGATCACCTCCCCAACGAGCTCTCCGGAGGCGAACAGCAGAGGGCGGCCTTCGCCCAGGTGCTGGCGGCCGGGCCCACCCTCGTCGTCGCCGACGAGCCGACGGCCGAGCTCGACAGCGAGTCGGGGGAGAAGCTCCTCGAGGTGGTCCGATCTCTGACGGAGACCGGCGTCGGTTTCGTGTTGGCAACGCACGATCACAAGGTGGCAATGCTTGCGCATCAGACGCTCGAGATCGAGCACGGTCTCTTGAGGGAGGAGCCGGCGGGGGAGACCACGCGGATGCGGCGCGATCCGGAGGTCATCGCCCTCGCGCGAGGGCATGCCCTCTACCGGCCGCAACAGCAGGAAGGGGGCCCTCGGCGCGGCCCGTCCGGTCCACCGGTCCTCGAGGTCGACAGCGTGACCAAGGTCTACCCGCGAGGCTCGGAGGTCGTGCACGCGTTGGAGGACGTGACGCTCGAACTCGAGCCGGGCCGGCTCCTCGGTCTGATGGGTCGTTCCGGATCGGGCAAGACGACCCTGCTCAACGTGATCGCGGGGTGGGAGCAACCCGACGGAGGGAACCTCGTCTGGAACCTCCCGAACGGGAACGGGGCCGCCCTCGCGTGGGCGGACGTGGCCGTCGTCCCACAGAAGCTGGGCTTGATCGAAGAGCTAACCGTGCGCAAGAACATCGAGTATCCGGCGCGGCTCGCCGGCCGCTTGGATGAGCTATCGGGCCGCGTCGACGACCTGCTCGAGGAGTTCGGCCTCGTGGAGTTGGCCGACCGGCTTCCCTCCGAGACCTCGGTCGGGCAGCAGCAGCGGACGGCGCTGGCGCGCGCTCTCGTCCTCGCTCCGAGGCTGTTGTTGGCCGACGAGCCCAGCGGGCACCAGGACGCAGGGTGGGCGAACGGCGTTTTCGATGCGTTACGCCGCGCGACGTTGGACGGAACCTGTTGTCTCGTCGCGACCCACAACGAAGAGGTTGCCGTCTACCTCGATGAGATCTTCTCGATGCAGGACGGCCGCCTGGTCGAGACGGTGGGCCGGCCCGCCGAGACCGTCCCGCGCAACTAGCTCGCGCGCGGCTTGTTCTCCATCACATGCGGGAGCTAGCTCGGTGCCTCGCCTTGCTCCTCAAGTGAGAGGGCGCAGGAATTGATGCAGTAGCGCAGACCCTCGGGGCCGGGACCGTCGGGAAACACGTGACCCAGGTGGCCTCCGCAGTGACGACAGAGGACTTCGGTACGGACCATGCCGTGGCTCCGATCCTCCTTGAGCTCGACGTTCGCGGCTACCGCAGGCTCGGTGAACGAGGGCCAACCCGACCCGGAGTCGTACTTCGTGTCGGACGAGAAGAGCTCGGCCCCGCATGCCGCGCAGCGGTACACGCCGTTGTCCTTCGTGTAGACGTAGCGCCCCGCGAAGGGGGGCTCGGTCGCCTTCTCGCGAAGGACGGCGTACTGCTCGGGGGAGAGGCGCTCGCGCCACTCCTGCTCGGTGGTCTCTTGGGTGCTCATGGCCCCAGACTACGAGACCTCCGGCATTAGGAGGTGCGGATCGGGGGTTAGCGGATCAGCTCGGGGTGGAGCCCGGCCGGCTCGGCCGCGGCCTCGGGGACCGGCTTCTTCGCCTGCGAACGCTTGGCCAGCTGGTTCTGGAGCAACTGGATCGTGCGAGCGTCGACGTCCTCGTAGACCGTCTCGTCGTGTTCCCGCCGAGCCACCTCACGTGCGTACATCAGACCTCCCTCAAGTGCCGATGGGGCCGTTGTCTGTTACTTATCCATCGGCCCGGCTCGCCTCGCTCATGAGTACGCAATCCTGACCAAACTCAGTCCGTCACCTCGCCACCGAGGGTCTCGGCGATACGGTCGGACAGCGGCCGGTGACCCGTCGTCAGGTACCAGTTCGGACCCACCACGACCTCCCGGTCGTAGACCCTGCGGAGGCCCTCCAGCCAGTCGTCGCGCGTCTCGACGGTCTCGAAGATGTAGATGTCGACCTCGTATTCGCCGCTCCCCACGTAGCAGAGCCCGGTCTCCTTGGGCTCTCCGCGGCTCAGGACCTTGCGCCCGGTGCACTCGATGCCGCCCTCGTTGATGGCGTTCACCACCTCCGCGACGGAGCCGAATCTGGCCCCCTCGGAAGCAAGCAGCAGCCAGGCGATGCCGGCCCCCGCGGCGACCAGGATGACGGCTAGGACGATCGTCAGGCGCATCCTCACGGCCCCATCATCTCCAAAGGAGGCCCGGGGGCCGCGGCGAACCCGATATCCATGAGGCGGACGCTCCATCTCTTCCTCGCGCTCACCCTTCTGAGCGCGGGTTCCACCGGCGTTGCGGCGCCCCTCGGGGGCCCGAACGAGCCACCCCGCAACTATCCCGAGTTCACCTACGAGCGCACCCGGGTCGAGATGCGCGACGGGGTCGAGCTCTCGGTCGACATCTACAGGCCGGTGACTCCCAAGAACGTCAAGGTGCCGGTGATCCTTCAGCTCACCCCGTACCACTCCCTCTATCGGGCCCTGGACCCCAACGAGACCGACCTGCCGGCCGGGGACGCCCGACTGCTCGTCCCGAAGGGCTACGCGTACGCGGTCGGCGACGTACGCGGCACCTACAACTCCGGGGGTTGCTGGGACTACGGCGGCATCAAGGAGCGCCACGACGGTTACGACCTCGTCGAGTGGCTCGGCACGCGCTCGTGGAGCAACAGACGGGTCGCGATGACCGGCGGCTCCTACGACGGGACGACCGCGAACGCCGCGGCCGTCGAGCGTCCCCCTCATCTCGCGACGATCGTTCCCATCTCCGCCATCAGCCGCTGGTGGGGCTACGCCTACCAGCAGGGGGCGCGTTCCACGTACTCGGGAGAGTCCGCCGACGCCGACCCACCGTCGGATACGCCGACGGACTTCATGTTCGCCTACGGCTTCCTCCCGCCGCCCGACCCGACCGCGGTGACGAGCGCCGAGCAGGTCGCTATGCGCTGGGATCTGTGCGACCGCGCGGAGAAGCTCGAGCGTGGTTACCTCGATCCCGACTACGACCGCTTCTGGATCGAGCGTGACTACCTCCGGTTGGCGCACCGCGTGAACGTTCCGGTCCTGGTCACGCACGGACAACTCGACTTCAACGTCAAGACGTGGGAGGGCACGTCGTGGTTCGAGGCCCTCGACACCGAGAAGGTGTTGGTGATGGGGCAGTGGCCCCATGCGTCCCCGCGCGGCAGATATCCCGACTGGGACATCTTCCTCGAGCGCTGGTACGAGCGCTGGCTCTACGGAGTGCGCAACGGGGTCGAGCGCGAGCCGTCCGTGCGGATCCAGACCAACGACAACAAGTGGCACGAAGGCGACGCGTGGAGCGCGGGCGGCACGGAGAGAGCACCAATCACCGCGTCCGCTCCTCGCTTCTCATACCTGGACGACGGTGCGTTGACCGAATCGGAGATGTTGCGGGGCCTCGGCGAGGGCACCAGGTTCATCAGGGCGAAGGTCGGGCACCGTCCCGGGACACATCTCGAGGGGCGTCCGATCTTGCACCTCAAGGCGAAGAGCGACTCGACAGAGTCGAACTTCGTTGCCGTGTTGCTCGACTGTGGCGAAGCCTCCTGCCGGGTCGTATCGCGTGCCTTCCTGGATGCGCGCTACCGCGACGGGCTGAGGAGGGCCAAGCCGCTGGAGCCGGGCAAGTGGTACGACCTGACGCTCGAGTTCATCGACAAGAGCCACGTGCTGGAGAAGGGCCGTCGCTTCGAGCTTCTGATCGGTTCGTCAAGCAACACCTGGGTCGCCCCCGCCCGGGAGCGGGCGGCCAATACCCTGAACCTCGAGGACTCGTACCTCGTGCTCCCGCTCCGCTAGCCTGCCTTCCATGACCGAGGGTTCGCTCCTCGCCGTGACGGCGATCGGAAACGACCGGCCCGGCATCGTCGCGGCCGTGACGAAGGTGCTCTACGAGCACGGGTGCAACCTCGAGGACGCGACCTCGACGATCCTGCGCGGCCACTTCGCGATCACGCTGGTGGTTCGCAGCGGAGAGAGGGGAGCGGCCGGCCTGGAGGCCGACCTGGCTCCGATCGCCGAGGACCTGGGCCTGGTGGTGACGGTGCGCCCCGTCGAGGAGGCGGATACGGGGGTCGTGGAACCGACCCATGTCGTGTCCGTGTACGGCGGCGACCGGCCGGGCATCGTGTACCGGGTCTCCGAGGCCCTGGCGGGGACCGGCGCCAACGTCACCGCCCTCAGCTCCCGGGTGATCGGCGGGGACAGACCCGTCTACGCCTTGTTGATGGAGGTGGCCACCGGGGCCGCGGACGAGATGACGGCTGCTCTCGAGGCCCTGCGCGAGGAGTTGGACGTCGACGTATCGGTTCATCCGATGCGGTCGGACGTCCTCTAGGAACGTTGGCCGTTCGCCCCGTGGTCCGCTTGCCCGAGCGCGTCCTGAAGCGCCGCGCCGAGGAGGTGGGAGCGGTCGACGAGGAGCTGGGCCGCGACCTCGTCGACACGATGAAGGCGTCACCGGCATGTGTCGGCCTAGCCGCCCCACAGATCGGCATCGCGCGACGCGCCTTCGCTCTGGACGTCTCGACCCATCCCAAGGTCACCGTGTCGCATGGCTTGATCGTCATGTTCGATCCGGTGATCGTCGAGTCGTCGGGTCGCGAGGTGGGGAGAGAGGGATGCATGAGCGTTCCCGACCTCACCGCGAACGTCGCGCGGGCGACTCATCTCGTGGTCCAGGGAACGGGAGCCGACGGCGAGGGACTGGTGGTCGTGACCGAGGGCTTCGAGGCGCGCGCCTTCCAGCACGAGATCGACCATCTCGACGGCCTGCTGATCCTGGACCGGGTCGCGTCGATCGAACGCGACGTGTTCCAGCGGAAGGTCTACCGGTAGGTGGCTACTCCGAGAGCGACTTGGCCGGCTTGGACGCTCCGCGGCGGCGCGAGCGAGTCACGCGATCGCGACCGGCCCTCTTGGACTCGTACAGAGCCTCGTCGGCCGCGGCGATCAGCTTCTCGGGGTCGGCCGCGTGCGTGGGGTAGGTCGCGACCCCGGCACTGGCGGTGATCGGGATCGGATTGTCCGCTTCGCCGATCGACTTCCGCATCCGCTCCGCTACCACCAGAGACTCCTTCGACGAGCACGAGGGAAGCACGATGGCGAACTCCTCGCCGCCGTAGCGGGCCGCGACGTCGAAGTCCCTACAACCTTCGGCCAGCGTGGCCGCTACCTTCTTCAGAACGTCGTCGCCGGTCTGATGGCCGTGCGTGTCGTTGATCGCCTTGAAGTGGTCGATGTCGAACATGACGAGGGTTACCTGTTCGCCGTTGCGCGAGGCGCGGGAGAGCTCGCGCTCGAGGATGGACTGGAACGTGCGCCGGTTGGCGATACCGGTCAGCGCGTCGGTGTCGGCCATCTTCTTAACCTGCTGGAGGAGCCAGGCGTTGCGAAGGGCGAGGGCCGCGTGGGCGGCGAACTGTTCGGCAACGGAGACGATCCTCCGCTCGATCCGGGAGCCGCGCTGCGAAGGGTGCTCCACCACGAGGATGCCGAGGGGATTGCCCTCCGCGAACAACGGGACGATGACGAGGTTGCGAGCGAAGGGCAGGAGAGCGGCGAGGCGATGGTCCTCTTCGGGATCGAGCTGCTTCACCAGCAGCGGCTTGTGGGCCTCCCACGCGCGCCGCATCACCGCGTCCACGCCGGGCTTGGTCTCGGCGGGCTCGCCCGGCCCCCGGAACGCGACGAGATCGGGGGATCCGCCGCTGGGGGCCGCGAGGACCACGCCGCGGGGGAACCCGAGCGTGTCGCAGACCCCGTCGAGCAGGATGCGCGCGGCGTCTTCGGGGTCCTGGGAGTCACCGAAGGAGCGGGCCATCGACGCGAGGGCCTCGAGGTCGAGCTTGCGGCGTCGCAGCTCGCGCTCGTTCAGAGAGGAGAAGGCGGCGGTCGCCAAGGCCACGACCCAGAAGGCCATCACGCTGAAGACCATCGAACGTTGCAGCCGTCCCTCGCCCGCCGCTTCCTCCAGCGGGTCGATGATCTCTGCAGCCTGTGCGTAGAAGACCACGAAGAACAGCAGGGAATGCCACAGCGCGATCTTCAACCCGGTCCTATAGGACGCGAGGAGCGTGACCGCGATCAGGTGGATGTAGAGGAGGAACCGCAGGGGACTGTCGCTGCCGCCGGTGATGTACATGGACCAGGCGAGGTAGACCCCGTCGATCGCGAGCATCCCGCCCACCACACCGATCGCCCGCGCCCGGCCCGCGCGGCGCAGCCCTTCGATCGTGGCCGAGATGGCGAGATAGGCCGCGGTGAAGAGCGTTACGTCCTTGAGCGATGCGCCGATGACGTTCGAGGCGAGGATGCTCGACCCGGCCACCACGACCGCGAAGGCGACGCGCAGGGCCTGCAGGTAACCCATGCGCTCCGCGAGAGAGACGAGCTCGCTCGACTGCGGGCGCGTGGCCACCGTCGAGCCGGCGGCTGTGGGCATTACGAGAAGCTTAGAAGGTCTTGGTCGGCGTCGATAGGTGCTAGAGCGAGCTTCTCGTCGCGGCCGTCGATGCGACCCTGCACGACGAGGTAGGCCAGGACCATCAGCGTCAGAGCCAGCGGGAAGGCGAGCTTCTTGGCGGCCTCACCAACTGCCTCGGCGAACTGCGAGAACACCGACTCGGGAGCCGTCGCCGGGTGAGCGATCGGGTCCAAGCCGAGCGGAGCCGTCTTGTAGGAACCCTCGCGTCGGAGCAGAGCGTCGACCCGAGCGTCGGCCCACTCGGCCGCCAGTGCGTCCTGCAGAGCCGCCGTCTGCTTGCGGGTCGCTCCGCCCTCACGCAACCCCTTGCGCTCCTTCTTGGAGAGCTTGCCGTTGCCGTTGCGGTCGCGGAAGCCCAGGGGGTTCTCGAGCCGGTTGAGAGGATCGTCGAGGGCCTTGGTCACCTTGTCGGTCGTTCCGGTGAGGGCGCCGCCGGTCGCCTTGTCGACGCCGTCGACGGTCTTGTTCACGGTCTCTTTGGTCTTGTCGACGATGGCGCCGGTCCCGGAGGAGACGCCGTCGGTGGTGTCCTTCACCACGTCGTCGACGACGTTGCCCACGGTGCCGGTGTTCCCGCCGGTGGTCTCGTCGACCGTGTCGGTCACCTGGTCGACGGCGCCGCTCGTGCCCGACCCGACGTTGTCGACGGTCCCCGTGACGGTGTCGGTGACGGTGTCGACGCCCGGGATGGCCAGGGCCGCGGGAGTGACCAGGGTGACGGCGCCGAAGACGGCGCCGAACACGGCTGCGGAGATCTTCTTGTCCATCGCCCGTTTGCTCACCGGTACTCCCATTTCCTAGTGGGTCCGTCTCCCAATTGTTGGTATCGGCGGCCCTCCTGCCTAGCTTTAACTAGAAATGGGATAGTCATCGTCCACCGAGCGTATGCAGAATCATGTATTACTATGCGCCGATGGCCTATACCTGCAGCGTGCTCGGTGCATCCGGATTCAGCGGGGGGGAGGTGCTCTCCTACCTCCAGCGTCACCCGGGGCTGGCCGCCGTCGCCCTGGGGGCAGCCCGCAGCGCCGGCGCAGAGGTGGCCTCGCTGCATCCCCACCTCACGGGGACGGCTCCCGAGCGCTTCGGAACGGTGTCCGAGGCCGCCGCGACCCCCGCGGATCTGTGCATCTCGTGTCTGCCCTCGGGGGTCCTCGACCCCTCCACCGTGGCCGCCGATCGGATCGTCGATCTCTCCGACGGCTTCCGTGCCGACGCCGAGTGGACCTACGGCCTGACGGAGTACGCACGCCCCGAGCTGCGCGACGCCACCCGCGTCGCCAACCCCGGCTGCTATCCCACCGCCACCCTTCTGGCCCTTCTGCCCTTCGCACATGCCGGGCTCGTCGAGGGGCCGGTCTCCGTCGATGCTCTTTCGGGCGTCTCGGGGGCCGGGCGGGCGCCGGCCGACCACCTGTCTCTCGCCTCGCTGCACGGCAGTTCGGCGGCCTACGGGACCACCGAGCATCGCCACGTTGGGGAGATGGAGCGGAGCCTGCTCGCCTACGGCGGCCTGGACACCTACGTCTCCTTCACCCCTCATCTCGCGCCCATGGCGCGCGGACTGCTCGTCACCGCGCGCGCGTCGCTCGCTTCGGATCTCGAGCCCGAGGCTGCGCTGGAGGTGCTGCGCAGCGCGTACGAGGAGGAACCGTTCGTCACGGTCGTCGAGGGCTGGCCGACCACTAAGGCGGTGGCGGGTTCCAACCGTGCGCTGGTCACGGCACGCGTCGACGCGAGGGCGAGGTTCCTGATCGCCCACGCGGTGATCGACAACCTCGGCAAGGGTGCAGCCGGTCAAGCGATACAGAACGCCAACCTGATGTTGGGCATGGAGGAGCGAACGGGTCTGGACGGTGTCGGACTGTGGCCGTGACCTGGCCGCGCGGGTTCACGAGCGCGGGGGCCGCGTGCGGTATCAAGCCAAACGAGGCGCTGGATCTCGGGGTCCTCGTCTGCGAGGGCCCGACTCCGTGGGCGGGCACCTTCACGCGCAACGCCGCGGCCGCGGCATGCGTGGGTTGGTGCAGGACGCGTCTTGGCACCGAAGCGCGCGCGATCGTCGTCAACAGCGGGAACGCGAACGCATGCACCGGGAGCGCGGGGGAGAGGGCCGTGCAAGAGGTCGCCGCGGCGGCGGCCCAGACCCTCGGGTGTGGCTCCGACGAGGTTCTGGTCTCCTCGACCGGACCGATCGGCGTGCCGCTTCCCTCCGAACTCATCACGGCGGCGCTCCCGAGGATCGAGCCCGGGAACTCCGTCGATGCCTTCGCGCGCTCGATCATGACGACCGACACACACCCCAAGGTCGCTCGCGCGTCGGTCGGAGAAGCCGAGGTTGTGGGAGTGGCCAAGGGGGCGGCGATGCTTGCCCCGAACATGGCGACGATGCTCGCGTTCGTCACCACGGACGCACGCCTCTCGCAAGAGGAACTGGGAACGACGCTGTCGGCTGCCGTCGAGGTCTCCTTCAACAGGCTCTGCATCGACGCGTGCGAGAGCACGAACGATTCCGTCTTCCTGCTGTCTTCCGGCGCGATCGACGCGGACGTCGGCGCGGTCGCGGCCGCGGTCGAAGCCGTCTGTCGCGATCTGGCCCTACAGATGGCCCACGACGCGGAGGGTGGGACGAAGGTCGTCACGATCGCGATCGAGGGAGCCGACGACGACCAGAGTGCCACCGAGCTCGGCAAGGCCGTTGCGACCTCCGTGCTATGGCGGGCGGCGGTCAACGGCGGTGATCCCAACTGGGGCCGCGTCCTGTCCGCTCTGGGTGCGGTCGACCGTGGCCTCGCTCTGAGCCAGATCGAGCTGTGCATCGGTGACGTCGTCGTCTTCTCGAAGGGCGAGCCCCTGGGTGCCTTCGAGGGGGCCGCGCGAGAGATGTCCGGCGGAGCCTTCCGGGTGTCGTGCCGGGTCGGC
>Ga0299913_10002365_pt1 | contig 14832 bp, 10 predicted proteins | sample RVTome_9_FD_201360 | JGI IMG/M metagenome (GOLD analysis project Ga0299913, IMG submission 201360) | Soil microbial communities from uranium-contaminated site in the Upper Colorado River Basin, Wyoming, United States - RVT155D38 (version 2) ...
TCGTCGGCGAACTGCCGCGCCGCGGTGGCGTCGGTCGAGCCGCCGTAGCGCGCGACCGCGCCGTACCAGTCGGCCGGGTCGTCGGACAGCGGCGCGCCGAGCTCCCGCTGGTAGGACGCCAGCAGCGCGGCGCCGCCGCGGATGTTCTGCGCCGGGTCGGACTTCAGCGCGTCGGCGTCGATGCCGGACAGCTCCGCGGCCGTGAGCGCCATGCGCAGCGACTCGGGCAGCTCGGCGGTGCCGCCGGCCTCGGGGTGCATCGGCCGGGTCTCGTCGCCGCGCGGGTCCTCGTCACCATGGTCGTGGTGGGTGCCGCCGTCGAGGAAGGGCGCGGCGTCGGTCAGGTGCATCGGGCCGTAGCCGCCGGTGGTGCTTGGCGTGCCGGCGTTGTAGTCCCACCTGGACTGCAGGTACGAGACGCCGAGCAGCACGACCTCCGGCACCCCGTACTCGGCGGCGGCCGCCTGGAAGGCCAGCTGCCGGGGTGACTCGGTCACCTGCGCAGGTGCCGCGCCGGCGGTGGTGAGCATGGTGATGCTGGACGCTGCGACGGCCGCGGCCAGGGCGGCCTTCCTGAATCGACCCATCGTGACCTCCCGACGACGGACTGTGTCCCGGAGTCACCCTGTACCTTTGGTCCACCTGCCGTCAATGCGCGACCCTCCCGCCGCATACGGTTGGCGCAGCCGATGCGTCTGCCCGGCCGACCTGGCCGCGGCCGGCATGGTGGCGCGGGTGCCTACCGCCGATGGTCAGGCCAGCGCGGGTCGGTCCAGCGTGAGGGTGCCGGCGTCGGCGTCGAGCTCCGCCGGCACCCCGAGCGGCACGGTGAGCTGATGGTCGCCGTGCCCGAAGCCGAGCTCCCAGACGACGGGGACACCCAGGGGGCCGAGCCGGTCGAGCACCACGTCGCGCACCTCGCCCGGCGGCCCGCACGAGTGCCACGAGCCGAGCGCAATCCCCGCCACCTCGTCGAACCAGCCGGCGCGCAGCAGGTGGGTGAGGAAGTGGTCGACGCGGTACGGCGCCTCGTCGACGTCCTCGACGAGCGCGATCGCGCCCCGTGGCGGCGCCGGGGTGCCGGGCACGCCGAGGCCGGACACCAGCAGGCTGAGGTTGCCGCCGGCCGTCACCCCGCGCGCCGTCCCGCCGACCAGCGGCTCGACCGCGGGGCCGCTCAGCACGGTGGTGCTCTCGGGCTCGAACAGCGTGCGCCGCAGGTGCTCCCGGTTGCCGGGGTGGTCTACGAAGGCCGCGGTCCCGATCATCGGGCCGAACAGCGTCACGAGCCCGCAGCGCGGGCCGAGCACGCTGTGCAGCGCGGTCACGTCGCTGGACCCGACGAAGATCTTCGGTGGCTGGGCGGCCATCGCCGCCAGGTCCAGGTCCAGGTGCTGCAGGGTGCGCAGGCAGCCGTAGCCACCGCGGGCGCAGAACACCGCGGACACCGACGGGTCGCACCACGCCCGCCGCAGGTCCTCGGCGCGGTGCTCGTCATCGCCGGCCAGGTAGCGCAGCGTCCGGTGGCGGCCGCGCACGTGCTCCCCGGTCACCACGTCCAGCCCCCACGACCGCAGCACCGCCAGGCCGCCGTCGAGCAGCCCGTCCGACACCGGTCCCGCCGGCGCGACCACCGCCACCCGGTCGCCCGGCCGCAGCCGCCCCGGCCGCCTACGCTGCACCGCACACTCCTCGGGGCGACTGGCATCCGTATCGACGTTTTGCGCGCCCGAGAACGTCGATACGGATGCGAGTCGACACCTGGGCGGCGGGGGTCAGCAGGACAGCCTCAGCGGTTTGACGCCGGGCGGGTCGAAGCCCAGCACCTGGCCGTAGAAGGACAGCTCGGCGTGCAGCGCGGTGGCGATGGTCTCGGCCTTGCGGAAGCCGTGCTGCTCGCCGTCGAAGGCCAGGTACGCGTGCCGGATGCCGCTGCCGGCCAGGACCGCGACCAGCCGTTCGGCCTGCGCCGGCGGGCAGATCTGGTCGTCGAGGCCCTGCATCAGCAGGATCGGCGCGGACAGCCGCTCCGGGTGGCTGACGGGCGAGCGCTCGACGTACCGGTCGTGGGTCTGCGGCAGCGGCCCGATCAGGCTGTGCAGGTACCGCGACTCGAAGTCGTGGGTCTCGACTTCCCACGTGGTGAGGTCCAGGATCGGGAACTGCGCCATGCCGCACCGGTAGATCGAGCCCTCGGTGGCGAGCGACGCCGCGGTGGTCCAGCCGCCGGCGCTGCCGCCGCGGATCACCAGCCGTGCCGGATCGGCCGTGCCCGCGGCGGCCAGCGCGCGGGCCACCGCGACGCAGTCCTCGACGTCCACCACGCCCCACTGCTCGCGCAGCCGCTCCCGGTAGGCCCGGCCGTACCCGGTCGAGCCGCCGTAGTTCGGCGCCACCACCCCGAACCCGCGGCTGGTGAAGAACGCGATCTCCAGGTCGAGCACCGGCGTGTTGCGCCCGGTCGGCCCGCCGTGCACGTGCACGAGGTACGGCGGCCGGTCGCCGTCCGGCGCCTGGTACGCCGGATTCGCCGGCGGGTAGACGTAGGCCGGGATCGGTGTGCCGTCCTCAGCCGGGAAGGTCCGCTCGACCGGCCGTGGCAGCAGCGCCGGGTCCGGCGGCTCCGCCGTCGGCACGCTGAGCTCGACGACCGATACGGAACCACCGCCGCCGGCGGATCCGGCCGGCGCGGCGGGAGCGTCCATTGTGGACAGATCGACCATTGCCACGGTGGGTTCGTGCAGCGGGCCGGCCACGATGCCGGCGAGCCGGCCGTCCTCGGCGTGCAGCGTGGCGCCCCAGAAGCCCCAGAGGTCGGGATCGGTCGGCACGTCGGTGACGGTGCCGTCGGCCTCGTCGAGCACGGCCAGCCGCCCGCTGCGCAGCACCGCGTGCCGGCCGCCGCCGAGCGGCGCGAACCAGCGCTGGCCCAGGCGCCACAGGGCGCCGCCGAGCTCCTCGGCGACCGGGGCCAGGTTGCGGCTGGAGCCGTCGAGCGAGACTCGGTGCAGGTTCCACCAGCCGCTCGGGTCCGTCATGGCGAGCAGGGCGTCCGGCCCGTCCCACTCGAACTGGCACACCGCCTCGCCTGCGCCGCCGGCCAGCACCGTCGGCTCGCCGAAGCCGTCCGGCGTGACCTCCGCGACGCACAGCCGGGTGCCGTCCCATGGCATGGCGGGGTGGTCCCAGCCGATCCACGCGGCGCGCCGGCCGTCCGGGCTGGGCCGTGGCGCCGTCATGAAGTGATGGCTCGCGGCCAGCACCCGAACCCCGCAGCTGCCGTCGAGCGGCACCGCGACCAGCTCGCGGCGGACGTCGGTCGGGGCGTCCCCGGTCATGGTCTCGCGGACGCACCAGACCTCGGCGCCGCCGGCCGCGGTCGGCTCGGCGTAGCGCAGCCCGTGCGGGCGCTGCGGCTCGGGGGTGAGCGGGAGCGGGGCCGCGCCGTCGACCGCCCGGTACAGCCGTTGGTCGTCCCAGTTGGTGAAGACCAGCGCGCCGCCGGCGACGGTGAACGGCCGGCCGCCGTACTCGTGCACCCGGTTGCGGGCGTTCCATCCCGGCGGCAGCACGTCGGTCGGCGGCTCGCCGGGGGCGGCGCGGACGATCGCCACCCGGCCGTCCTCGGCGGGGCGCGCCTCGGCCCACCACACCCGACCTTCGGCGAGCTGCAGCCACATCGGGCCGCCGTCGGCCGCGGCCGCCAGCTCCGCGGTGATCGGCGACTCCCAGGTTCCGTACGGCGCGATGGTGGTCACGCTGCGAGCCTAAAGCTCCACACCCCGTCGTCGTCGGTCGCACGCACCGTGCCGCGGCTCTCCAGCAGCTCCAGGTGCGCGAACGTCTCCCACACCGCGAGCGTCTTGTTGAACAGGCCGAGGTCGGTGAACGCGCGCTCGCGGCGCGTCCACGGCAGCTGCCGCGCGACGTCGTACGCGGTGCTGCCGGCCTCGGAGATCGCCGCAATGCACTGTGCCAGCCGGGCCTCGTGGTGCGCGAGCAGCTCGTCGACCCTGGCCGCGAGGTCGGTGAACACGGGACCGTGCGCGGGGAGCACGAGCCGCGCGGGCAGCGCGCGGACCTTCGCCAGCGAGTGCAGGAAGTCGGCCAGCGCGGTGGGCGTCGGGTACGGCTCGAAGCCGATCGAGGGGGTGATGTGCGGCAGCACGTGGTCGCCGGGGAAGAACACGCCGCGCAGGCCGTCGAAGAAGCTGGTGTGGCCCTGCGTGTGGCCGGGGGTGTGGATCGCCTGGATGCCGCCGGCGCCCGGCACGAACTCGCCGTCCGCGGTCCAGTGCTGCGGCGGATCCCAGTCCACCTGCCCTGGTGGCTTGATCTTGGCCTCGGCGACCGCCAGCAGCTCGGCGGCTCCGGCCCGCCGCAGGTACTCCCACTGGGTTTTGATCACTTCGGTGACGTCCTGCAGGATGCCCTCGTGGCCGCGGCGCTCGCCCTCGCCGAGCCACACGCTCGCGCCGGCGGCCCTGCTGATCGCCGACGCCTGCCCGAGGTGGTCGTGGTGCAGGTGGGTGACGAGCACCCGGCGGACCTCCCGCACGTCGGTGCCGGCCCGTCGCAGGCCCTCGCCGAGCGCCTCCCAGCTCGTCGGGTTGTCCCACCCGGAGTCGATCAGGGTGTATCCGTCGTCGTTCTCGATCAGGTAGACGTTGACCGCCTTGAGCGCGTCACCCGGCAGCGGCAACGGCACGCGGTGCAGCCCCGGTAGCACCGTCTCGATCTCCGGGTCGCTCCACATGATTGGCCAGCTTAAGGACGTAGGGTGGCCCCATGGCGATGATGCCGGTCACAGACTCGATGTTCCTGCTCGGCGAGTCGCGCGAGCACCCGATGCACGTTGGTGGCCTGCAGATCTTCAAGCTGCCGGACGGCGTCGGCCCGGACTACCTCAGCGACGCGCATCGCCACCTCGTGAACGACACCGACGTGCGCAGCCTCTTCCGCCGCAGGCCGCGCGGGCCGGTGAGCAGCCTCGGCCAGTGGTCGTGGACCGACGACCAGAACCTCGACCTCGAGTACCACGTCCGGCTCTCCGCGCTGCCCCGCCCCGGCCGGGTCCGTGAGCTGCTGGAGCTGACGTCACGGCTGCACGGGTCGCTGCTGGACCGGCACCGGCCGCTGTGGGAGTTCCACATCATCGAGGGCCTGGACGGCGGCCGGTTCGCCACCTACAACAAGATCCACCACGCGCTGGTGGACGGGGTGTCGGCGATGCGGCTGCTGGAGAAGTCGCTGTCCGAGGATCCCGAGGACTCCGACCTGCGGGTGCCGTGGTCGACGAGCACAGCTCGGCGCACCGGCACGCGGCGATCGTCGAACGGGTCCGGTCCGCTCGGCGTGCTGCGCGCGGCCGCCGGGGTGGCCGGCGACCTGGCCGGGCTGCTGCCGGCATTGGCGAAGATCGCCAACCAGGTGCTGCGCGAGCAGGCCGGCACGCTGCCGTTCCAGGCGCCGAGGTCGATGCTCAACGTGCCGATCACCGGCGCCCGCCGGTTCGCCGCCCAGTCGTGGCCGCTGCAGCGCATCCGTGTGGTCGGCAAGGCCGCCGGCGCCACCGTCAACGACGTGACGCTCGCGATGTGCGCCGGCGCGCTGCGCCAGTACATGCTCGACCTCGGCGCGCTGCCGGACCGGCCGCTGGTTGCCGCGGTCCCGGTGTCGCTGCGTGGGATGGACCGCGCCGACTCGGCCGGGAACGCGGTCGGCATGATCCTGTGCACGCTGGCCACCGACCTGGCCGACCCGGCCGCCAGGCTGCGCGCCATCCACACGTCGATGCAGCGCGGCAAGGCCGTCTACGCCGGGCTGACCCCGCTGCAGATCACCGCGATCAGCGGCCTCGCGCTGGCCCCGCTCGCGCTGTCACCGATCCCCGGCGTGGTGCAGCTCAGCCCGCCGCCGTTCAACCTGATCATCTCAAACGTGCCTGGCCCGAATAAGCCGCTGTACTGGAACGGCGCGCGGATGCTCGGCACCTACCCCGTGTCGATCCCGTACGAGGGGCAGGCGCTCAACATCACGGTGACGAGCTACGCGGGCAGCCTGGAGTTCGGCCTCACCGGCTGCCGGCGCAGCCTGCCGAGCCTGCAGCGGATGCTCGGCCACCTGGAGACCTCGCTGGCCGAGCTGGAGCGCGTGACAGCGGTCTAGTTCGCCCGGCCGCCGGTGCTGCCGGTCGGCTTGCCGTCGGCCTGGTCGCCGGTGCCGCCGTCGGCCGGGTCGCCGGTCGGACCCTCGCTCGGATCAGTGGTCTGGCCGTTGCCGATCGTGCGGCTGCGGCCGCGGAACTCGGCGATCACCTGGTCGTCGCGGCACACGGTCACGTCGTAGATGCCGCTGCGGCCATACCTCGTGCGCTCGACCGCGGTGGCGACCAGCAGATCGCCCTCGTGGGCCGGCGCGACGAACGTGATGTCGGCGCTGGCCGCGACCGTCACCGGCCCGTGGCTGTTGCACGCGCAGGCGAACGCGGTGTCGGCCAGCAGGAAGACGTAGCCGCCGTGGGCGATCCGGTGGCCGTTGACCATGATGCCGGTGATCCGCATGGTCACGACGGCGACGCCTGGGCCGGACTCCACCAACCGCATGCCGAGCGAACGCGACGCCAGGTCGGCATCCATCATGCGCTCGGCCGCGCCCTCTGCCACGGCCTCACCCTAGACGCGACGCGCGGGCCCCCACGCGAGGGCCACCAGGGTCGCACGAAGCGCCGGACACGGGCTTACGAAGCGACGGACACGGTCGCACGAAGCGACGGACACGCGCTGGCGGAACGGCGGACACGGGCTTACGGTGCGGCGGACACGCCGGGGTGGGAGGTGGGCGGGGTCAGCGGAAGAGGGAGCGGGCGATTATTTCGCGCTGGATTTCGGAGGTGCCCTCGTAGATGCGGGGCGCGCGGACCTCTCGGTACAGGTGTTCGAGCAGGTGGCCGTGTTCGAGCGCGCGGGCGCCGTGCACCTGGATGGCCACGTCGACGGCCTGCTGCGCGGTCTCCGTGGCGAACAGCTTGGCCATCGCGGATGCCTGTGGGCTGCCGGCACCCGCGTCGTAGGCCGCGGCCGCGCTGTGCACCAGCAGCCGGGCGGCCTGCAGCCCGGTCGCCACGTCGGCCAGCTGGTGGGTGACCCCCTGGAACTTGCTCAACGGCCGGCCGAACGCCCGCCGCCCGGCGGCGTGCGCCACCGCGGCGTCCAGTGCGGCCTGCGCCATGCCGACCGCGAACGCCCCCACGCTCGGCCGGAAGAGGTCGAGGGTGCCCATCGCCACCTGCCAGCCGCCGTCCACCTCGCCCAGCACGTGGCTGGCCGGCACGAACACGCCGTCGAAGTGCAGCCGGCCGATGGGGTGCGGCGACAACAGCGTGATCCGCTCACCGCGCAGCCCCGCGCTGTCGCGCGGCACTGCGAAGGCGGTGATGCCGCGGCTGCCGGCGCCCTCCGTGGTGCGCGCGAAAACCGAGTAGATCTCCGCGTCCGGGGCGTTGGAGATGTAGGCCTTCTGGCCGCTGAGCCGGAACCCGTCGCCGTCCGGGACGGCCCGCAGCGCCAGCGCGGCGGCGTCGGAGCCGGCGTCCGGCTCGGTCAGCGCGAACCCGGCAGCGACGGCGCCCGAGGTGACCAGCGGCAGCCAGGCGTGCACCACCTCGGGGCGCCCGGCCCGCAGGATCGGGTAGGTGCCGAGCCCCTGCAGGGCGAGCGCGGTCTCCGCCTCGGTGCAGAACCGGGCCAGCGCCTCGCGCACCAGGCACAGCCGCATCGCCGACACGCCGCTGTCGAACACCAGCGGCAGCAGCCCGTGCTCGGCGAGCGCGGTGAGCAGCTCCCGGTTGATCGCGCCGGGCTCGCCGGCCGCGGCGATCGGCGCCAGCACCTGCGCGGCGGTCTTCTCGGTGTGCGCGAGCAGCTCCCGGTGCTCGCCGGAGAGGTGGGTGTACGCCGGATCGACCATCCGCCCAGCGTATGGGCCCGGCGCGGTCAGCGGCAGCTGAGCTCGCCGTCGTAGAGCGCGGCCAGCATGCCCTCGCAGGTGCGCACCACCACGCGCGCCGCGCGCCGGGCCTCCGCCGACCGCACCGGGTTCTCCGCCTGCTCCTGCCAGCGTTCCAGCGTGTCGACGATGGTGTGCCGCAGCTCGGAGTCGGTGGGCTCGCGCTCCAGGCCGAGCCGCTCGGACACCCCGGTGCCGTGCCCGCCGACGATCCGCTCGGCCTCGCCGCTCAGCTCGCCGAGCAGCTTCGGGCCGTTGGCCTGCAGGATCGCCAGCGCCTGCAGCTCGGCGAGGTCGTGCGCGCCGGCCAGTGCCCGCTCCATCTCGGCGACGAGCGCACCGGCGCTCGGCCGCGGCTCGGCGCGCACCACGGCCTCGACGGCCAGCAGCGCCGAGCGGGCCTTGAGCATCCCGCGGCGCTCGGTGAAGTAGCGGCGGATGGAGTCGCGCAGCTCGCCGAGGCCGCTGCGCTGCACGAGCTCGGCGGACAGCCGTGCCGGATCGTCGAAGCCCGTCCGGATGAGCGTGGTGCCGAGGCGGATGCCGAAGATGCCGAGGCGGTCCAGCAGCTGCCGCCGTACCTCCGGCGGCACCGGCGCACTCGCCTGCACCAGCCGGTCGGCGGACAGCGTCAGCTCCGCCTGCTCGGACCTCGGCATGGCGGCCAGCTTGGCGAGCGCGGCGTACTCGGGCTCGCCGAGCGTCCTGCCGGCGAGCGCCACCAGGCCGGAGACCGCGACCACGTCGTGGCAGCGCGAGCGCAGCTCGACGTCGCGGCGGTAGCGCCTGGCCAGCTGCCGGCCGGCGGAGAGCGCGTCGACCCGGCCGCCGCCGGTCTCGTCGGTCCTGCAGAGCACGGCGATCGTGCTCGCCGGGGCGGGGCCGGCCGCCGGATGCTCGAACGCCGACTGCAGCAGCTGCGGCTCGCGGGCCCGCCGGTTGCGGATGAGGCACAGCACGCCGTCGGCCTCGGCGCAGACGCGGGCCGTGGGGGCGTCGGCCGGGGCGTCCACCAGGGTCAGGTCGCGCAGCGCCCTCGTCGGCCACTCCACGTCGATGCGGTCCACCTGCAGTGGTGACCACGGTCCGAGCTCCACGCGCGGGGTGTCGGACGGCAGGAGGTTCGGTGCCGGTTCCAGCACGTGTCCCGGCGCCCCGGACGGCTCCCCGGGTGCGGGGGTCCCGCCTGGCCCGCGGCGGTGCACGTGCAGCTCGTGGCTGCGGCCGTCGCCGAGGTGCACGGTCGCCCGTGGTGTGGCGCCGGCCCGGTACCAGGTGAACACGTCGCCGCCGATGGGCGCGACCCGCTCGCCGAGCAGCGCGTTGACCAGCGTGGACTTGCCGGACTCTCGCGGGCCGACGACCGCGATGCGCACGGGCTCCTCGAACCGCTCGAGGTGACCCTGCAGCCAGTTGGTGGCGCGCTCGCTGTCGGCGTACACCCGCAGCGCCTCGTTCAGCACCGACCGGACCGCGTCGTCGGTGTTCATGCGGTGATCTCCAGCGCCGGCCTGGTGACCTTGCCGTCCAGCGCGATGAGCTGCTCCAGCTCGCGCCGCAGCTCGCGGTGCCGGTGATCGCGCGCCGCGCTCGCCTGCCGGCTCGCCAGCACCGCCTGGGCGATGCCGTCCTGCAGCTCGTCGGCCAGCGCGGCGAAGTGGTCGCGCAGCCCGCGCTGCACCTGCCTCGCGACGTCCCGGCAGTCCTTGCCGTACCGGAGGAAGAAGTCGTCGACGTGCCGCTGGACGGCGGCCTTCGCGATCGCCTGCCGGCGGCGCAGCCTGGCCTCGCTCTCCTCCTTGATGCTGCGGCCGCCGAACAGCACGCCGGCGCCGACCGAGATCGGGTTGATCAGCGGCATGCCCACGGTCAGGCTCGTGACGAGCCCGAACATCAGCACCCCGCCGTAGGAGCCGCGCAGGCCGGTGAACGCCTGCTGGCCGATCGTGAACCGCTCCAGCCGCGGCTTCTCGATCTGGTCGACGTCGTGGTAGCCGGCGCCGATGGGTTGCGGCGGCGCCTCGCACGGGTGCGGGAAGTGGTGCACGACCTTGTCGGCGATCCAGCGGCAGCGCTCGATGAGCCAGCTGAAGTTCGCGTCGGCGGCGTCGGCCAGGTTGGCGTGCAGCCACTTCTCGAACTCCTCCCACTGCGGCAGCGGGTCGGCGTCGTCGAAGACCCTGTCCACCTCGCGCAGGATGCTGCGCGCGCGGTCGCGCAGGTCGTAGTCCAGGTCGGCGGACAGGTCGGCCATCTCGTCGGCCAGGATCGTCTGCGCCTTCGCGGCTCCGCGGCGCAGCTCCTCGACGGCGCGCTGGGCGTCGTGCGGTGGCGCTGCCGGGGACAGCCCTGGTGCGGCTGCCGGGGACAGCCCTGGGCCGGCCGGCGCGCCGTCGTCGGAGAGCTCGGCATGCAGCGAGCCGATCAGCTGCTCCACCACCGCGCGGACGGCCAGCGCCGCCGCCGGCGGGGCCAGCGCGTTCGGCTTGGCCGCGACCAGCGCCTGCAGCCGTTCGACGAGCACCGCGAAGCCGGACTCGGCGTTGATCGCGGGGTCGTCGGTCCTGGCGGCATGCAGCCGCAGCGCCGCGGACACCGGGATCTGGGTGGCGGGCACCCCGGCGTTCGCGAGCGCGCCGCGGTTGCGCTCGGCCACCTGCCGCCAGTGCGGCGCGAGGTCGATCTTGGTGAGCGCCACGACGACCTCGGGGCAGCGCGCCCGCACCCGTTGCAGCAGCTCCAGCTCGGTCGGGGACAGCTCGCTGGTGGCGTCGCTCGCGAGCACCACCACGTCGGCGTCGTCCGCGTCGTCCGCGCAGCCGGGATGGGTGGCCGGCGGGCTGTCCACGAGCACCAGCCCGCGGGCCAGCAGCGTCCTCGGGATGCCGATCTCGGCGGTGACCACGTCGGCCCGCCGGCCGAGCTCCTCGCCGACCCGCTCGATCGGCACCGGCAGCCGCCCCGAGCCGTCCACGAGAACCGCGGACGCCGTCTCGGCGTGCTGGACGATGGTCTTCACGGCCGCGCTCACGTCGTCGTCGACGGGGCACACCGGGGCGTTGACGAGCGCGTTCACCAGCTGGCTCTTGCCCTGGTTGGGCTCGCCCATGACGAGCACGCGCAACATCGGATCGATCAGCCTGGCCCGCTTCTGCCGCAGCCGGTGGGCGAGGTCGGGCCGCCTGTGGGTTCCGCAGGCGCCGATGACGTTGTCGATGACGTCGAGCCACGGTGGGGCTTGGGTCACCCGGTCAGTGTGCCGTGAATGCGCCGTTCGAGTGAAGCGGATGGATGAAGCCGGGCCCTCCGCGGGTAAATGCGGCGGACCCGGCTTCACATCTCACCCCTGCAGGCCTACAGCGGCAGACCCCCGTCGAGGTCGGTCACACCACCCAGCAGGTCGGTGGCGCCGGACGGCTGGGTCAGGCCACCGAGCACGTTGCCGAGCGGGCTGCCGCTCGCGCCACCGTCCGGCGTGCCAACGGGCAGTTCGGGGAGCCCGGGCACCTCGGGCAGCGGGACGGGCAGTTCGGGAAGGGCCGGCAGCTCGGGCAGCGGGAGCCCGGGAAGGGCCGGCAGCTCCGGCAGGCCGGGAAGGCCGGGGACGCCAGGCACGCCGGGTACGCCGGGCAGCTGGGGCAGGTCGACCGGCAGCTGCGGCGCGTCCACCGGCAGCGGCTGCACGGCCGCCGACTCCGAGGCCGACGCCTGGGTGTGGGCCGGCTGGGTCACGGTGCTGACGCCGTCCGCCGCGGTGCCCATCGGGTCGACGAGCGCGCCGCCGGTGAAGCCCGCGCCGGTGCCCATCAGGCTCGCCATGGAGCTGGCGCCGGCACTCATCAGGCTGGCGGCGGTGTTGGCGCCGGAGGTCAGGTCGCTGGCGATGGCGGCGGTCCCGCTGCCGAGCATGCCGCCCGTGGTGTCGGCGCCGTCGGTCGTGGTGCGACCCATGAAGCCGGCGCCGTCGGCGAATCCCCCGGCGGCGGCGCCAGTCACGCCGGCCACCGCACCCGTCGCCCCGGCAAGCGCGTCGGCGTCGAGGCTGCCGCCCAGGTCGCTGATCGAGGAGAAGGAGTCCGTGCCCTGCGCGCTCAGCCCGGTCGGCGATCCGGCCACCGCGAACTCGCCCTGCGGGGAGAACAGCCCGAAGGCGCCGGCCGGGCCGTCGGAGCTCAGGTCGCCGGCCGCGGCGAAGTCGCCGAGGGTGCCGCCGGCTGCGGCCGAGAACGTGCCGACCGCGGCCGAGTCCATGACCAGCGGGATGATCTCCTGAACGTCCTGTGGAGTGATGTCGTCCAGGCCGGCCTTGGACAGCATGGCCATCGGATCAAGTTCGTAGGCGGCCATGGCCTGCGGGTCGGTCAGCAGCCTCAGCGCGAAGCTGTGCAATGTCTCCGACATCAAGTGAACTCCTCAAGAGGGTCGTGGATTACGTCCGGTTACTTACAGAGCGCAGAACGTAGGCCCGTAGTGACGGCGTGGCATCGGGAGTCACTCCCGGTCTTCTGGAGCCCGATTAGGGGATAGGTGCTTGGTCCGTTAGGGGATTGGCAGGCCGGTTGTCCGCGACACACCGAGTCACCTAGGGTGTTGCACTACTTACGGACGGGTGATCTGGTGGGGTGCGATCCGGGTACGTCACCCGTGAGTCGGCGGTAGAACCGTGGAGGACACCGCTCATATGCCGTACGTCCTCGGCATCGACGTCGGGTTCGACCGCACCGCTGCGGCGGTGTGCCAGCTCGACGGCGCGCCCGAGACCTCCGACACCGCGGTGGCCGTCGTCGCGCTCGACGAGCGGTCGAGCACCGTGGAGTCGGCGCTCTACCTGGAGCGGGACGGCTCGATCGTGGTCGGCGACGCCGCGGCGCAGCACGCGCTGCTCGACCACCGGCGGCTCGCCCGCGGGTTCGTCGCGCGGATGGGCGACGACGTGCCGCTGGTGATCGCCGGGCAGCAGTACCTGCCGCAGGATCTTGCCGCGGCGCTGGTCACCTGGGTCGTAGACCAGGCGCGGGCGCGGTACGGCGATCCCGCCGAGCACGTCGTGGTCACCCACCCGGGAAACTGGGGGCCGTACCGGCGGAGCGTGCTCGGCGGTGCACTGCACCAGTTCGGGCTCGACAACGTGACGCTGCTGCCGGCGTCCGTCGCGGCGGCCGAGGGCCTCGCCGGCGGTGACCTGCTCGCCGTCTACCACCTCGGCGAAGACTCGGTCGAGGCCAGCGTGGTGCGCCGCCGGCACACCGGCCCGTTCCAACTGCTCGGCCGCGTTCAAGGCGGCGGCGCGGTGTCCGCCGACGACACCCTCGTCGAGCTGGTGGCAGGCGAGCTGGCGTCCGGTGGGTCGGCGGCTGGCGGGTCGTCGGCGGCGGGCGGTTTGGCGGCGGCCGACCCCACGGACCCGCGGGCCAGGTCGGCCATGCGGCAGCTGCGGCGCGAGTGCGTCGCCGCGAAGGAGGCGCTGTCTACGGCTTCGGCGGAGGCGGAGGTGGATGCGGAGGTGGCGATCGAGGTGCCGCCGGCGCTGACCCCCGGCTGGCGCGGCGAGGTGCGGGTGGCCCGCCGCCAGTTCGAGCGGCGGATCGAGCCGGCGCTTCGGGTGACGGTCGACGCGCTGGACCGGGCCGTGCGGTCCGCCGCCGTGGATCCGCGGCAGCTCGACGCCGTGCTGCTGGTCGGCGGGCCGTGCCGGCTGCCGGCCGTCGCCGACCAGGTCCGCGCGCGGTTCCCGGTGCCGATCGCGGCCGATGCCGACCCGGCGCTGACCGTCGCCAGGGGAGCTGCGCTCGTCGCGCGCCGGGTGCTGAGCCCGCCGTCGCCGCGCCCGGTGCCGCAGCCCCGCACCCCGACCCCGGCCGCACTGGACGAGCCGCCGCCCCGGCCGCCGGTCCGGATCAGCCCGCTGGAGCTGCCGCGGCCGCGCCAGGTGCCACGGCTGGTCTCGGACCGACCGGTGGTGTTCAGCGCGCTCGTCACGATGCTGGTGCTGACGATCGGGGTGGCGCTGACGTTCTTCCTGTCCGACGGCTTCGCCCAGCCGGCGGCACCGTTGCCCGCCCCGTTCACCGCGCCACCGGCGGCCGGCCGTTGACGGGCATGCCCATCCTCGACGCGGCGACGAGGCGGGTCTGCGCGGAGATCGCCGCCGGCCCCGACGTGCCGCGGACGGTCGGCGTGGTCGCGCCGGGCGGCTACGGCAAGAGCGTGGTGCTGGCCGAGATCAGCGCGGCGTACCGGCGGGCGGGGCAGCTGGTGATCGCCGCGCCGGAGGCGATCGAGGACCTCGCCGGGCGGGAGTCCGCCGCGCTCGTCGTCGACGACGCGCACCGGCTGCCGGAGCCGCAGCTCGTGGCGCTGCGCGAACTGGCCGATGCGGGCCGGCTGGGGCTCGTGGTGGCGTACCGGCCGTGGCCGTGGCCGCCGGCGCTGGCCGAACTCGCCGAGGTGCTCGGCCGTGGCGGGCCGCCGCTGGTGCCCATGCCGTTCGACCGCGAGCAGGTGGGGCGGTTCCTCGCCGCGCGCCTGGGCGGGGCACCGTCGCCGGCCGCCGTGGAGTTCGTGCACGCCCAGACCGGCGGCGTGCCGCGGTTCGTGGAACGGTTGGCCGCCTCGCGGGCGCCGGCCGGGCCTTCGGTGCCGGAGTCGGCCATCCGCGCGTTCCGCCACGACCTGGAGGCGTTGGACGACGACGTGCAGCGGTTCCTGCTTGCCGTCGAGGCCGGCGCGGGACTGCACGTGGAACTGCTCGCCGGCCTCCTGAGCTCGCCTTCCCCCTGGGCACCGTCCCCCGGGCGACTCGCATCCGTATCGACGTTTTCGGCG
>Ga0299913_10002366_pt1 | contig 14829 bp, 14 predicted proteins | sample RVTome_9_FD_201360 | JGI IMG/M metagenome (GOLD analysis project Ga0299913, IMG submission 201360) | Soil microbial communities from uranium-contaminated site in the Upper Colorado River Basin, Wyoming, United States - RVT155D38 (version 2) ...
CAGGGCGATACTCCCGGGCCAATGCCTCCCACAAGGGCCCCAAGGCGCCCCCGCCCGGCAGCAACAACGGGTCGTCATCCGCGCAGCTCTCCAACAGGCGGTCGACAGTACGCCGAAAATCGCTGTCACGATCGCAGGTTTCGTCGAGAAATCGTTCGCGCTCGTCAGCGGGCAACTCAAGCGCGCGCCTGAGTACCGAATCCAGCTCACTCCGGGCGAACTCCGCCATGGATCCTCCGCAAGACGGCCCTGTTTAGTAACGTATATCGCAAAACAGGGAACGTTTACGTCGTGGGGTTACGCATTTCTTCTTTGAGCCAGGCTTTCGCGCGCTTCCAGTCGCGCTGCACCGTGCTCACGGAAATTTCCAGCGCCTCAGCCGTTTCTTCCTCGGTCATGCCAGTAAAAAAACGGCACTCGACCATACGCACCAGCCGCTCGTCCAGCCGGGCCAGCGCCTGCATCGCATCGTCCAGCGACAGAAGTTGCTGAACCTGCTCGTCGATGGCGATTTCGTTTTCGTCGAGCTGTATGTGCTGCGCGGCCCCGCCGCGTTTCGCGGCCCCACGTTGGCGGGCGTAATCGATGATGATGTAACGCATTGCGCGGGCCGCCAACGCCAGAAAATGCGCGCGATCCTTAGGCTGCGCCTGGTTGCCGTCCACCAGCCGCAGGTAGGCCTCATTCACGAGGCTGGTGGTGTTGAGTGTGGGCGATGCACCGCGCCGGAGTTGCGCACTGGCGGCACGCCGTAGATCGTCATATACGAACGAGAACGCCCGGTCGAGCGCCTGACCGTCCCCTGACCGGTGTGCTGCTAGCAATTGGGTGACCGGTGCGCTTTCCATCAGCGGGTTTTCCCCCAAGCGGGTGTGGGCCGTTGCCATCCTTAGGGTCTGTCCGCCCTTTTGTCCGGCAAGTATAGCCGCCTGCGGCGAAGGCTGAAACGGGCCGGCCCGGATTCCTGGCCCCACGACTCGGGTGAAGTTTTTCCTGACCCGTTTGCGATTCCCTAGATGGGAGTACTACGAACCGGAGCAAAACAATGAGAAATTTCCATCGAGAATCCATATTCGCAGGCATCGCGATCGCGGCAGCGATGTTGGGCGCATGCGGAGGTGGCGGTGGTGGCGGTGGTGGCGTTGAGCCACCTCCACCGCCTCCACCGCCTCCGCCGCCTCCGCCGCCGACGGGCCCCGAGAACCCGATCGTCTATATCGCCAGCGACGATCCATCGACCGGCGTCTTCGAACTTTATCTCGTGGATTCGGCGACGCCCGGGGAATCCGCAAAAGTCAACCCGCCGCTGGTGGCCGACGGTGAGGTTGGACCCTATGCGCTGAGCCCGGATCTGAGCCAGGTTGCGTACCTCGCTTATCAGGATACGGCAACCGAAGGAGAGCTGTACCTCGTCGATCTGGGAGAACCCGGAACGTCAACCAAGCTGAACGGCCCGATGACGCCCGGCGGGCTTGTCGAAGAATTTGCGTTCAGTCCGGACGGAAGCCAGATTGCCTATATCGCCGATCAGGACGTGTTCGACCAATATGAACTTTACCTGGTCGATCTGGCGAATCCCGGGGTTTCGACCAGGCTCAATCCCGACCTTCCAACAGGGGGTGACGCACGTGGACGGATAAGTTTCAGTCCGGACGGCAGCAAGATTCTCTATGCCGCGGACCAGGACGAAGAAGGGAAGGTCGAGCTCTTCCTCGCCGACGTCGCCACGCCGGGCAGTACGGCAAAGGTCAATGCGCCGATTGTCGATGAAGGCGATGTGGCGGACAGCCGCTTCGCGTTCAGCCCGGATGGCGCGACGATCGTCTACATGGCGGACCAGGATGTCGACAGTGTGCGCGAACTGTACGCGGTCGATGTCGACAACCCGGGGGTGTCGACGAAACTCAATCCGCCTCTGGTTGCCGACGGCGATCTTTGTACGTTCCATTTCAGTCCGGATTCGACGAAGGTTGGCTACTGCGCCGATCAGGACGTCGACGGAACGTTGGAACTGTACGTCGTGGAGCTTGCCGTCCCGGGCGTTTCCATGAAGGTCAATCCGCCGCTGGTGGCGGACGGCGACGTGCAGGCGGAGACCTTCCGCTTCGGTCCCGAAAGCGACTTCATTGTGTACCGCGCAGACCAGGACGTCGATGGCGACAACGAACTTTACCGGGTTGAACTGGCAACACCCGGTGCGTCGGTAAAAATCAATGAGCAACTCCCGCTGGACGGCGACGTTTCGTTATTTCGCATAAACCCGGACGGCTTGCAGCTCATCTATGCGGCCGATCAGGATACGGAAGGTGTTGCAGAGCTATACAACGTCGACCTGTCGACGCCCGGCGTGGCGACGAAGCTGAATCCGGCGCGGGACGGCACGGACATTCTGCGGATCGAGCTCAACGAAGACGGCACCGAGGCCTTCTACCTGGCCGACCAGGACACGCCGTCCAAGAGCGAGCTGTACCGCGTCGATCTTGCAAGTGCCGGTGTCGCGACCACGATCAACAGCGCGCTGCCCACGAACGGCAGTCTCTTTGATTTCGCGGTCTCGCCGGAATACCGCGCACCGTAACGAGCGCTGCATTGCGACAACGGTTCATTGATCGGCGACAGGTGCTGCGATGCGGGTGATCGCCCGCGGGGCGGGCTCCTACAGCCCGCGATCCATACACCCTGGCAGTCGGTTGGAGTAGCGGGGTCAGGTGTTCGCGGGGCTGTCGCCCTGCAGGCGGGTGATCAGGGAGCGCAGGAAAACCTTGTTGAAGCGCAGCTGGCAGGCCGAGGATACCTGTTCCATCAAGGTCGAGCTCACGCGAAGGATGGTCACGTTGCCGCTGGCGCGGATCGACGCCGTTCTTTTCGCGCCGCGAACGTAGCTCGTCTCGCCGAAGCAGTCGCCGTTCGAAAGCACCCCGAGCTTCTTGCCGTTCGCTTCGACGTCTGCCTGCCCCGCCACGATGATGTAGAAGCGGTCGTCCATTTCGCCTTCCCGAACGATGTCTTCCCCACCCTTGTATTCGTGCCAGTCGCTCGCCCGCAGCACTTCCCAGATTTCGGAATGCGAAAACTCGTGAAAGAACGTGAGCGTACGGAGCAGGTCGAAGTGTTCCTGATTGTCGAGACTGTCGTATTTCGTCCGCAGGTCTTTGTGCACCCGCGTCAGGTCGGCCGCCATCGAGGCACCGCTTGCGCAGCGCTTGCCCGGCTCCTTCTGCATGCACATCGCAACGACATGCTCCAGTTCCTCGGGCAGATCGTCGCGATAGGTGTGAATCGGCGGCGGCGTTGCGTAGACGATCTGGTGCAGGAGCTTCGACAGATTGTCGGCGCGGAACGGGCGGAACCCGGTAAGCAGCTCATACAGCACGGCGCCCAGCGAGTAGATATCGGAGCGCGATGTCAATTCCTCCGACTGTACCTGCTCCGGGGACATGTAGCTGGGGGAACCCGCGATACCCTCGATGCGCGAGACCTCCGAATCCGTGCAAATCGCAATACCGAAATCGATGATGCGGACGTCATTGTCAGTCGTCAGCATGATATTGCTGGGCTTGATGTCGCGATGAATGACGCCGCGGCTGTGCGCATAGTGAAGCGCCTTGGCGCACTTGTAGATGATCTGGACGACGTCGTCGACCCGCAGGAGATTGTCGGGACGGCAGTACGCCGACAGCGTCCGCGCTCCCTGGATGTGCTCCGTTACGACGTAGTACTTGCCGGCTTCCTCGCCCGCATCGTAGATCGGCATGATGTTCGGATGCTGGAGCATGCCGACCATGTGCGCTTCGTTGAAGAACATCTTGCGGGAGACCCTGGCGCGATCCGCGTCCGTGTCTTCCTCGATGTTATAGACCTTGATCGCGACGTCGCGTCGATAGTAGGGATCGTGGGACAGGTAAACGGTACCCGTGCTGCCCTTGCCTACTTTGTTGATGATGACGTACTTGCCGATCTTCTTCGGGACTTCGGCGGGTCGCTTCAATTCAGTGGCGCTACGGACCATTGTTACTTATTGCCTGATCAGAAGACGAGCCACCTGCCGAAGCCAATAAGCGACGCGGCGTACAGGGCGGCCAAGAGATCATCGAGCATAGTGCCGAGCCCACCGCCCAGTCTGTGATCCAGGTCCCGTATCGGCCAGGGCTTCCAGATGTCGAACAGCCGGAACAGGAAATAGCCCGCGATCGAGTACCCGACCGTCACCGGAAAAGCCAGTAGAACCAGGTACATAGAGACGATTTCATCCCACACGATGCCCGGATGGTCATGTACGCCGAGTCGTTTCCCGGCCTCCCCGCACAGCCAGATGCCGACGGCGAAAAGCACAGCGGCCAGGCCGAGTCGCAGTTCTATCGACAGGGACAGTGTCACCCACGCGAGCAGCACGCCGAGCAACGAGCCGACGGTTCCCGGGGCCCTGGGGGCGAGACCCGTACCGAATCCGAACGCCAGCAGGAGGATCGGGTCTCGCAATACCTTTTGACGAAGCTCGGCGTCCAAATCGGCTCCTCGCCGCTAACGGCTGGAAAACGGTTCAGAAATGACTATAGCCGCGATCGACGTACGGTTCTGTCTTGCCGTCCCGGATACAGTTCAGACCGGCACCCTGCCGAACCTCACCGATACGCGCGATCGGCAGGCCCGCGCTTACGGCAAGGTCCTGTAACCACGAATCATCGGCGCGTCCTGCGGTAAAGCACAATTCGTAGTCATCGCCCCCGTCAAGGGCGAAGTCCAATGCCCGCTCGTGCCCGAATTTTCTGCGCAACTGGGCGGATACGGGCAGCAATCCGAGGTCGATGGTTCCCGCCATGTCGCTTGCCCGGAGAAGTTTCAGGCAATCGGTGCCCAGCCCGTCGGAAAGGTCGATCGCTGCCGTTGCACGCCCGGCGATCGAAGCGCCACAACCAACCCTCGCAGCCGGCCGCGAGAAACGTCGCAGCAGATACTCGCCGTCGCTATCCAGATCGTCTCCGGATGACACTTTGAGCAGCGCGAGGCCACCGGCCGCATCGCCCACGGTGCCGGTCACGTAGATGCCGTCGCCGGGCTTCGCACCCGCGCGGGTGAGTATCGCCTCCGGTGCTACATCGCCCAGAAGCTGTACGCTGATTACGGCCTGTACACCGCGCGTCGTGTCGCCACCGATCAGGGCCACGTCGTATTCGGCCGCCGCCTCGAACAAGCCGGCGGCAAATCCCGTCAACCAGGACTCATCGGCATCGGCAAGCGTCAACGCCAGTGTCATCCACCTGGGCGTGGCTCCCATGGCCGCGATGTCCGAAAGATTGACCGCCAGCGCCCGAAAGCCTACGTCGGACGCAGGAAACTCCAATGGGTAATGGACACCTTCGACCAGCGTGTCGACCACCGCCACCAGGCTGCGACCGGGTAGCGGAACTACGACCGCACCGTCGTCTCCAATGCCGAGCGTGACGCCTTTGCCTCTCTCCTGCGGGAGGAAAAAACGGCGAATCAGTTCGAATTCGTCCACGCAGTTACCGGAAGCAGTCGGAGTCTCAGCGGGTCTCGCCCTGACGGATCTGCCCGGCCGCGCGGTCGAGAACCGCGTTGACGTACTTGTGACCGTCCACCGCGCCGAATCTCCGGGTAAGATTGACGGCCTCGTTGATGACGACCCGATACGGAATTTCGATGCGAGATTGCAACTCGTAAAACCCGAGCATGAGTATGCCTCGCTCCACGGGGTCGAGTTGCGTCAGCGGCCTGTCGAGATATTGCACGGCCAGTTCCTCGAGAGCCGCGCGTTCATCCACGATCGCCCCCAGCGCTTCGTCGAAAAATTCCTGGTCGACCCGTTCGTATTCCGGCCCTTCGCGAAACTGCGCGAGCAGTTCCCGCTTGTCGTGGCTGGCGATCTGCATCTGGTACAGCGCCTGCACGAGAAGTTCACGGGCGCGGCCGCGCGGACCGGGGGAACCGGGGGAACCGGTCCTGGTCGTTCTCTTGCTCTTGTCCTCGTCGACATTACTCATGAACGAATGGTACTCGTTGAGGTGGATCGCCCGCAGTGCGGGCACCTCGAGCCCGCGATTTGTCCAAATCGCAAACTGTACGGAATCACGTACAACGGCAGCGGTATTGCGCGTGACAGGCAGAGTTCAAGACAGACGCCGCAGGAGGTTGATCATTTCGATGACGGCCAGCGCCGCTTCCTCGCCTTTGTTGCCCGCCTTCGTACCGGAACGCTCGATAGCCTGCTCGATGGTATCGACCGTCAGTACACCAAAGCCTATGGGAACGCCGTGCTTCAGGCCCGCGGCGGAAATGCCACGGATGCATTCGCCGGCGACGTAGTCGAAATGGGGTGTCGCGCCGCGAATCACGGCACCGAGCGCGACAATGCCGTCGGCACGCCGCGTCGACGCCACTTTGTCGACGGCCAGGGGCATTTCGTAAGCGCCCGGGACGCGCACGAGATCGAGGTCGGCATCCACTGCACCGTGCCGACGCAGGCAGGAGATGGCCCCGCGGACGAGCGAGTCGACCACGAAACTGTTGAACCGCGACGCGACAATCGTGATGCGCGCATCGCGCACGACCAGCTCACCTTCAATGGTTTTTGTTTTTTCCATGCCGTTCCATGCTGCCAGGACTACTTTTCGACGTACTCGGCGATCTCCAGATCGAAACCGGAAATGCCGTGCATCTGCTTCGGCGCCGATAGTACACGCATGCGTTGTACTCCGAGATCGCGAAGGATCTGGGCGCCGACACCGTAGGTCTTGAGGACAGCCTCGCCCAGCCGCCGTTCCACGAGCTCGTCGTGCGTTTCCGAAAGCGATTCGACTGCTTCCATGAGCTCGCGAGACGACTGCTGTTCGCGCAGCACGACCACGACGCCGGCATCCTCCCGCGATATTCGCTCGATGGCGCTCTGAAGCGGCCAGCCCAGTGCCGGGCTCTGCACGCCGAGGACGTCGCCGAGCGTATCCTGCAGGTGCACCCTCACCAGCGGGGAGGCCGCCGCAGAGAGGTCGCCCTTGACGAGTGCGACATGCACGGTCCGGTTGACGCGATCGTCGTAGCAGTATAGCCGTAACTGGCCGTGCACCGTCTGCACGGTCGTCTCGGCGATCCTGTCGACGTAGCGTTCCTTATCCAGCCGGTAACGGATGAGATCGGCAATGGTGCCGATCCGGACACCGTGCTCGCGAGAGAATGCCTCGAGGTCCGGGCGCCGCGCCATGCTGCCGTCTTCGTTGAGTATTTCGACAATCGCTGCGGCCGGCTCGAATCCTGCGAGTCGCGCGAGATCGCAACCCGCCTCGGTATGACCGGCACGAGTCAGTACGCCTCCCGGCTGCGCCATCACGGGAAAGATGTGCCCGGGTTGACTGAGGTGTTCCGGGCGCGCATCCGGCGCCACCGCTACCTGGACGGTCCTGGCGCGATCATGCGCCGAAATACCGGTTGTGATGCCTTCGGCAGCTTCGATGGAGATCGTAAAATTGGTGGCATGTCTGCGATCGGTGTCGTCGACCATCAGGGGAAGGCGCAGCTGGGAGCAGCGTTCCCGTGTCATCGTGAGGCAGATCAGGCCGCGGCCATAACGCGCCATATAGTTGATGTCCGTCGCGCGAACTTTCTCCGCGGCCATGATGAGATCGCCTTCGTTCTCGCGCTTCTCGTCATCGACCATGATGACCATCTTGCCCGCGCGAACGTCGGCAATAATCTCTTCCACGCTGCTGAAGGTACTGCCGGCGGCGGACGGGTGAATCGTCGTGTTACGCATAACCCTGTTCTCTGAGAAAGTCCATTGTGATGCCCGTCGGCTCGTCCTCGACCTCACCGCGCCCCGCGCCCGCGACCAGCAGACCCTCCAGGTATCTCGCTATCAGGTCTACTTCGATGTTGACGCGCGTACCGGGCTCATAACCGCTCGCGATTGTCGCATCCGCGGTATGGGGAATGATATTCACGGTGAAGGAATCCACGGATACCTCGTTGATGGTAAGGCTCACCCCATCCACGCATACCGAACCCTTCCGGACGATGTACTTCAGGTACGGTCCGGGCAGGCCGATGCGCAAGCGCGTCGAGCCGGCTGTGTCCGCCATCTCCCGTACCGTGCCGACGCAGTCGACGTGTCCGCTGACCAGGTGCCCCCCCATCCGCTCACCCGCGGCGAGAGACGGCTCCAGGTTCACCCTGCTGCCTTCCTTCAGCTCTCCCATCGCGGTGACGTTCATCGTCTCGGACGACACATCGGCGTCGAAGCCGGCTTCATGCAGCGTCACGGCAGTCAGGCAGACGCCATTGACCGAGATGCTTTCGCCGACGCCGTAGGCCGGCCACGGCAGATCGACCGAACGGATGGACACCCTGAGGCTGCCATTTGTCCGGCTGATCTTTTCGACCGTACCGATGGCTTTGACGATTCCGGTGAACATCGATTCTCAACCGCCGTCAACGGCCGCATCGGTCGGCGCCGGCCGCGCAACGATTTTCAGGTCCGACCCGACACGGCGCACGTCCTCGAGGTCGAGCTGCAAGCGGTGACAGAGCGCGGTCCAGCCCGGTGTGGTAATGATTCCCATGGTTTCGCTGCCCATCATATGCGGCGCCTGATAAATGACAAGTTCGTCCACGTGCCCGCCCGCCAGAAGGCTGCCGGAAAGGCCGGGGCCGGCCTCGACGAGGACATCGTTGATTCCGAGGGCGGCGAGCCGGCGCAGCACGTCGGCGAGATCGACGCGTCCCCTGTCCGTGGCGACCCGGTACACCGCGGCGCCCGCTTTTTCGAGCGCCTCACGGCCACGGTCTTCGGTGCAGAAGAAAGCCGTGCTGCCCGACTGCGCCAGCAGCTTCGCTGCCGGCGGGGTTCTCAGGCGGGAATCGACGACCACCCGCAACGGCTGCCGCAACACGAGCGACGCATCGCGAACCGTCAGCAGCGGGTCGTCTGCGAGGACGGTTCCGACGCCGGTCATGACGGCACCCGACATCGCGCGGAGCCTCTGCACGTCCTGACGCGCGGCCTGTCCTGTTATCCACTGACTCTCGCCGTTGCGCATCGCGGTAGCACCGTCGATGCTCGCCGCAACCTTCAACCTGACGAAAGGACGATGGCGTGAGATACGCGTGAGGAACCCTTCGTTCAGTCTGCAGGCTTCTGCCTTCATCAGGCCGGCCGAAACGACGATGCCCGCGTCTTCGAGGACCGAGGAACGCCGGCCCGCCGCGTGCTGCGACGGATCGTCCGCCGCAAAGACGACTCTCGCGACACCTGCGCGAACCAGCGCTTCGGTGCAGGGACCGGTCCTGCCGGAGGTCGCGCAGGGCTCGAGCGTGACGTAGGCGGTCGCGCCTTCCGCGCTTCCTCCCGCCGCGGCGATGGCGTCGACTTCCGCATGCGCCTCTCCCGCAGCCCGGTGCCATCCCTCGCCGATGACGACTTCGTGGCGCACGAGTACGCAGCCGACCCTGGGGTTGGGGTGCGCGGTGGTGAGGCCCTTTCTTGCAAGCTGCAGGGCGCGGGCCATGTGTTGGTGGTCGGACTTGGAGAAGGTCATCATGGCTTTGGGAGTCGGCGCGGCCTGCGTTGTCGCGGGATCGTTATTCGTTGTTCGCCCGCGAGGCGGGCTCCTACAGCGCGCTGTCCATGCTCGCTGCGATCAGCGCTTTTTGTCGAGGAAGTCGGGGAGCAGCGACATCTGTTCGCGGCTGGCAGCGGTTCGGGAAATCTCCTGCAGGCGCTTTATCTCGTCCTGAAACTCCGTGACGTCCTGAAAGCTGCGATACACGGAAGCGAAGCGTACGTACGCGACCTCGTCCAGATTGCGAAGCTCCTCCATGACCAGCTCGCCCACGAGACGCGACGGCACTTCGCGTTCGCCCATGGTACGCAGTCGATGCACCAGCCTTCCGATCGCCTGCTCGAACTCATCCGCCGCCACGGGACGTTTCTCCAACGCGCGGATCATGCTGTTGCGCAACTTGTTCTCGTCGAACGGTTGCCTGCTGTTGTCCGACTTGATCAGTCGCGGCATCACGAGTTCCGCCGTCTCGAACGTCGTGAATCGCTCGTTGCAATCCAGGCACTGCCGCCGCCTGCGAATCTGCCGCCCATCGGCTGCCAGACGCGAGTCGATCACCTTCGTTTCTTCGTGACTGCAAAAAGGACAGTACATAAAACCACCCCGGCACTACGAAGCATGAATCCTCGAACGCATGGCAGTACACATCACACGTACACGGGAAACCGCTTGCACAATTCCAGCACCTGCCCCCTCACCCTCTTCAACAATACCTCATTCTCCAGATCCTCCAGAATATCGCAGATCCAGCCGGTCACTTTCCGCGTCTCTTCGAGCCCGAATCCGCGCGTCGTAATTGCCGGCGTACCGAGCCGCAACCCGCTGGTGACAAACGGCGAGCGCGGATCGCCCGGCACCGCGTTCTTGTTCACCGTGATGTTGGCCCGATCGAGAGCGGCATCTGCGTCCTTGCCGGTGATGTCCTTGTCGATCAGGCTGAGCAGCAGAAGGTGGTTATCGGTTCCGCCGGAAACGATGGAAAAGCCACGCCGGGTGAACTCCTCGGCCATTGCCCGCGCATTGTCGACGACGTGGCCCTGGTACCGCGCGAATTCCGGCTGCATGGCTTCCAGAAAGGCGACGGCCTTGGCGGCGATGACGTGCATCAGCGGCCCTCCCTGGATCCCCGGGAACACCAGCGAGTTGAACTTTCTGGTCAGCTCATCGTTCTTGCGCGCGAGGATGAGGCCGCCGCGAGGGCCGCGCAGCGTCTTGTGCGTCGTCGTGGTAACGACATCGGCTACGGGTACGGGGTTCGGATAGTGTCCCGTGGCGACAAGGCCGGCAACATGCGCCATGTCGACCATCAGCCAGGCGCCGACCTTGTCGGCGATGTCGCGAAAGCGCTGCCAGTCGAGCACGCGGGAGTACGCGGAAAAGCCGGCGATGATCATGCGAGGCCGGTGCTCCAGGGCCAGCGATTCGACCTGGTCGTAGTCGAGGAGGCCCGATTCGGCGACAACGCCGTACTGGACTGCGTTGAACAGCCTGCCGGAGAAGTTGACCTTGGCGCCGTGGGTAAGATGGCCGCCGTGCGACAGGCTCATGCCGAGAACCGTGTCGCCGGGATCGAGCAGTGCCAGGCATGCCGCGGCATTGGCTTGCGAGCCGGAATGAGGCTGCACGTTGGCGTAGTCAGCGCCGAACAGCGTCCGCGCGCGCTCGATGGCCAGCGTCTCGGCAACGTCGACGAATTCGCAGCCGCCGTAGTAGCGCTTGCCGGGATAGCCTTCCGCGTACTTGTTCGTCAGTACGGAACCCTGCGCTTCGAGCACCCGGGGGCTCACGTAGTTTTCGGACGCGATGAGCTCGATGTGCTCTTCCTGCCGCCGCGCCTCGTCGACAATGGCCTTGAATAACTCGCTGTCGAACTGTTCGATCGTCGGGCTCTCAACGTACATGCGGCAGATTCTCCGTAGCCTGGCCTTCGATGGGCGGAAAGGTGCTGCAAGTGTAACGCAGTGTCGGGGCGAACTCTCGCCGGAGAAGGGGACGAGGGGCACCGCAGGTGCGGGCATCATCACAGGTTCGCTCCTGGTCGCAATCCGTGACTTGGGATCGCCCGCAGTGCGGGCTCCTACAGCCCGCGAATTGTCCTCGCAGCAGGCTGTGGGAGCCCGCACTGCGGGCGATCACCCGCTGTCTGGCACGTCGAGGTCGATCTTTCGCGATGAGTCTAGCGAGCGTCTGTTCCGGCGAAAGCCTCGACGACGCGCGTCCAGGCGCGGGCAAGATTGCGCCTGCTGTAACCGCCTCCCCCGGTGCCGACGATGCGACCTGCACAATGCCGGTCCGCGAGCTGGCAGAGGCTGACAGCGGCAGCGGCGTGCGCTTCTTCCGAGTAACTCAGATGGGTCAGCGGATCGCCGGCAAGGCTATCGGCGCCGCACTGGAAAAGAATGAACTCGGGCGACGCCTTGTCGATGTACTCGGCTATCCGCACCCACGCAACGTCGAAGTCGCGGTCCCCCGCTCCGGGGGCCATCGGTATGTTGAGCTTCGTGCCTTTGGCCGGCCCGGTGCCCGTCTCCTCGGCCGAGCCGGTTCCGGGATACAGGAAACGGCCGTCTTCATGTATGTCCGCGAAGAGCAAATGCGGGTCGTCCTCGAATCCGTAAAACATGCCGTCGCCATGATGGGCGTCGATATCTACATACGCGATCCGGCGCAGCCCGTACTCCTTGCGCAGATACTCCACGGCGACACCGCAGTCGTTGAATACGCAGAAACCCGCCGCGTTCGCCCGCGCGGCGTGGTGCAGCCCGGCGATGGGCACGAATGCCCGCGACGTCTCGCCACGCATGACGGCATCGACCGCGGCAAGCGTGGTGCCCACGACGTCCGATGCCGCCTCGAAGATTCCGGGGAACGCCGGCGTATCGCCCGCATCGAGAAAGCCCCTGCCCTCGCGCGACAGCTGCGAGACTCGATCGATGTACTCCGGTGTGTGAAAGAGGGCGAGATGGTCTACGGTGGCGCGGCACGGCTCGGCATAGTGAACGGCAGAGCCTAAGCCCGCGCTCGCCAACTCCGCCAGGAACACGTCGTGCCGGTCCGGCCCGAAGGGGTGATCGTTGCCGAACCCGTAACTCGCCAGGGCCGTGCCCCGGTAGACGAATACCGGCGATTTTCTGTCGCTTTCCGCTGTCATCCCATATCCGTCGCCTTGACCCGCATATCAGCAGCCGCGCGAATGCCGCGCAACTACCGCAGTTGGCCGATATGCAATAATGCGCGCCTCATTCCAAAAGACGCAGCAAGAATCAGGCATGGCGCAATATATCTTCACAATGAACCGCGTGGCCAAGGTGGTCCCGCCGAAACGTTTCATACTGCGAGACATTTCCTTGAGTTTCTACCCCGGCGCAAAGATCGGAGTTCTCGGCCTGAACGGCTCGGGAAAATCCACTTTACTGCGAATCATGGCGGGTATCGACAGGGAATTCGACGGCGAGGCCCGGCCGCAGCCGGGAATCAACATCGGGTACCTGCCGCAGGAACCGGAACTGGACGCGACGAAAAACGTCCGCGAGAACGTCGAGGAAGGCGTCGCGGAAACCAAGGCATTGCTGGATCGCTTCAACGCAATCAGCATGCAGTTCGCCGAACCGATGGACGAAGAGCGGATGACCGCGCTGCTCGACGAGCAGGGTAAATTGCAGGACGCCATCGAAGCAGCCGGCGGCTGGGACCTGGACCGCCAGCTGGAGGTCGCCGCGGACGCGCTGCGCCTGCCGCCCTGGGAAGCGGAAGTCGCCACCCTGTCCGGCGGCGAGCGGCGCCGTGTGGCGCTGTGCCGGCTGCTGATTTCAAAGCCCGACATGTTGCTGCTCGACGAGCCGACCAACCATCTGGACGCGGCATCGGTTGCCTGGCTCGAGCGCTTCCTGGAAGAGTATCCGGGCACCGTCATCGCCGTGACCCATGACCGTTATTTCCTGGACAACGTTGCGGGGTGGATTCTCGAGCTCGACCGCGGACACGGCATTCCGTGGGAAGGCAACTATTCGTCGTGGCTCGAGCAAAAGGAACAGCGTCTGGCGCACGAGGAACAGACGGAGAAGGCGCGGCAGAAGGCCATGCAGTCCGAGCTCGAATGGATCCGATCCAATCCCAAGGGCCGTCAGGCCAAGTCCAAAGCGCGGCTGAAGCAGTTCGAGGAGATCTCGTCGCAGGCCTACCAGAAGCGCAACGAAACCAACGAAATCTATATCCCGCCGGGTCCGCGTCTGGGCGATGTCGTGATCGAAGTCGACCATGTGCAAAAGGGGTTCGGCGAGAAGCTGCTGATGGACGACTTGAGCTTCTCGCTTCCTGCCGGCGGCATCGCGGGCATCATCGGTCCGAACGGCGCGGGTAAGACGACGCTGTTTCGCATGATCTCGGACGTCGAGAAGCCGGACCGCGGCACCATTCGCCTGGGCGACAGTGTCAAGCTGGCGAGCGTCGATCAGTCGCGTGAAAGTCTGGACGACGGCAAGACGGTGTGGGAAGAGATTTCGGATTCGCAGGATGTGATTCAGGTCGGCAGCTATGAAACGCCGTCGCGAGCTTACGTTGGGCGCTTCAATTTCCGCGGTGCCGACCAGCAGAAGAAGATCGGACTGCTCTCGGGTGGAGAGCGCAATCGCGTACATCTCGCGAAGATGCTGAAAGCGGGGGGCAACCTGCTGCTTCTCGACGAGCCGACCAACGACCTCGATGTGGAAACACTGCGCGCACTCGAACAGGCATTGCTGGAGTTTCCGGGTTCGGCGGTGGTTATTTCGCACGATCGATGGTTCCTGGACCGCATTGCGACGCACATTCTCGCCTTCGAAGGCGAGAGTCAGGTTACGTGGTTCGCCGGCAACTACGCGGAGTACGAGGAAGATCGAAAGCGGCGAATCGGCGCCGACGCCGCCACCCCGCATCGCATACGCTACAAACGGCTCGCGACGGGCTGACATGACCCTGCTCATCGCACTCAGCGCAATTTTCGCCCTGCTTGCGATGTTCTTCCTCGGGCGTACCGTGCGCTGCACGCGTCGCGGTCGCATCCTGCGCGCCGGCGGCTCGGGCCTCTGCCTGGCCGTCTGCGCAGTACTCGCAACGGCGGCCGTTCTGCTGACCGTCAGCTATTACGGATATGACCGGCTGACCGCAGAGCAGACGGCTTCAGAAATCGCGTTCGTCCAGACCGGCCGCAATGAATACCGGGCACGGCTGATGGTCGATGGCGAACCGGACCGCCTGTTCGCGCTGCGCGGCGACGAATGGC
>Ga0299913_10002367_pt1 | contig 14829 bp, 10 predicted proteins | sample RVTome_9_FD_201360 | JGI IMG/M metagenome (GOLD analysis project Ga0299913, IMG submission 201360) | Soil microbial communities from uranium-contaminated site in the Upper Colorado River Basin, Wyoming, United States - RVT155D38 (version 2) ...
ACGAGCGCGAGGCCGCCGCCGAGGAGGCCCACGCCGACGGCGAGCAGGGGTTCGTCCCCGAACAGGAACCGGCTCAGGGCGAGCCACGCCGCGCACGGCAACACGCACGCCAGGGGGCCGGCGAACGTGCGGCGGAAGTACTCGGGGAGCGGGATCTCGAGCCGGGAGCAGGCGTAGATCGGTATGAACACGCCCGTGCCCAGCGTCATCGGCAGCGCGATGGCCAGGGCCGCCCCGCCCAGTCCCCAGCCCAGCACCGTCACGTTCAGCACGCTCAGGCCCACGCCGCACAGCGCCGCCACGAGGTTGGCGAGCGCCAGGGGCCCGTGCCGGTTCAGGCCGATGAGTATGGTGGCCACGGTGCGCTGGGCGACCGGCAGGAACATCCCCGCGACCAGCAACGCGAGCACGCCGCCCTGCTCGTAGCGCGCGCCCATCCACAGGCGCAGGATGGGGTCACCCAGGATGGCGAGCGCGAGGACGATGGGGGCCACGAGCGCGGTGCCCAGGCGCGTGCTGGTCAGCACCAGCTCCTTGAGCTCGTCCGCGCGGCCGCTGGCCTGCAGCGAGCTGGCGGTCGGGCTGAGCACGAACGCGAACTTGTTGGCGAAGGTCTCCACGACCTTCATGAGGGCCATCGGCCGCGCATACAGGGCCAGCATCGCCGGACCCAGGTGGCTGGCCACGATGACGCTGTTGGTCTGGAACAGGAGCAGCCGCGACACGCCGGTGATGGAGGACTTCACGCCGAACGCGAGCATGCGGCGCGCCTGGCGCGCGTCCGCGTACTTCCAGCCGATGCGCAGGCCGGGGCACACGCGGTAGGCCGCCCACAGCCGCGCCAGCTCCGTGGCCGTGACCCCGGCCAGGTTCGCCGCGGCCACGCCTTCGAGCCCTCCGCCCGCCCACAGCACGGCCACCATGACCGCCACCGTGGCCACGTGGAACACCGCGTTGATGACGTTGTGCAGGTCCCAGCGGTGGCAGCCGGTGATGATGCCGGTGGACGCGTCGAAAGCCACCTGCACGGCCAGGCTCGCGCCGAGCAGGGCCATGACCGTCCGCGCGGTACCGAGGTCCGGCCCCAGGCGCTCTCCGAACAGGATCGGCAGCGCCCAGACGGCCGCCCCCGTCAGGGCCAGGACGACCACGGCCGCCACCAGGTTCAGGCCGACGACCGACGAAGCGGCCGTGCGCAGGGCGGCCAGGTCGCCCGCCGCGCGGGCCTTCGCGATGTAACGGTTGACCGAGGAGCCGACGCCGAGCTGGGCCAGGCCGAAGTAGCTGACCAGCGACCAGCCCAGGTCCCACACGCCCAGCGCCGTCTGGCCGACGTGGCGGTCCATCTGGCGGGGCAGGATGAAACCGGTGACCGCGATCAGCAGGTAACCGCCCCAGCTGAAAAGGACGTTCCGGGCCATCCGCTCGCGCCCGGTGAGGTCCTCGGGTGGGCCCTTCGGACCGGGGCCCTTCGAAACGACCGCCGCCTCGCTCGCCAGGGTGGGCTCCTCCGCCGCGCCGCCCGCTCGGACTCCGGCGACGGTTGGTGTATATATCACGCGCCCGTCTCCCTCCGTGGAAGCCGATCAGCCCATGACCCCCGCCGTCTTCGGAAACGATGACGCGCCGCTTCGCCAGGACGGCCACCCCCCCGGCGGCGTGCTGCGCACGGGGGTGCTGCGCGACCGGGCCGCGATCGAGGCGCTGGCGGCGGAGTGGAACCCCCTGCTCGAGCGCTCCGCGGCGGACAGCGTCTTCCTCACCTGGGAATGGATGCAGTCGTGGCTCGACGCGGCGGGCGACGCGGTCCGGCCGCTGGTGGTCACCGCTCGGGACGAGCGAGGACACCTCGTCGGCCTGGCCCCGCTGTACGGGACCTCGCTCGCGCTCGGAGGCCTGCTGCGCTACCGCGCGCTGCGGCTCCTGGGCGACGACCAGAGCGGGTCGGAGTACGCGGACTGGATCGTCGACCCGGACCGCGAAGAGGCGGCGAGCCGCGCCCTCGCGGAGGCGCTCGTCCGCGACGGCGGGCCGTGGGAGTGCCTGTGGATCCCGCGCGTGGCGGGCTGGACGGGCGCCCGGCGGCGGCTGTCGGGGCCGTTCGCGCGTCTGGGCCTCCACGTCCACGAACGGCCTGCCGTGTTCTCGGCCGTGGAGCTCCCCGGCACGTACGCGGCGTTCCTGCGGGGGCTGCCCAACAAGGCGCGCTCCTCGCTGCTGCGCAGGACCCGCGATACGTTCGCGGGCGGCACGCGCCTGGCCGAGTGCCGGTCGGAGCAGGACCGGACGGAGTTCCTCGACGCGCTCTTCGCCCTCAACCACCGCCGCTGGAGCGCCGTGGGACAGGCGGGCACGTTCGTGCGCAAGCCGTTCGAGGCGCGCTTCTATCGCACGTTCACCCCGCGCGCCCTGGAGCGCGGCTGGCTGCGCCTGTTCGCTTTGCGCAACGACGCGGAGTTCCAGGCCGTGCAGATCGGCTACGCCTACCGCGGCACCTTCCACCAGCTCCAGGAGGGCTTCGACCCCGGCGGGTCGTCGGGCGCGGGCAACGTGCTGCGCGGCCAGGTCATCGAGCGCTGCATCCAGGAAGGCCTCACGGCCTACGACTTCCTGGGCGGCTTCACGGAGCACAAGAAGCGGTGGCTGGCCCGCGAGCGGCACGGGTGCGACCTGTTCATCGGGCGCCGGTCGCTGAAGAACGCCCTCGCGTTCTCAGCGGGGCTGTGGCCGACCGGCCGCTACCTGAGGGTGGCCCGCCCGCTGTCCGCGCCGAGCCGCCGGGGCCGGGCCGAGGAGAAGGGCGCCGCCGGCGGTTGACAAGCCGGCGGCGGGGCGGGCATTTGTATGCCTCCCCTCCGCAAGGAATCGCCACGTCCAGGCGCATGGAGCAGCCCGCCCAGCCGGTGAGCGTGGTCGTCCCCACGTACAACCGCTCGAGCCTCGTCGGGCGGGCCGTGGAGTCGGTGCTGACCGCGCTCTGGCCGGGGGACGAGGTGATCGTGGTGGACGACGGGTCCACCGACGACACGGAGGAGGCACTGCGCCCCTATGCGGGCCGCATCCGCTACGTGCAAGCGCCGCACGGCGGGGCCGGACGCGCGCGCAATCGCGGCGTCCGCGAGGCCGCCCATGCCTGGGTGGCCTTCCTCGATTCCGACGACGAATGGTGGCCCGACCGATTGCTCCTCACCCGGCGCGTGCTCGAAGCGCGGCCGGACGTCCTCTTCTGCTTCACGGACTTTGCCGCCCACCGGGCGGCCGGCGAGAGCCGCCGTCACCTCGCCCAATGGCACCGCGACCCTCGGAGCTGGGACGAGATCCTGGGGCCGGGCGTGCCCTTCTCCACCCTGGCTTCCCTGCCGGACGGACGCGCGGACTTCGCCGTGCACGCGGGCGACCTCTATCCGGCGCTGCTGCGCGGGGCCTACGTGCCGTGCAACACCGCGCTCGTGCGGCGCGACCGCGCGGGCGCGGAGCTCCGGTTCGCGGAGGACCTGCCGACCTACGAGGACTGGGAATGCTTCGCCCGCCTCGCGCGGCTCGGCCCGGCCGCCTACCTCGACTGCGAGACCGCCTGGCAGTGGTCGCACGACGGCCCGCGCCTCACCGACGCGGACCGCTTCGTGCGGGCGACCACCCGCCTGACGCTGGTGGAGCGCGTGTGGGGAGCCGATGCCGCCTTCCTGGCCAGGCACCGTGACGAGTACGAGAGCGTCGTGAAGCAGCAACGCCTCATCCGGGCCCGCTGGTGGATCCAGGAGGGCCGGACGAGCGAAGCCCGGCGCGAGCTCGCGCAGGTGAGCGGCGCGCCCGCGTCACACCGGCTGGCGGCCGCCTTGCCCGGCCCCGTCGCGCGGCGGCTCGCCTCCGCGCGCGCCCGGCTGAGGACTTCGGGTTGAGGCGGGCGGCGTGAGCCTCGACGTCCCGGACGCCGCGCGCGCGCTCGGCGCGTCGCCGCCGGCCGCGGAGGCGGCCGACCCGTTCTTCGTCGTGGGCACGGACCGTTCCGGCACCACGCTGCTGCGCCTGATGCTCAACGAGCACCCGCGCCTGCACGTCCCGCCGGAGTCCGGGTTCGTGTCCGGCCTGATGGATGCCCTTCCGGTGGGCGCGCCGCTCTCGCCGGCGCAGCTCCGGCTGGCGGGCGAGATCGTGGCCGGGCACTGGCGCTGGAAGGACTGGGAGGTGTCCGAGGAGGTCCTGAAGGAGGCGCTCGCGGACGCGTCGGGGGGCGATCTGGCGGCCGTGGTGGACCGCGTCTTCCGTATCGGGACACGGCAGCGGGGCAAACAACGCTGGGGCGACAAGACGCCGATCTACGTCGAGGAGATCGACCGGCTGCACCGCCTCTTCCCGCGCGCGAAGTTCCTGCACCTCATCCGCGACGGGCGCGACGTCGGCCTGTCGCTGCGCGCGCTGGGGTGGCGCGGGCGGACGGTGCTCGACGTCGCCCGCTACTGGAGCCGCTCCGTGGAGGCGGCGCTCGCCGCCGGCCGGCCCCTGGGCCCGGGACTCTACTGCGAGCTGCGCTACGAGGACCTCGTCCTCGACACGGAGGAGACGCTGCGCCGGGCCTGTGCGTTCCTGGGCGAAGCGTTCGACGGTCGGATGCTGCGCTTCCACGAGTCTGCGCCGCGCGAGATCGCGGCCTGGGAGCGCCCCATCCACGCCAAGCTGGTCCGGCCGCCCGCGCCGTCCGACGTGGGTCGCTGGCGGCGCGAGATGAGCCGGACGGCCGTGGCGCTGTTCGAGGCGGTGGCCGGTCCGACGCTGGAGGCGGCGGGCTACGCCCCGCACTTCCGCCGGTCGGCCCCCCTGCAGCGGGGCGCCGTTCGCGCGGCCGTGGCCGCGGCCGGCGGCCTGCGGCGCGCGGGGCTGATGCCGGACTGGCGGGGGATCGCCGGACGGCGGCGGGGCGCGAGAGGCGGGGCCGAGGACTCTCGCGCGGGGCGGCCGTTCATGTGGCGGTGGGAGGTGGGCGCCGCACGCGCGGACCTCGACCGCCACGCCAGCGCCTGGAACGCGCTGGCGCATTCGCGCTCGTCGTCACTGTTCTCGGATGCGGCCTGGATCCGCGCGTTCGCGGACGCCTTCCTCCCCCGAGAACGCATCTTCCTTCACGTGCTCGCGGGCGGCGGGCGGGCGGCGGCCGTGCTCCCGCTGCGCAAGGCGGGCCGCCTGCTGCCGTCGTGGTCCGTCCTGGCCAACCATCACACGCCGGGGCCGCCGTTCGCCGTGGACGAGGGCGCCCCCGAGGTCTACGGCCGCATCCTGGATCACCTGCTCGGTTCCGCGCGCGTCGCCGACTTCGGCGCGCTGCCGTCGGGGGGCGCGCCGTGCCGGCGGCTGATCGCGGCCGCGCGCGAGAGGCGCCTGCTCTGCGCGCTGAAGGGCGCGAGCGCGGAAGCCGTCGTCGACCTCGGCGGAGGCTGGGCGCGGCTGCGCGGCGCGCTGCCCCCCAGCCTGCGCAAGAACGCGGAGGCCGGCGAGCGGAAGCTGACGGCGCTCGGCGCCCTCGCCTTTGACGTCGTGGAGCGCCCCCGGGACCTCCACCGCGTGCTCGAAGAGTGCTTCCACCTGGAAACGCTCGGCTGGAAGGGCCGGACGGGCACGCCCATCCGGTCCAGTCCCGCCGCCCTGCGCTTCTATACCGACCTCGCCCACGCCGCGGCCGCGCAGTCTCGCCTGGCGCTCTACACGCTCCGGCTGGGACCGCGGCTGGTCGCCTTCGAATACTGCCTGAGGGCGCAGGGCCGGATCGCGCTGCTCAAGATCAGCTACGATCCCGAGTTCGCCCGCCACTCGCCGGGCCACGTGCTCCGGTGCCGCATCCTCCAGCGCGAGAGCGAGCGGGGCGAGATCGCGGTCTACTCCATGGGGCCGGAGTCCCCCTGGAAGGTCCGCTGGGCGACGCGCATCGAGCCCATGGCCCGTCTTCGGGTGTACGGGCCGGGGCTCGTGAGCACGGCCGCCTTCGCGGCCGGACCGGGGCTGAGGACGTTGCTCGGCCGCAGCGCGCTCTTGCGCGCCCTCGCCCGCCGGCGGCGCGAGGCGCGCGAAGCGCGGCGCCGCGACCGGAAGGGACGCTGACCAGGTGCCCGTCACCGTGCGGTGGACGAGCGACGTGGCGCAGATCGCGGCCCTGGAAACGGCCTGGCGGGACCTGCACGACGCGGCGCCGGTCCGCACGCCGCTGGCCGGGCCGGACTACCTGCTGCCGTGGTACCAGCACTACGGCGGCCGTTCCGGGGTTCCTCTGCTGGGCTCGGCCTGGCAAGGCGGCGCGCTGGTGGGGCTGGCGCCGCTCGTGCTGCGCCCCGGGCGGGTGGGCGCCGTGCCCGTGCGCTGCGTGCAGTTCGCGGCCGCGGGCGCGGAGGCCGGCGAGTTCCTGCTCGGCGACGGCCGGGCGGAGGTCGCGGGCGCCTTCCTCGACGCCTTGACCGGCGCCGTGCGGTTCGACGTGGCGCGGTTCAACCTGCTCGACCCCGGATCGGCGGAATACGAGGCGCTGCGGCTGGCCGCGGCGCGCGCCGGGATGGCGGTCGAGACGGTGCCCACCTCCTACGCCACGGTGGACCTGAGCGCGGGCTACGAGGCCTACCTGCGCCGTTTGACCGCGAAGTTCCGGGGCAACCTGAAGCGACGGCGGAGGGCCATCGAGGCCGCGGGCGCGCCCGCGCTCGAGGGCGTGCACTTCGAGGCAGACCCGGGCGCCATCGACCGGAGCGTGGAGCGGATGTTCGCGGTGGCGAACGCGAGCTGGAAGGCGCGCCGCGCAGGGCCCCTGGCCGCGCCGCACCGCGCCTTCTACCGCGACCTGGCGCGGCGGTTCGGCGCGCGCGGGCAGCTCGACCTGGCCATCCTGACCGTAGGCGGACGCGATCGCGCGTACATGCTCGGCGTGGCCGAGCGCGGCGTCTACTACGACGTCACGCTGTCGTTCGACGAGGCCGCGCGGCCACTCGCCCCGGGCGTCGTGCTGACCCAGGAGGTCCTGCGCCGCCTGGCCGCCCGCGGCATCCACACCTTCGTGTCGCACGGCGTGCACGACTACAAGCGGTACTTCGCCACCGCGCTCACCGAGCGCCGCCGCGCGATCGTGTTCGCGCGCGGACCGCGGGCCGCGCTGAGCCGGGCCCTGCGCTTCTCCCTGGCTCCCCTCTGGCGGCGGCTGGGGCTGGCGCGCCCCGCCGTCGAGACGCCGCTCAGCGCCGCCTGAACGCGGCGCGCAGGCCGGCCCGCCACGCGGGCCGGCGGTACCCCTGCCGCCGCGCCTTGCCCTCGGCCGCCTCATGGTCGTAGGGCACGCGGGCGAACTCCACCGTCCCGGCCTCCGTGTCGAACACCGCACACTCGGCCCGCCCGGGCCGGTCCTTCCGGGCGGAATCCACGGCGCCGGGGTTCACGAAGCAGGTGGCGTCGGCCGGCAGGGTAATGGTGCCCTCCGCGGTCCGCGACCGGGCGACGCCGTCGCGCACCTCCCACACCGCCGCCTCGTGCGTGTGGCCGTGGAAGCAGACGCGGGCCCCGGGGCACTCCGCGGCGAGCAGGGCGGCGGCGCGCGCGATCTGCGCCGGCGTCCGCATGTACAGCTCGACGTCATCCACGCCGCCGTGGATCAGGACGATCCCGCCCTCCATCGTCTTCCGGGTGGTGAGCGTGGCCAGCCAGGCGGCGCTCTCCGGCGAGAGCGCGCGGCGGGTGCGGCGCAGCGCGTAGGCGGCCTTGCGGGCGCAACGGTCGAAACCCAACCGGCCGATGGCGATGAGGTCGTGGTTGCCGGCCACGGCCGCCATGGCGTGGTCGCGCACCAAGGAGACGCAGCCGTCCGGGTCGGCGTTGTATCCGACGACGTCCCCCAGACAGAGGAACGCCTGCACGTCGCGCGTCTCGAAGAACCCGAGCGCCGCGCGCAGCGCCTCGAGGTTGCCGTGGACGTCCGCTAGGAGCCCGTAACGTGCCATCGGCGCAGGAGCCGGCTCGCGCGGCGGCCCCAGACCGCGAGCAGCGGAAGGGGGTCGCTCCAGGCGAAGCAGTGGTAGACGGCCGGCGAGAGCACGACCGAACGCAGCCACTGCCCGGCGGTGAGCTGGCCGGCCGCGCGCCGCTCGCGGAAGGCCCTCCAGTCCAGGGCGAGCTTGAGCCACTTGTACCGCGTCCCGTAGGCCGCGGGTTCGGGCGCCTGGCCGTAGACGAGGTGGTCGTACGCCACCTTCGGCAGGTTCACCCCGTTGGCCGCGCCCAGGTAGCTCCAGAGGCTGAACCGCGCGTTGATCTCGAGCAGGTAGTACGTCCCGTCGCGCTCGTCCTGCTTGAAGTCCATCTTGAAGATGCCCCTCAGCCCCACGCGGGAAGCCACGTCGAGGCCGAGGCGGACGAGCGCGTCGTCGTGGATGAGCTCGAGGAAGGAGCTCTCGCCCGTGTGCGCGGGGAAGCTCCGGATCTTCCGGCCCACGAACCACGCGAGCACGCGGCCGCGTTCGTCGGCGTAGCCGTGGAAGGACAGGAGCAGGTGATCGGGCCCCGGGACGTAGTCCTGCACGCTCACCTCGCCGGCGTGCGCGGGTGGAAGCTGCGCGAGCAGCTCGCGCCCGTCACGGAAGACGAGCGCCTTGCCGCGGCCGCTGAAGACGTCGCGACGCAGCGCCGACTCCTCGAAGTGCGTCTTCCGGCGCGGCTTCACCACCTTGGGCCCGCTCGCCTCCGCCAGCGCGCGCGCGCCCTCCTCCCCCATCGGCCACGAGCGCGGCACCGGGAGGCGATGCAGGCGGGCGAGCGACTCGAAGCGGTCCTTCTCGAGCAGGGCGAGGCCCAGCGCCCGCTCGTTCAGGGTCAGCAGGTAGTGGCGGGCCAGCTCCTCGCGATGGTCGTAGACGAGGCTGAGCTGCTCGTCGTTCCCGTAGAAGAGCGGCACCCGGCGTCCCAGCGCCTCGTGCAGCCGGCGCCCTCCTTCGACGAGCGCCTCCACGACCGCGCGCTCGTCCGCGCCGGGCGGCGGCAGGTGGCAGATGCCCGCGACGTGACGGGAGCGCAAGGCGGGCTCGGCGGGATCGGAGGTGGCGAGCACGACGGACACCGAGGCCAGGCGCAGCGAGCGCAGGAGGCTCAGCCCGGCCCAGAGCATCACGGGAGGCCGGTCGCGACGGAGCTCGTGGAATGCGACGTCCAGGACGGCGCCGGTCATGGACGAGGTCGTCGCGATCGACGTGAAGGCCCGTCCGGCCGCGCCACCGCGACAGACGCTACCCGCGGGCCGCCCGCCGGTCAAACCGGCCGCGGGGAGCCGCTCAGGGCCAGCCAACGGCGTGGTCTCGTGGCCTGGAACGCACCAGCTCCCGCGCGAGCATCCAGCAGAAGATCGTGTTGGTCACCAGATAGCGGCGCCAGAGCCGCCCCGGCTCCTGCTGGACGCGGTAGAGCCATTCCAGACCGAGGCGCTGCCAGATGGCGGGAGCCCGCCGCACCTTGCCCGCCAGCACGTCGAACGATCCACCGACCCCGTGACAGACGGGCACGCCCACACGGGCGGCCCACCGCGCCAGGAACCGCTCCTTGCGCGGCGAGGTCATGGCCACGAACAGCACGTCCGGGCGCGCGGCGGCGATCTCGGCCGCGAGCGCCGGCTCCTCGCGCTCCGTGAAGTAGCCGTGTCGCCGCCCCACGAGCTTCACGCCCGGGTAGTCGCCCTCGATGCGGGCGCAGGCGCCGGCCAGGACCTCGGGTGTCGCGCCCAGGCAGAACACACGGTAGCCCTCGCGGCTGCCGCGATCCAGGATGGCGAGCATCAGGTCGATGCCGGCCACCCGCACGGGGAGGGGCCGGCGGAGGAGCCGGCTCGCCCACACCACGGACGCGCCGTCGGCGAGGATGAGGTCGGAGGAGAGCACGGCGCGGCGGAGCGCGGGGTCGCGCCGCATGTTCACCACCTTGGCCGCGTTGACCACGGCCACGTGCAGCCGTTCGCGCCGGCGCACCGCGCGGTCCACGCGCTCGAGCACGTCGGGCAGGTCGACCGCGGCCACGGGGATGCCGAACAGGTCGTGCGAACGCGTGGGGGTGCGCACGTCCACGGCGCGGGCCGCCGCGAACGCGCTCACGCCGTCCCCCGCCGCCCGGCGCGCCGCGGCCGGCCCTCCGGCCAGGCGTGGAGCAACCAGCCCAGGTGGTACGGGCGGTCCTCGTAGTCCACGGCCCCGGCGGGCAGGATCGCGTCCAGGCCGGGCACGCGCAGGCCGGGGTGCATGCGGCTGGCCGCGGCCTGCAGCGACCGCGCCAGCTTGGCCGGCTCGTGCCGCGCCACCTTGCGCCAGACGAGGTCGGCGCTGGCGTCCACCAGGGAGCCGCCGCGCAGCTCCGGGGCGCTCACGAGCCAGGCCAGGCCCCGCGCGATCGGCGCGCCGAAGTCGTGGCCCGAGGCGTCTTCGAGCGCGAGCAGGGCCAGAGGCGCCATGGCGTCCTGGTGGACGGCGTAGACGGGATAGGGCTCCACGACCGCGCCGGTGCGCACGTCGTAGTGCCACCACCACTGGCCCTGCGGCCCTTGCCGGCGCACGGTTTCCTCCGCGCAGCGAAGCGCCGTGCCCAGGGCCGAGCGGTCGCCGGTGAGACGGCCATGCCGGCTGAGGGCGTGGATCGGATACACGAGGTCGGCGAAGCAGCACACGTGGGCGCGCGGTCCGTTCCGCGCGGAGGCCACGACGTGCGGGAAGAGGCCCGAGCGCTCGACGAACGCCGCCTGCAGGCGCCGCGCGACGGCCGCGCGCAGGTCGGCGGCGGGCAGGTCGCCGTCGGCGCAGAGCGCGGCCAGCGTCCAGGCCAGCTCCACCGTCGCCTGCGGGCCCTCCAGCGGCCGCAGCTCCACGAGCCGCCTCAGCGCCCGCTCCCAATCCGGGTGGCGCAGGAGCCGGCAAGCCCAGAGCGCGAGGGCCACGTCGCCCAGGTTGTGGACGGCGCCCAGCGCCGCGACCAGCGAGGAGCAGACGGCGGCGGGACGCTGGCCGCGCAGCGCGCGCGTTGCCGCCGCCTCGGTCTCGCCCGCGAGGCCGATCAGGGTGATGGCCGTATAGCGGAAGCTCGCGCCCTCGCTGGCCACGCCGCCGGGCGTCCGGCGCACCCGGAAGACGAAACGCTCGAGGGACGGCTCGTACATGCGCGGCAGCGCGCGCAAGGCCAGGGCGCGCAGCGGGCGGACGGGCTCGAAGCCGCTCGCGGTGGTGAGCGTGGCCTCCGCCGCCACCGTCAAGCGTCCTCCTCCCGCACGCGGCTGGACAGGATCGAGGATAGGGGCACATGGCTCCGCCCGCCGCCGGTGAGGAGGGTGGCCAGCAGGATCTTGCAGTCCAGCAGCGGCGAGAGGTGCCGCACGTAAAGCAGGTCGTAGCGGATCCACTGGTGGAAGTCGCCCGCGCTGCGCTCGTGGCGGCAGACCTGCCACAGCCCGGTGATGCCGGGCCGCACGGAGAGCCGCCCGTCGCGCCAGGGGACGCAGAGCTGGTTCTCGCGGAACGGGGAGGGGCGCGGTCCCACCAGGCTCATCTCGCCGCGCACGACGTTGAGGAGCTGCGGCAGCTCGTCGAGGCTGAAGGGCCGCAGCCAGCGCCCGACGCGCGTGATCCGGGGATCGCCCTCGAGCTTGAACTGGGGGCCGTCCAACTCGCTCTTCGCGTGGAGCTCCCTCTCCTCGGCCTCCGCGCCTTCGTACATGGTCCGGAACTTCCAGCAGCGGAACGCCACCCCGTTCCGCCCCTCGCGCTTGTGCCCGTAGAGGACGGTCCCCCGGGTCTCGAGCTTGATGAGGGCGGCGACGACCAGGAGCAGCGGCGCCAGCAGGAGCAGGGCCAGCGCCGCCAGCGCGGTGTCGAGCGCGCGCTTCCATTCAATGCGCCTCGATCGCCGGCGGTCGTCGGCCGTGGACGAGGGCTCGGGGGACGGGGCCGGCGGCTGCCACTCGGTCGCCGCGGCGGCCGCGCCGCCCGCGGGCGCGAGCAGGCGCTCGCCGAAGTGAACACGCTGGCGGAGCGTGGCCGCGGGCGGGACGACCGCTCCCGCCGCCACCAGGCTCTGGGCCACGAGCGCGCCGCGGCCCACGCGCGCGCCCGCGCCGATGACCACGGGTCCCACGACCGTGGCCTCCGCCTCCACCACCGCTCTCGCCTGCAGGACGACGGGGCCGATCAGGCGGGCCGACGCGTGGACCTCGTGGCCCGTCCCCGTGCGCACCGCCGACGTCCCCGCGCCCGCCGCGAGCACGAACCGTTCGCCCAGGGCCAGCGCGTCGCTCTCCCGCGTCAGGTCGAGCGGCGTGCCCTCGAGCGGCAGGTCGCGGCTGGGGATGCCGTGCGCGGACAGCCTTTCGCGCAGCTCGGCCAGGGACGTCCAGGGCAACCCGTCCAACACCCGGATGCAGGACGCGGGCACGAGCGAACAGCACACGCCCATGGTGAACGGCCAGGTCACGTTGTCGTAGAAGCGCTGGATGCGCCGGACGCGTCCCTTCGCGTCGAGGTCCACGCACTCGCGCGTGCCCTCGGCGGTGCCCTCGAGCGCGACGAGGTGCCGGGCCCAGCGCGGATCCGCGAGGGGGTGGCGCAGCAGCGACGCCGGGTCCAGCCCTTCCGCGGGGAAACAGGTCGGGTCCACGATCAGCAGCCAGTCGGAAGGCTCGTGCCCCTCCAGCCGCGAAGCGAACCCGCCGGGGTCCACCACGTGGCGCACCGCGGGAGCAGCCGCCTGGACGGCGGCCCGGTAGCGCCCTCCAATCGGGAAGGTGGCGAAGACCTCGGGCGCGTTGGGCGTCACGTCGCGCACGCGCGAGAGCACGTGCTCCAGCAGCGTGGTCGCGCCCAGCGGAAGCAACAGGAGCGAGGCGGGCGCGCCCGCTCCTTGCAGGTAGGGCGGCCGCGCGTCGAGCACGATGGGGAAGACGCCCAGGGCGCGGTTGAGGTTGTTCCCGCCCATCAGTCGAGCGGACCGGGTGCGGCCAGCCCCTCACGCACGCCGGCGCGCGGCCGCAGCGCGAGCACGAGGTCGCGGAGGCGCGTGCCGAGGCGCTGCGCCAGGACCTCGCGGCGGCGCGGCGGGACGTGCACCGCGCCCGCCAGGCGGCTCCCCGCCACGACCCGCGCGTCGTCGGCCAGCACGGAGGCGTCCACCAGCGCCTGCGCGCCCACCGTGCACCGGTTCCAGGCCACGGAGCGCGACACCACCGCCTCGGGGTCGACGAGGCACCCCGCGCCGAGGACGGTGGGGCCGACGAGCGTGGCACCCGCCATCACGCGGCAGTGAGGCCCGATCAGCACCGGCCCGACCAGGCGGGAACCGAGGGAGATCGTGGCGGTGTGATGGACCAGCGCCTCGCCGTAGGCGGCGTAGCCGGCCGGGCTCTTCTCCGCGAACGCGAGCCGGCGCGTGGCCCAGTGGTTTGCCCCGACGTAGGTGTACAGGTCCAGCACCCGCGGAGAGGGCCCGGCCACGACGTGAGGGACGAGCCTCTCCCCGGTGGCGTACAGCCGGGGCACGAGGTGCTCCTTCACGTCCTGGAAGCCGCGGGCGGGCACGAGATCGAACGCCCGCCGCTCGAAGGCATAGACCCCGGCGGGAGCGGCGGCCCGCCGCTGCGTTCCGCGTCCGCCGCCCCGGGCGTGGACGGCGACGGTGCCCGCGGGGACGGAGGCGCGGTGCGCCCGCAGCAGCTCGGCCAGGGGGACGGTCGGGATGGCGGCGCCGTCGGCCACGACGAACGTCTCCGCGTCGGTGCCCAGCGCGGCGTCGCGCGCGCAGCCGGCCGGTCCGCGCGGTTCCGCGTCCACGGAGTACTCGATGGCCGGCCAGCCCGCGGTGTTCGCCGGCAGCTCCGCCTGCACGCGGCGCGAGGCGGCGTTGAGGCAGATCGTCACGCTGCGCACGCCGGCTTCGAAGAGCCAGCGCAGCGTGTAGGAGATCAGCGGCTGATGCGCCACGGGCAGGAGCGGCCGCGGCAACAGCCGTTCCAGTGGCGCGTTGCGCCACGGATAGCTGCCCGCGAGCACGATCCCGTGGATACGACCGCCTCCACCACTGTCCATCGCGCACCTTCCTGCCGGCACGGAGCCCGGTGGGCTCGCGGATCGGCCGGGGCCGTGATGCGACACGGCAACCCAGGACATCTTTTCGGTTCCTTGAAACGTTAGTGATCGGTTCACGCGCCAGACGAGCGGCATGGCCCGAACGCGTGAGCCTCGGTGGAGGGAAGGCGCACTGTATATGGTCGTTGGGCTCCGCTTGTCAAGCGAAAGTCTCCGCCGCGCCGCCGGGCGTGACGGCTTGTGGAGGGGAATGACTAGAAAGTGTGGCGGCGCGGCCGCGCGGCCGTGTTCCCTTCTTGACAAGGGCGCCTGGATCGGTGCTAATGTGCGCCGTTCACCCTCCACCAGACTCGACCCCGACTCGCCGTTGGGCGGAAGGACCCCTCTTGGCATCCAGAACTGAGCGCCCCCCGTGGAGGGAGTCGGCCGCGCCCCTTCTGGCCGCATCGCTTCTCTTCCTCGTGCCGCCGGCGGTCCGTGCCACCAACGCGGCGGCGCCGCCCGCGACGGACGCGTACGTGATCGGCGCCGGCGACGTGCTGCAGGTCTTCGTCTGGAAGGAGCCCGACCTCACGCGCGACGTCACCGTCCGCCTCGACGGGCGCATCACGCTGCCGCTGCTCGGCGACGTGGTGGCCGCCGGCCGCACGCCGCCCGAGCTCAGCGCCGAGCTGGGCAAGCAGCTCGCGCGGTTCGTGGACGCGCCCATGGTGACGCTCGGCGTGGCCCAGGCCACCAGCGCGCGCGTGTACGTGCTGGGTCAGGT
>Ga0299913_10002368_pt1 | contig 14827 bp, 14 predicted proteins | sample RVTome_9_FD_201360 | JGI IMG/M metagenome (GOLD analysis project Ga0299913, IMG submission 201360) | Soil microbial communities from uranium-contaminated site in the Upper Colorado River Basin, Wyoming, United States - RVT155D38 (version 2) ...
CTTGAGCTTGAGCGACTGCCAGCGCGCGCTGTCGAACATCGCGGCGCTCTGGTCGCCGATGCCGACGCGGTACTTGGCCTCGGCCGCCGGCACGACCACGAGTGCTGCGAGAAGCACTGCGAGCGGGACGAGGGGGAGCCTCTTGCGGATTGCCATGCCCACTCCATCCCCTTACCGGCCGGTTTGTTGCGTAAAGAGAACCTAAAGATCGCGCCGCGACCTTCTCTACTCTCTGGGTAGACCGAATGGCGATCGAGGCCGAAGCCGCACAACAGGACCGCGCGGGACGGCTCGCCGAGCAGCGACGAGGCCTTCCTGACCAGCCCGGGGTCTACCTGTTCCGCGACCGCCGCGGCCGGGTCATCTACGTCGGCAAGGCGAAGTCGATCCGCAAGCGGGTCGCGAGCCACTTCTCGAACCCGACGCTCTACGGCACGCGCGCGCTGACCGACGAGGTCGACCACATCGATGCGCTCGTGGTCGCCACCGAGGCGGAGGCGCTGCTCACCGAGCAGACGTTCATCAAGCAGTACAAGCCGCGCTTCAACATCCGCCTGCGCGACGACAAGTCCTACCCGTACATCGCGATCAGCCTCGACGAGGACTTCCCGCGCGTGTACTTCACGCGCGAGCGGCACCGGCGCGAGCGGGCGTACTTCGGGCCGTACTCGAGCGCCAAGCGGGTCCGCGGCACGCTCGACCTGCTGGGCAAGATCTTCCTGCTGCGCTCGTGCGAGGGCCCCGAGCCCGGCCGCCACTCCGGCTCGCCGTGCCTGGACTACTACATCAAGCGCTGCGGGGCCCCGTGCGTCGGCTACGTCTCCAAGGAGGAGTACCGGCGCGGGGTCGACGGCGTGGTCGCGTTCCTCAGCGGGCGCTTCAAGCAGATCGAGCGCGACCTCGAGCAGCGGATGCACTGGTACTCCGGCCAGCAGGACTACGAGGCGGCGGCGCTCGAGCGCAACCGGCTGCAGTCGGTCCGCGCGCTGCTCGAGCGCCAGCGGGTGGCCAACGAGGGCGCCGGGACGTATGACGCCGTGGCGGTCGACGTCGAGGGCACCGAGGCCAACGCGCAGGTCTTCCAGGTCCGCGACGGCGTGCTCAGCGACCGCCAGTCGTTCTACCTCGAGAACGAGGGCGAGCAGCCGCCGGCGATCGTGGCCGAGGAGTTCATCCTCCAGTACTACGCGAGCGCGCTCTCGATTCCGTCGCTGATCGTCGTGCAGTCGACGCTCGCCGAGGGCTCGGAGCTCCCGATCCTGGAGGAGATCCTCGCCGAGCGGCGCGGCGGCGGCGTCGAGATCCGTGCGTCCGAGCGGGGCGGCAAGCGCCGCATCCTCGACCTCGCCGAGCGCAACGCGCGGCTGGCGCTCGAGCAGGAGAAGCTCAAGGCCGAGCGGCGCCGTCAGCAGCGCGTCGAGTCGCTCGACGGGCTCCGGCACGCGCTCGGGCTCGATGCCCTGCCGGTCCGGATCGAGTGCTTCGACATCTCGCACCTCGGCGGCACCCACACCACGGCCTCGATGGTCGTGTTCGAGGGCGGCGCGCCGAAGAAGTCGGATTACCGGCGATTTAACATCCGCGAGGTCGAGCCGGGCGACGATTACGCTGCGATGGGAGAAGTCCTGACGCGGCGGTACGGCCAGTGGAGCAAGCAGGCTGAGCGCTCGCCGTACGACGCCGAACGCGATCCGTCGTTCGCGGCGCTGCCGAACCTGATCGTGATCGACGGCGGAAAGGGCCAGCTCGCGGCGGGCCTCGAAGCGCTCCAGGGCTTCCGCGAGCGCGGCGTGCCGGTCGTGTCGCTCGCCAAGCGCATCGAGGAGGTCTTCCTTCCCGGGCAGCAGGCGCCGGTCCGGCTCCCGCACGACACGCCGGAGCTGCAGCTGCTCCAGCGCGTGCGTGACGAGGCGCACCGGTTCGCCATCACCCACCACCGGATCCGGCGCGATCGCGCCATGACCGAGTCGATCATGGACGACCTACCCGCGATCGGCCCGGCGCGCAAGCGGGCGCTGCTCAAGCACTTCGGCTCGCCCGACGCCGTGCTCGGCGCCTCGCGCGAGGAGCTCGAGCGCGTGCCGGGCTTCCCGCAGAAGGTCGCGCGCGACCTCTACGCCCACCTCAACAAGACGGGCAGATGAGCCGCCGCCCCGCGCGCGACACTGTGTCCGTGAGCACCAACGGCCGCGGGCCGTCGCACCTGGTCGACTTCGTGATCATCTCCGGGCTCTCCGGGGCCGGGAAGTCGTCGGCCATGAACGTGTTCGAGGACGCCGGCTACTTCTGCGTCGACAACCTGCCGGCCGAGATGATCCGCTCGCTGGCCGAGCTGTTCCGGCACCCGGGCTCGAAGGTCGAGCGCGCCGCGGTGGTCTCGGACTCGCGCGGGGGCGAGTACCTGTCGGCGCTGGCCGGCGTGATCGACGAGCTCGACGAGGCCGGCGTCGTCCACCGCGTGCTGTTCCTGGAGGCCGACGAGCAGACGCTGCTGAGCCGCTACAAGGAGACACGGCGCCGCCACCCGCTCGTGCCGCACGGCAACGTGGTCGACGGCATCCGGCGCGAGGTCGAGCTGATGGGGCCGGTGAAGGAGCGCGCCGACACGTGCATCGACACGAGCGGCCTCAGCGCCACCGGGCTGCGGCGCAAGGTCGCCGACGAGCTGCTCGAGCGCGAGGCGCCCGGCCGCCTGTCGGTCACGTTCACCTCGTTCGGCCACAAGTACGGGCCGCCGCGCGACCCCGACCTGGCCTTCGACGTCCGCTTCCTGCCGAACCCCCACTACGAGGCCGACCTGCGGCCGCTGACGGGGTTCGACCAGCGGATCGTCGACTACGTCGGGCGCGACGGCCGGCTGATCGAGTTCTACGACCACGTTCTGCCGCTGCTCGAGTACCTGCTGCCGCAGTACGTGACCGAGGGCAAGGCGCATCTCGTCGTGGCGATCGGCTGCACCGGCGGCCGGCACCGCTCGGTGGCGATCGCCGAGCACCTCGCCGCGGCGTTCCGCGACCGCGCCGAGTACTTCGTCGAGGTCCAGCACCGGGACGTCGACCGGCTGCCGCTGCGGCGGGCCGGGTAGGGTTTCCCGGGTATCTAAGCCTGAATCCAGGCTAAGGCGCTCACCCGAGCTTGCGAGGGTGGGCAAGCCGCGGTAATCAAGGCGCTCACCCCGAGCTTGCGAGGGTGAGTAAGCCGCATAGGAAATCCACTAGGGGAGAACGCTGATGCCCGTACGGGTCGGGATCAACGGATTCGGCCGCATCGGCCGGAATGTGTTCCGCGCCGCGCAGGAGTCCGACGCGGATATCGAGATCATCGCCGTCAACGACATCACGGACGCGGGGACGCTCGCGCACCTGCTCAAGTACGACTCCGTGTTCGGGCCGTTCCCGGGCACGGTCGAGGTGCGCGACGGCGTGCTGGCCATCGACGGCCGCGAGGTCAAGGTGCTCGCGGAGCGCGATCCGGCGGCGCTGCCGTGGGGCGACCTCGGCGCCGAGGTGGTGATCGAGTCGACCGGCCTGTTCACCAAGCGCGACGACGCCGCCAAGCATCTCGAAGCCGGCGCGAGCAAGGTGATCATCTCGGCCCCGGCCACCGAGCCCGACGCCACGGTCGCGCTCGGCGTCAACTTCGACGACGTCTACGACGCCGACAGCCACCACGTCATCTCCAACGCGTCGTGCACCACCAACTGCCTGGCCCCCGTGGCCAAGGTCCTGCACGAGACGGTGGGCATCGAGCGCGGCCTGATGACGACGATCCACGCCTACACGGCCGACCAGCGGCTGCAAGACGCGCCGCACAAGGACCTGCGGCGCGCCCGCGCGGCGGCGATCAACCTCGTGCCGGCGTCGACCGGCGCGGCCAAGGCGATCGGCCTCGTGGTCCCCGAGCTGCAGGGCAAGCTGCACGGCTTCGCGGTCCGCGCGCCCGTGCCGACCGGCTCGGTCGTCGACCTCACGGTGCAGGTGTCGCGCGAGACCAGCTTCGACGAGATCAACGACGCGTTCCGCTCGCGCGCCGACAGCGGCCCGCTGACCGGCATCCTGCAGTACACCGAGGACCCGATCGTCTCGTCCGACATCGTAAAGTCGCCGTACTCGTCGATCTTCGACTCGCAGCTCACCTCGGTGCTCGAGGGCACGATGGTCAAGGTCGTCGCCTGGTACGACAACGAGTGGGGCTATTCGAACCGTTGCGTCGAACTGGCACAGAAGGTGCTGGTGCGTGCGCACGCTTGAGGACCTCGACGTCGACGGAAAGCGCGTCCTCGTCCGTGTGGACTTCAACGTCCCGCTGGACGAGGACCGGACGATCACCGACGACGCGCGCATCCGCGCCGCCCTGCCGACGCTGACCGAGCTGCGCGAGCACGGCGCCCGGCTGTTGCTGGCCGCCCACCTGGGCCGGCCGAAGGACCGCGAGCCCGAGCTCTCGCTCCGGCCGGTCGCCGAGCGACTGTCGGAGCTGCTCGGGACGGAGGTCGCGCTGGCCCCCTCGCTCGACGACGTGCCGGACGGGGACGTCGTGATGCTCGAGAACGTCCGCTACGAGCCGGGGGAGACCAAGAACGACCCGGAGCTCGCGAAGCGCTACGCCGCGCTCGCCGACGCGTACGTCAACGACGCGTTCGGCTCTGCCCACCGCGCGCACGCCTCGACCGAGGCGGTCGCGCACCTGCTGCCGAGCGCCGCGGGCCGGCTGCTCGAGCGCGAGGTGGCGACGCTGCGCGGCATCCTCGACGAGCCCCGGCGGCCGCTGGTGGCGGTCGTCGGCGGCGCCAAGGTGACCGACAAGATCGGTGTGCTGGACGCGTTCCTGCAGCGTGCGGACGAGATCCTGATCGGCGGCGCCATGTGCTTCCCGTTCTTCAGGGCCCAGGGGCACGAGGTCGGTGACTCGCTGTGCGAGGAGGAGGGCATCGAGCCCGCGGCACGGCTCCTGCGAGCGGGCGCCGACAAGCTGCGGCTGCCCAGCGACCTCGTCGCCGGGCAGGCGTTCGAGGCCGACACGCCGGTGCGGGAGATCGACGGCGTCGACGTGCCCGAGGGCTGGATGGGCCTGGATGTCGGCCCGTCCACGGCCGCCGGCTACGCCGACGCGGTCAAGGACGCCGGCACGGTGTTCTGGAACGGCCCGATGGGCGCGTTCGAGCTCGAGCCGTTCGCGGCCGGCACGCGTGTCGTGGCCGAGGCGATCGCCGTGAGCTCGGCCACGACGGTCGTCGGCGGAGGCGACTCGGCGGCGGCGCTCGCCCAGTTCGGCCTCGTCGACATGGTCGACCACGTCTCGACCGGCGGCGGCGCGTCGCTGGAGCTGGTCGAGGGCAAGGCGCTGCCCGGCGTGGAGGCCCTCACATGAGCCGCAAGCCCTTCATCGCCGCCAACTGGAAGATGCAGAAGACGATCGCCGACGCCGAGGCGTACATCCAGGCGCTGCTGCCGAAGGTCGGCGCGGTCGGGGACGTCGAGGTCGTCGTCTGCCCGGCGTATCTCTCGCTGCAGGCGATGGTCGACTCGGCGCGCGGCTCGAGCGTGCAGGTCTACGCGCAGAACATGCACGAGGCCGATGAGGGCGCGTACACCGGCGAGATGTCGGCGCCGATGCTGACCGAGATCGACGTCCAGGGCGTGATCCTCGGCCACTCCGAGCGCCGCCAGTACTACAACGAGACGGACCGCGCGCTCCAGCAGAAGGTCCCGCGCGCGCTCGACGCGGGCATGACCCCGCTGCTGTGCGTCGGCGAGACCGAGGAGGAGCGCGAGCGCGGCGACACCGAGCGCAAGCTGCGCCACCAGGTCCAGGAGGGCCTCGAGAAGGTCGCCAAGGATCGCCTGAGCGACGTCGTGATCGCCTACGAGCCGATCTGGGCGATCGGGACCGGTCTCACCGCCACGGCGGACCAGGCGCAGGAGGCGATCGCCTTCGTGCGCGCGCTGGTCGAGGACCGCGACAAGGCGGCCGGGCAGGCCGTGCGGATCCTCTACGGCGGCTCGCTGAAGCCCGCCAACGCGGCCGAGCTGCTCGCGCTGCCCGACGTCGACGGTGCGCTGGTCGGCGGGGCGAGCCTCGACCCGAACAGCTTCGCGGCGATCGTCGAGGCCGCGCGGGCATGAGTCACGACAGGCCGGAGCCCGAGAGTCGACATCAGAACGCGGGGCCGGATGCCCCGCGCAGGACTGTTTCCCAGGTCGCGCTGATCATCCTCGACGGCTGGGGCCTGGCCCCCGCCGGGCCCGGCAACGCGATCTCGCTCGCCGAAACGCCGGTGTTCGACGCCCTCTGGACCGGGCACTCGCATACGCAGCTCACCGCCAAGGGGGAGGCCGTCGGCCTGCCCGCGGGCCAGATGGGCAACTCCGAGGTCGGCCACCTCAACCTCGGTGCGGGCGCGATCGTGCCGCAGGACCTGGCGCGGATCGACGCGGCGATCGAGGACGGCACGCTGGCCGACAACGAGACCCTCCGGTCGGCGATGGAGGACGCGCCGCGCGTGCACCTGATCGGGCTCGTCTCGACCGGCGGCGTGCACTCGTCCGAGCGCCACCTGAAGGCGCTGGTGGAGCTGGCCCGGAAGTGGGGCGTCGAGGACCTCGTGGTCCACGCCTTCACCGACGGGCGCGACACGTCGCCGACATCGGGGGCGCAGGCCGTGGCCGACCTCGAGGGCTGGCTCGACGGCAGCGGCCGCGTCGGCTCCGTCGTCGGCCGGTACTACGCGATGGACCGCGACGAGCGCTGGGACCGCACGGAGCGGGCGCTGAAGCTGCTCGTCGGCGGCGAGGGAGAGCACCACGCCGAGACCGGCGAGCAGGCGGTTCGCGACGCCTACGAGCGCGACGAGACGGACGAGTTCATCACGCCGACGACCGTCGGCGAGGAGGCGAGGATCCGGCCCGGCGACTCGGTGATCGCCTTCAACTTCCGGCCCGACCGCATGCGCCAGATCACGCGCAAGCTCAGCGAGGTCGTCGACCGCTACACGACGATGGCCTCCTACGACGAGGACTGGGACTTCCCGATCCTGTTCCCGCCGAAGCGGCCGGCGATCACGATCGCCGAGGTGATCTCGCGGCTCGGGCGGCCCCAGCTGCACGTGGCCGAGACCGAGAAGTACCCCCACGTCACGTACTTCTTCAACGGCGGCGAGGAGGATCCGTTCGAGGGCGAGGTCCGTGAGCTGGTGCCGTCCCCGCGCGACGTCCCGACCTATGACCACAAGCCGGAGATGAGCGCGCGCGAGGCTGCCGAGGCGTTCGTGCGGCACTGGCGCGAGGACGAGCCCGTGTTCGCGCTCATCAACTTCGCCAACCCCGACATGGTCGGCCACACCGGCGTCATCGAGGCCGCGGTCAAGGCGGTCGAGACCGTCGACGAGTGCCTCGGCCAGGTGGTCGAGGCCGTCCACGCCGCCGGCGGCGCCTGTGTGATCACCGCCGACCACGGCAACGCCGACCACATGCGCGACGAGGACGGCGCGGTCAACACGGCGCACTCGCTCAATCCGGTCCCGTTCATCGTCACCGCGGACGGCGTCGGCCTCGTCGGCGAGGGCATCCTGGCCGATGTCGCGCCGACGATCCTCGCGCTGCTCGGCATCGACCAGCCGGAGCAGATGACGGGCCGCTCGCTGCTCGCGTAGGCTGCGCGCGAGCATGGGCGAGCGCGACAGCTATGCCCCAGGCACGTTCTGCTGGGCGGACCTGGGGACGACCGACGCGGACGCGGCGAAGGCGTTCTACACCCGCGTGTTCGGCTGGGAGGCGGTCGACGCTCCGGCCGGCGACGACGGCACGTACACGACGTTCAAGCTCGACGGACGCGACGTCGCGGCGGTGTACGAGATGGGCGAGGACGAGCGCTCGACGGTGACGCCGCACTGGTCCTCGTACGTCTCGGTCGAGGACGTCGACGCGCTCGCGCCGCGCGTGCGCGAGCTCGGCGGCGAGCTGCTGGCCGAGCCGTTCGACGTCATGCAGGCGGGGCGGATGGCGGCGGTCCGCGACCCGACCGGCGCGCTGCTCCACCTGTGGCAGCCGCGCGAGCAGCTCGGCGCCGGCCGCGTGAACGACCCCGGGTGCATGTGCTGGAACGAGCTCGCCTCGCCCGACCCGGCCCGCGCGCGCGACTTCTTCGTCGAGCTGCTGGGCTGGACGATCGAGCCGGAGGAGTCCGGGTACGGGGTGATCAAGCTCGACGGAGCGATCAACGGCGGCATGCGCCCGCTCCAGGACGGTGAGCCGACCCACTGGCTCGTCTACTTCACGGTCGGCTCGCTCGACGAGACGGTCGCCGTGATCCGCGAGGCGGGCGGCAGCGTGATCGCCGGGCCGATGACCACGCCGGTCGGTCGCGTGGCCGCGGTCGGCGACCCGCAGGGCGCGCCCTTCGCGCTGTTCGAGGGCGACGTCGATCCGTAGCCATCCGACGCACCCGAGGCCGGTGGAGTCCATCGGGCTTCATCTGGCGGCGGTTGCTCGTGCAACCACCCGTCGGTAACCTCTGCGGCATGGCGCCGACGAAGACCGAGATCCACGAGTTGAGCGTCGAGGAGCTGGGAGCCTGGCGGGGCCTGCTGCGGGTCCACAGCGCGCTCGTCAAGGCGCTCGACGCCGAGCTGCTGGCCGAGCACGATCTGCCCCTCACCTCCTACGAGGTGCTCATCAACCTCCAGGCCGCGCCCGACCGCAGGCGCCGGATGGCCGAGCTCGCCGAGGGCGTGCTGCTCTCGCGCTCGGGCATGACGCGGCTCGTCGACCGGCTCGAGCGCGAGGGGCTGCTCGAGCGCGACGCCTGCGTCTCCGACGGCCGTGGGACGTTCGCCGTCCTCACCGACAAGGGCGATGAGCTCCTCTCGCGCGCGCGCCGGACGCACCTCGACGGTGTGCGCGACCGCTTCCTGCGCCACTTCACGCCCGAGGAGCTCGAACAGCTCGCAGGCCTCTGGAACCAGGTGCTGCCAGGAGCGGCAGATCTTAGTCGGGACGACTAAGAAACTTGACAGATACCCACTGAGATCTTCTATAATGGCGATCAGGTTTCGTCGTCCCCTGACCCCTTGGAGGATCTACCAATGACCATCGTGCGCTGGGAGCCGTTTCGCGAGCTGGGCTCGCTCCAGAACGAGATGAACCGTCTCTTCAACACCGTCTTCGACACCCCCGCACCGGGCAACAGTGGGACCATGCGGCGCTGGATGCCGGCCATGGACCTCGTCGAGTCCGGCGACCACTTCGTCCTGCGTGCCGACCTCCCCGGCCTCGGTCAGGACGACGTCAAGATCGAGCTCGAGGACGGGACGCTCACGATCTCCGGCGAGCGCAAGGCCGAGCACGAGGCCAACGAGGAGGGCTACTACCGCGTCGAGCGCGCGTTCGGGAGCTTCTCGCGCTCGCTGACCCTGCCGCAGGGCGTCGACGCCGACGGCGTCACCGCCGGCTTCGACCGCGGCGTGCTCGAGGTCCGCATCCCGAAGCCCGAGGAGCGCAAGCCGCGCCGGATCGAGATCGCCGGCTCCGGCCAGCAGACGATCGAGGCGTAGCAACTCACGATCGTCGCTGCGGGCCGCGACCGCGGCCCGCGGCCAGGATCGCGGCGCCGGCCGGCCGCTGGGCCGGCCGGCGGCGCTCGCCCACCCCGCGGATAAGGTCCGCGGCGTGGGCGGGCCCGATCTGCTGAGCATCACCGCGCGCGACTCCGGCTCGGGCGCCCGCGCCGGCGTGCTGCGCCTCGCCCACGGCGAGGTCCGCACCCCGGCCTTCGTCCCGCTCGCGACGAAGGCCGTCGTCAAGACGCTCGAGGTCCGCGAGGCCGCGGACCTCGGCTACGACATGGTGCTGGGGAACACGTTCCACCTCTTCCTGGTACCGGGGCACGATCTGATCGCCGCGCACGGCGGCCTGCACCGGTTCATGCGCTGGGACCGCCCGGTGATCACCGACTCGGGCGGCTTCCAGGTCTTCTCGATGGGCCACGGCACGGTGTCGGACGAGATCAAGGCCCGCCCATCCCGCGCCGCGCAGTCCGCGGGCGCCGGCGAGCGCTCCGGTGCGATCCTGTCGATCGAGGAGGCCGGCGTCACGTTCCGCTCCTACCTCGACGGCTCGACGAAGTTCATGGGCCCGGAGACCTCGATGGAGGTGCAGGCCGCGCTGGGATCGGACATCGCGCTCGTCTTCGACGAGTGCACGCCGTTCCACGGCGGTCGCGACTACACGGCGCGGTCGACCGAGCGCACGCACCGCTGGCTCGACCGCTGCCTCGCCTGGCACGCCGAGCACGGGCCCGAGGGCCAGGTCGTCTACGGGATCGTGCAGGGCGGCGTGGAGGAGGACCTCCGCCGCGCCTCGGCCCAGGCGGTGGCCGCCCGGCCGGTCGGCGGCATCGCGATCGGCGGCACGCTCGGGCAGGACAAGGCGCAGATGTTCGAGGTCGTCGACTGGGCGGTCTCCGAGCTCGACGAGGCGCGGCCGCGCCACCTGCTCGGGATCGGCGAGGTCGACGACCTGGTGCGCGGCGTCGAGCTCGGCATCGACACGTTCGACTGCGCCATGCCCACCCGCATCGGGCGCCACGGCATGGCGGTCGTGCCCGATCCCGGGCGGCGCTGGCGCGTCGACCTCGCCAAGGGCCGCTACCGCACGGCCGACGAGCCGCTGCTCGACGGCTGCCCGTGCCCGGCGTGCGCGCACGGCTACAGCCGCGCCTACCTGCACTACCTCCTCAAGGCGCAGGAGCAGACCGCGCAGCGGCTGCTCACGATCCACAACCTCGCCTACCTCCAGCGCCTGATGGCCGCCCTGCGCGACGCGATCGGCGGCGGCCGCCTGGCCGAGGCGGCGAGGGCCGTGCGCGGCGGCGCCGCGCCGTGGGACCTCGGGTGAGCGACTTCAAGGCGTTCGAGGCGGTCGGCTGGAGCGACCGCGCGGGGACGTTCGAGACGCTCGTCGCGCGTGCCACGGCCGAGGCGATCGAGCCGCTGCTCGACGCCGCCGGCGTGGGCGCCGGCACGCGCGTGCTGGACGTCGGCTGCGGGCTCGGCGCCCTTGCGGCCGCCGCCGCCGCGCGCGGGGCGCAGCCGACCGGCGTCGACCTCGCGTCGGGCATGCTCGACGCAGCGCGGCGGCGGCACCCGGAGATCGCGTTCGTGCTCGGCGACGCCGAGGACCTGCCGTTCGCGGACGCGTCGTTCGATGCCGTCGCCGCCGCGTTCGTGGTCAACCACGTGCCCGACCCGGAGCGCGCGGCGGCCGAGCTGGCGCGGGTCGCGCGGCCCGGCGGCCGCGTGGCGGCCGCCATGTGGGGCCCGCCGGACGAGGTGGCGCTGCTCGGGCTGCCGAGCGCGGCGGCGGTCGCCGCCGGGCTCGACGACCGCGCGATCCCGGCCGGCCCGCGCGCGGAGCGCTTCACCGACCCCGGCGAGCTCGGCGGCCTGCTGCGCGGTGCGGGGCTCGAGGACGTGACGCTCGCCCAGATCGCGTTCTCGCTCCGCGCCGGCGACTTCGACGAGCTGTGGCGGGGCGTGCTCGGCGGCACGGTCCGCACCGCCGCCCGCCTCGCCGCCGCGCCGGCCGCGGCCCGGGAGCGGGCCCGCGACGAGCTGCGGCGGCTCGCCGAGCCGCACCGCCGCGGCGCCGGCTACGAGCTGCCGACGACGATCCGGATCGCCGCCGGTCGCGTGCCGCCGGCCTGAGGTGGGCAGGACGCACCGAGCTGACGAGCGTCCCGACGAGGGATCCTTGGGTTCTCGCGGTGCTCGCAACACGAGCCTGGCGGCGGGCGCTGCACGGGCGGGCCCGGTCGGAGTACGTCAACTGCGGCTGGGCAGGGAGGGTGCTCGTCCGCGAGGGTTTCGTGCACCGCGCCGCGATCGCGCGCGGGTTGATGCACGAAACCCTCGCAGGGACGTCACCGCCCCCACCCCTACTGCGTGTTGTCCTCGATCAGGCGGCGGAGCTCGCCGACGGCGTCCTCGACCGACCCGCCGACCTCCTCGCGCAGCTGCACCGACCGGCCGCCGGCGCTCTCGACCGCCTGGTAGCCGGCGAAGGCCGCCGCGGCCAGCGCCAGCACGACCAGCAGGCCGACGAACAGGCGCAGCGCGCCGCCGCTGCGGCGCGGGCGGCGGGCGGGCGGCGCGGCGGGCGCCCGGCGCGGCCGCGGGGCGCTCGTCGGCGGCTCGTCGATCGGCTCGAGCCGCCGGCTCGGCGGCGCCTGCGTCGTCCGCGGCATCGCCGACGTCGCGCTCGTGCCGGTCAGCATCCGGGTCGCCGCGGTGTCCTCCTCCGTCGCCCAGTTCGCCGCGGCGGCCGGCGCGCGCCCGCGCAGGCCGTCGCGCAGCGCGGTCTCCATCTCGGCGGCGTCGACGTAGCGCTGGTCCGGGTCGCGGTGCAGGGCACGCGCGACGGCGGCGGCGAGGGCGGGGGAGACGTCGGGGCTGACCTCGTCGAGCCGCTGCGGCGGGCCGCTCTCCTGCAGCCGCGCGAGGTCGGTCAGCGAGGCCGCGTCGTAGGGCAGCCGGCCCGCGAGCAGCTGGTAGGCGACCACGCCGAGCGCGTACATGTCCGACGCCGGGCCGGCGGGCTCGCCGCGCGCCTGCTCGGGCGCCAGGTAGGCGGCGGTGCCGAGCACCGACCCGACCTTGGTGATATCGGACTGCTCGGCCGCCTTGGCGATGCCGAAGTCGGCCAGCTTGACCATCCCGTCGCGGCTGCGCATCAGGTTGCCCGGCTTGACGTCGCGGTGCACGACGCGGTGGCGATGCGCGTATTCGAGCCCGCGGCACGACTGGGCAAGGATCTCGACCGCCTCGTCCGGCGGCAGCGTACCGCGGTCGCGCAGCAGCTCCGCGCACGAGTGTCCGTCGACGTACTCCATGACGATGAAGTTGCGGTGGGTCTCCTCGTCGAGCCCGAAGTCGAACACCTGGACCACGTTGGGGTGCACGAGCCGGGCCGCCGCGAGCGCCTCGCGGCGGAAGCGCGAGACGAAGCTCGCGTCGTCCGCCAGGTGCTCGGCCAGCAGCTTGACAGCGACGTTGCGCTCGAGCCGCGTGTCGAACGCGAGCTGGACGGTCGCCATGCCGCCCACGCCGAGGCGGCGGTCGAGCCGGTAGCGGTCGGCGAACAGCTCGCTCATCGGTCGCCGTCGCCCTCCTCGGGAGCCGGCACGCCGCCCTCGGTCGGCGGCGTCTCGGTCGGGGTCGGCGTCTCCGTCGGCGTCGGGGTCTCGGTCGGCTCCGGGGTCGGCGTCTCGGTCGGCGTCGGGGTCTCGGTCGGCTCCGCGGTCGGCGTCTCGGTCGGCGTCGGCGTCTCCTCGGGCTCGGCCTCGCAGTCGCGCTCGAGCCGCCGCTCGACCTGCCGCAGCCACTGGCGCAGGTTCTGCTGGAGCTCGTCGTCGACCTCGGGCGGCAGCTCGTTGACCTGGGCGGTCGCCTCGTCGACGAGCGTGCGGGCCTCGATCGGGTCCTCGCCCGCGCAGGCGCTCTCGATCTGGTCGACGGTCTCGACCAGGGCGGTGGCGCGATCCTCGGGGATCAGACCGGGATCGTCCTGCCCGCAGCCGGCCGCCAGCGCGGCGGCCGCCAGCGCGAGCGCGAGAGTGGCGCGGCGACGCATCACGGCCTCGCAGGCTAGCGGCCGTGGAGGCTACTGCCCGTATTGCAGGCGCTCGGCGAGCGAGTCCGGGAGGTTCGCCGCGCGGATCGCCGCCTGGGCGCCCGCGATGTCGTACTCCGCCCGGCGCCAGGTGGCCGTCAGGCTCTCGGTGTCGAGCACGAGCCACGCGGCGCGGGCGTCGCCGTCGCGCGGCTGGCCGGCCGAGCCGGGGTTGACGAGCCACTCGCCGGCGCCGAGGTCGACCTCGGCGCCGTCGCGCCGGGTGGTCCCGCTGGCGGGCTCGCCCTCGGGCCGGTGGAACGAGAGCGCCACGTGCGAGTGCCCGATGAACGAGATCCGGTGATCCGTCGTGTCGAAGCACAGCTCGGCGGCGAGCGCCGACAGGACGTACTCCCAGATCGGGTCGCGCGGCGATGCGTGGAACAGCCCGATCCCCTCGGCGCTTCCCTTCGGCGACAGCGACAGCAGGTACTCGCGCGTCTCCTCGGTGATCACGTCGCGCGTCCACTGCGCGGCGAGCGCGGCGCCGCGCGAGAAGTCCTCCAGCGACAGCACGTCGACCACGGCCAGGTCGTGGTTGCCGGCAAGGCAGATCGCGCAGTGGGCGCCGGCCAGCGCGACGCAGGCGTCCGGCTCGGCGCCGTAGCCGACGAGGTCGCCGAGGCACCACAACTCGTCGGCCCCGTCGCGCTCCGCTGCCCGGATGACCGCCTGGAACGCCTGCTTGTTGCCGTGGATGTCGGACGCGATGGCGACGCGCATGCTGGGGTTATCGTCTATTCGGTGCTCAAACGGCTCCGCCTGCCGGTCAGCATCGTCGCCGCGCTGGTGGTGGCCGAGGCCGCGGTCGTCCTCATGCGGCCGCGCGACGGCCTCGCGCCGGTCGACGCGGCGCCGCAAACCTACTTCAGCACGGCGTTCATCGAGCGGGCGGAGGACTTCCGCGCCGGCCAGCTGTGGCTGTACGGCGCGCGGCTGGCGATCGAGATCGGGCTCCTGGTCTACGTCGTCCGGCGGCCGCCGGCCCGCCTGCGCGGCCACTTCCGCCGCCCCGTGGTGGCCGGCGCGGTCGTCGCGGCGGCGCTCTCTGCGGCCGTGACCGCGCTCACGCTGCCGGTCAGCGCGATCTCGCGCGAGCGGGCGAAGGACGTGGGGCTCGTGACGCAGGGCTGGGTCGACTGGATCGGCGACGTGGCCAAGGG
>Ga0299913_10002369_pt1 | contig 14822 bp, 17 predicted proteins | sample RVTome_9_FD_201360 | JGI IMG/M metagenome (GOLD analysis project Ga0299913, IMG submission 201360) | Soil microbial communities from uranium-contaminated site in the Upper Colorado River Basin, Wyoming, United States - RVT155D38 (version 2) ...
GCTGCCAAGTCCGGTGGATGGCGTTGTCGTTGATATTCTAGTAGAAAATGGACAAGGGGTGAAGACGGGAGAACCGCTATTCAAAATTGTGACGCAAGAGGAAGACGCTGAGGCGGCGGGGGATGCCGTGCCGCAATTGATGGATTTGGAGGTTCGGAATCGCTTTCGCGTTGTATGATCGACGCCCATTTTTCCATATTTTTCCATATCTGTGAAAAACACATGGCATTAGGACAACAAAAAATCACGACACCGTGGAGCAGGTGAAGGGTCTATACACCCGGATCTCCAGTAGAGAGGTCAGTTTTCATCCGAAAAATTGTCAATTTACTATGCGAGAGCGTCGTAGTTTATAACGACAAAGAATTGTGGAAAAACTGTGAAAAAGCGAGTCAAAATCTTGTTTTGACTCACATTGACGGAGACAAATTGAGACAAAACTTCCAACCTATTTATAAGGCCGGACACTTCTCAACCCGCGAAGGTTGTACCACAATGCACCACCCGGCAATGCGGGTACTAACACCGAGAAGTTTAAAGCTCATCGTATAGCTATCCCGCTCTCCATCGCCATCGAGATCGATGCTGCCGTACTGCCGAAACGCGATACCCATCTGGCTTTCGGTATCTTTCAAGGCGCCGCCGTGGGCATTTACAATCAACCTGAGGTCGTCGTAACTAGTCAGGTCGGCTGTAGGGGGATAGAGATTGGATTGACTTGTCGTGGTATAAGAAGACAACGCAGCTTGAATCCCGTTGCCAATCCCGAGTGCCGCAGCAACACGAGTTTTACTACGGTACGCGATATAAGTCGGAACGGCCACCACGATTAACAAGCCGATGATCACCGTCACCAGCATGAGCTCGATAAGGGTAAAGCCCCTATTGGTACGGCAAAGCTGAGCAATTTGCGTCCGCATCGTGTACATTCTACTTCTGATTGGAAGACCCGGTTTTTTTTAGTCCTGATCCTGCCGCCTACAAATGATCCCCCCAGCCGGGCTCGCCTTGCTGTACCGGCAAGGGGACCAAACCGATGCCAGCCCATACCCCTGCACGAAGCGCCTGCTGGTGCAGTTGCATAGGCTAAACCTCAGACGCTATAGTCTTGTATAAAAGTATACCTCATAAGGCAAGTTTAGGTTGGGCGATGCATGAAGCGTCCCTTTCGGACGTCAGGTGGCCCTACTCTGCAACCATTTGCAGCATGGTGCGAGCCGGGGAGCTGGCAAGTCATACGGAGAGGCTGCCACCCCAACAAGAGTCGCTGTGGCAACGAGGACGTCGAGCAAGGGTGTATCCGGAAAGGGCGCAAGAGGGATACAAGCTAATGCCTTGACCCTTGCAGCGCAGTTGGATCATACGCAGCGTGTTGGCGATGAGATCGGCTAGGACAAGCGACTTCATGGGGTACTCCCTTGACACAAAAACCGGCCAGCGCCCCTCTGAGGTCTAAGTTCCTGGACAACATAAACCCCATCGTTTTCCAGGGCAAAGATATGCCTATAATTCTGTTCGGACATACCTGACGTCTAGCGCACCAAGCGACACGGTTCCTCTCATAGCGCTGCTAGTCGACGGCTCAGCCGACATTGTCCCCATAGCAGCTCCCAAGGGACTGGCTAACCGCCTGCGCCAGCAACGGGAGGTCGGGTGGTTGTCGCAGGCAGGTTATCACCCCCTGCGCTAGCAGGTCGTGCCGCGCTGGCCAGTGCAACTCCCCCATTAGGGCAATCACTTTCACATTGGGGTATCGCTGCCGCAGGGCTCTGACCAACGCCAGACCGCCATGCGCCGTCGGCGCCAGCGCGATCAGCACCAAGACGATGGCGTCGCCATGATAGTCACACAGCGCTAACGCCTTCTGGCTGCTGGCGGCCGTCAGTACCTGATAACCCAGGTACTGCAATGTCAAACGCAATGCCTCCCGCTCCAGGGAGTCGTTATCCACCAGCAACAATGTCTCACCCTGACCTCGCGGCACTGCTTCTGGCACGGCACCGCCCGTAGCGTCCACGGACACGGCCTGAGAGGGGAGGTAGAGCGTGAAGACAGTGCCATGTTGTGGCTGACTCATCACGGTGATATACCCACCATGCTGCTTCACAATGCCGTGGACTTGTGCGAGCCCCAATCCTGCGTATACCCCGGTTTGGGTCGTAAAAAAGGGGTCAAAAATGCGCTCTTGTACCTGCGGCGGCATGCCTCTGCCCGTATCTGCAACGGTCAGCGTCACCCACACTCCATCGCTCATGTTAGGGTAAGGCCGCGGGTCATCAGGACGCAGGCGAAGGTGTGAGAGACAGAAACACAGCACCCCGCCGTGAGGCATCGCATCACGGGCGTTCACCGTGAGATTGGTCAGGAGCTGTCGCATCAGGGCCGCATCCGCATTGATCAGATACGCGCCCGGGGCGCTATCCAACACAATGCGGATTGAGGCGGGCAGAGAATGCTCCAATAAGGGTATGAGCTTTTTGAGGATCAGCAGCAAATCGTGCGGGCGAAATCGGGTGAGGGATTGCCCGCTAAAATCGAGCAGATGGCGGGCCATCTCGACGCCGCGATAGCCCCACGTGACAATGGTGTTCAGATCGTCTGGAAGCGTTTTGGAATCGGTGACCTGCGTTTGCAGCAGCTCCGCATAGCCGATCACGCAATACAAAAGGGTGCTAAACTCGTTGGCAATCCCCACGACCAGCTGCTCCATGGTGGTCAGCCGGTCCTGTTGCGCCCGCTGACGCTGCATATGGCGTTCTGCCGTCACGTCCTGGATCAGCAGCATCCAGCCACCCGCATCAGTTTCAGGAAGGATGCGCGGCCGGACGACAAAGACCCGGCGCAGCGGGCCGCCTAGCACGACCTCGTGCGGTAGTCCGCCGGTGCGGGGCGTGACCAGCTCATCAATGGGAGTGCCGCCAAGGGCCGGGACACATTCGCCCACGGTGGCTGAAGTCAGAACGGCAAGGTAGCGGCGCGCAGTGGCGTTGGCCAGCACGAGGCGGTAGTTGGCATCGAGCTGCGCCACCCCTGCCGGTATGTATTCCAGCAGGTCGAGACCTTTTGGCCATGGGGCGTGGGGGAGCATCACGCCGGGCAACGGCGGTGGGGAGTCGACGCGCCCTGGCCGTTCTTCAGCCGGCTGAGTCGAATCGGCGCACACTTGTTGGTACAGTTGATCGACTCGCTGCTGCAGCGCCGCGAGTTTGCGGTTCAACTCTGGGTGTTCATCATGGGCCCGTCCCATAGAGAGCCTCCTGTAAATCAAATTTCATCAAACAGGTTCAGCAACAAACCCATTAAGGGTTCGCCCAGGATACCGCTCCCAACGATGTGGAGAAGGCGTGGCCTTTTCATCTACTCCTCCTGTTGCCAGCTTGATAAACTGAGGGCCAATCCGGGGGGCTTTTGCACCCGTCAGTTGGTCATCTCTCCCGTAGCTACCGGTGCACTCTGTCCCTGCCCCTGCGTCTCACACCCCGCGGTTTGGGAGGCCATCGCTTGCTCAATACAGCGGAGCAACTGCTGATTCCGCACCGGTTTTTCCAACACGGCCACCGCGCCAGCCTGCATCGCCTGCTCCCGACTGGCACCATCGCTGAAGGCGGTCACCACCACGACGGAAAGGGAGCTGCCTCGGCCGCGCAACTGCGCCTGAACCTCAAGGCCACTCATTTCGGGCATGCGCAAGTCGAGCACGACACAGCCGCATTGGACGGTGGGATAGGCATCTAGAAAAGCGGCGCCCGACGCATAGGTCTTAACCCGCCACCCGGCCGCAGTCAACAGGCGGTTGAACGTGCGCCGCACCGACCGATCATCATCCACGACATAGACGAGGGGCTGAACACACATCAATATCGGCTCCCAGTTGCATGAGGTCGCCTCAGCAGATCTAATATTCTCTTGTCATCCGATGCCTTGATCCACAACAGTCAGCCGGCAGCATCTGACGATTTCAGAACAGTCATACCTGCATGTGCGCCTGAAGCGCGCCTTAGAGGTAATGACAAACCTGGATCAATAGCATCTTACGAGACTGAGAAGGGTAATGCATAGTGTGGAGAGTACGGGGTGATTTTTCGGTTTTTACGGGGTAGCGCTGCGTATTTGCAGAGCCTGCGGCGCCATGCGCGAACTCCCGTTCGCGCATGGTCAGGCCGGTCAGCCGTCGTCTTCATATAAGAGGTGCATCAGGTCCACTGCGGAGCGGACGCCCAGCTTCCGCATCACCTGCTGACGGTGCATCTCCACCGTCCGCAGACCAATGTCCAGTTGCGCCGCGATTTCCTTGTTGGTATCGCCTGCCACCACCAGATCGAGCACCTCTCGCTCGCGCGGCGTTAAATGCGCCAAGCGAATCTCGCGCTCCGCACGGCGCTGGCGCTGCACTCGGAGTTGGGCGTCCTGCTCCAGGGCCTGCTCGACGAGCCGGAGCAGTTGCTGATTGCTGAAGGGTTTTTCCAAAAAGTCGATCGCACCGGCTTGCATCGCCTGCACCGCTGTGGGGATGTCGCCGAAGGCCGTGAGAAAGATGATCGGCAAGGTCGACCCCATTGCCATCAGTTTCTCCTGGACGGTCAGGCCGTTCATCCGGGGCATGCGAAGATCGAGGATGAGGCAACCGGGCTGATCCGGGTCAAAGGCGTCGAGGAACGCCGGGCCTGACTCATACATCTGCACGCGCCACCCGGCCGACGTCAGCGTACGTTGGAGCACGCGTTGTACGGAGGGATCATCATCAACCACGTAGACGATAGATTCAATCGACATGATCCGTTTCTCCTAAATACCTGGACATAAACTTTATCCCCTCATCCCAGCCCTCTTCCCAGAGGGACCAGGGAGAAAAAAGGGCAAGGAACGGTTATCCAGGAAGTTAGGCTGCGGGCAGGACCTCAGGCGGCGCCAGCGGCAAACGAACGCACACCGTGGTGCCCTGGCCCAGAATGCTCTGCAGCTCAATCGAACCCCTGTGGTCCGTGATAATGCGATGGGTCAGACTAAGGCCGAGACCCGTGCCACTCGCTTCCTGCCGAGTGGTGTAGAAGGGATCAAACACCTGTTGCAGCTCCTCGTGGCTCAATCCTACCCCTGTGTCGCGCACCCGAATCTGGACATGCTCTGCCTCCACAGTCGTCGAGATGGTGACGTGGCCACCATCCAAACAGGCTTCGATCGCATTGTGAAGGAGATTGACGAGCGCGAGTCCGATGTCATCTCGATTGGCGACAACGTCCGGTTGGGCATGCGCCAGGCTCAGACGTATCGGCACGCCATACGGCTCGACATAGTGCTGTATAGATTCATGGACCTCCTGCACCAGCCCATGCAAGTCCAAGGGCGCCTTGTCTCGCTGGCCCTGCCGGGCAAAGTTCAGAACGCGCTTCACGATCTGGGCACAGCGGTCAGCATCGGCCAGAATCTCGGCCAGGTATTCATCCATCTCATCAACCGTGCGACCTCTCGAGAGCTCATCCCGCGCATGCTCTGCAGTAGAGGCAATGACATAGAGAGGATTATTGAGTTCATGAGCGAGCCCAGCGGCAAACGTCCCTAGTGAAGCGAAGCGTTCGGCCTGCTGCCGGGCGGCTTCCTCCTGTTTGAGAGCGGTGATATCGCTCAGGATCGTGTAACACTGGCTCACCCTTTCGGCCGTGTTGCTCACAATGCGGCTTTTCAGCTGCCCTACAAAAGGCGTTCCATCCTCCCGCTGCATGTGCAGTTCACAGAGGTGAGGCGGCTCTTGCTCCATCACGTAACGGCGATGCAGATCAAAGACGTCCTGATCGTCTCCAGCTACAAAGCGGCTCAGTGGCGTCCCCACTAGCGCACTATGGGCCATACCCAACTGGATGGCCGCCGTCAGATTCGCCTCCAGGATCGTGCCTTGGCGGTCCAGCGTCAGATAGCCCACCGGGGCAAAATCGTAAAGCTCGGTGTACTTATCCCGGGCGATTTGGAGTTCTTCCTGGTGACCGCGCAGTGCCTCATTTTGCAGCTGCAGCTCTACCTGATGGATGCGGAGTTCGTGCACCAGCCGCTCAAGATCCGCTGCGGACAAATTGGCGGTATCTTTGGGTAGGCAACTGAGTGACGCCTCAGCCTGTTGACGCAGGTCCGGCTGAGGCACGACCTCCTTCGCTTTTCGCTTCATTGCGCCGTTCTCCTTTGCGCATGTCAGGGCGCTCAGCCCCCGGCGCCGCGGGGAGCCGTCATGACGGAGTCGCGTCTTCAGGTCCAACACCAGGAATGGCAATCGTGATAAACTCGGTGATGGCGCCGTGGCGATCCTCTAGAATCATGGAGACCGTGCCCTCTTGAAACACCTTGGAAAAGCGCCGCAACTGCCCTTCGGCTCGCCAGCGCTCTTCCGTTTCCGTGTCCAGCTGCTCCATGGCGAGTTGCCGGGTGTCCTCAGCGCGTTTCACGTGGTCGATGTCCACAAAGGTTAAAATCAGACCATCAATCAGGTTCTCACTGGTACGATAGGGCATAATCCGCACCAGATACTAGGCGTCGGCGCGTGGTGCTAACTTTGTAGGCGGAAAAGCTGTGGCCGGTGCGGGCATACACGAGCGATAAGATCCCTTGCAGCACTTCGGAGGAGATGACCGGGCCCGCGGCGGTTTCCACATCGCGGGTGAGATACGGCCCTTGCACATATCGCAGCAAGGCGCTGGGCATCCGATCGGACGGCAGGATGTAATCCATCAGCCCGGTGTCGATGGCGCTTTGCGGCATGCCCGAAAACTTGACCGATTGCGGCGCTTGCGCCATGGCCATGCCCAAGATGCTCTTGATCGCTTGCAGGCCCAACGTGCCGTCCGTACCCGTGCCCGACAGCACGAGGCCAATCGACTTCTCCTGTTGATCGTCCGCCAAACTGCGGAACAAGGTGTCGAGGGGTAAGGGGATACCGTGCGGGATGACGATGTCACGCAGATATACCTTGCCTTGCTCGATGGTCAGGGCTTTGCCCGGTGGCGTCACCACGACCTCGTTTGGCGCCAGGCATTTTCTATCTGAGGCTGCACGCACCGGCATAGGGGTCGTGCGGTCAAGCAATTCGGGCAGGAAGCTGGTGGCATGCGGATCGATATGGCTCACGATGATAAAGGCGATATCCGGGTCAGGCGGCATGTGCGAAAAGAATATCTCCAGTGCTTCCAAGCCACCAGCGGAAGCGACGACGACAGGGCATCCCGGTTCCACCCTCGGCTCCTGGGCGGGCGGCGTGAATGACGGTGCCGAAGCACGCGAAGCAGATGGCGCGCGTTTGCGGGACGGGCATTTAGGCGCAGCCATCGTTGCAATCCCCTGCATCGTCCGCCGCAGCATCTGCAACGGATCTTAAGCGATCATCGGCCGGACAGTGAAACACTGACGGAATTTACCTCTAAACGCATTTATCATAAAATACCATACAGGGAAATACAAGACGTGAGAGAACGGCAAAGGGCCTAACCCATTGCCCTCACCGAGGACGGTTGATATGGGCATGCAAGCGCTCCCGACAGGCGCGCCGGCTTCTCTTGGCATGTGAAGCCCTTCCCCTTCGGCGTTCCGCCACGTGAACCAGGCTACTTAAAGTTATGCATAATCGCTTGTTGATCATCGGAACAGTGTCGCTCGATCGGCTCCATCTGCCGACCCATGGGCAAGCTGGAGTGGCCCATGCAGCCGGCGGTGCAGGACTTTACACCGCGTTGGCCGCCCATCGGGCCGGAAGCCGCACCCACCTTTGGGCACCCCGTCCCGATCCCATGCCGCCCCTGCTGCAGCCAGCGGCCGAGCGGGTAAACTGGTCTGGTCCACCCATTACTCCGGCCGAACTGCCGCATCTGGAAATCGCCCACCATGGCGAGGGACGCGCCACGTTGCTACACGCTTCTTGGGGCGCCGACTTATACCTTGTGCCGGAGCGTTTACCAAGCGATCTGCATCAGGCCGCCATGATCCACGTCGCAGCGTTGAGCACTGCCCAGCGACAACTGGAATTTGTCCAGGCCATCCAGGCGGCGCGAGGCGCAAATCGCCACCCGCGTATCTCTGTTGGAACCTATGCCCGTTTGGTGCAGAGTGAAGCGGTAATCGTGCGTCAACTCGTCGAACACGCCGATCTCTTTTTTATGAACGAGAATGAGGCTAAGGGCCTTTGGGGCCAGGTGGAACACGCCCGTACTCGGCCGGATGCCTGCCTCTTCATCACCTTAGGCGCGCAAGGCGCACTCGTCATGAGCGGAAATGAAGTGACCCACATTCCTGGCCATGCCACAGTTGAGGTTGACCCCACCGGCGCCGGAGATACGTTTTGCGGCGCCACATTGGCGAAATTAGCACGCGGCGAATCGCCCGTCACGGCCGCTCAGTACGCCGTCGAGCTGGCGGCGCAAACTGTGAGTGCGATTGGACCCGCTGCTTTGTTGGCGTCAGAAGCTGAATAAGTGAGGCGCTCAGGCTTTAGGGTACTGTTGACGCGGTGACCAAATCGGTTTAGGGTTTTTCTTCGTGCAACCACTGGCGTATGGCTTGTGCATGGAGCATCGGCATGGACCGGCTCAGAGATGGGGTAAGCGCATGGCAGTTCGGCTCGATAAACCGTGGACGCGGCTGACACAAGACAACACTGCGGCCTTGACCGGACATCTCGGTGTCTATCAGCTGGCCGACGACACAGGTGAGATTGTGTATATTGGTGTGGCGGGCGGACGCTCGCTGCAGGGTCTCAAGGGTGTACTGTCAGAGATACTGCAATCTCCGCCTGCGGGCGCGACCCAATTTCGCTGTGAAGTCAACATGGCGTATCACACGCGCTATCTTGAACTGCTGCAAGCGTATCGCTATGACCATGGCCGCTTGCCCATCGGCAATATGGATATTGACGAAAACAGGCTGGGCCGTCTCCGGCTCGGCTGATACCGGGCTGCCTAACGATCAGACAGACACCGGAAGGAATGACTGCGATGGATCTCGCTATTTCCGAAGAACAGAAAATGATTGTCGACATGGTCCGCCAGTTCGTGCGCGAGGAAATTGTGCCGTTGGAGGACCACCTCGATCCGGACGCCGATGAACTGCCGCCCGATGACTACAACCGATTGGTGAAAAAAGTAAAAGACATGGGCCTGTACGGCCTGGACACGCCACCCGAGTACGGCGGGCCGGATATCGATCTGATCACGCGCTGTCTCATCGCCATCGAGTGCAGCCAGCACCGCGCCGGCTTGTATGCGCCGTGTTATTATGTCTTCGGCGGCGCTCGGCAAGCGCAATTGTTCGAGGCCACCGAGACACAAAAAGAAAAATATCTCTACCCCATGCTGCACGGCGAAAAAAAAGTGTTTTTCGGGTTATCCGAACCCTCGGGTGGCAGTGATCCCGCCCGCGCCATTCAGACGCGTGCCGTACGGGATGGCGACGATTGGGTGATAAATGGCAGCAAGCTGTGGATTAGCGGCGCGGACCGAGCCGACTACGGACTCATCTTTGCCCGCACCGGCGGCGCGGGCCGCGCCGGGGTGACGTGCTTTATCGTCGAAACCGAGTGGCCGGGATTTAACGTGCGCCGCATCGTGCATACGCTGCGCTCGGCCAAATACGCCACGGAAATCCAGCTGGAAGACTTGCGGGTGCCGCACACCAACATTCTGGGTCAGGTCGGTGGCGGTTTTGCCATTGCCAACGATCGCTTGTCACGCCAGCGCATCCCCTATTCTGCGGAATGTTTAGGCGTGGCGATTAAGGCGCACGAGATGGCCGTGGAGTATGCGAAAATCCGCGAAACCTTCGGAGCGCCATTGTCATCGCGCCAAGGCATTCAGTGGATGTTGGTGGAAAACGAAATTGACATTCGGACCGCCCGATGGCTGGTACTCGATGCAGCAGCCAAGGCGGATCGAGGCGAACCGTTTCGCACGGAATCCGCACTGGCCAAACTGGTGGCGTCGGAAGCCAGCGGCCGCGTGGTGGATCGGTCGATGCAGATTCATGGCGGCCTGGGCGTGGCCAAGGATTTGCCGCTGGAGCGCTGGTATCGGGAAATCCGCATCCGGCGCATCGGAGAGGGACCGAGTGAGGTGCAAAAACACGTGGTGGCGCGCGATATCCTCGGCTCCAGCTTGCGCTGAGATGCGAGATTCATACTTACGAGGCGGGTGTATCGCGGTCTGCAACACCCGCCTGATCAAACGTCGCCATATCGGTATACATGCGCACGGCGGATTCCACCAGATGCATCGCCAATACCGCGCCGGTGCCCTCCCCGAGACGCAATTGCAAATCCATCAGCGGCGCTTGCCCCATAAATTGCCAGGCGATATGCTGCCCCACTTCCACCGAGGCATGGGAGGCGATCATATAGTCCTTCACCAATGGGTTAAAAGCGGCGGCCACGAGCGCAGCAGCCGTTGCGATATGACCGTCCACCAGCACCGGCAGACGGCGACTCGCACATCCCAGAATAAGACCGGCAATCCCGCCAATTTCCAGGCCACCCACCGCAGCGAGCGCGCCCAGGGGATCGTCGGCCCGGGGCGCATTGACGCGCAGCGCCGCTTCGATCATCGCCACCTTGTGCGTATGCGTCGCCGCATCGATACCCGTGCCATAGCCCGTCACGTTCGCCACCGAAGCGCCCGTAAACAACGCCACCAGCGCACTACTCGGCGTGGTATTGCCAATCCCCATATCGCCGGTCGCCACCAGGGAGGCACCATCGCGGTGACACCGCGCCGCCATGTCAATGCCGACTTCCAGGGCCTGTTGGGCTTCGTCCCGGCTCATCGCCGGCCCCTTGGCGATGTTCGCCGTGCCCCGGCGCACGTTGCGGATCGTAAGTCCTGGCAGCGCCGGCAATTCACTCGCCACGCCGATATCGACCACGTGCACCGCCGCGCCCGCCTGGCGTGCCAAGGCATTGATCGCAGCCCCGCCGTGCAGGAAATTGAGCACCATCTGCGCCGTCACCTCTTGAGGATAGGCGCTCACACCCTCTGCCGTGACGCCGTGATCCGCTGCAAAGACGACGACCGCCTTGCCGCCAATCCGGGGCAGCGTTTGCCCGGTGATAGTGACATAGCGCCGGGCCAACTCCTCCAACCGGCCCAGGCTGCCCGGGGGCTTCGTGAGGCGATCGAGGTGGTGTTGGGCCTGCTCGGCGAGCTGGGCGTCGAGCGGCTGAATCTGGCCGAGAGTGGTTTCAAGCACAGATGACATAGCCGTTTCACTTTCATGTCCTGGATTAGTCAGATATATAATCCTCTAAGGCGTGCATGAAGGCGATCATCGCCGCGTGATCCTCAGCTACACCGCCACCACGCTCTCCGAAAAAGGCTTTGCGGTAACGCACATAGAACGCCAGTGTCCCCACCAGGGGTTGGCGCTCGCCCGCCGCCAGCAATTCGTAATGATGCATCACCTCTTCGAGCGTGGCAAAGACGCCGTTGTGCATGTACGGATGGTGCAACGTCACATTCCGCAGCGTCGGGGTTTTAAAGACCCCTAACGCGTGCGAGGCGGATTGCAGAGGCGGAACTTCCTGGCGCCCGAGGTCGACGTCTGCCGGTATGGTCCAGCCCTGCGCTTCGATTGCAGCCCGAATGACCGTATTGTGTGGGAAAAGATCCGATGTTTCAAATCCCGCCCGGGGTACCGCCAGATTGTGAAACGCGTCGTCCGTGAACAACGGCGGTGGATGGCATACGGCGCAATTCGCACGTCCGAAAAACGCCGTCAGGCCCTGTTTCTGCAGCGGGCTTAACGCCGCATCCTGACCGGCCAACCAGCGATCGAATGGCGCATCACGCGCAATGAGAGTGCGCTCGTAGGCTGCCAAGGCGCGAGACACCGTCACCGGAGTCATCTCGCCCTGAAAGACGGTGGCGAACTGCTGCGCATAGTGCGCTTGCCGCTCCGGAAACGCGGTCTGCGTCGGTCCATGATGACCCGTGCGCAAATACGTCAGCACCACCTCCCAGGAGTTGCCCAACTCGGTGGGTGAGGCAATGGGCCAGAGCGCTTGCTGCTCCAGAGATTGCACGCGCCCATCCCAAAAGAAGTGGCTCTGATAGGCGACATTATACAGCGTTGGCGCACGGCGGCGGCCCCGCACCCCATCACATCCCGGCGGTGCCTGGTGCGGCGAGGCAAAGCCGTGCTCCGGCTGATGACAGGAGGCGCAGGCCACGGTGCCGCAGCGCGACAGATAGGGATCGGTAAACAACGTGCGGCCCAGCGCAATTTTCGCTGCGGTTGGCGGATTAAACCACGGGTGGTCGACGTCGGACAGGTGCTGCGGATAAAGTTGCAAAATACGCTGACGTATCACCTCATCATCAAACACTTCACCGGCGAGCAGCGGTCCGTTTTGCAATCCAATATGTTCCACCAGCACCCACAGGGCAACACACATCCACGCCGCCAACCGATGCCGGCTGCGCCGCTGACGTCGTCTACTGTACGGTTGCATGCGCGTTTCCGTTTGCAACACCTCACGGGTTAAAGTCGGAGCGCCCATCAATCAAGGAGCGCAGGACCACGCGGTAATGCGGCGCATAGGCCTCGGCATAGCTGCGGCTGTGATGCACCGGCGAGAAATTGGCGGTGGCCATGCGCTGCCAAAACTGCTCCAGCACTTCCGGGGCATAGCGCGCTGCCCAGGGAGTCTTGCGGAACAGACGCCAATGCCGCTCCAGATCAACCAAGGTGCCGGGCTGAAATTCACTTGCAGTCTGCCGAAAGAGGCGCCACAGCACCTCGATGCTGCCGCCTTTTCGAATATACGGCTGCAGGTTAACCCGGCACAACAGGGGTGAGAGAGGATCGAGGATCGGCGTCGGTGATGGCGTCTCAGGCAGCCGGATGACTTCGAGATACAGTCCTTCTTTGGCAGTGCGTACATCATCAATGAGATGTTCCGGTCCAAACACACGTTGGTAGATAAGTTTGTACACATCCTGGGGGCCGAATGCCGGATAGGCCTCGAAATGCGCTGCCAAAACGGTATCAAACTCACCCATAACGATTACAGGTGCAGGGTACCGACTGCAAGACCATGATCGATGTCCTGCAGATGGACGGGAAGGAGTTGATTCGCTACATCCGCAGCCGTCTCCACACCAGCTTTGATGAAGTTGTCGCTGAAACCAGTGTACAACCCGGATGCTTCGCGGCGTTCGAAGAGCACGCGCAGAGTACGGCCGGTAAACTGCCGATAAAACGCGGCTTTCTTACGGGCGCTGAGTTCCCGCAGAAGGCGGCTGCGCTGCTGCATCACCTGGGCCGGCACGTGCTCGGTGTAGCGTCGGGCAAAGGTGTGAGGCCGTTCGGAATACGAGAACACGTGGAAATACGCCAGGGGCAAATCCGCTAGTAAAGTGCGCGTCTCGTTGAACGCGGGCTCATCTTCGCCGGGGAATCCGACCATGACATCCGTTCCCAGGCAAATATCCGGCACCTGCACCGCTACCCGCTCGATGAAGGCGGCAAATTCCGCGCGGGTATAGCGGCGTTTCATGCGGCGCAGAATCTCGTCGTCGCCGCTTTGCACGGGAACGTGTAAATAGGGACACAGCTTGTCCGAGGTCGACATCCACTCCACGAGCGCGTCGGAAATCGTCGTGGGCTCGATCGAGCTGATGCGAATGCGCTCTAACCCCTCGATCGGCTCCAGCGCCTGCACCACCTGTAACAACTCATAATCGCCGTTGGCATACGTGCCAATATTGACCCCGGTCAACACAATCTCACGATGCCCGTGTTCGACCAGGCCATGCGCTTCCCGCACGATGTCCGCCAACGTACGGCTGCGGGCGCCCCCTCGGGTGAAGGGAATAATGCAAAAGGCGCAGGCAAAATTGCACCCATCCTGAATTTTTAAATTGGCCCGCGTCTGCTGGCTATAATCACCGACGATGTCGATAGTAAATTCGTCCCGGCTAATCTTCGTGCTGTGCACCACCCGCGGCTGACCCGTTTTTTGTGGACGGTCAATCAGCTCGGCCACCCGCATTTTGTCTTCCGTACCGACAATCAGATCCAACCCGTCAATCCGTTTGAGCGCCTCCACCCCAACTTGGGCATAGCATCCCGTCACCGCCACGAAGGCCGCCGGCGAACGGCGCAACACGGCCCGCACTGCCTGACGGCACTTGGCTTCCGCCCCTTCCGTGACCGAACACGTATTGATCACGCAGACATCGGTTTCCGCACCAAACTCCACCACCGTATAGCCCTGGGCGGCGAACGTGGCGCTAATCGTTGCCGTCTCGGCCTGATTCAACCGGCATCCCAGGGTATAAAAAGAAGCCCGCAAGGGTGTCATACTGACCTCGTCCTCTGCTGGTGACCTCGGTCACCGGCGCCCCACTGTATTACGATCTGCAGGTGAGTATACCTGTTCGACGGAACCGTTGCATCATCATCCAACGTAATATGTGGATCGGTTTAGTGCGGCCTAGCCTAGCGCCGCGCCCGGATCGGCTCATAATGGTTCCTTTTTTTGATGAGGAAATATGTTACATAGGAACCACTACAGATCGTCCGGTTTTCCGAGTGACGCTATGGCGATGGAGACTTGGATTCACAATTCGCTCACACAAGGTGACCGCCCTTGAAGCGTCAGTTCAGTACCGAGACTCATTGAATGGTTCAAATAAAACAAACACTTAAAAACCGGACGATCTGACTATGATGCCAGCCCTGTAAAGGTGAGCCGATGTAGTCCACTCTAGGCCTTCTCACATCCGAGTATAAAAGGAGGCCGCCATGTTGGGTCAGGTGTTCGAACGTTTTGTCGAAAAGAGTCCAATCTCCGTCATGGT